>Ga0187777_10000824_pt1 | contig 20322 bp, 16 predicted proteins | sample 1015_Q2_SP5_10_M_FD_132416 | JGI IMG/M metagenome (GOLD analysis project Ga0187777, IMG submission 132416) | Tropical peat soil microbial communities from peatlands in Department of Meta, Colombia - 1015_Q2_SP5_10_MG | ecosystem: Environmental > Terrestrial > Soil > Wetlands > Peat | place... | reverse complement strand
CTCGCGCGCGGTGTCCGGCGCGGCCAGCGGCATGCGTGGCTCATGGCGATGGCGTTGCTGCTCGTCTCGGTCGTCGGCAACGTAACGAAGGGTCTCGACGTCGAGGAGGCGCTGATCGGTGTCGTGATCGTCATCTTCCTCGCCGCGCACCCCGACGACTTCGCGGCGCCCGCCAACCCGTCGTCGTGGCGGCTCGCGTTGAGCGCGGCGATCTTCGGCGCGGTGGTGGCGATCGCGGGCGGCACGGCCGGCGTCGCGTTGCGCCATCCGCACATGTCGCTCCTGGACAGCGTGCGCGCGGTGTCCGAGCGGCTGGTCGGCGTGCGCGACGACGTGCCGCTCTCGCCGCGGCTCGACCACTTCTTGTCGCCCGCGCTGCTCGCCGCGGGCATCGGCATCCTGCTCGTGTTCTTCTGGCTGCTGTTCCGGCCGGCCGTCTCGCCGCGCCTGTCGTCGTATCGGCCCGTCTCCCGTGACCGGGCTCGATTCCTCGTCGACAGGTACGGCACCGATTCGCTCTCCTACTTCGCGTTGCGCTCCGACAAGGAGTGGTTCGGCTTCCGCGACAGCTTGGTGGCGTACCGCGTTCACAACGGCATTGCGCTCGTGTCACCCGATCCGATCGGCCCGGTCGGTCAGCGCGCAGAGGCGTGGGCCGCGTTCAGGGAGTTCGCCGACGAGCACGGCTGGCCGCCCGCAGTGATGGGCGCGTGCGGCGATTGGCTGCCGGTGTACCGCGCGAGCGGGATGCACGACCTCTACATCGGCGACGAAGCGGTCGTCGACGTGCGACGCTTCAGCCTCGACGGCAAGCAGAACAAGAGCCTGCGCCAGTCGATCAGCCGGGTCGAAAAGGCCGGCTATCACGTCGAGTTCTTCGATCCGTCTCGACTCGACCCGGCGTTGGAGGTCCAGCTGCGCGGGCTCATGACTGAGAGCCGCAAAGGCGACGTCGAACGCGGCTTTTCGATGACGCTGGGTCGAGTGTTCGACACCGAGGACCGCGGGCTGTTGCTGGCAGTCGCGCTCGACGACGACGGTCGCCCCGCGGGCTTCTGCCACTTCGTGCCCGCGCGCGCGATCGAAGGCTGGTCGCTCGACCTCATGCGCCGCAGCGAACGGCCCGAGGTTCCGAACGGCCTGACGGAGCTCATTGTCGCCAAGACGATCGAGCACGTTCGCGAACAAGGCGCAGCTGGGCTCGCCCTGAACTTCGCGACGTTCCGTGCCGTGCTCGCGAGCGAAGCCGGCGACCGGTTGCGGCACCGCGCGCAGAAGTGGCTGCTCGAACGGATGAGCGACTCGATGCAGATCGAGTCGTTGTGGACGTTCAACGAGAAATTCCAGCCGGACTGGCATCCGCGTTACGCGGCGTACGACTCGCCCGAGCACATCTTGAGCGCGTCGATCGCGGTCGCGCGCGCGGAGTCGTTCTTCGAGCTCCCGATCATCGGCCGCTTCTTCAAGCCCGGGAGCGACGAGCCGAAGCACGCACGCACGAAGGAGCCGCGCGTCGCCTCGGAGGAGCCGACACCCTCAGGGGTGTGACCAGTTGGGCGCACCTTCGATATCGAACGCGAGATCGTCGACGTAGCAGTAGTACCAGTCTTCGCCCGGCTCGAACGACTGGATGACGGGGTGCTCGGTCTGGTGGAAGTGCGCCGTCGCGTGCTTCCCCGGCGATTGGTCGCAGCATCCGATGTGCCCGCACTCGCCGCATCGGCGCAGGTGTACCCAGCGGCCGCCGGTGGCGAGGCACTCGACGCAACCTTCGGCGACGGGCGGGGTGTCGAGGGGAAGATCGAGATGCGTGCAATCGTCGGACATGGGCTCAGTCTGGCAGCGCCGTCAAATCGACACGCGGGCCGCCGGGTATTCTGAGCCGCTCTCGGGGACGTAGCTCAGCTGGCTAGAGCACCTGCTTTGCAAGCAGGGGGTCGTGGGTTCGAGTCCCATCGTCTCCACGCACGGCGACGCCGCTCCGACGTGGCCGTCGGTTCTTGCCCGGAGCGCGATCAGACGGTGGGCCGCGGACCGTACGTCTCGTAATGAACGTTGGCGTTCACCGATCCGAGCGGCGCGCCGCCCTTGGCGCCCGGCTTCGCCGCCGGCTGTTCAGTCGGCACCGCCCGTGCGCGCTGTAATTCGAGAAGCCACTCGACGAGTTGATCGATGGCCTCGTCGATTCGACCCGTCGGCGCTTGTTGCGACTTGTCGACCCCGCCGGTGAGATCGAGCGCCGGGAGTCTCGAGACCTTCCGTCGTAGTTGCTCCGGTGCGTAACCGGCCGGCGGACTCGTGAAGAGCACGCGCACGTCGAGGTGACGGACGGAGGGCATCGCCGCGAGCGCGTCGACATACGTCTGAGCTTCCGCCAGACCGCCGGCCCGCAAAGGTGACGCGACAACCAGCGCGTCGAGGAACGGTGGCAGCGCGCGCGCGATCCCGACTCCCCGGCCGACACGAGACGGCGCATCGACGATGACGAACGGGAACATCTCTCGGACTCGCGTCAGGACCGGCTCGATCACTGCCCGGTCCGCCAGCGTGACGATCGCGAGGTGTCGATCGTAGATGTAGGTGAACTCCATGGCGTGTTGACCATGCCGCAGTTCCATGCGTCGGTACGGACCCTTCAGGAGATCCGGGAGCCGACGTTGGACATCGCGATCAGTTGGGTCTGCTCCGACGAGGCAGACCTCGCAATCCGCGACCAAAGCCAGCCGAATCGCGGTCTCGACGGCGACGCGACGTTTCACCGCGTTGAGCCGCGTGTTCGTGATCCCCACGCTGATTGCTTGTTCGCGCCGGGAGCTCATCCTCTCGGCGCCCCGCCGCCACGGACGGGGCCAGGGCTCATGATCGTGGCGTCGACCATCGCGGACGCCGATCCTGAGCGGCTCCCAACGGCTGTGACCAATGTCACAGCCCTTCACGAAGGGCCTCTAAGGACCCCGGCCGCGAGTGATCAAGTCGAGGCGATCACGGCATCGATCGGGTAGATCACAGCGTTCGGCGCGACTCGCGGCGGAGCTCGACGGCTGCTGTGTGCCCGTGTCCGTCCGAGACGGTGTAGCCGTTCGCGGACTTGACGATCGTCAGCGTTGCGCCGTTCATGGTGTGCAGCACTCCCGCGTGCCGGGCCGCGGGCCCGATCACGCCCTTCACGACGCGCGCGCGGACGAGCCGAGCGAGCTGTTTGCGTCCGCCGCGCGCGAGCGTGCCGAGGACGCCGGAGGCGTGGAGCGCGGTGGCAAATGTCGAGAGGTGTGGCGAGTACGCGACCGCTTCTCCAAGGTTGCGTGCGCGAACCGTCGTGGTCGTCACCGGCGCCGTTCCCGCGCTCGCGCGGCCGTTCGAGCAAGCAGCCAGCGCTCTACGTGACTAGCGACACAACCGCCTTACGGAGATACTGCCGAGCGAAATGCCGGCAAGGGACGAAACCCGCGTCGAATCACGTTTCCGGGCGCTGCAGTCGCGGCTCAGGCGTTCGTTGCGCGCGCCGTTTCCTCGGCCGACCGTGCATGGTTTGCGAGGTACTCGTCGGCGTCCGTGGGTGTCAGCGGCGGGGAGTGGATGTAGCCCTGGAGGTGGGTGCCGCCGAGCTCGCGAAGTGCTTGGCACTGCTCGGGGTGTTCGACGCCTTCGGCGACGGTCTCGAGTTCGAGCGTTCGGGCGAGCTCGATGATGGCGTTGACGAAACCTCGGCCTTGATGGTGTTGGGTGAGGTTGTCGATGAATCGCTTGTCGATCTTGAGGATGTCGATGGGAAGCTCGGCCAGTGCCGCGAACGATGAGTACCCGGTCCCGAAATCGTCGATTGCAACGCGGATGCCAGTGCGTCGCAGCCGGTCGAGGGTGTTGATCGCGCGTCCCGAGTCGTTGGCGAGCGCGGATTCGGTGATCTCGAGAACGAGGGCCGTCGGAGGAAGGCCGGCCCGCTCGAGAGTCCGGCCGATGTCGTTGGCGAGGCTGGGGTGGGCAAGTTGAAGTTGCGACACGTTGATCGCGAGGTCGAGATCGAGATCCGGGTACTCCCGGCGCCATCGGGTGATCTGTTCGCAGGCCTGGGCGAGGATCTGCCGGCCGATCTCGAGGATGAGGTTGGTCTCTTCGGCGATCGGGATGAAGACGTCGGGCGGGATTCGGCCGCGCAGAGGGTGTTGCCAGCGAGCGAGGGCTTCGAATCCGGTGGCGCGGTTGGTGTGGATGTTGACGATCGGTTGGTAATGAGCGGTGATCGCCCGTTCGGAGACCGCAGCGCGCAGGTCTTGTTCGAGCTCGAGCCGTTGCTTGGCCGCGGCGACCATCGAGTGTTCGAAGACTCGATAGCAGCCTTTTCCTTCGCGCTTCGCCCGGTACATGGCGGCGTCGGCGTGAGCGAGAAGTCGATGCGCGGCGTCGTCCGTCTGCTCCGCGATCGCGATGCCGATGCTGGCGCCGATTGCGACCTCGCGCTCCGCAAGGATGATGGGTGACTGGAGCGAGTTGAGAAGGCGTGCCGCCACATGCATCGCCTCGTCCGGAACTCGATGGAGGTCTTCGATGAGAACTGCGAACTCGTCGCCGCCGAGCCGAGCCACGGTTTCGTGTGAGCGCACCACGCCGGCGAACCGTCGCGCGACACCGACCAAGAGTTCGTCGCCGACGGTGTGACCGAGACTGTCGTTCACGGTCTTGAAGCCATCGAGATCGACGATCAACGCGCCAACGTGGCCCCCATATCGTTTCCGACGGTCGATCGCTTGTTGGAGCCGGTCGGCGAGGAGTGTCCGGTTCGCGAGTCCCGTGAGGGGATCGTGCAGCGCCTGGTGTCGGATCGCGTCCTCGGCCGCGATCCGATCAGCCACGTCGCGGACGTTGACGACGACGCCCGCCACGATCGGGTCTGCGAACAGGTTGGTCGCAACGCCCTCGACCCAACACCACGAGTCGTCGCCGCGGCGGATCCGGAACAGCAATTCGACGCGGCGTCCATCAGAGTCGGTCACGGTCTGCATGGCGCGCCGCGTCTCGTCGAGGTCATCCGGATGAATTTTCGCCTCTTGGTTCGGGCCCAAGAGCTGTTCAGGCGGAAAGCCGAGCACCTGCTGACATGACGGGCTCGCGTAGGTGACCGCCGCCGATCTATCGAACACGAAGACGAGGTCGTGCGAGCTCTGCAGCAGCGCCCGGAACTTGTGCTCTTGGTGCTCGGTCTCCCGCGTCGCCTGCTCCTTGTCGGTCAACGCCGAGCACAACGCCCGGTGTGAGAACGCGATCCCCACCACCACGAGCACCGCGAGTCCGTGCACTTCGGGAGACGGGATCAACGAAGGCACCCAGCCCAACGCGATCAAGCCCTGACCGATCACCAGGCCGGCAAGGCACCAGCCGAAGACCATGTGCTGCGCGGAAGACCCCGCTGACGTCAACGTTTCCTGACCGATCAGAACGAGCCCGATCGCGAGGGCGGGCCCCCATCCCGTTGCGTAGATCGCGGCCGTTACGACCGCCACGTGCGCGACGACCTTGGCGTGCAGTCGGGGACGACTCGGCGATCGCGTCCACCATATCCCGGTCGTGGTCGTCAGCATCTGGCCGCCGACGAGCACCGTCGGGATGATCCAGATCGGCGTGCGCGCCGCGAGGTGCACCTCGCGCAGCGCCAGGATCGCGACGGCCGCCAGCGGACCCATCGCTACGACCGCGAAGAAGTACGTGCCCGGCAGTTGCGTCGCCACATAGGCCCGGAGCTGGCGAAAACGCATCCTCCAGAAGTCGGCCGGGGCGTGGGGCGACTTGATCGGTGAGCGCGAAGCGCGCCCGAATTAGGGAGAAATGTCGCACCCGGCCGCCCCGGAGGCGGCACCGGCATGCCGAGCGCTTGGGGCGCCTCCCCGAGCGCCGGCGTTTTCGCGGCAGGGGAACCGCAGAATGTCGGAAAGAAAGGGCTCGCGTGATTCCGCGAATCGGCGTCGAACGTGGCCGATACTGCGGGCATGCCAATCGTTTCTCGGTGCGATCCGGAACTGCGCCTCGTCGTCGACGTGTACCACGGCGACGTGACCGTTCAAGAGATGCACGACCACGTCGGTGCCCTCTTGGACGATTCGACCTGGCTGACCACGACGAGGTCGCTTTCCGATATGACCGGCGCGCGGCTCACTCCGTTCAGCGACGAAGAGCGAGCGACGATGCTCTCGCTCTTCCGGACGCGGTCACGTCGTCTTACGGGCCGGCAGATCGCGATCGTCGGCGGAGCGGCATCGGTGAGCACGGCGCGAGATGTCGAACGGCGCGCGATCGACAATCTCGGCGCCCGCGCGATCGTGTTCAACGATCTGACGACTGCGTGCCTCTGGCTCGGTGTAGACGAGACGAGGATCAACGCCACAATCGATCAGCTCCACGGAGCGTTCCGCAACGAACGGCTCTGAGGTTCGGGGGCGACTACCCGGGCATTCGCCGCGATTGAAGTCTCACGACTCCAGTAGCCGGGGCCGCGGGTCAATGCGAGGGTTTGAAACCTGTCGCACCAGGTCCAGCCGCGTACCCGATTGCGCCGTACGCGCCGTCGATATCCCTGTGTGGGGAACGGATGAGCTGTACGCTCCGAACGCGATGGGGATCGCGTACCAGGCGAACGGGGAAATCCGACTCGTGGTGGCGGTCATCGACGGAAACGTCGACGCCGACGAGTTCCGCGAAGTCGCACGTCAACAGGCAAACGACCCGGCCTTCCGAGCCTGCAACCGGACGCTGACGGACGCGACGACCGCGACTATCTCGCCGCCGCCTTCCGCGGAAGAGATTGCCGCGTTCGCCGCGGACTACACGGAGTTGCGCGCGAAGGGGCCGCCCGGCCGGTCCGCGATCGTGGCCGGCGACGACCGGACGCTCGCGGGCCGCTACAGCGATCGCCGCAGCGACGCCGCGACGAGAGTGATGCCGTTTCGCGATCTTGAACCCGCTTGCATGTGGCTCGGAGTCAGCCTGGACGACGCCCGCAGCATGATCGACGAGCTTCGCGAAGGCCTGCGCGCGACGCGCGACACCGCCAGCGCGTAGCGGTGCGCGCCGCACGGCGTCTACGCCGATTGCGGGAGGATGAACTCCGGCCCCTCGATCAGCTCCGGGATCTGATCGTCGGGCATCGGACGCGCGAAGAGGTAGCCCTGGAGGTAGGGGCACCGTAACTGCATGAGCACGGCGAGCTGGGCCGGCGTCTCCACCCCTTCGGCGATGACGGTTATCTCCAGGTTGCGGGCGAGGCCGACCACGGCCGCCACGATGGCGCCGTCCTCCCGTTCGGTGCCCAGTGCGCCGACGAACGACTTGTCGATCTTCACCACGTTGATCGGGAGGGACCGGAGATACGTCAGTGACGAGTAGCCGGTGCCGAAGTCGTCGAGCGCGATGTTGACGCCGAGATTCCTGAGCCGACGCAGCGTCTCGTTCATCGCGATCGGGTCGGCGATGAGGACCGTCTCGGTGATCTCGAGCGTCAGGCGGCTCGGCTCCAAGGAGCTGTATGCGAGCGCCGACGCGACGACTTCGACGAGGTCGCCGTGCGCGAGTTGGCGGCCCGAGATGTTGACGGCCACGCCGTAGGCCTTGTCCGGCCACCTGCGACCCCACGTCGCGGCCTGGACGCACGCGGCGCCGAGCACCCATCGGCCGATGTCGATGATCATGTCCGTCGATTCGGCGATCGGGATGAACACATCCGGTGGAACGAGGCCGGTACCGGGACGGTTCCAGCGGAGCAACGCTTCGAAGCCGTCGATGGTGCCGGTCTCCGCGTCCACGATGGGCTGATAGTGGAGCGCCAGCTCATTGTTCGGTATTGCCTGCCGCAGCGCGGCCTCGAGCTCGCGTTGATTCGTGATCCATTGCTGCATCGTCTCGTCGAAGAGCGCGAACCGGCCGCGGCCCTGTTGCTTCGCGCGGTACATCGCCGCATCCGCGTTCGCGATGATCGTCTCGGCCTCTTCATCAGGCGCCGTGCAGCTTGTGATACCGATGCTGGCGTTGACCCTCACCTCCTCTTCGCTGAGGCGGAAGGGCGTGCGCAGCGTCGCGAGGATGCGCTCGGCGACCACGGTGACGTGGCGGACCGCGGTCGCATCTTCGAGCAGGACGACGAATTCGTCACCGCCGAGTCGCGCCACCGTGTCGACCTCGCGTACCGCAGCCTGGATGCGCTGGCCCGCTTGCGTGAGGAGTTGGTCGCCGACGCCGTGTCCGAGCAGGTCATTGACCGGCTTGAAGCGATCGAGATCGATGAAGAGCACCGCGAACATGCCGCCGTGCCGCCGCAAACGCGCGCGCGCCTGATTGAGCCGGTCGGTCAGCGTGACGCGGTTGGGCAAACCCGTCAACGCGTCGTGCAGCCCCTGATACGCGAGCTCGGCCTCGAAGCGCTTCTGCTCCGAGAGGTCGCGCATGACCGCCGAGAGAGTCGGCGGTCCGCCGTCGACCGAGATCGAGCTGATCGCGATCATGACGGGGAACTGCGTGCCGTCGCGGTGTACGGCCACGATCTCGGAACCGGATCGTCGCGCCGCGCTCGCGTCCTGCGTCGCGCAGCTGCTGAGAAACGTCCCGAGATGCTCGTGGAGCTCGTCGGCAACCAAGGTCGAAACGGGTTGCCCGACGATCTCGGCGGCAGTCCAGCCGAACATGGTCTCGGCCGCGGTGTTGAAGGACTGCAGCATCCCGTCGACACCGACGGTGATGATGCCTTCGGCCGCGTTCTCGAGAACTGCGCGATAGTGCGCCGCGCTGCGCTGCGCCTCGTCGCGTGCGGCGGCCGCGTCCGCGGTCGTCCTCGCGAGCTCGCACTCGATGTGCTCGTTGTGTTCCCGGATCGCACCCTCCATGCGAATGGCGATGGCGAGCACGAACGCGCCCAGGAACCCGATCGTCTGCGCCTGTCCCGCAGTGAAGAACGTCGGCATGACGCCGACGGCGATCAGCGTCTGGCCGACGACACAGCCGGTCATCGACCAACCGAGCGCGGCTCGCCAGGCCGCGGCACCGGACTGCTGGAGGTCGGCGAACGCCGAGAACGCGAACGCCATTCCGAGTGCCGGCCCCCACCCGCTGAGGTAGATCACCGACGTCACCGCGGCGACGTGCACGGCGATGCGGACGTGCAGGCGCCATGATCCGCGCGGCGCGTCCCAACGCTCGACGAGTCGGCCGGAGATCTGCGCCCCGCCGATCGCCGCGACGTACATCCAGGCCGGAACGGCCGCGACGAGACCGCAGGCGCGGAGCACGAGCAGGGCCACGAGCGCCACCGGGCCGACGCCGTATGCGAGCAACGACGGTGAAATACCGGCCCGCGGGGCGTTCGGTGCCGGCTCGGCGCCCGGGCTCGGTGTGACCGCGCGCACCTCGAGCTTGCCGTCGATCATGACGACGCTGTTTTCCGGAGGTGTTTGAGCATGTCGGTCCACTGCTCGCGTACGACCTTTTCGGTGCCGTGCACGTCGACGCCGGTGCTCCACAGTGCGCCGACACGATTCGAGCCGACCACGTGGCCGTCCAGCGCCAACTGCGTTCCGGTCGCCGCGACCTCCACGCGGGTCGGCGTCATCGGCGCGACCGGCTTCGGGAGCAACACGCGAATGAAGCCGGGTGTGCACTCTTGCGTCGACCCGTCTTGTAAGGATGTCGTATCACCGCGAAACGTGCACGTGGCCGAGTACATGACGCGTACGTTCGGCAGCCGCCGGCGTTCTTCCGCAGCGATGTATCTCGTGATGTGCGCGCGCGTCTGCGGATCGATGATGAGGAACCGCAGCCCGGCGTGGCCGCCGAACTCGTCCGCCCTCGAGTGCATGACCTCGGCGGTTACGGCTGCCTCCTTGCCGTCGACATGGATTCGAAGCTCGAGGCAGGTGCCGGCGGCGAGCGGCGCGGGCAGGCGGAGCCGGACGCCGGACATCGAGATGTCTTCAGTGACCGTCTCGAGCGTTCGTTTGCCCGTCCATCGGTCGAGCGCCCACGCGTCCATCCCCCGAACGACGCGTTCCGCGAGGACAAGCGCACTGCACGAGACGTCGATACGGAACGCGGCGCGACGGTTCGCGCCTTCACGGTCGGCGGTGCCGACGAACGCCTCTTGCTCTGTGACCTCGATCACGATGTGACCTCGCGCGACGCCGCTACCCCACGATGACTGCCTTCTGTATCGACGCCGACGGGAGGGTCATTCACAGACACGCCACGATGAGACCCCTCGCACATCTCGGCGGGCGCCTTGACCCTTTCGCGATCCTCGGACGGCGAAGCGCGAACCCGGCGAGCCGAGCCATCGATGCTGGTCGAGACGGGTCGGGGCGTGGTGTGGGTTCGAGCTTGCTTGTACGGAGCAAGGGTTCGAGCCCGCGTCAGCAAGCTTTCAGGATCGTCAACGTTCCGGTCAGCGCGAGGTAGCTCGTGCGGGACGCGGGGCAGTAGCCCGCCCGCTCGAGGATCGCGAGCTCTTGGTCGAGGATCGCGGGGTTCGTCGGGTCGTCGGCGACGCCGTAGACGACGACGAAGACGTGCCGAGGGTGCGCGCGCGCGAGGAACGCGAGCGTCTTGTCGCTCGCCGGCGCGGTCAAGGCGAGCTCGTTTCCGGGCGGACTGGCGAACGGCAGCTTGGTGCGATCGGACAGGCGGCTGTAGTAGTCGTAAGCCTTGATCCACTGGCCGACGTCGTCGCGCCGGACGACGACGACGAAGCGATCACCGGGAACGGCGACGCGCCGCTCCTCCGCGGCGATCGTGCGCATCCGGCCGAGCAGCAGGGGCTGCGTCGTTTCGTCGTGCAACTGCGTCAGTCGCCAAACCCCGGTGCCGGCGACGGCGAGGCACCACACGACGGATACTGCGATCACGGGCCGGAACCAGATGCGATGCGGTGCAGCCTTCTCGATCATCGAGTGCAGCCCGATCGCGGCTACCACGTACAGCATCGGGACTGCGAACAAGTTCGCGCGCACGAAGCCGATCGGCCACTCCATGCGCGTCGCCGCGACCGTCGCCGCCGCCATCGAGCCGCCGAGTGCGACGAGCACGACGGCACCGCCCCGGCGGCGCGTGCACGCGATGACCCCGGCGATCCACAACGCGACGCATCCGATCGCGATGACGACATGGATGTCGCGAGTTGGTGCGAAGTCCAACGGCACAGAGCGGAACGGTGAGCCCGCTTGCCCGTCGGGTGAGGTATATCCCGCGGTGACCACCCCGGCCGGGAAGCTCACGATCGCGGTCCAGAGATGATGCAGCTTCACGTGGATCGGTCCGCTCAGCGCGACCGGTCGCCAGAACGAGTTGTGCGTGAGATACGACTGCCGCACCACGAACGTCAGAAGGTGCACGCCGGCGATTCCGCCCACGATGACGGGAGCGGCCAGCGAGCGAACGGAGGCGGCGCGGTGCCGCGCCGCCTCCACGATCTCGTAGACGACGAGTGGACCGATCACGAGCACCGCGGGCAGCGAGACCAACGCGCACGCGACGATGAGCACCCAGGGCCCAACCGCGCGCCGGCCGGTCGCGCGGCGTTCGCGGGCGGTGAGCCACGCGCACAGGATCAGCGATGTGCAGGCCGCTTCGGGGAGGTACGACTTCGCCTGCAGGCCGTACACCAACAACGAGGTGTTGATCGTCGCGAGCGACGCGGTCGCGGCCGACCACGCGGGTGGAAGCCACCAACGCGCGAGGCGGTACGTCGCGACCGAAAAGACGACCAGGCTGACCACCGACGGCAACCGGAGTGCCCACTCGACGTTGCCGAAGATCGCGGTGCTCAGCCGCTCGAGCAAGAGCCAGCCGGCCGCCATCGGCGCGTTCGCGGTCCGGAGCGAGGAGAAGAATCCCGACGTCAGCGTGACGTGATAGCCGCGCCATGCCTCGTCGTACCAAAGCGGCCGGAAGACGCCTTGCCACGCCGTTGCGAGCACGACGACGGACACCACGAGGGGGACGGTGACCCACCACCGGTCGCCTGCGCCCAGGAGGCGCACGCGATCGCCCTCGTCCGCCTCGGTCCCCGCATCCGCCGGGCCCGGTGCGGGTTCGCGAAGCGACGTCGCGCCGGGTTCCATTGCATTTCACCCTAAGGGATGCCGCGTGCGATTCCGGGACCACGCGTGCGCAACGCTGAACTCGGGTGAGATCGCGTGCACGGACGCGTCGACGGCCCGCCCGTCATGCCGTCTTTCCCGGCAAGCTGTCCGGCAGCTACGCCACTGCCGCCGTCGCCGCTTCCGACCCGGCACGAATCGCCCGGCGTGACCAGCACGACCGCGTGCGCGTCGTTGCCCTGCGAACCGCTCTCGCCCGGGAAGCCGGTGCTGAACGCGTCGCAGCTCGCGCCGCCGCCACCCCCACCGCGCTACGTACCGCGCACCTTCATGCCGGCGGCCCGGTAGATGTCGTCGATGACGCGCATGTTCGCGATCGACTCCGACGGCGGCGTGAGCGTCGGCGCGCCGCGCAGCACCGCGGCGCAGAACGCCTCGAGCTGGTACTCGTACGTCGGCTTGCGCGGGAAGTGCTCGACCCGACTGGCGCCGTCGACCGTGACCTTCATGCGGTGGTACAGCTGCGGCGAAGTGGGATTGAACACCCGCATCTCGCCCCGTTCGCCGACGGCTCTGGCGCGCAGTCGCAGCAGCGACTTCGACCACATCGAGCAATGGATCTTGCCGGTGACGCCATTGGGGAAGCGCAACTCGGCGACCATGGCGCGGTCGACGTCGGGCTTCTGCAGCGTTGGTGTCGCGCGCACGACGTCGGGTTCGGTGCCCGCGAGTGTGCGCACCATGTGCACCGGGTAGCAGCCGGCGTCCATGAGCGCGCCGCCCGCGAGGTCGTACTGATACCGGATGTCGGAGAACCTCGGCAGCGGGAAGCACAGCTCTGCCTCGACGTGCCGCAGCGGGCCCAGCGCGCCGTTGCGGACGATGTCGACCATGCGCTGCGCCAGCGGGTGGTACCGCCAGTGGAACGCTTCCATGAGCACGCGACCGGTCTGCTGCGCGACCGCCGCGAGCTGTTCTGCTTCTTCCGCGTTCGCGGTCAGAGGCTTCTCGCACAGCACGTGCTTGCCCGCTTCGAGCGCGGCGATCGTCCATTGCGCGTGCAATCCGTTCGGCAGCGGGTTGTAGATCGCGTCGACGTCGGGCGCGTCGATGAGCGCTTCGTAGTCGGGACACACGATTGCGATGCCGTGCTTGCCGGCGAACTTCTCGGCGCGAGCTCGGTCACGCGCCGCGATCGCGACGACGTCTGCCTCCTGCACGTTGCGCGCCGACTTGATCAGCGCCGAAGGTGTGATGCGCGCCGCGCCGAGTGTGCCGATCCGCACGACATCCATACCTGATCTCCCTCGGGTCGGCGTGAGCCAAGCGATGTTCGCGACTCGCCCCTCGCGTCGGCAGGCTACTCATGCCCCTTGTCACGACCACCCGAACCGGTCGTTGTGAGCCCATCGTCCATGTGGGAGGAGCAGCAATGCGGCGCAAGTTGACGGTGTTGGCGTGTGTCGTGGCGATCTGCGCGTTCGTGCTCGCGCGCCGCGCCGCGCATGGTGGCGCGGGGGCCGCCACGGTGCCGACGACGGGTTGGGACACCAACTTCCAGATCAAGAGCCAGATCGACGACAACTACTGCATCGAGTCGCAGGGCGCGACGGGTCCCGGCCGGCCCCCGAGCCTGCAGCAGTGCAGGACGACCGACTTCCAGCACTTCGCGCTGCCGCGCCTGAGCGACCAGACCAACCTGGTCGTCGACACCCAGGGGATGTGCGTCGACGGGCACTTCAAGAAGGCGAACCTCGGAACCGCGGTTCTCGTGCAGGACTGCGGCGCCGGTCGGGTATGGCACTTCGCGTTCACCGCGGCCGGGCAAGTGATGGACGTCGCGAACAAGACGCGTCTGCGGGTTTACGGCGCGGCCGCGAACGCTGCAGTGTTCCTCGCCCCATGTGACGACACTGTGAAGGGTCAACTGTGGAAGCTCGCGCACGAGCGGTATCGTCGGGCGCGTGCGCATCCTCGGCGTCTCCGACCTGCACTACGCGCTGAAGCAGCTCGACTGGGTCGCCGGTGTCGCGTCCGACTACGACGTGGTCGTGATCGCCGGCGATCTGCTCGACATTCGCTCGTACGTCGAGCCGGACGCGCAGATTGCCGTCGTGCTCGAGTACTTGACGCGGTTCGCGTCAAAGACACAAGTGGTCGTGTGCTCGGGCAACCACGACCTGAACGCGGAGAACGACGTCGGTGAACGGGCAGCGCTCTGGCTCGCACGCGCGCGCGACGCGGGCGTCTTCGTCGACGGGACGAGCATCGTGACCGACGAAGTGCACGTCACCGTGTGTCCGTGGTGGGACGGGCCGCGCACCCGTGAGCAGTTCGACGCCGCGCTCGCCGCCGAGGCCGCGACCGTCGGCGATCGTCTGTGGGTGTGGGTGTACCACGCGCCGCCCGACCAGTCGCCGACGAGCTGGACCGGCCGGCGCTACTACGGCGACCGCGATCTGAACGCGTGGATCGAGCGCTACCGGCCCGCGCTCGTGCTCACCGGGCACGTGCACGAGTCGCCGTTCGCGGACGACGGTGGGTGGTCCGACGTGCTCGGCACGACCGTTGTCGTGAACGGTGGACGCGAGTCGGGCCCCGTGCCCGCGCACCTCGTCGTCGACACCGAACGCGGCGAGGTCGAGTGGCGATCGTCCGCCGGCGCCGAGACGCGAACGTTCGCGTCGATCAGTACTCAGGATCGGGGTCGCGCGCGGACCTGAGCTCCGAGCGCGTGCCCGGCTGGTGCATCAGACTTCCGAGCACCGCGCCGACCATGCCCAGACCGCCCTCGTGGTCGGCGTACTGGTGCTGCAGGTCGGCGAGATACGTCGTCATGTGCTGCACGCGCGTCGCGAGCAGCCGCGCCAACGCGAGCGCGAGCTCCGGATGCTCGGCGAGGAGGTCACGTGCATTCTCGATGACGGCGACCACCGCGTGCTCGGGTGCGACGACGTCGGCGGTCGCGGGCACGTCGAGGAGCAGCGAGACCTCGCCGACGCATGCGCCGATCTCGCTGATCATCGTGATCGGTGTGCCTTGTTTCTCGACCCCCAACGAACCTTCGAGCAGCACGTGCAGCGTGCCGGGCGCGGTGCCCTCGGTGAGCAACGTGTCGCCGGCGGCGAGCGTGCGCCGGGGCAGACCGGCCGCAAGAGAGAGGAAGGCTTCCACCCCGGCAGTGTCGCGCGGGCGCGACCGGACGGCCCACTCCGACGCGGCGAAGAGTCAGATGCATGTCAGTGACGGGCGTCGAGTTGTGTCGAGCAACGGAGAGCAGGCAGCGCCGGCGCGCGTGCACCGACCTCAGCCCATGAGCAACTTCAAGCCGCGCTCGTAACCGCGGGCTCGGCGCTCCGTCCGCGCCTCGCGGCGGTCGGCGGCGGCGCTCAGACGCAAACCGGCGTTGACGCCGAGCCAACGCAGCGGCTCCGGTTCCCAGCTCCGGCTATGGTGATCGACCCATGCGAGCCGTGTCCGTTCGGTGTCGCGACCCTGAATGAGATCGGCGAGCGTTCGCCCGGCGAGGTTCGTCGTCGTCACGCCGTCGCCGACGTAGCCGCCCGCCCACGCGAGCCCGGTGGCGCGGTCGAAGCCGACGGACGGGTAGAAGTCGCGCGGTGCGCCGAGCGGGCCACCCCAACGGTGCGTGATCTCGGCGTCGCGCGTCGCGGGAAACACGTCGTGCAGGGTGTCTTCGAGCGCACGGAACACGCGCGGATCGCGATCGAACCGCGGGCCGACGCGCGAGCCGAAGTGATACGGCGCGCCCCGTCCTCCGAACGCGATGCGATCGTCGGCGGTGCGCTGCGCGTAGATGATCAGGTGCCGCCCGTCGCCGAACGTCTCCCGGTCGCGCCAGCCCACCTCGTCCCAGAACCGTCCGGGCAACGGCTCGGTCGCGATGATGAACGAGTAGATCGGGATCAGGCGCCGGCGCAGACTCGAGAATCGGGGCGTGTAGCCCTCGGTGGCACGAACCACCACTTCGGCCCGCACGGTGCCGCGCGCCGTATGCACGCGTCCCGGCTCGATGGAATCGACGCGTGTCCCTTCGTGCACCGTCACCCCGTGGCGGCGCACCGATGCACACAACCCGCGCACGAGCCGCGCGGGCTGGACCGCCGCGCAGTGCGGCGTGAACACCGCGCCGAACATCCGGGCCGCGTTGATGCGCTTGCGCGCCGCGTCGGCGTCGAGCCATTCCGCGTCTTCGTCGGCCACGTGTTCGCGGAGCCGCTCGACGTGTGCAGGTGAGGTGGCGGCGATGAGCGTGCCACCACGGTGGAAGCGGCAGTCGATCGACTCCTCGCGGCACGTCGCCTCGAGATCATCGATGGCACCGACCATCGTGTCACGCAAGGCTTTGACCGCGGCGGCGCCACCGTGGCGCGCCGTGGTCGCGGGTGAACCGGCGAACAGCGCCGACGCCCAGCCGCCGTTCCGTCCTGATGCGCCGTAGCCGCACACCTCGGCCTCGAGGACGCGGATGCGCAGGTGCGGGTCGTGACGCACGAGCGCGTACGCAGTCCACAGACCGGTGAAGCCGCCGCCGATGATCGCGACGTCACAGTCCGCGTCGCCGTCGAGCGCGTCGACGGGCGCCAGGACTTCGTCGAGGTCGTCGAGCCAGAGGCTGCGGCTCCGATAGTGCTCGGACGTCTCGGTCACGGCGTCGCGTTCTCGTACAGGCGAATCTCGATGAGATGTTGGTTCGGGTCGAAGAAGTAGACGGCCTTCCCGGGGCCGCGCGCACCGGGTTCCTCGCCCGGACCTTGCATGTTGCCGACCGCGTGATACGAGTCGCCGTATCCGATCCCGGCGGCGCGCACCCGCTCGAAAGTGCGAGCGAAACGGTCGGGCGACAGCGCGAACGCGAGATGCATACCGCCGTCGGTGCCCCAAGGTGCGAGTTGCATCGTGAACGTCTCTGTGACGCGTACCACCGAGAACGGTTCCTGCTCGCCGTCGTCGGTGAATCCGAGGACGCGCATGTAGAAGTCGCGGCTCTGCGCGGCGTCACGAACCGGAAGGATGAGGTGATCGAGCTCGACGGTCACGTCGGGCAGTGTTGCACTTCGATCGGGGTGCCGCTCAGCCCGCCTGCCGGGGCGAGACGGCAACGAGCAGCTCCGGCATCCGCCACTGGAGGTGCCCGACCGCGAGCCGGCGCCCGATGAGCCAGATGCCGTAGCCGTAGACGGAAGCGAACACGATGCCCCCGACGGTCGTGAGCGCGAGTGGGAACGCCGACAGCATGGCCGCGACGACCAGGCCGACCGGCGCGAGCACGACGACGTCGAACGCGAGCGCGCCCATGGCCGCGATGAAGCCGACACAACCTTGGCCGGGGTTGGCGACGAGCGGGTTCTTCCGGTCGGGGAGCGCGTACGGCACCCATGCCGACACGACGTCGCCGGTCGCGAAGATCACGCCGAGCAATCCCGGCGCCAGGCCGACGGTGAGCGGCAGGTAGCCCCAGCCGTGCGTCAATGTCGCGATCGCGACGGACGGCACGATGATGATCGGTGTGATCACGATCGCGGTGCCGAGGTTCTTGCCCGTGAGGTCCGCGCGTACGTCGTTCCCGGTGACGATCGTCGACCACAGCGCCGCGCCGTCGAGCCCGAACTGGTTGAGCGTGAGACCCGACGCCGGCAACAACGACACGAGTGCCAACAACGTGATCGCGTGGGGATGGTTGGCCGCGTTCCGGAAGGTCGAGATCATGAACAGGGCCGGCACGACCAGCGCGGCGATGAGCGGCGTGCGTCGCCGCGGGTCGCGGATGAAGTAGCGCAGCTCTTTCGCCGCGGTCGCCCCGGCGCGCGAGCGCGGCAGGAACGGCAGCCAGCGTGAGAACAGCGGAACGTCGTGTCGACGGCTTCGTTCCACTGCCTTCGCGGGAACTGCCGTGTCGGCGGTCGTCATCGCGCGCGGGATCGCACGCTCCCAGAGGAACAGCAGCACGCCGACGAGGGCCAAGATCGCCGCGCTGGCCTCGACCGAATGCACCAGGTGACCCTTCCCGGCCTCGGTCGCCGCGATGCCGCCGAGACCGAACGGCGTGTAGCGAACCCGGCCGGCGACTTCCGCCATCTCGTTGCGAAGGTCGCCGAAGTGCGACGACGAGGAGAACAGCCGAAAGGCCTGCGGCGCGACGACGGCGAGCGTGATCGTCATCACCAAGATGTCGCGGCCGCGCCGCGAGCGCAGCAACGGTGAGAGCAACGCGATCAACGTTCGCGACACGATCACGCACAACAACAGCGTCGCCGCGATCGCGAGCAGGATCAGGAGACCGCTCGCGGTGCCGTGCGTGAGGCCAACGATCGAGCCCGACAGCGCGAGCGCCGTCGCGAGCGGTGCAACACCGATCAGCGCGGCGACGAGCAACCCGCGCAGCAGTTCGCCGCGCCGCAGTGGCAACAAGGCGAGCCGCTGCGGGTCGAGCGTCTCGTCGGTTCCGAAGCCGAGGAGCGGTACCACGGTCCACACGACGGTGATCACCGCGAACGTGACGATCGTCGCGTTGTCCTGCATGACGTCGCCCCGCAAACCGGCGAGGAACACGAACCCAACGAACGCCAGGATCGCCGAACCGGTCGCGCCGATCGTGAACAGCGCGGCGTATTGGGGCGCGCGCAGCCCGTTGCGGACGAGCCGCAGCTTCAGGCGGGCGAATTTCCGAGCCATGTCAACGCCGGACGGTCGGAGGCTTCGCCGATCAACTGAACGAAGGCATCTTCGAGGCTGCCGGCCCCGCGCAGCTCGTCGAGCGGACCCGACCACACGATCGTGCCGCGCGCCATGACCGCGACGTGATCGCACAAGCGCTCGACGAGCTCCATGACATGGCTCGAGAACACGATCGTGCCGCCGCCCTCGGTGAAGTGCGCGAGCAGGTTGCGGATCGCCCGCGCCGAGACGGGATCGATCGCCTCGAACGGCTCGTCGAGGAACAGCAGCCGGGGGCCGTGCAAGAGCGCGGCCGCGAGTACCAGCTTCTTGCGCATGCCGTGGCTGTAGTCGACGACGAGCGTGTCGGCGGCGTCGGTGAGCCCGAGCAGCTCCAACAGCTCTTCGGATCGCGCCGTCACGACGCCGGCGTCCATGTTGCGCAGCGCGCCGTTGAACATCAACAGCTCGCGGCCGCTCAGCCGTTCGAACAGCGCGAGATCTTCGGGCAGCACGCCGATGACCTTCTTGGCCGCGACCGGATCGGCCCAGACGTCGACGCCCTCGACGTGCACACTGCCCGCGTCGGGGCGGAGCAATCCCGTCGCCATGCGCAGGGTGGTGGTCTTGCCGGCGCCGTTCGGTCCCACGATGCCGAAGAACGAACCGGCCCGCACCTCGAGGTCGACCTGCGCAACGGCGATCTTCGTACCGAAGACCTTCCGCAGCCCACGGGCCGTGAGTGCGGGCAACCCACCCGATGCGTCCGCCACCCCTCCAGGGTACGGGACGGCATCGACGGTTCCGTCAGACCAAAGGGAAATAGCCGGGCACTTCGGCGTGCGGCGAGTCGAGGTACACCTTCGCCTCCGGCGGCCCGGAAAACCGCCCGTGGCTCCATCGCACCTCGACGTGTCCTTCCACGACGCGTTCCGTGCGGCTCGCGCGTTCGCGCACGACCGCCCGCCAGCTCACGATCGGCTGACCGCCGGGGCGGGCGTCGATGGTGAAGTCGCGCAACTCGAACTCGCGGCGCCAATCCCAGGGGGTGGCGATGCGCAGCCGCAAGAAACCGCGCGGGGCCGAGCCGAGAACGAAGTACGGCGCGCTCCCGATGCGCAACAGCCGCCAGAGCATCGCCTCGCCGTCGGTGCCGATCGCGTCACGCCACCGCGTCGCCGACTCCTGCGCGACGCGCCCGACGAGAGCGGCGTACGCGTCATGCGCGCCGGCGGGCCAACCGGCACGCAGCTCGAGGCTGACGGCGCGCCGCTGCGCGCTGTCGAGCGCGTTCACCGCCGGCGGGAGCTCGCGGTGCGCGCCGAGCGCGGCTCGCACGCACTCGTACAACGCGTCATGCTCGACGGGCGCAACTTCCCGGAACCAATCCGCGCCGCGCTGGCCCTGCGCGCCGGCGAGGCAACGGTCGAACAAGTAGTGGGGCGATGCGTTCACGACGATGCGCGACAAGTACTTGCAGCTCACCAGGTACACGTGATCGACGCGCAGGTCGGCCGGCACCACCTCGTCGCCGGGCGCGCGCAGTGCGCCCCGCCACTCGACGAGCTCGGGGACG
>Ga0187777_10000821_pt1 | contig 20410 bp, 18 predicted proteins | sample 1015_Q2_SP5_10_M_FD_132416 | JGI IMG/M metagenome (GOLD analysis project Ga0187777, IMG submission 132416) | Tropical peat soil microbial communities from peatlands in Department of Meta, Colombia - 1015_Q2_SP5_10_MG | ecosystem: Environmental > Terrestrial > Soil > Wetlands > Peat | place... | reverse complement strand
TGCACCCGTTCCTTGCCAGCTAGAAACTGTACATCGTCCACAATCAACACATCGGCCCCGCGGTAAAAATCCGCGAAACCCGAAGTGTTCTTCTTAAAGCGTACGGCGTCCACGAATTCCTGCACAAAGCGTTCGGTAGAGGCATAAACGATCCGGGCGTTAGGCCGGGCGGCCAGGATGGCGTTACCAACCGCCTGGATCAAATGAGTTTTGCCGATACCCACCCCGCCGTAGATGAATAGCGGGTTGTACTTTTTGCCCGGCTTGGCGACAATCGCCTGACAGGCGGCGTAAGCCAGCTCATTGCCGGCTCCGACCACAAAGTTGTCAAAGGTATAGCGCTCATTTAAGCCTTGGCGATAGGCGTGGGTGACGCCGCTGACGACCGGCTGGCTAGAACTGGCGGTTTGGGAATTGAGCAAAACCGCGTCGTCCCGCGGCGGCGCGGAATTATTAACACTGCTAATCTTGTATTCTATGCGCTCAGGCTTGACACCGTTTTTGGCCAGCACCTCGACCACCAAATCGTTGAACTTGCGCTCCAACTGGTTTTTGACGAAAATATTCGGCACGCCGACCACCAGCACATTGTCTTTGCTGCGCACCAGTTCAGTGTTTTTAAACCACGTTACAAAATTCCCTCTGGAGACACTCAGTTCGATTTCGCCGAGTACGGCTTGCCAGAGCGCCCCTTCTTGCATATCGTGGATACCTTGCTTTATTTCCCCAAGAGGATTAGTTTCTAGCACTAACTATAGCTAACCGCAGCGGGCTTTTCCACAGCTTTGACAAAAATACTACGGGGCCTTAAACAAAATCCGTTTCAAGATGAAAAGTTATGCACAGAGAACAGCCACACCTGTTATTTTGTGGACAAAAATAAGCAATCCGTGGAAAAGTCCGGCTGTTTTTGTGGTTTACTGTCGTCAATTCCACTTTATGTTAAAGTGTAGACATGCCTAAGAGGACGTACCAGCCCAAGAAAAAACAACGTAGCCGCGAGCACGGGTTTTTTAAACGTATGTCCACTAAGACCGGACGCAGCGTGCTGGCCCGCCGGCGGGCCAAAGGCCGAGAGCGCTTGTCTCACTAGACCCTATCCCCTTAACCCTATACCCTATTAATATGATTTCCAGAACTCACCGCTTTCACGGGCGGGCCAGCCTGCGCTTTGTGCATCAGCGGGGTAAAACCAGCCGCGGGCCGTTTTTTCTGGTCAAGGTAGCACTCAATCCCAGGCGGACCAACTACCGCGTGGCGGTGGTAGTCAGCGCTAAAGTCCATAAATCGGCAGTGGTGCGCAACCGTATCCGCCGGCGGCTGTACTCCGCCGTGCGCCAGCAGACGATCAGCCAGCCATACGACATCGTCATCAATGTCTTTGACAGCAAGGTCGCGGACCAACCGCCTAAAGACTTGCTAAGGCTGGTTAAAAGGCAGCTTAGCGCCGCCGGCGTGTTATAGTTAATCCCCAGAGAGAGCGAATATCTAAGATGTTAACGACCATTATCGTTCAGCCGATTTTCAATTTGCTGGTGCTGGTTTATGCGCTGATTCCGGGGCACAATTTTGGCCTGGCGATCATCATCTTCACCATAATTATCCGTCTGCTGATGTGGCCGCTGGTCAAGAAGCAGCTGCACCACGCCAAGGCCATGCGCGAGCTGGCGCCGGAGCTCAAGAAAATCAAGGCCGCCGCCAAAGGCGACCGCCAAAAAGAATCCACCATGACCATGGAGCTTTACAAAGAGCGCGAAATCAACCCTTTTGCCAGTCTGGGCATCATACTGATCCAGCTGCCGATCATCATCGGGCTCTACAGCAGTGTCCGGCGGATCGTCAACACTCCGCACGAAATCATCAGCTTTTCTTACCCGGCGCTGCACCACCTGAGCTGGCTTAAGCAACTGTCGGCTAACATCCACCGTTTTGACGACTCCCTGTTCGGCCTGGTCAACCTGGGGCGCAAAGCTCTGGACTCCCACGGCTTTTACTGGCCGGCGCTGGCCATCGTAGCCTTAAGCGCCGTGGCCCAGTACTATCAAGCCAAGCAGCTGATGCCCAAAAGCAAGGATTCGCGAGGCCTGCGGCAAATCCTGAGTGAGGCCGGTAAGGGCAAGACCGCCGACCAGGCTGAAGTCAATGCCGCCGTGATGCGCAACACCCAGTTCCTGATTCCCGGAGTAGTTTTCTTATTTGGCATGAGCTTTCCGGCGGCCTTGCCGCTGTATTGGCTGACCAGCAGCGGCGCAGCCTACCTGCAGCAAGCGCGCATCCTGCGGGCCGATGCCTCCGAAGCCGATGCTTCGGTGAAGGTCACGTACAGTAAACTGGACGAAAAACAGCCGAAAGACGACGATAAGAAAGCCAAAATTTCGGCCAAAAAGCGGGCTGCCCGCAAAAACCGGAGGCGAAGATAATGGCTGACAGCGTTAACAAAGGAGACATCGAAGAGGCGATTATGTATGCCAAGAAATACATAGAAGATCTACTGTCTTTCTTCGGCCTGAATATGGACGTTTACGCCACTACAGAAGACCACGAGGTCATCGAGCTGAACATTCCCAGCACCCACCTCAACGGCTTTTTGATAGGTGCCCACGGCGACACCATGCGCGCCCTGCAGTACATCATCAGCTCGGCCCTTAAGCAGCAGCAGTTCAGCCATGTGCGGGTTAACGTGGATGTGGCTGAATATAAAAAACGCCGGGCGGAGCGGGTAGTCCGCGACGCCGAAGCCTGGTTCAAAGAGGTGCAGGCCAGCGGCCAGCCTAAGGAGCTGGTACCGATGAATCCGGCCGACCGCCGGGCGGTGCACAAAGCGGCTACCGACTACGGTCTGGAAACAGAATCGATAGGTGAAGGTCGCGAACGCCACATCGTGCTCAAACCGACAGGCGAAGCGAAGCCCAACGCCGAAAAGCAATAAAAACCCAACCGGCCAAATATTCAAGAAGTAAAAGAGCTGAATAACATCAGCTTTTTTCAGTTTTGCAGTACTTAATAACTTTTATGCTAAAATCCTAAATACAGGTTCTAAAATGAAACAGCTAAAAGAAAGAGTCGTAGCGATTGATTATTTCCGGGGTATCTGTATCCTGGTGATTCTGCTTAGTCACTCCGCCAGCTTCAACCTGCCTTACGGTTATCTGTCTGGTCTGGGCCGCTTGTGGATCGGGGCCGCGGCCTTTTTCTTCCTGCTCAGCGGCTTGACGCTGGGGGTGGTCAGAGGCAAGACCGTGGTATCCGATTTTAAAGCGGTATTGCATAAATCCTGGACCCGCGCCCGCGACCTGTACCTGCTTTACCTGATAACAGCGCTGGGGACTATCTTGATTATCCCATTTATCACCTCGCAGGCCATGTTCGGCCTGACGGGTTCGGCACCGACAGCCAGCGGCTTCAGCCTACTGGTGCAGGTGGCGACTTTCCATTACGCACCGGGGCTGGCTAACTTCTTAATTTACTATTCGGTCTATATGCTTTTGGCGCCGCTCGCTCTCTACGTCTTATACAGATATAGAAAGGCGTGGCCGGTGTTGTTGTTGCCTTCGGTTGCTCTGTACGTGCTGAATACTTCTTATCCGTTCCACCTGTTGTCAGCCGGTATCTACGGCACATTCGCTACCTGGCAGCTATACTTTGTGCTGGGAATGATACTGGCTCGTTTCAGAGTGGCCATCATCAGCTGGTACTACGGGCTGCGCCAGTGGATTGTCAAGGCCACTTATAGGCTGGTAACTTTGAGTGCCGGTGTGGCGCTGGTGTTATCGGCGGCTTTGGGGTTCAACCTCTTACCGCATCTGACCAGCCTGACCGCCCAGGGCTGGTTGCCGGCCAAGCTGCTGGACGTCTACGTACGGCTGATTGACCATAAACCAACGCTTGACCTGTTATTAATGAACGGCCGGACGGGGATATTGCGGCCACTGGCGGCTGTGCTTTGCTTGGCGGCGGGCTATCTGCTGTACCAAAAGCACAAATCAGCAATTTTACGATACAGCGGCAAATTCGTGACTGCTATGGGACGTGACGCCCTCTGGATTTTTGTGGCCCAGTCGCTTTTGATACCGCTGATGTCATTGCTGCCGCTGCGGCATAATCTCATTACCAGTACAGCTATGACAGCCGCGCTGATCGGTTCAATGTGGCTGATTACCCAGCGACAAAGGTTGCTGGCTTGGGTCCGCGGATATGCCGGCGAGCTGCAAGCAGCCTTTTACCAAGCCAAATCCACCGCCATGTACCGCCAGCAAGATAGCAGCTAGTTATTTTCCTGAAGTCTAAAATCAGTACGAATTTTGGTACTCCCGGGTCAAGTAGGCATTGTAAGCCGGATTAGCGAGACATTGTTGCAGGGATTGGCAGGCTCCGCCATCGAATTTGGAGTAGACCAGGAACGTAGCTTCTTTTTGGGCCAGGTCGCTGCCGAACACGTTAGCCGGCCTCTCGTGAACGGGGTAGCCGATATAAAACTCAAGAGGTATGGCAACTTGGTCTTCATACTGCTGGGCCTCATATGCGCTATAAGCTTTTTTGACCAAACTCCCAACGGCTATGTGGTCGCTATGATCCCGGTATCTGCTGCCTGTGAAACCAGACTGTGTCCTGATTTCAGCGGGTTGGTAGGCATGCATCAAGGAGGTTAAGGCTGCTATCAACTGGGTTAATGTATAACTGGACTGGCCATCAACCGACTGCTCCACCGAGATAGCTCCTGACTCGAGTTTGGCCAAGCTCTGGAAGTTTGAGGAGCTGAACCCTTGGCCCTTGGTATTGCCGTCGGGCAAATGAAAGAAAATCAGCGACACGTTAGCGTTGCCCCTGGGATTGGCCACAGCTATGAACTCCTGGTCGGTCAGTTTGACAATTCTTTGCACCCAGATGTCATCAATTCCCAGCATGTTGGCATAGGCCGCCTCGGAACCTTGCTCGCGGGCCAGCCAGTAAAATTCGCTGGCACCGGAGTCGCCGGCAGTTATGTAAATTGTTCTGACGCAGTGCCCGGCCTTCAGATCGTGCGACAGGTCCGGGTTCATAAACAGCAAATCGTCGTCTTCGTGGGCGACAACGCTCATGACAGTGGGCACCGAACAGTAGGTATGCGGCAGCTCATCAAGCGTTATGGGTAGTACGGTGGCCGCCGGATTGGTGGGGCTGACAGGCGCGCTTTTATGGGCGCCGTGGTCATAAAACAGAAGCAGTTCTTTTGGCTTGGTTAAGCTTCCGGCTATCAAAACACTGGCGTTAGGCCGGCCGTAGCTGGTCACCACCTGATCAAGTGTGCAGTTTGGATAATCTGTGAGACTGCCATCGAGAGTTAATAGATAGGCAAAACTATGTTTGCTGAGGTTAGGTTGCCAGGACTGGCTGGTTAGAGCGCTTCTGAACTGCGTGCAACCAGACAATGGAACTACGTTAAGCTTGCCACCGCTTGCCAGCTTTGTTGGCATAACCCGCCAGTAATCGCCCACCAGCTCATCAACCGGGCGGCTTTTTAGGACTTTTACAATCAAGGAGTTACGTTCGTCGGTAGGCGCCAAAGCGGCTTTGTCGTTATTGTAAGCTTTTACTACGGTCGGTAAAGCCAGCAAGATACCGAGAATAATGAATAGACCCGCCAGACTGACAATTTCCGGGCGCCACTGTTGTTGGCGAGCGTAGCTGGCCAATGATATAAAAACGGCGAACAGGGCTATGGTCAGATAACGGGCATCAACAGCATAATCATGATTGCTGAGAGCAAAGAGAGCTATTCCGGCGATACTTGTCCAAATAAGCACCAGTGAAAGGGTGTAAGGCGTATCCAGCTTGGCCTTCAGATTCTTGTTGCGGACGAGACTCGCGGCAACCACGTGCCAGACAGCAAATAGGCCGATGACCAGTATCACTACATTGATGACAAAAGTCAGCCCGCTGATGCTGATCAGATGTACCCGAGCCTCACCAGGAATCTCGCGCAAAACGGTGGCGCTAGAGGCCGGGTTAGCCCCAAAATTAGTAAATAAACCCAGAGACGCGAATATAACCCCTAACCCGAGATCGTGGATTCCGTGGACCAACCCGTAGGGGCCGATAGTCTGAGCGGAAACATGGGTGATATTTGCTTTGTTAATTCCCCATAAAATGAGGACTCCGCCGATTCCGGCCGCCAAGCCGCCAAGCAACCAGCGAGCCGTCAAACTGACCAAATTCCAGCCGTTGGACAAGGCATAAACGACTAGCGCCAAAAGTGCTCCGCCTATGCTAAGCATTAAGAACAACCGGTCGCTAGCCGTTAATAAGCTCATCAAGACTACGGCTAGCCAAAAACGCGGGCTGCGGAGGCTGGGCGAGCGGATGAGGATAAGAACGGCGGCTACATATAATATATATTCTAGATTCCGCGTGGCAATCATAGCCATGTTCACGGGGAGCAGACCGCCGGCATATGGTTGAGTTGGCACCAGTAGCAGAACCGATGCCAAGCCTAAACATATAGTCCCAAAAATCAGCGGCCGGCGCTCAATGCGGTAAATAATATAGGCCAGCAGAGCCACCGTGGCCAAGACCGTTATCACCGTGAAAGTGACGAAGGTAGAGCTGGATACTCCAAAAACTTTTATGAGTTCGAACAGCGGCCACTTGAATAGCATGGTGTGGACGCCGGGGAATATGGCGCTGCTTAGGCTGGCTGGATGCTGGAACATGTATGTGTTGACCAACTGGTCGGCATTGCGGGTTTGTATGCGGGCGCTTAAAAGGCTCCAAAATATCGTGCTGGCCAGCAGTATCGCCAGCGAAACAACTATGTAGCCCTTGGCGAAGGCCGGCAAGCCCACGAATGTCTTATAACGTGCAGCGAGGCGGCTATAAAATCGATGTTTGCCAGCCGATATTTTTTTTGGAGTGAGTGCCATTCTTGTTTTTTTGCGGGTTCTCTCAGTATACAAGTTCATCGCTGCCTTTAAAAATGCGAGTTTTGTACAGATAAAAGTTCCAAATTGTGGTTATGCCCAATGCCAACGTCCGTGTTAACACTGCCGGCACGGGCGGCGACAGTAGCTTGGTCACAAGCAGCGTGAACCCGAAGTTAAATAGTACCAGCAAGGAAAAGGCTGCGATTTGTGGTATCAATACGCGGTGGTGCACGCGTTTGTCGCCGAACGTAAAAAACTTCTGCAGGCCGAAGGACACCAACAGGCCGAGCCAGAAGCTGATGCCAACTGCCAAAGTGGCGCTGGCTCCCAGTTTCTGGGCGACAACAATGACCAGTAGCTCGAAGAGGTAAACACTGATGCCGACGGCCAAGTAGCGGCGGCTGGCCGGCGACAGGGAGTTAAATTTATCTTTCATCCAAGCCCACCGACCTGTCTTTATCAACGACATAAAGCGGCCTATTTTGGGTCTCGGTATGGATATGCGACAGGTACAAACCGATGATGCCTTGGGATACCAAAAGTACTCCCACCAGGAACAGGACGAATACTACAACGTAAGCGGTACCGGTAGCGTGCAGCCCTAACGGATCCCCCAGTGCCAGATTGATTATCATGAACAAGCCGAGCAAGACGGAGGCCGGCAGCACAAAAGCCCCGATGTAGGCCGCGATGTATAGCGGCGACAGACTAAGTGAAATAAAACTGTCGATTGCCAGCTTAAGCAGTTTCTTGAACGAATAACCGGCCTCACCGGCTTGCCGCGGACTGGCTCTGAACTCTATGTAATCCCGTTTGTAGCCCAACCAATCAATCAGGCCCCGGGTTATACGGTTATGTTCAGTCATCCGTTTAAATTCTGTCTGGATTGAGGTGTCAATCAATCTGAAATCGGTTGAGCCTGGGATGAGCTTCATGTTCGTGAAGCGGTTGAACAGGCGGTAGAAGAGCTTCGAGCCGTAGCGCTTCACAAGCCCCTCTTTATGGTTGGAGACGCGTAGGCCGATTACCACCTTAGAGCCGGAGTGCCAGCGAGCTACAAATTTTGGAATCAGCCCAACGGGGTGCTGGCCGTCAGAATCAATGGTTATAATCGCCGCGCCCCGCGCCTGATGGATGCCGGCGGTGGTGGCGGTCTCTTTGCCGAAGTGGCGCGACAGGGTGACCACGCGAACCGATTTATCATGTCTTGCCAAACTCCAGAGTTTGGCCGGCGTGTCGTCGAGGCTGCCATCGTCAACATAAATTATCTCGTAAGGGCCGGCTATTGATTTATCCAGGACCTCGGTCAGTGATTTATGGAAATTAAGAATGCCGGCGCCCTCGTTATAGGCTGGCGCCACGACAGACAATAGGCGACCTGGTGTCTTGGACATTTATCTTAAACCTAAGTATATCAAAAGGGTAGGCAGCGGTTCATGATTAACGGGGCTATCGGCTAAGTGCTTTTCTATATATTTTGAGGGTTTGCTCTGCCGTATTGGCCCAGGAATATTTGGCGGCTTGAGCCAAGCCCTTTTTGACCAGTCGTCCGCGTAGTTCCGGACTATTTATAACTTGGCGGATTTTCTCGGCCATATCATCAATATCCAGCGGGTCGAAATAATGGGCGGCTTGGCCGTAAATTTCCGGCAAACAGGTTGCGCTGCTGCTGACGACCGGCGCGCCGTGGATCATCGCCTCCAGGCCCGGAAGCCCGAAACCTTCGCTCAAACTGGGAAAGACGTAGGCCGCGCAGTTTTCGTACAGCCAGCGCAGCTGGCCTTCGCTGACAAAACCCGTGAATACGATGTCAACGATTCCCCGTTTTTTAATTTTTTTCTCCAGGCGCTCATAAAGGACATCGCGTTTTCCGGCCAAAGCCAGCTTGAGCCCGGGGTCAGTCTGCTTAAGCAGCAGAAAGGCCTCGACCAGCCTTTCCAGATTTTTATGCGGCTGCGGCCGGCCGACGTACACAATGAACTGCTTGCTATCAAGCTCCAGGATCGGCTCAGCCGGTTCGCTAATCTTGTCTGCGGCCTCGTGAGTCACGACAATCTTCGAAGAAGGGATTTTGGCATATTGTGCGACATCGCGTTTTACATATTCGCTGGGCACTACGACATAAGCGGATTTTTTGGCCACCCTTTTGACAAGCCACTTATAGACAAGTTGCTTGAAACTGAAGACCAGCCAATTTTTCGCCGGGTTGCGGAATCTGGTCGTCGTAAGGTCCTGGATGGTCGTAACCTTATTACCAAAGTAGAGTACTGGCTGCTGCGTCATGGTAAAGTGCACCAAATCATTTCTGATACCGTAGATTTTCCAAACTAAGCCATACTGCTCAGCGAAACTAAATTCTCTTATGTCGCAGCGGATAGTCTTAAAGTTTGGTGCAGTCTGTTTGAAAAAATCCATCCGCGGGCTTTTCGTCAAAATAATAATCTCCAACCCGCTTTTCAAGCTGTGCAGATTTTCAACCAGTTTATCTACGTAACGCCCGGTGCTGGTCCCTGACTCACGCGCATCAATCACTACCCGTCTCATAAACCTAGACTACCCAGCCAGCCTTCCTATCTCTTTGTAGAGATCAGCCGCCATTGTTTGCCAGCTGTATCGTTTAAGCAGGCCGGGAAACTTTTTAACTTGATTTTCTCGTAACTTATCATCAGTTAGGATTTTCACCAATGCATCTTTGATTGAATCCACTGAGCTGGGATTGAAATAAATAACGGCGCTGCCAACCATCTCTCTTAAGACCGGTAAGTCACTCACGACCAGCGGTACACCGTAGCTCATGGCCTCAAGTACCGGCATTCCAAAGCCCTCGTAGAAAGATGGCAGCGCTACCAACGAAGCCTTGCCATACAGAGCAGCCCTGGCAGCATTATCTACATAGCCGGTCATAACGACGTCGCAGCCATCAGCCTGCAGCCGTTTTATGTGGCTGGTGACATCGTCCGAATCCCAACCCTGTCCGCCGGCGATTACAAGGGCGTAATTTGTGCGCAGTTTTTCGGGCAGGCGCCGGTATGCTTCGACCAACCCGCCAATATTTTTGCGCGGTTCAATGGTGCCGATGAACAGGATGAATTTCGCAGGCAGGCTGATGCGTTTTTTGGGGGCAATCGGCTTTGGCGGCGGTATCGGCTCCACAATGATTTTTTCAGGAGGCAAGCCAAAACTTTTAATCAGCCGGTCTTTACTGTAGCGGGAGGTAGCCAGGATTGCATCGGCTCGCCGGGCGTCGCCCGGCACATAGCGGCGCAAGAAATGTAAATTCCGTTTGCGAACGTACTGCGGGCAATCAATGAAGGTCAAGTCATGGATGACTAGGATTTTAGGAGCCCTGAATAGGCTTGGCCAAGTGGTGAAATCCGGAAAGAACAGCACATCCGCCTTGCGCCAAGAGAGCAGCTCCCAAGGCAATCGGATACGCACTTTCCGTAAGGCTTTTATGAATTGCCCAAGCACCCAAGGGTTGGCAGTAAAGCTGAGATTATCGGCCTTGGGCAGTTTGGGTCTTGGCCCGCGGCTGGCAAAATAATGGCCGACCAGTTCCAGCTCCGGTATCTGGGTTAAAGCCTGAATAATGCCCTCCGTGAAAAAGCCGACGCCGGTTTTCTGCCGGGCCAGCGGGTTAGCGTCAAACAGCACGCGGATTTTTCTGCTCATCGTCTACTCATGATAGGATATAAAAGACTCAATTCATATGGCGAAAAAGGCGTTAATTACCGGAATCACCGGCCAGGATGGCAGTTATCTCACGGAGCTGCTGCTAGATAAAGGCTACGAAGTTTATGGGATAATCCGGAGGGCAAGCACTTTTAACACACAGCGGATTGATCACGTATATCAGGATCCTCACGCTAAGCAAACCAGACTTCATCTGATTTTCGGCGACCTGACCGATACCAGTACCGTTTACAATGTGTTAACTCAGGTTCTGCCGGATGAAGTTTACAACCTGGGGGCGCAAAGCCACGTTCGGGTATCTTTTGATATACCGGAATATACCGGCAATTCCGTTGGCCTGGGCGCTGTGCGTGTATTGGAAGCGATCCACCGGCTGGGGTTGAAAACCAAATATTATCAGGCTGGCTCAAGCGAGATGTTCGGCAAAGTGCAGCAGGTCCCACAAACCGAGCGAACTCCTTTCTACCCGCGCTCACCGTACTCAGTGGCCAAGGTTTACGCTCATTGGATGACCGTGAACTACCGCGAGAGCTACAAAATGTTCGCCTGCAATGGGATTCTGTTTAACCACGAAAGTCCACGGCGCGGCGAGACGTTCGTGACCCGCAAGATTACCCGCGCAGTTGCTCAAATCCAAGCCGGGTTACAAAACAAGCTGTATATGGGGAACCTTGACGCTAAACGCGACTGGGGCTATGCCAAAGAATACGTCGAAGCCATGTGGCTGATGATGCAGCAGAATAAGCCCGATGATTACGTTATCGCCACCGGCGAAACACACTCTGTCCGTGAGTTTTTAGAAGAGGCTTTTAAGTACGTCGGTCTGGACTATAAAAAATACGTGGAGTTCGATAAGCGCTATTTGCGCCCGGCGGAAGTGGATGTGCTGATTGGCGATGCCAGTAAAGCCAAGAAAAAATTAGGCTGGCAACCCAAGACCAGTTTCAAGGAACTAGTGAAAATCATGGTCGACGCCGACGTTGAAGAACTCAACAGAAAACTCAGCGGCAAGTTTGATCAGACCCAAGAAGTAGTCTGAAACTTCTTTGCAAAACCTATTGATCAACCAGCTGTCGCATAATCTTAAGCGTGTCGGTAACAGTCTTGTGCCAGGAAAATTTAGAAACCTGGCGGTGTCCTTTCTTGACTAGCCGGCGGTGCAGGGCCGGGTCACCCAAAAGTTTTTCAACAGCCGGTGCCAAGGACTTGCCGTCTTCAACCAACAAGGCCGCATCGCCGGCAACCTCCGGGATAGACGAATTGTCGTAGGCGATAACCGGACTTCCGGCGCTCATGGCTTCCAGCACCGGCAGGCCGAAGCCTTCGTAGCGGCTAGGGAAAACAAAAGCCTCAGTGTGCTGGTAAAGGTAAAAAAGGTCGTCATGCGATACAAATCCGGGAATGATAACATCTTTGGCATAAGCCGGCTGGCTATCAAGGACAGTGAACCAGCCTAAATCCTCCAGGCGCTCTTTCAGTTCAAATTCCTTACCTACCATAATGAGTCGGAGCCTTGGATGCCTGGGCTTAAGCTGATAGAAGGTTTCTAACAGGCCGACGACATTTTTTCTAATATCGATGCCGCCTACATAAAGTAAATACGGCTGAGCGGCAAGATTTTTTATTTTGGCACCGGGCTTACCGGTTTGGGCGGCAGCGTTGACGCCAAGGTGAACTACCGCTACATCGTCAGGGTTTATGCCAGTCATATGTTTCAGAAGGTCGTTTCTGGATGATGCTGAGATCGCGACAATCTTGCTGGCGTTCTTGTAAAGCTCTAATACCCGCAGGTATTTTTTCCAATATAAACTGCGCGCCAAGGCATCCTTGCCTTTGCGGAAGCCTTTGACCGGCCGCTGTTTTTCCTGGCCGCGGAACAGTACCGGGATAAGGTCCAGAAAAGTCACCACGCTGGGCACATTTTTGGGCACACCGAACGAGGCGTCGTATTGCAAAATGACGTCCACGTCCCCGGCTCGCGGCTTCAGCGGCCTGAATGAGGGCAGAAACGAGCGGAAGTAACGCTTGCGCCCCAGACGCGTCGTGGCAATCTTGACGGTGCGGCTTTTGGGAAAATTGTCCAGGATTTTCGGCCTGGGCAAGCCGCTGTCCAGGTAAAAGACCAGGCTGTCATCGGGCTCCAAGCAATCCGGTAAGGCCAGCAGGAAAAATTCCAAAGCTTTACCAATGCCCCGGTATTGGGTCTCGTGCTGCAGCGGCCGGGCGTCAATGCCGATTTTCATCCCGCTGTCTCCTTAGCGACAATTTGCCGGCCGAACCACAGGCGCCGCAGAGCGGTCAAAAAACCGATAACAAAATAAAGCGAGCGCTTCAGTCCCTTGCTTAGTGGCCGGATGTGGCAGTATTCCATGAACTTGGCATGCAGCGCGCCGGGGATGTTCTTCAACCCGACGCAATGCATCACAAAGAACAGGTCATTGCGGTAAAAGTCCAGGGTATCGAAGAGATTATCATAATGTCTTAGACCACCACCGACTGTGTTTAAATGGTAAATCTCAGCCTTCGGTTCATAGTAAATCTTCATACCGGCGCGAATCATTTTTAGTGACATATCACTTTCTTCGCGGAAGGCAATGCGGTAATAACGGGTATCGTAACCGCCAAGCGCCAGCGCGTCACTAATTCTTATTGAGTGGTTGCCGCCGGGAAAAGCGTTAGTGAAGCCGGCCTGCGAAGCAGTGAACACACCATGCGAAACGCCGTGCTTATCAAAGCGCAAGACTTCTTTTTTAACGGGGAAGCCGTCTTGCAAAACGCGCCCGCCGACGGCGCTGACTTCCGGGTGTTTTTGGTGGGCTTCCAAATGACATTTCACCAGGTTTTTAACGGCCTTTATATCGTCATCCAAAAAAAGTACGATCGGCGCTTTAGCGGCGGCTAGGCCGAAATTGCGAGCGGCCGGCAACGATGGCGGTCCGATTTTAATGAGCCGGAAGCGCGGGTCTCTGATAGCGCGCAAAGCCTTCGCGGTTTCCGGCTTGTGGCCGCGGCTTTGATCCAACACTATCAACTCTAGGTTCTTATGCGACTGGCTCAAAATATTGCGCATCGTATTCACTAGTTCCTTCTCGCGCTGGTAGGTCGGTATAACGACGGAAATGTCGGGCCTAGTCATTCAATTCCTTATTTTACGCTTTAATTTCCCAGCGGCTTTTTTGTAGACCAGCTTGTTGCCGGCCAGCACGGCCATGTTTTTCAAAGCCAGGTTTTTTTGGCCGTGTTTCCAGGCCAGCTTAGAAACCATGACGTTATTATCAATGATGCGTTCAATACGCAGCTGCCCCATATTTAAGTTCTTGTAAGCTGACAGGTCGATTTTGCGTTTGGGTAGTAGCCGACCGCGTTCTCGCCAGGCTTTTTGGCGGACAGCTTCCAACTTTTCCACTTGCAGCCGGGCATTTTTGACTGAGATGGCGCTGGGGTGCTCGCGGTACATATATAATGAATCATCCAAATTAGCTAACTGACCGTAGGCGCTAAGACGCAGCCAAAGATCGAAATCCTCGGCCGGCCAGCTGCCTGGGTCATACAAACCGGCTTTGACAGCCGCTTCCCGCCGAAACATCACCGTGCCGTGGGCGAACGGCGAGCGCACCAGCAGTTCCTGGCGCAGTTCCGGGTCGTCCAGCAGCACCGCGTGCCTATGTACAATGCGGCTCTTATCATCCATAATGCTTATTCCTGATCCAACAACTACGACTTTCGGGTGTGCCTCCAAAAACCAAACTTGCTTCTCCAGACGTTTGGGCCCTGAGCGGTCATCGGCGTCCTGCCGGGCAACGTACTTGCCTTTGGCGGCTTTGATGCCGCGGTTCAAAGACGCTACCAGCCCTTGGTTTTTCTGGCTCAGCAATTTTATGCGTTTGTCCTTTTTGGCGTAGCCGGTCAAAAGTTCCAAACTTTTATCGCTCGAACCATCATTGATGATAATGAATTCAAAATCATCGAGCGTTTGGTTCAGAATGCTTTCAACAGCATCCGCTAGATAATCGCCGCCGTTATAGACGGCCATCACTACACTGACTGCAGGCGACTTCATATGCGTATCCAATCACTGGGCACGATATCGGTCTCGCGGTTGGCTTGCTTATCCTGGAACCAGACTTTGGGTGCGATAACGACTTTATCCGGGTTTTGGTTTAACCACGCACCCCACCAGCTGAAGCTACTGTTGGCCAGAACATGATGTTTGCAATGCTTCATCAGCCGCATATCTTCGGCACCGGGATTATTGCCGTCGATAAAAATTGTCGGATAATCAAATTTTAGATTCTCTTTACACCATCTGATATCATTGGAGAACACGAATAGCTTGAAGTCTTTTTGACCAACTTTTTTAGCCAGATAGGCAAGGGCCTTTTGATAATAGGCAGGCGCGACAACGCCGTGGAATTTATTAGTCAGCTTATTTTCCACGTAGTCGCCGCGGCGAACGTGCAGCGAGACAGAATTACTATTTTGAATTTGATTCAGCCATTTGGCATTTTTAACATTGGGCTTAGTCTTAGGCTCGATTTCTTTTAATAGTATCGAACGGATGTCTTTGAAGTATTTTTCGCTCTGCCACCAACCGTCCAAATACACATTATCAGACAATGCTAAGACTTCTTTATTAAAACCGTTGTCTCTTTGCCGGACATGCCTAATCCTAGGTTTGGCGCGGCCCTTGGTAAGCTTGTAAAGCTTGGCTTTTAAGTTTTCGGGTTTATCTTCTACTAAAGCGAATTCACTGCGGTTGATGAACCGCTGGGGGAAGTTGTAACCGCCGAGTTCATAAAAACGCGGGCTATCGACATTGACGACATTCTCGAACCACCATTTATCAATGAAAAGCTCAACACCCAAATGATTCGAAAGACGCCGAGCTGCAGCGTATTGGAAAAGCTGGTTGCTGTGGCCGCCTTCTAGCTTAGTGATAATCATTTTTTGCTTGCCTTGTCCTTGAGTAGATCTTCATATAAGTCCAGGTATTGCTTAGTTATTTTCTGCCATGTGTATTTATTCTGCCAGGCTTTATGACCGGCGGCGCCTAAGGCATGACGACGCTCAGGATTACGCGCTAGGCGCGTAACTTGCCATAAAGCACTTTTTAGATCCGCCGCGACTCGTCCATTCTCGCGTTGGAGAGTTTTAACGATCACGCCTCCACCAGTCCATTCAGCGATTTCAGCGCTGTTACCGGCGGCTGTTGTCACGAACGGCACACCGGCCGCCGCAGCCTCAAAAAGCACGAGAGGGCTAGCCTCAATATTCGATAAGAAGACAAAGATATCAGCACACTTCAATAAGTCTCTAACAAGCGGCCGATTACTGCCATCAACCATGATTACACGTTTGCCCAAGAACTTCCGGCTTAAGTTTATACGCGTTGCTTGTTGCTCAAATAAGTCGTAATCGCCGAGCCCGGGTGTAAAGCTACCGGCACTAACTAAGGTGGCCTTACTAACTGGCAGGCGTTTATAAACATACAATAACTCCCTGTGCCCTTTCTCGCTGGTATAATTGGCGATCGTCATTATGGTTAAGCCGCCAATACCATACTGGTTGCGTAAGCGCATTTTAATTTGCGGGTTGATTGGGTCGTTAAATTCGTTCTCATCAGCACCATTAGGAATTATGTGAATGTTCTTTAGGCCGTGCTCTCTAGCGAAATTAATGTCACGGTAATTGTTAGAGAGATATACTGTGGCATCGAACTGACGTAAATGTTCGGGCATTTCGGCAAAGTAGCCTTTGTATATAGGGTCATACAAGGCTGAATAGCCGCAAGGAACAAACACTTTTACGGCTTTGATATCATCCAGGATTGGCAGCATTAAATCAGTCGTCCACTGTTGGGCAGCATAAGTCATCACAACATCGAATTTTTCTTTCCGCAAAAATTCTTGGTATTTTTTGATGTCACCTTTAATACCGGTAACAACGCCTGCCCCGAAATGGCTGGTGGCTGAGATATCAAATTCAACAATTTTAACGCCATTATGAACAAGGCTCGGACGGCCGGGAATTTTAGTAGTAGCGACGGTAACGTCATGGCCGGCCTTGACCATTCGCTCACTGAGCTGGCGGACTACTTCTTGTGCGCCACCAGTAGAAGGATAATAGAGCTGTACAGCGTGTAAGATTTTCATAGTTCAATCCTCCGATCAACAATTCCTTTCTTAAGATCCGATACTTTAGACAAAAATTCTGGCTTTAGCCAAATTAAGGCCAAAGTGGTGCTCCAAGCGTTCAAGAGACGTTTATGTTGGAAAAATTCAGCAGCTAAAATTTCCTGCTGCTTCACATACATTTTATATACTGAACTTGCCATGGGAATATTGTACTGCCGGTAAAAGTGGGCATCCCAGACTATTCTAAGGGGCGATTTAAAACCACCAAGATGTGCCCAAACATTATTGACTGATTTTAAAGCCGAGTTGTTTGATGTACGGCTTTTACGAATCGAAATATTCGATTTATGAAAGCGCCATAAGTATAAAACCTCCGGTATTAAACCAATTTCCCATTCTTGAGCTATGCGCCACCAAAGATCGAAATCTTCAGCCGGCTCATACTCAGCCCGGTAGCCGCCAGTCTTATCAATTGCAGACTTTCTAACCATTACGCTACCATGCCCAAAGGGATTAACTAACCTAAAACTTCTAACCAGATCAATATGCTTAAAAGGAGCAAACATTACTGAGTCTAAAGGTCGATTGAAGTCTTCACCAACGCGGCTGAAAAATGTGCCAACTAGCGCGCGCTTTGGACGCGCCGATAACCACGCCAGTTGCTTTTCGAAACGGCTGGGCAAGGAAATGTCATCGGCATCCATGCGGGCTATGAATTCACCACGGGCTAGCCGCACCCCTTTGTTAAAGCTATGAACAAGGCCGTGATTAGTCTGATGGATGAGTCTAATACGGGAATCGTTAAAACTTTGGATAAGTCCGGCAGTGTCATCCGAAGAACCGTCATCGATAAAAATCACCTCAAAATCTTTTAAGGACTGGTCAAGGATGCTAGTCACGGAAGCCTTAATGAATCTTTGAGCATTCAGCGCGCTCATCACAACCGAGACTATCGGTTTTCTGTCTAACTTTAGTTTGAGTGAAGACCAGGTAACTTCATCAGCCTCTATTTGCCTTTCTAAATCCAGTAATCCTTGAGCCGATAATTTACCATTTTGCCACAATTGTCGATGTCTGATCAGTTTTTTCTCCAGCGCTTGGATTTCTGTCGTGGCTTTTTTAATAGATGTCATCACGGAGCTCCATTAATCCTAGACGGCGCAGAAAACCGCCAGCGGCTGGCTTAAGCAAGGACTTTACATATTTGGGATTAAGCAAAGCGACTGCTAATAAGTTTATAAGTCCGGTCTTAAAAGCGCCGCGATGAAATAATTTTAAAGTGATTGAGTGTTGTTGATCTAAGTATTTTTGGTAAGTTTGCCTAGCCAGCGGCGAATTCAGCTTCTTATAATAATGTCCGTCATTGATAATCGACCTCAGGGACTTAGCTAAGAACGGTTTTTGCCACTGGTCTCTTCTGATACGACTTGAAATGTCAGCTTGTATAGCGCTATTGCTGCTGGAGATACTTCCTTCGCTAATCCGATATAAATAGAGGACTTCCGGAACCTGGTAAAACTGCCAATTTTCGCCAATTCTCCGCCAAAGATCGTAATCCTCGACATACACAAACTTTTGACCATAGCCGCCGGACGCTTTCAGAGCGCTCTTTCGAATCAGCGTTGCACCGTGAGCAAACGGATTTTCAACGTACAGACTTCTTCGAAGATCAACATCTTTGGTAGGGGTGACCATAATAATGCTTCTTTGGTTAAGACTATTGATATATTGCCAGAACCCGCCAACCACTCCGGCCTTAGGCAGTGACAATAACGCACTTAGTTCTTTTTCCAGCCTTTGGGGCAATGAAATGTCATCAGCATCCTGCCTGGCAATCAAAGAAGCGCGCGCAAAATCTATGCCTTTATTCAAAGAGTATATTAATCCGTGGTTAGCTTGGCTTATTAGTCTTATTCGAGGGTCATTGAATGAATTTACTATTCGCACTGTTGAGTCTCTACTGCCATCGTCTATAATAATAAATTCGAAATCAACAAAAGTTTGATCCAGAATACTTTGGATGGCAGCTTTTAAAAATTTTTGGCCGTTATATATGCTCATTACCACAGAAATAGTTGGTGGAGCCTCCAGTCTGTCTTTAATATCGGCCCATTGCTTAGCAAGATAGTTTATTTGCGCTTCAAGTAGTTGTTGCTGGGTCGGACTAAGTTCAGTTTTGGCCCAAATTTGATTCGCCGACTTTAGCAAATGTTCAACATGGTCAAGCATCTCAATTGGCCGAGCTTTGGATGCCAGCAAAGATTTTATCGGTTCGCTTGGGTATTTTACAGCTTTCGGATAGCCACCAGCCGCCCTAAGCCACAGTTCATAATCGTCATCAATACTGTCTTTGCCTGTAAGCTTCTTACCAGCTTCTTGCCTTAATCGGTAAAGATTTCCAGGCAGTATAGCAATCGGGTGTCGATCAGCTACCCGCCACCACTCGGGGTATATCTTGGCTTCTGTATTATAGATTTTTGCTCTGGCCATAAGTGTACCGACAGCAAAAGGATGAGACAGTAGCCAATTTAACAAACTTTTTTCTTGTCTTCTGTTCTGAGCTTTAATGATACGACTGTTTTCGTCGATGACGCTATAGTTGGTACCGACGAGTTCTGCCTCGGAGTGCCGCTCCAGGTATTCGACTTCTTTTTCTAAGCGCTTGGGTAGCGAAATGTCGGTTTGCCCCATTAAGGCAATATACTTGCCCCTAGCTAGCTTTATTCCAGTCGCTATTCCATCTTTAAGCTGACTACTCTTAATGGCTGAGTACTTTATTCTTGGATCCCGATAGCGGTTAACTATGTATTTAGTTTGGTCATCAGAAGCGCAATCAATGATCAGTAATTCGAAGTTGACGTATGACTGTAATAAGACACTATCTACGGTAATATTCAGAAATTCCTGTGCGCTGTGAACCGGTAAAATTACAGAGACAAGCGGCTTTGTCATTATTTTCGTCTCCAATTTTCCCAGATCCAAGGGTAGTTATATGTCAAATGATGAGTTTTGGATAGTCTAGATTGCAGTCTTTGACGCTTTTGCGGTGCTTCTCTAACAAAGATATGGAACTGGACTTGGATATCGGCAACATTTTTTATAAGGCCTGTTTCAATGAGATGCTCCAAGAGTTCATATTCTCCACCCTCAATGTTAATTTTCATCAAGTCAATCCTGTCTGTAACTTTAATTATTTTATCGGCAGCCACGATTTGAATAGTTTCTTTGACGGAGGTGCTTTTAAGTGTTGAAGATGATGCTCCTTCGAGGTTGATCTTGGTTTTGCGGTCGCTTGCCCCAAGTCCAAAATTATAGACTTTGACCTTGCGGCTATTTTTAAATTTTTTTTCGATTTTGTTTGCAAAGCTTGCAACCGGTTCAAATACTTCGATTCGACAGCCGTAACGTTTATAGATCGGCTGTGCCCATTCTCCTAAATAACCGCCTACATCGTAGACAAGAGAGCTTTTATTAAGTGGGTAATCAATGCGCAAATTCTTGTCGCCATCAATTGCGAACCAAGGCTTGACTCGAGCCTCGGCTGGGGTAAGCTGAGGGTCATCCATGTTTCGCTCCGAAACTTCTTATAGCCGTATCAACGGTTATCGTCAGAGCTGCGCAAAGCCTATCCAGCCGCTTTTCGCCGGACTCTATGAGCAGACTATCTTTTGTCGGCGATGCCGG
>Ga0187777_10000819_pt1 | contig 20432 bp, 19 predicted proteins | sample 1015_Q2_SP5_10_M_FD_132416 | JGI IMG/M metagenome (GOLD analysis project Ga0187777, IMG submission 132416) | Tropical peat soil microbial communities from peatlands in Department of Meta, Colombia - 1015_Q2_SP5_10_MG | ecosystem: Environmental > Terrestrial > Soil > Wetlands > Peat | place... | reverse complement strand
TGAGTCATTTTGGCCTTCCGTATTCCTCCTCCGTGGTTAATTTCCTGGCTTGCGTCCGCTCAGGTTCAGCCGCCAGTAGTCCAGGGTGAACGGCGGGTTGTCGGCAAGAGCCTGACGCGCCAGCTCGTCCATGAAGCATTCGCGCAGGGCGGGGTCGGGGATGCGCTCCACGTGGCGATGTAGCGTGACTGTAGCCAGGAATTCCTTGTACTCCGCCGCATCTGACAATGTCGCCGGGGCTTTCTCCAGCCAGGTGCTGACTTCCACGAATCCGGCGCGACGCATGCGTCCCGCCGTGGTGATGTCATCCGGATAATGCCAAGTCGGCGTCCAGCCGTCAAAAAACGGTGCGAAGTCTGGACGCGACATCAGCGCAAGAGTGCGCTCTCTGACTCGCGCCAGGTTGGCGCCGCCGCCGCACTGCGCTTCCAGCCACCCGCCCGGCTTGAGCGCCCGCAACAAGCTGCGGAAGAGGCGATCATGGTCTGCGAGCCAGTGAAAAGCGGCAGTACTGAAGACACCGTCGAGCACGCTTTCGAGAGGGATGTCATGCAGATCGGCTGCAATGAAAAGCACCTGACCGGGGAATCTTGGCTGGAGATAGTCGCGCGCGCTTTGCAGCATGTTCTGCGAAAGGTCCATCGCGACCACGCGTCCACGTGGCAGGCGTTTCAGCAGTTCCGCGGTGACCTTGCCGCTGCCGCAGCCGGCGTCGGCCACAGTTTCGTCGCCCCGCAGTGACAGACGGTCGAGGACTTTCAGCCCCCACTCGAACTGCGGCCTCGAAACTCGGTGGTAAATCTCGGAGTTCCATTCGCGAGAAGGCTGCGTCATGAGTTCCTATATCGCAGCCAGCGCCTGCTCGAGGTCGCGGGTGATGTCGTCCGCGTCTTCTATGCCGACTGAGAGGCGCACCATGCCGTCAGTGATTCCGATCGCACGTCTTCCCTTCTCGCCCAGCGCGGCGTGGGTCATGGTGGCAGGATGGGAGATCAGCGTCTCCACTCCGCCTAAAGACTCTCCCAGCGAACACACCCGTAGCTTGCGCAGCATTCTCTGCGCGTTCTTCAGCGAGCCGGTCTCGATAGTGATCATCGAGCCAAAACCGGTCATCTGGCGCTGGGCCAGCTCGTACTGCGGATGGTCGGGCAGTCCGGGATAGAAAACCTTCTTGACCTTCTTATGGCGGTTGAGGAAAGCGGCCACGGCGCGGCCGTTGGCGTCGTGCTTCTCCATGCGGACGGCCAGTGTCTTCACCCCGCGCAACACCAGCCAGCACTCGAACGGAGACAGGATCGCGCCCGCCGCCTTCTGAATAAACGCAAACTTCTCGGCGTGCTCCGGCTTGGTGCACACCACGACACCGCCCAGGCCGTCGCTGTGTCCGTTGAGAAACTTGGTTGTCGAGTGGATCACCATGTCGGCGCCCAGCGCGATAGGCTTCTGGAAATATGGCGACATGAAAGTGTTATCCACCACCAGTTCGGCGCCGCGACGGTGCGCAATTTCGCTGATGGCCTGGAGATCGCTGAGGGTCATCAGCGGATTGGTCGGGGTCTCCACAAAGACAAAACGTGTGTTGCGCCGGATCGCGCGCTCGACGGCGCGCAAGTCGGTGGTGTCAACGTAGCTGAATTCCAGCCCGTAATTGGTCAGGATCTGATTGAACAGGCGCGGCGTGCCGCCATAGAGGTTGTTGGTGCAGACCATATGCTCGCCGGATTTGAGCAGCGTGCAAAGGGCATTGATAGCGGCCATGCCGCTGGCGAAGACGTGTGAGGTCCGCCCGCCCTCGAGCGATGCCAGGTTTTTCTCCAGGCATGTCCGCGTGGGATTGGAAACGCGCGAGTACTCGTAGCCTTTGTGCTTGCCGATCTCCTCCTGCACGTAAGTCGAAGTGGCAAAGATGGGCACCACCACGGCGCCGGTCGAAGGGTCAGGCTCTTGCCCAACGTGGATGGCGCGCGTGGCAAAACCGAGTTCTTTGTTTTCCATAGGGTTCAATGACCGCGCAGCCTAGTGCGCTCCGTCGAAGATTCCCTTCGACAGATAACGTTCGGCTGAGTCGGGAATCATGGTGACCACACGCTTGCCCGCACCCAGCCGCCTGGCGATCTGGAGAGCGGCGTAAACGTTGGCGCCACCGCTCGAGCCGGCGAACACGCCTTCCCGGCGCGCCAGCTCAGCGACGGTGGCAAACGCCTCCGCGTCGCGCACCGTGAAAATCTCGTCGGCGAGCGCTCCATCGAAGGTTTTGGGGATGAAACTGGCGCCGATGCCCTCGATCTTGTACTCACCCTTCGAGCCGCCGCCCAGAATCGATCCCTGCGGTTCGACGGCGACGGCGAGCGCACCCGGAATGCGCTCTTTGATGTAGCGCGCCACACCCGTAAATGTGCCGCCGGTACCGGCGCCGAGGACCACCGCGTCGATGCGGCCGTCCATCTGCTCGAACATCTCGTGGGCGGTGGTCTGGTAGTGGTAGGCGGGATTGGCCATGTTCTCGAACTGGCCGGCGAGGAAGGAATTCGGGGTCCGGGCGGCCAGTTCGCGGGCTTGGCGGATGGCGCCTTCCATGCCCTCGGCATCGGGCGTACGTGTAACCTCGGCGCCGAGGGCTCGCATAAGCATGACTTTCTCCTGCGAGAACTTCTCCGGCACGAACAGGGCCACGCGGTAGCCGCGGCTGACCCCAATCAATGCCAATCCAACGCCCGTGTTCCCTGCCGTAGCCTCGATGATAGTCGAACCCTCACGCAGCAAACCCTGCTCTTCGGCTCGGCTGATGATGCCGATGGCGGCGCGGTCTTTGACACTGCCGCCAGGATTCAGATACTCCAGCTTGGCAAAAAGATCGGCAGCCCCCGAAGGCGCAATCTTGCGGAGATGGAGTAGCGGCGTTTCGCCGACAAGATCGGTGATGTCTTCCGCGACGCGAAGGCGGGAGGCTTCGGTGGCTTTCATCCGGACTTAGAGTAAGTGAGTGTGAGCGGCGGGGTCAACCAACAGACGTAGCGCGCCACTGCCTGCGATTTATCGCGACGCTCTTTCCTGACCCGCGTAGTAGCCGCTGCGCGTACGGACAACGAGGTGCTTATAGCCAGGGGCGTGGACTTCGACATTCACTTTGCGATATCCGGGACGGTCAGGATCGACGGGTTTGTAACCGATGGTGTACTGGTTGCGGATGTCATGCGCCACCTGGCGCGAGATGTTATCCACCTCATTGAGGTCCTTGGGAAAGTAGGCGACGCCGCCGGTCTGCACAGCCAAGGCCGTCAGCGCGCGCTTGGCGCGACGAGCTTCGCGGTCGTCGCCCAGAAGGCCGATGGCGTAGACGGTGGGCCCATTCAAATTCTGGAGCCGGCGCACGCACTGCTCGAGCGATTCCTGGCTGGCGTTGTCCTCACCGTCGGTCACCACCAACAGGACTCTTCTGTCCAAGCGCGCTCCTTTCGCCAGGTGGTCAGCGGATGCTACCACCGCGTCGTAAAGCGCGGTACCGCCCCGCGACTCAATGTGTTCCAGGGCCTCGCGCAGCTTGTTGATATCAGAGGTGAAATCCTGGTCGAGGTAGTATTCGTCATTGAAATTGACGACGAAAAGCTCATCCTGCGGATTACTGGCCCGCACCAGGTTGATGGCGGCCTGGTTCACTTTCTGGCGCTTGTCGCGCATGGAGCCGGAGTTGTCGATCACAATGCCGATCGCCACCGGAATGTCTTCCTGATGGAAAGAGGTGATGGCCATCGGCCGGCCGTCTTCATATACAGTGAAATCGTTCTGCCGCAGGCCGGAGACCAGGCGCTGCTTCTGGTCCACTACGGTGGCATGCAGTACCACTTCCTCGACTTTCTTCCTGAAAGTGAAAGAGCCGTTGTCGCTCTGTTCGACGCCCTGCCCGGAGGACGCCTGCGAGGCATCACCGGGCCGGCGGGGCGGAGGCGAAACCGGACGACTTTCGTCTCCGTTGCGCGCTGGGGGGGGGTTGGGTACGGGCCGATTCTGGCTGACAGCGACCAGCGTCAGCGCCAAAGCCAGCAGCAACAACAGGGAAAGCAGCTTATTGCGAAGGTGCATAGTATCCCGACTTGGCGTAGACGGTAAGTGGCGGCAATCCCTTCGGCGGCGTGAGCTTCACTTTGATCTTATGCCAGCGTCCATTGCGCACTGGATTCTTTGGACGGTATCCGAGCACATATTGGTTGCGCAGCTCGATGCCGATTTTTGTGGCGACATCAGCCAGTTCGTTAGGGTTATCCATGACAAAGGTGCGCCCGCCGGTGATGTCGGTAATCTCGGCGAGCAGATGCGGTCCGCGCATCTCTTCCGGCGTAGGCGGGCTGGGTTCAAAGATGCCGATGGCGTAGATCTGCACGTCCGCCTCTTTCACCATCGATTTGATTTCGCTGTCGGTGTAACGGCTGTGGTTGTCGCCCCCGTCGGAGATGATCAGCAGCGCCTTCTTGCTGTTCTGCGCGTCGCGCATCTTGTTCATGCCCAGATAAACTGCATCCAGCAAGGCGGTACGCCCGCGCGGCACGGTATAGAGGAGACGTCCCTGGATTTCCTCGATCGAGCGGGTGAAGTCGGAGACCAGCTCCGGCTTGTCATTGAAGGCAATCATGAAGAACTCGTCCTGCGGATTGGCGGTCTTAAAGAACTGCACGACAGCTTCACGCGACTTGTCGATCTTGTTGGACATGGAGCCGCTCATGTCGAAGATCACTCCCAGCGAGATGGGGGCGTCTTCGCTGGAAAAATGGCGGATCTCCTGCGGCTGCTTGTCTTCAAAAAGCTGAAAATTGTCCTTTTCGAGGCCCGTAACCAGGCGGTTCATGGGATCGGTGATGGTGACCGACACCAGCACCAGATCCACATCCACCTTGATGGGCTTGGTGTGCGTCTTCAGCGCAGGGTCAATGGTGTCAAGAGGAGCTTTGGGGACGTCCGGCGGTTTGCGCGCGGTGATGTGAACTTCATCCTCGGGAGCGCTTTGCGCCGACCCTCTGGGGACCACGAACGCAGCCGCCGCCAGCAGCGGCATCAGCGCGACCAGGCAGAACTTCGCCAGGCTGCCAATCATGCGGGCCGTCCCTGCATTCGGAAACACAGCCGCCACCATACTGCCTGATCTAGGGGGGACGCGAAGATCAATCAGGCCCGGTCCCTGCCCGGGCCTTGCCAGTCCTAGCTGGGAGCGATGGTATCACAGAGCCAGCGCCTCTTCCCATCTCCATGCCGGTTTGCGCGCGCAACCTGATTATGAGATGGCGCAGCGCATCGAGCAGGTTTTCTCCCCCTCTTGTTACAATTCCGTGGTTCTCCTCATAACCATGGCCAGGATCCTCCCCTTCCCCGCCCTGCGCTACAATCCCGCCCGGGTGCGGCTGGCCGATGTCGTCACCCAGCCCTACGACAAGATCACGGCTGAGATGCAGGAGCGCTATTATGCGGCCAGTCCCTACAACCTGGTGCGCATCATTCTTGGAAAACGCGAGCCGGGCGACAACTGTCAAAATGTCTACACCCGCGCTGCGGCGGCGTTTTCCCAGTGGCGCGAGGAGGAGGTTTTTCTCCGCGATCCGCAGCCCATGCTTTACGCCTACGCCCAGGAGTTTGCCGTCCCGGGATCTCCAGAGAAAAGCTTGGAGCGGCTAGGGTTCATCGCTCTCGGCCAGCTCGAGCCTTACGACGCCGGGGTGGTGTTTCGGCACGAGCAAACGCATTCCGGGCCCAAGACCGACCGGCTGAACCTTCTGCGCGCCACACGGGCCCACTTCGGGCAAATCTTCATGCTGTACAACGATCCGGCGGGCGAAATCGACAATGCCCTGGCCAAGGTGGCGCGCTATCCCGCCGATGTCGAAGTACGCGACGAATACGACGTTCGCCACCGCCTTTGGCCCATCCCGGGGCTGGTGGAGTTCATCCGCCGCCGCATGGAGAACGCCCAGCTCATCATCGCCGACGGCCATCATCGTTATGAGACGGCCCTCAACTACCAGCGTGAGCGCCGCGAGCACGATCCTGCGGCGCCGCCTCCCGGCGAAGCTGCCTACGATCGCGTCATGATGACCTTCATCAACATGTACAGTGAAGGCCTGCTGATCCTGCCCACCCACCGGGTCATCGCCGGCCTCGAGGGTTTTCGCGAAGAGCAGTTCCTGGACTCAGTGCGAGTGTTCTTCGAGGTCGAGCCTGTCCAGGTGAACGAGGCTGCCCAGGCTGCTGCTATCCTGCAGTCCGCGGCGGACCAGGGGACGGTGCTGCTGGCGGTTCTTCAGAGTGGTGGCTTTCTGCTACGCGCTCGTCCGGCCCAAGTCCAACAGACGCTGGCCCGGCTTTCTCCTCACCAGCGTGCCCTGGACGTAGTGATCCTGCACAAGCTCGGTTTGGAGCTGGTGCTGGGCATATCGGAGGAAGCCATTCGCGAGCAGCGTTACATTTCCTATCTGCGCGATGCCCACGAGGCCATGGCGCGTGTGCGCAGCGGCGCTAACGTCGCCTTCCTGATGAACCCGGTGCGCATTGAGCAGGTACGCGACACCGCTTTCGGGGGAGAAGTCCTGCCGCAGAAGTCCACGGATTTCTATCCCAAGTTGCTGAGCGGGCTCACCATCTATGCTCTCGAGTGAGCAGAAAGGCAAGTTTCTCGTTGCTCGTTGCCTGTTTCTCGACAGAGACGGAGAACGGAAGCTTCTTTCGAGAAACGAGAAACCGGAAACCAGAACCTCCTCGGGCCGCACGCTCGCGGTGGCCACACTCCTGCTGGTTCTGATTGCGAGCGCTCCCTCCGCCGAAGAAAAACAACTCTCCATCTATGGCCCGCAGGTCAGCTATTCGCTGCCGGTCGTAGAGCACAACGGGCAGGATTATGTCGCGCTGCTGGAAGCGCTCAGGCCCTTCGGCAGCGTGACCGCCAGGGCCGAGGGCCAAAAGTGGAAGCTGCGGTTCAAGAACAATCTTGAAGCCGAGTTCCGGCAGAACGCGCTGCCGGCGAAGGTCGCCAAACAAAGGTTAAGATTGCCAGCGCCGTTCCTGCTGGAGGGCAATCGCGGACTGGTGCCGCTGCGCTCGCTGCCGGCGATCCTTGGGGTGATGCTGGACACCAGAACGGAATATCACGAAGCCGGGCGTCGGCTTTTCTTAGGCGGCGCCGCGACGCATTTCACCGCCGATCCGGGCGAGGCCGGACTGAGCGTGAATTTCAGCGCGCCTGTCAATCCTCTGATCAGCACTGAACCCGGGCGGCTCACGATGACCTTCACGCGTGACCCGGTAGTCTCGAACGCCAATGTTTTCAGGCTGGAAAATCCGCTGGTCACATCCATCGCCTTCTCCGAGACCAACGGTCGGGCGGAGCTTGTAGTGCAAGGACGCGTGCCGCTGCTGGCCAGGTTCATGGCCGGCGGCAAGACCATCGATATCGTTCCGGCGCCGCGCGAGGCGCAAAGCACGCCACCGGGCGCACCGCCCGCGGTTGCGCCGGCAACCGCGCAAGCTCCCGTCTCGGTGGCTTCGCCTCCCCCTCCGACCCTGCAGTCGCTCGCCGCTAAACCGCCGTTTTTGCTAATGCTCGATGCCGGACATGGCGGTGACGATCCCGGGGCGCTGCTGAGCGAGACGCTTGAGGAAAAAGCGGTCACGCTGGCTTTCGCGCGCCGGTTACGCGGCGAGCTTCAGAGCCGTGGCATCAGTGCGCTGATGTCGCGCGATGCTGATGTCACCGTCCCCATGGACCAGCGCGCCGCCATGGCCGACGCTGCGCGCGTCGCGCTCTTAGTCAGCGTCCATGCCGCCGCAGAAGGGCGCGGTGTGCGCGTGTACACCGCGATGATCCGTTCCGCTACCAGCAAGCCCGGCGACTTCCTGCCCTGGGACACGGCGCAGGCCGATTACCTGCTGGCCAGCCGCGCCCTGGCGGACCTCGTCAAGGCTGAACTGGGTAAGCACGAAATCCCCAGCGCGGAGCTCTCCGCGCCGCTCAAGCCGCTGAACAACGTGGCCGCAGCGGCCATCGCCATCGAAATCGCCCCATCCGGGGGGGATGTTGCCAGCGTCAATGCGGGGGTGTACCAGCAGCGCATCGCCGCTGCCCTCGCCGAGGCCATCGTGGTCGGCCGCTCCCGGGTGGAGGCACAGCGATGACGCGCGCTCTCGCCACCGCCACCGCGCTGCTGCTCGCGGCGGTGCTGGCCATGGGCGTCTATCTTCACATCCTGCGCCGCAATGAGCGAGAGAGAGCGCAGAACCTGCCCGACACTCGCCCCATCTCGGCGCCGGTCGCCGGACCACCCTCGCATGTGACCTTGTACGTGGCTTACGATGATCCCGGCGTGGTGCGCGCGCAGGATGCCACTGTCGCCCTGCCCGCCGATCCGGGGCAGCGGGGCCGCGAGATCCTGCACGTGCTGCTGGGTGAATACGTGAAGCGGCCATCTTCGCACGAGCTCGCGACCGGCGCCGACGTGAAGGACGTTTTCCTCGTGAACGGAAACACAGCGGTGGTGGATACGACGCCGGCGTTCGCCGAGGGACATCGTTCCGGCATCCTCGTCGAGACGCTTACGGTCACTTCGCTGGTGAAGACTTTGACCGCGAACCTTCCCGGCGTTAAACGGGTCAAAGTCCTGGTCGACGGCAAAGAACGAGAAACCCTGGCTGGCCACGCCGACCTCCAGTGCTTCTATGATGTAGTTACGGTGGAGCAACTGCTGCAGCAACTGCAATGAGGCGAGCGACCATTGGCGTATTTGATTCCGGGGTGGGCGGCCTGACCGTGTTGCGCGAGCTGGTGGCGCGCATTCCGGACGCCGATTACATTTACTTTGGCGACACCGCGCGCCTGCCCTACGGATCGAAGTCGCGGGAAACCATCGCCAGGTACGCGGTTTCTGCGACGAAGTTTTTGGAGGAGCAGGGCGCGGAACTGCTGGTCATCGCCTGCAACACAGCCAGCGCGCTGGCGCTGGACGCCATCCGCGAGGCCGCGCACGTGGATGCGATCGGCGTCGTCGAGCCGGGCGCGGAAGCGGCCGCCGCCGCCACCCGCCGCAACAAAGTGCTGGTGATTGGCACCGAGGCCACCATCAAAAGCCATGCTTATCAGCGCGCCTTGGAGAAACGCGGCGTTGAGGTCTGCGAGAAGGCCTGTCCACTGTTCGTGCCGCTGATCGAAGAGGGATGGGCCGAGCATCCGGTCACCCAGCAGGTTGCCCACGTTTATCTGGACGATGTCTTCCACGATTTCGAGACCGGCCCGGACGTCCTGGTGCTCGGCTGTACGCACTATCCGCTGATCAAGCCTCTGCTGCGCAGCGTCGCGCCCTGGCGGGTGGAGATTGTGGACTCGGCGGAGGCGACCGCCCGTTGCGTCGCCGAGAGCCTGCGCATCGCCCCGCCGAAGACCTCCGAAGGCGCGGAGCGCCGCAAGTTCACCCGCATGAAATTCTTCGCCACCGACTCAGTGGAGAAATTTCGCAGCCTGGGTGAACGCTTCATGGGGCACGCGCTGGAAGATGTCCAGCGTGTGGACATGGGAGGCTGAATTGTTTAGTTTCTAGTTCTTCGTCTCTCGTTGCTCGAAAGAAGCAACAGCGTAAGTCGCTGCTGCTACCGAGCAACGAGAAACCGGAAACGAAAAACCATGTTCTTCCGCTCCGACAATCGCGTGCCCGATCAGTTGCGGCCCGTCAACATCGTGCCGGATTACATCTCGACCGCGGAAGGATCGGCGCTGATCGAGGTGGGCAACACGCGTGTGATCTGTACGGCGTCGGTGGAGGAGGCTGTTCCCTCCTGGATGCGCAACGCCGGCAAGGGCTGGATCACCGGCGAATACGGAATGCTGCCGCGCTCCACGCTGACGCGCACTCCGCGCGAGGTCAGCCGCGGACGCGTTGGCGGCCGCACCCACGAGATCCAGCGGCTGATCGGCCGGGCGCTGCGGGCGGTCACTGACCTGGGTCGCCTGGGAGAGCGCACTATCTGGATCGATTGCGACGTGATCCAGGCCGATGGCGGCACACGCACCGCCTCCATCACTGGGTCGTTTGTCGCCCTGGGTCTTGCCATGCAGAAGCTGGTGGAGGCGGGCACGCTGACCGCCGCGCCCATTCGCGACTTCGTCGCCGCTACCAGCGTGGGTATCGTGGACGGTGAGATCCTGCTCGACCTCAATTACGAAGAAGACTCGCGTGCCGAAGTGGACTTGAACTTCGTCATGACCGGCGGGAAGAAGATCGTCGAGATCCAAGCCACTGCCGAGCAACGGGCCTTCGATGAGGAGCAGCTCCATCGCATGACCGAACTCGCCAAACGCGGCGTGGAGTCGCTGATCGCCCGGCAACGTGCCATCCTGGGAACGCTTCTTCTTCGCCAGTGACGCGGCCTCGCTGTCCTTTCGGTTGCAGGCCGATGATAGAATATGCGGCGGCTTGCCCGGACCTTGCTACGCATCATAGCGCTCGTCGCGCGAAATCATAGAGGAGGAATCCCGTGAAGCTTACGCCTGGAAAACTGAAAGGACTGAAGGCCGTGTCCACGCCCAAAGGTGTCATCGGCGCTGCCGCCATGGACCAGCGCGGTTCGCTGAAGAAGGCACTCGGCCAGCACGCCACCGACGCCGGCCTGGAAGAGTTCAAGTCGCTGGTCACCGAAGTGCTCACCCCGCATGCCAGCGCCATCCTGCTCGATCCTGAGTGGGGACTGCCCGCCTCCAAGCGGCGCGCCAAGAACGCCGGCCTGCTGCTCGCCTACGAGAAGACCGGCTACGACAAGACCGGTCCTGGCCGCCTGCCGGACCTGCTCGACCACTGGTCGGTGCGCCGCCTGAAGGAAGCCGGCGCCGACTGCGTCAAGATTCTGCTCTACTACACGCCCTTCGATCCCAAGGAGATCAACGACCAGAAGCACGCCTGGGTGGAGCGCATCGGCGATGAGTGCCGCGCCAACGATATTCCATTCTTCCTGGAGTTTGTCGGCTACGAAGAAGGTGTGGACGAGAAAGGGTTCGACTACGGCAAGAAAAAGCCCCAGATCGTCAAGGCCAGCATGACCGAGTTCACCAAGGACCGCTACGGCGTGGACGTGATGAAGGTCGAGGTGCCGATCAACATGAAGTTTGTTGAGGGCGCGAAGACCTATGCCGGCCCGACCGCCTACAGCAAGAAAGAAGCCATGCAGCACTTCCGCGATGCCGCAGCCGTCGCTACCAAGCCGTTCATCTATTTGTCGGCCGGCGTGTCGAATGCCGAGTTCACCGAGTCGCTGGAGTTGGCCGCTGAAGCGGGTGTGAAGTTTAACGGCGTCCTCTGCGGCCGCGCCACCTGGAAGGACGGCATTCCGCTGTTCGCCAAAGACGGCCCCCCGGCATTCCGCAAGTGGCTCGAAAGCGAAGGTGTGAAGAACATCAACAACGTCAATGAGCGGCTGAAGGGCGCCACGCCCTGGTTCCCGATGTATGAAGTAGAACCCGCGCTGGTCGGGGCGGGACGGTAACTGCAAGTTCGATTGTCATCCTGAGCGACCGAAGGCTCCCGCGCGTTTTATCCAGCCCGGGAGACGGTCGGGAAAAAGCTGGGGTTTGCAGGATTGACCAAGACTGAATGTCATCCTGAGCGACCGAGGGCTCCCGCGCGCTTTTTCCAGCGCTAAAGTTTGTTGAGCAGTAACTACCTGCTGTCATCCTGAGCGACCGAAGGCTCCCGCGCGTTTTATCCAGCCCGGGAGACGGTCGCGAAGGAGCTGGGTTTTTCTTGGAGCAGTCAATCACTCCCACTCAATCGTCCCCGGGGGCTTGGACGTGGTGTCGTACACCACGCGGTTGATCCCTTTCACCTCGTTCACTATGCGTGTGGAGATGCGCTTGAGCACTTCCCAGGGCAGCTCGACCACGTCGGCGGTCATGCCGTCTTCAGAGTGCACTGCGCGGATGGCGCAGGTGTAGGCGTAGGTGCGGGCGTCGCCCATCACGCCCACCGACATCACCGGCAGCAGCACGGCGAACGACTGCCAGATCTTCGTGTAGAGTCCGGCGCGTTTGATTTCGCCGACCACGATGTCGTCGGCCTCGCGCAGCAAGTCGAGGCGCTCGCGGGTGACCTCGCCGAGAATGCGCACCGCCAGGCCCGGCCCGGGAAACGGCTGGCGCTGCAGGATCTCCTCCGGCATGCCCAGTTCGCGGCCGATGCGCCGCACCTCGTCCTTGAACAGATCCTTCAGCGGCTCGATGAGCTTGAGCTTCATCTCCTTGGGCAGGCCGCCGACGTTGTGATGGGTCTTGATGGTCTGCGACGGACCGCGCACAGAGCGCGATTCGATCACATCAGGATAGAGGGTGCCCTGTACCAGCCACTCCACGTGACCGTGCTGCTGCGCTATACGGTGAGCTTCCTCGTCGAAGACAGCGATGAACTCGTTGCCGATAATCTTGCGCTTCCGTTCCGGGTCGGTGACCCCCTTCAGTTTCGCGAGAAAGCGGTCGGTCGCATCCACCGCCAACAGGTTGAGGCCGAGTTTGTCGCGCAGGTTCTGCTGCACCTTGTCGAATTCGTTCTTGCGCAGCACGCCGTTGTTGACGAAGACGCAGGTGAGGCGGTCGCCGATAGCGCGATGGACGAGCGTAGCGGCCACGGAAGAATCAACGCCTCCGGAAAGCGCGCAGATGGCGCGGCCCTGGCCGACCGTCCGGCGAATCGAGGTCACGGTCTCGTCAATGAAGTGCTGGTTCGTCCACTCGGGCCGCGCGTGGCAAATACCGAAGATGAAGTTCTTCAGGATCTCCGTTCCCTGGCGGGTGTGGTGCACCTCGGGATGAAACTGCACCGCGTACAGGTTGCGCTTCGGGTCTTCGATGGCGGCGACGGCGGCATTCTGTGTTCGGGCCACCAGCTTGAAGCCGGGCGGCAGCTCGAGCGCCTCGTCGCCGTGCGACATCCAGACCGACATCTCTGCCGGCAACTCCTGAAACAGGCTCGACCCGTTCAGCACCTGGACTATGGCGTGACCGTACTCGCGCTTTTCCGCAGCCCGGACTTTGCCGCCGAGCTTGTGCGCCATGAGCTGGAGGCCATAGCAGATGCCGAGCACGGGCAGACCGAGCGTGAAGACCCGATCGTCGGCTGTGGGCGCGTCCTGGTCATACACCGACGATGGGCCGCCGGAGAGCACAATGCCCGCCGGCGCGTAGCTGCGGATCTCATCCACCGAAGCGGTGCACGGCAGCACGACCGAGAAAACCTTCTGTTCGCGGATGCGGCGCGCGATGAGCTGCGAATATTGCGCGCCGAAATCGAGGACGACGATGGATTGCGCTTCCATAAATAAGGATGGCAGAACCTAAGGACAGTGTAAAGCGGGAAGGCAGCCGCTAGCCACTAGCTCCTAGCTGGTAGCTCCTTCTGGGCTGGGCAATCCGGGCTTAGCGACGGGAGGCAGAGTTGGCATGGGCGGCTCCAGCGCGGGCGGCGGTTCGTACGCAACCGCGACCGGCGGCGTACGGTCGCTTTCGTCGATGGCAACATACGTAGCTAGGCGCGCGATGTACAGGAAATCCACCACAGCGAAATACGCCAACGTGATTCCTGTCAGAAGGAATACTGTGGCCACGGGCGGCACTTTGCCCGCCAAGGACAACACCAGCAAGCAACCGACGGTGCAGAAAGCAAAGAGCACGCCATGGATGGTACCGAAAGCCGCTCCCGCGCCGGCAAACTTCCGCGCGTGGCGGCGGAACAGACCAACGGCTTCGCCGATGGCAGCAAGAGTGTCGCGACCGTCGCGCGCGGCGGGAATCGCTCCCAGAGAGAGGAACCAGTTCACACGCGAACGCACGATTGTGACGGCGGTGCCGAGCACGACGAATACCAACAGGAAGACGCCCGGCCGAACATCGGCATCGCCGGAGGCAGCACGGCCGGCGAGGATGGCCGCGCCGAGATATCCGACAAGCGAAGCCAGGGTCACACTGGCGCGCAGGAAATTCAACCCCAATTGAGGCCGGAGCGCAACGCGTTCCTCGCGGCGGAGCAGCGCCTTCAGTGTGGCGGCGCGCCCTATGGTTGCCGCTGCCATCCACAGCACGAAGATCGCCGGCAGCACGATGGCTGCGGCCCGCAGCGGCCCCGAACCATCGTGCAGGACGCGCCCGATGGCGTCAGCGATCAACCATGAGGAGTGGCCGCGCAGCACCAGAACTTCAGCGTTGCTGACAGTAACAGTGTCCAGATAGGCGAACAACGATCCAATCGCAACCGCCAGCGCTGCCAGGCCGAAAGTCCAGCGCCAAGCGACCTCGGCAAGCGTAATCGCCGGCTCGCGGAACGCCCTGCGGAATCCTTCGCTGATTGGAGACTCTGTACCCATGACGTAACAACGCCACGGATTCGCACGGATCTTACACGGATCAGAAACCACTCGTTGAATCCGTGGAAATCCGTGGCGTCTTTTCCTATCGCACCACGAGGTTCACCAATTTGCCCGGCACAACAATCGCCTTCACTACCTTCTTGCCGTCGAGCGTGGCCTGGACTCTGGGCGCGGCGATCGCCAGCCGCTGCAGCTCTTCACTGGATGAATCGGCAGGTACGAAGAGCCGGTCGCGGATCTTGCCGTTGATCTGCACCACGATCTCGATCTCGTCTTCCTTCGCCAGCGCCGGATCGTATTTCGGCCACGGCTCGCGCAGCAGGTTGGATTTCTCGCCCAGCCGTTCCCAGAGCTCGTGCGCAAGATAAGGTGCGAAAGGGTGCAGCAGGAGCACGAAATTCCGCTGAAAAACCCGTAGCACGCTCGCGCTCATGGAGGCACACTTTTCCATCTCGCGCTGCTCCAGGACAAGATTCATCAGCTCCATCAAAGCCGCGATAGAAGTATTGAAGTGCCAGCGGCCATTGAAATCGTCGGTGACGCGGCGGATGGTCTGGTGCAGCTTGCGCAGAACTCGTCGGTCACCCGGTTGCGGCTCAGCCGGGCAGTCAGGAGGCACGGCAAAGAACCTGTACACCCGTGACAGGAAGCGACTGATGCCATCCAGTCCGGCATCCTGCCAATCGAGTTCGCGATCAGGCGAAGTGGCGAACAGCGTGTACATGCGCGTGGCATCAGCGCCGTAGCGCGCGATCATGTCATCGGGGATCACCAGATTCCCCAGGCTTTTCGACATCTTCGCGCCATCCTTAATGATCATGCCCTGGGTAAACAGGCGCGCTACCGGTTCGCTGTTGGCGATGAGCCCCAGGTCACGCATCATTTTGGTCCAGAACCGCGAATAGATAAGGTGCAGGATGGCGTGTTCGACCCCGCCAATGTACTGATCGATCTCAAACCAGTAGGCGATGGTCTTCCGGTCCACGGGTGCGGTGTCGACGGTCGGGTCGGTATAGCGATAGAAGTACCAGGAGGAATCGACGAAGGTGTCCATGGTGTCGGTCTCGCGGCGCGCCGGGCCGCCGCAGGACGGACACGTCGTGTTCACCCATTCCTCGACCTTACCCAGCGGCGAGCCGCCGGTCAGCGTGATGTCCACGTTCTCCGGCAAGACGATCGGCAGATCCTTCTCCGGCACGGGCACGATCCCGCAGTGGTCGCAATAAAGCATGGGGATGGGCGTGCCCCAGTAGCGCTGGCGCGATATGCCCCAGTCCTTCAGGCGATAAGTGACCGCGGCTTTGCCGAAGCCGCCGCGCTCGGCGTCCTGCGCCATGCGCTTCATGGCCTCCTCGCAGGAAAGCTCGTTGTAAGGGCCGGAATTGATCAGCATGCTGTTGGTAGCGGTGAACGGTAGCACCGGCTGCTCGTCCTGCCTGGCAGGCGGTTCGCCCTCGTAGCGCGGCAGGATGACCACGCGGATCTCGAGGCCATACTTGTCGGCGAACTCGTAGTCACGCTCGTCGTGCGCGGGCACCGACATGATGGCGCCCGTGCCGTACTCCATCAGGACATAGTTCGCGACCCAGATGGGGACCTTCTCGTGGTTGTAGGGATTGATGGCGTAGCGGCCGGTGAAGACGCCATCCTTCTCGATCTCGCTGACATCGCCCTCTTCCTTGGCGCGGCGCTGCTCGGCGATCAGCTCGTCCACCCTCCTATGCAGGTGCGCATGGTTCGCCACGAGGTCGGCAACCATCGGATGTTCGGGAGCAAGCTGCAGCGAGGTCGCGCCGAAGATGGTGTCCACGCGCGTGGTGAAGACGCTGATGGTCGCGCCCGCCGGACCCGCCGGACCATCGAGCTTGAAGTCCACCAGCGTGCCCTCGCTGCGGCCGATCCAGTTGCGCTGCATGGTGCGGACTTTCTCCGGCCAGCCAGGCAGGCGGTCAAGATCATCGAGCAGCTCCTGCGCGTAATCGGTGATGCGCAGAAACCACTGCTCCAGTTCGCGCAGCACCACGCGGGTCCCGGTATGCCGCCAGCAGCAGCCATCGACGACTTGCTCATTGGCCAAAACCGTAGCGCACTCCGGACACCAGTTCACCCGGCTCTTCTTGCGATACGCGAGGCCACGCTCGTACATCTTCAGAAAGAACCACTGGTTCCAGCGGTAGTAGTCGGGCAGGCAGGTAGTGACTTCCTTCGACCAGTCGTAGGCGAAGCCCAGCCGCGTCATCTGCGCCTTCATGTGCGCGATGTTCGCGAGCGTCCACTGCTTGGGCGGCGTGTTGTGCTGGATGGCGGCGTTCTCGGCGGGCAGTCCGAAGGCGTCCCAGCCCATGGGATGCAGGACGTTGTGGCCCTTCATCCACATGTAGCGCGCCAGGGCGTCGCCGATGGAGTAGTTGCGCACGTGTCCCATGTGCAGCGCGCCCGAGGGATAAGGCAGCATCTCCAGCACGTAGTACTTCGGACGCGGCGAGTCGAAGGGCTCAGTGCGAAAGAGCTCCGGCTGCTGCTGCCAGCGAGCCGACCACTTCTCCTCGATGCGCGCAGGATCGTAGCGCTCTGGATTTCCAGCGGCGGCAGTGGTTTGGCGTTCAGGCATAGCGATCAGATGATGCGGGGGCGAGTGTTGATTTTACACGGATGGCTCGCTGCGCTTGTAGGGAGGCAGGATGCTGAGGCCCCTATTTATTTTTCCGCGCGATCCGCATAGAACTCATCAAGTCCGATGAAGTCCTTGCCCGGCCACACAAATTCCTTTTTGGGATTGCGTGCAAGAGAGACATAAAGGGTCTTCTTGGGATCGGCTCCTCCGAGCTTCGCGCCACCCTTTCTGAGGGCGGTGACTAACTCATCGAACGGAATGGAATGCCCCACCTTTCTTAGGTAGGCTCTGGCGGCATCGGTCTGATTCATCCGGAAGAATTCGTCCGGTTTTACCGAGACAGACGTGCTTGCTTGAGCCGCACCAGTGGCGGACACAAGCGGGATTCCGGCAACCACCGGCTGTTCACCTTCAGGAGCTTCACCCAGATCACGCTTTAGTTGCCAGATCATCAAATCAATCGAGCGTAGGCGATTCTGATATTCTTTCTCTACATCCTCGCGTTCTTGCTTGTAATGTTCAAGAGCGGCGCGCAACGCTTCCAGGTTCGGCATTTTTACCCCCGCCGGTCACTCAGTTACGCCACAATCATGACCTGGAAACATTATTCCGTCAAGTGATATAACCGGCTTTTAATTAAAACGTTTATGGCGTGGAAATTATTTCTGCGCCCCATAATGACGGAAATCAACTGACTTAACGCGCTTTTCTAGTAGCGGAAATCGCGGCCCGGGATTAGAATTACGGAACCGGCGAGGTGCCGCTTATGGACGAACCGAAGAAACCTGAACCGGATTATGGCTCTACACTTGTCTGGAGTAATGACGACGAAAGGAACGTCAAGATGCTGCTCGCCAAGTTCGGTGGCAATCCCACAGAAGCCCTCAAGCGGTTCTTTACGAGTGCCGGCGGAACGGACTACCAATATGCCAGGAGCCTGTCGGTTCGTTTTGCGAGTCGATTTGGGATGACCGAGGTTGAGTTTATGAAGCTGTACCGACGATGGAGGCGGGGAACACTCTAATCGCCCAAGGCTCGCGCAAGCGACTCGCGCGCGATCTCGATATTTGCGGGACTGTCTGGATCCAAATCTTCCCTCGTCAGAGATAGTTCCACGCAGATGTCATCCAGAAGATCATTCGGCAGTGATGCGCTGTCATTCAGCCGCTCAAGGGCGGGATGGAGGATGGTGGTTCTCATCGGAATCTCTTTGACCGCCATCACAGTCCCCTTTAGGCCGACTACCGACACACGCATCTCATACACAGCATCCTTCAGGGCAAAGCTCCCCATATCCTGATACTTCTTTTGTGTGGCAGCGAGAATCTCTAGAGATGTTGAGGCTGTCCTCGATTCCTGAATACCATCTGCGACATACTCCAAGAGATACTTTCCTCTGTCGGTTGGCTGGCGCGTTTCCGGGTAGATGAATCCCCAATCCTCCAGTTTCCGCACGTCATTTGCAAGCAGAGGGCTATAGGGGCCAAATTTATTTCGATAGAATGGGAAGTGCGCGGCTAGAAGTTGGTTCTTTCGAGCCTCGTCCTCCGAGATGAACACGACTTTTTGAATTTTCAGATTGTCCAGCGGCTCTTTCGAGCTAGCAAAAAGGGCCAACAAGAAGATTTGATCCCATGCTTCTTCTATTGTGCTTCGCATCGGCGGCCTCCTTTTGCTTTATTTTCGCCCTCCATATGTCAAGGCTAATGATAGCAGACTGTCAGCTTAATTGCGAACGAAAGCGGGAGGGGGACCGGCTGGGTTCCCATATAGGCACCCTTCCCTGCCAGCAACACTGTGCGACGACACCACCGGATGCTGCGTCTCTATCTGATCTTCTGTCTTCTCACGAGGCGCTTCAACGCGTCGACATTGCGCCGGTCATCTCCCGGCCTGTCGATGGGCGTTTCCGCAATGAAAGCGGCGTGCGCCAGGCGGGGGTCATTCAACAGGCGTTTGAAGGGCGCGGTACCGATTGTGCCATGACCGATGTGCTGATGGCGGTCAAGCTTCGAGCCCAAAACGGCTTTGGCGTCATTGCAATGCCACACTGGAACGTTCTTAGAACTCGGGATTGCCCCCGGCCAGATTCAGCAAATAGCTGGCATGAATGACCAGCGGCTTGAGATCGTACTTCTGGCGCAGGCGGCTCATTTCCGCACACTGCTTCGGGCCCAGCTCATACGGCCTCCACTGCCGCGGGCTCGAGGAAAAGATTTGGAACGTGCTGCAACCCAGGCGCCAGGCGCGTTCGGCCGCGTTCTCGACCCCGCCGGCGGTGGAAGTATGAATGCCGATGCTGCGCGCAGTCCGGCGCGGCGGCCGCTTCGGTGGCGGCAGCTTGAGAATGTCCTGCTCGCGAGCCATGGAAATCGGCATGTGTGTTAGTTGTCAGTTGTTAGTTGTCAGTTGCCAGTTAGCAGTGGTCACTTTTTGCGAAGGGATCCGATCAAACCGTTGAGGATGCGCCCCACCTCTGAGCACCGAGCCACCAACACCTCCGTCTGTGCTTGTGTCAAATATCGCAGATTCTGGGCGATCAAGACCTGCGTTTCCAGTTCAAGAAGCGACCCTCGAGCGTTGCGAAGAAAGTGCTGGAAATCGCCCTCCAGCCGCCTGCCCTGCCCTTCTGCGATGTTGCTGGGTATCGATACCGCGGCGCGCCGCATCTGACCAGTCAATCCATAAGTCTCTGACTTCGGAAACTCCTGCGTCGAAGTGTAAATTGCGGTTACCAGCTCCATCGCCTTTTGCCAAACCTTCAGGTCTCGATAAGTCGCGTAGCCCATATTTCCCCCTTCCTCCCCGCCAGCGGGCAACCAGTTTCTTCTGACAACTGGCAACTGGCACTGACAACTGCGATACACTATCTGGTCTCTCGAGGGATCACGGCCATGCTAGTCGTCATGCAAGCGCACGCTACCGAGGAGCAGGTGGGTGCGGTCTGCGAGAAGATCGAGGCGGCGGGATACCGCGCGCACGCCATCCCGGGGGCGGAGCGTACCGCTGTCGGTATCACCGGCAACCGCGGCGAGGTGGAAATCGGGCTGGAAGAGATGCCGGGCGTGGCCGAAGTCATTCGTGTCACCAAACCCTATAAGCTGGTCAGCCGCGATGTGAAGCAGGAGAACACGGTGGTGCGCTTCCAGGGGAGTGCCGCGACCATTGGAGCACCGGAGCTAGCGATCATCGCCGGGCCCTGCGCGGTGGAAAGCCGGGAGCAAACGTTCGCGATCGCCGAGCGCGTGCATCGTGCCGGGGCGCAGTTCTTCCGCGGCGGCGCTTATAAGCCGCGCACTTCGCCTTACTCGTTCCAGGGACTCGGCGAGGAGGGCTTGCGGATCCTGGCGGAAGTGCGCGAGCGCTGGGGCCTGCTGATCGTCACCGAGGCCATCGACAACGAATCCCTGGAGCTGGTGGAACAGTACGCCGATGTCATTCAGATCGG
>Ga0187777_10000818_pt1 | contig 20444 bp, 17 predicted proteins | sample 1015_Q2_SP5_10_M_FD_132416 | JGI IMG/M metagenome (GOLD analysis project Ga0187777, IMG submission 132416) | Tropical peat soil microbial communities from peatlands in Department of Meta, Colombia - 1015_Q2_SP5_10_MG | ecosystem: Environmental > Terrestrial > Soil > Wetlands > Peat | place... | reverse complement strand
TCCCGCCGGCGATCAGGCGGCCCGTCAGCCGCTCGGTCTTCACAGCGGCGATGCGATCGGCGCCACCCTCCGCAGCGATCGTTTTCGCCACGATGGCGTCGGCACTCTGGCTCTTCGCGTCGCCAGGATCGACCGGCGTCAACCCGATCGCGCAGAGCAGGGCGACGGTCGCTGCGCCCCCGCGAACTCTCAAGCTACGGTGCGAGCGCATCGACACAGCCTCCACGATTGATCGCGTTCTCTCCGCGCGCTTCTGATGTTGTCGGCGGAGCACCGCTTTCGCGTCTCCGCATGAAGATCGCCATCGTGACGGCGCCAGGGGAGGATGTCCCAGGTTGCAAACCCGACGGATCAATGCGGAGGGATCGTGCGGTCACCACGTCCGTTACGGAGCGAGAACGGCATTACTCTCGTCGAGATTCTCGTCTCCCTGGTCGTGCTCTCGGTCGGGCTTCTTGGCGTCGCGGCAACGGCCATCGCGGTCACAAGACTCACCTCGGGCGGCACTCGGCGTACCCTCGCCGCAGCCGCGGCCTCCTCGCGGCTCGAGGGTCTGCGAAACATCGCGTGTGCGAGAGCTGCATCCGGACGCGCCGTCGCTCGAGGCATCGAGGAGCTCTGGACGGTTGCGCCAGCCGGCGGAGTCGCCGTGATGGCCGACTCACTTTTCTACGTCGCCGATGATCCTCGAAAGGGTGGGCCGCTCCGGCGCAGCGACGTATTTCAGGTGGATCTCCTATGCTGAGGCGCCGCGGTGTCAGCCTCGTCGAGATGCTCGTGACGCTTCTTGCCCTCTCGATCGTGTCCAGCGTCGCCCTGGGCTTGCTCCTCCGACAGCAGAGGTTCTACGCCAAGGCCGCCGAGGCTGCAGCGGCGCGAACGGCACTGCGTGAGGGTATCGACCTCGTGGCGACTTTCCTCCGCACTCTCTCGCCATCAGCCGGTGACCTCTACGCGATCGACCCCGCGGGGATGGAATTCCGTGCCGTCACAGGAACCGCCGTCATCTGCGGGATCGACTCCACTCGCACCCATATCACCGTTCCGCCGGTCGACGCGCCGCTTCCGATTCCGCTCACCTCCTGGGTCGCGGAGCCGCTGGCGGGCGACACGGTCCTCCTTTACGACCCTGGCGTCTCCCAGAGCATGGAGGACGACGCGTGGCGCCCGAACGCTCTCGCCGCCGATCCGACGACCGGCCCGTGCGCGACCACGGGCCCCTTTGCCGGAATCACCCGCGGTCGCGTCCTTAGGCTGAGCTCGCCGTCCCCTATCACAATGGGAGTCGGCGAGCTGCTTCGAGTAACGCGCCGAACACGCCTTGGACTCTACCGGGCGGGCGATGGACTCTGGTATCTCGGGTTCTCCGATTGCCTCTCGTCGCGCGCTCTCCCCTGCTCGTCACCGCAGCCGGTGAGCGGCCCTTTCGACCGGAGCCAACCGGCCTTCGCCTTCCGCGATGCCACCGGACTTCCGACGACAACCCCCGCGGCGGTGCGCCAATTCGGTATCACGCTGCGGGTTCTCTCGGCGGGTGGGGGTTACCTCGACTCGCTCTCCACTCTCGTCGCGGCGCGCAATTGATCAGTCGGGGCAGGCCGGCTTACGCACGAATCGCCGCTTCGCCACGCACGGAGACGGTCGCGGGGGTGGGCTGGTGCGGGCAACGCCGCGGGATAGCACTTGTCCTGGTGCTCGTGGCCATGCTGCTCGTGAGCGTCGTGGCTACGGGAGCCTTCTGCCAGGCCTTCCAGCACTTCCGCGCCGGCGTCGGCGAGGTCGCTCAGCTCCGAGCGTTGCTCGCGGCTGAGAGCGGGCTCGAGCACACGCTCGCTGGCTGGGACCCGTCCTGGAGCGTGGATCCCATTGGCCAGCCGGTCCTCCGCGAGGCACTCCGAGTTGGGCTCGCGGCGGACACCGTTCGCAGCATCCGGCTCGCGCCAGCCCAGTGGCTAGTGGCGGTGGGCGGTTACTCTGGCGTTGGCTCGAGCCATGCTCGCTATCGAATCGCCGCCCTGGTAGCCCTCGACTCACTGGGTCGTCCCGTCCTCGCGAAGCGGGGTCTCACCCCCCTCTGGTAGGGCCCCTCCGAGCCTGTCGGGAGCCGGGTTACGTGCGCGGCCTCAGGTGTTACTTCGGTCGACGCCGGTCGTGTGACAGGTAGCAAAAAACCTTTCACCTGCTCGGCCCACGTTCGGTCGTGAGCGTTCGCGCTCCGCCGGTTCGTCACATCTCGATCCAGTTCGCGTCGCCCTTCCACTCCACAGAACCATGGCGCTCTTCGGACGTAAGAAGACCACTGTCGGACTCGACATCGGCTCCGGTCTGATCAAGGTCGTGGTAATCGATCACGGCCGGAGCGAGCCGGAGCTCGTGAAGGTGGCCATCGCCCCGCTCCTCGCCGACGCGATCGTCGAGGGCGAGATCATGGACCCCGGCATCGTTGCCGACGCCGTTCGCACCGCGGTTGGCGCGGCTGGCGCCAAGGGGAAGGCGGCGGTCACCGCCGTCGGCGGCCGCGACGTGATCATCAAAAAGATTCAGATCGATCGCGTGAAGGAGCAGCAGGCCCGCGAGCTGATTCGCTGGGAGGCGGAGCAGCACGTGCCGTTCGACATGGAGTCGGTGGAGCTGGACTTCCAGATCCTCGACCCCGACGCCGACGGCCTCGAGATGAGCGTCCTCCTCGTCGCCGCCAAGCGCGACCTGATCGAGAGCAAGCTGCGGTTGCTCACCGACGCGGACATCACACCGAGCATCGTCGACGTCGATGCCTTCGCTCTGCACAACGCGTTCGAGATCAACTATCCCGACGCGATGAGCGGCGTGGTTTGTCTGGTGAACATCGGTCACGAAGTCACGAACATCAACATCCTCGACGACGGCGTTCCGCTCCTCACGCGTGACATCGCGGTGGGTACGCGGCGCTTCCGCGAGGATCTGCAGCGCGAGCGCGGGCTGACCGCCGAAGAGGCTGATGGGCTGCTTCAGGGCTACGACCGGTCGCCGCACCTCCAGGCGGTGACGGAGAGTCGCGGTGAGGAGATCGCTGTCGGTATCGAGCGCGCCGCCGCGTTCCTCGCCTCCTCCTCTCGCTCCGCCAATAAGCTCAAGGCCGCCTACACGTGTGGTGGCGGCTCGCGCGTCCCCGGGCTGAACGAGGCGCTCGGACAGCGTCTTCGCATCCCGGTCGAGTTGGCTACTCCGCTGCAGCGCTTGCGGATACGTGACGGTGCTTTCGAGTCGCTCGTCATGGACGATGTTGCGCCGCTGCTGATGCTCCCGATAGGGCTGGCCCTCCGGCAAGTCGCATGACCTCCCCCCGACGGTCGCTCCATGATTGAAATCAATCTTCTACCCGGAACCGGGAAGAAGCCTCGCAGCAAAGGCGCACCGGGCGCGAGCCTGGCGGGCGTCGCCTCGGGAGTGGCGGCGCGCGTTCGTGATCCGTACCTGATCAGCGCCGTCGCCAGTGTCCTGGTGGCGGGCTCCCTCATTGGCGCTGCCTACTGGTACCAGCGCGCGCAGTACAACGCGCTCAACGAGCAGCTTCAGAAAGCGATGCAGGATTCGACGCGCCTCTCCGGCGTGATCCGCGAGCAGCGCAAAGCGCAGACGCAGCGCGACTCGGTGCTCGCGCAGGTCGAGCTGATTCGCTCCTTCGACAACAAGCGGTTCGTGTGGCCCCACATCATGGATGAGATCAGCCGCGCGCTTCCGCCGTACACCTGGATCACTTCGGTCGTTCAAACCAACGGAAGCACTGCTCAGCCGGCCCAGCCCACGACGGGGAAGCCGGCCAAGCCTGGCGAGAAGACCGGTCCACCTCCGGTCGACAGCTCCAGCGTCCCGAAGGTGCAGTTCCGTCTCGTCGGCAACACCGTCGACATCCAAGCGCTCACGCGATTCATGAAGCTCCTCGAGGCGTCACCGTTCATCGAGAACGTCCAGCTCGAGAAGTCCTCCATCATCCTCGTCGATGGGAAGGAAGTCACCGAGTTCGCACTCACGGCTTCCTACCAGAACCCCGATCCCTCGGCGATCAAGATGCAACCCGTCAACCTCTCGGTGAGATAAGCGATGGCCGGGCTCCCCAAAGGTCAGCGCGAGCAGGGACTGCTCCTGGTGGCGCTCCTCGCCGTCGTGGCAGCGGTGGCCTACTGGCTCTATGCCTATCAGCCGCGCGCGAAGGACATCGATGCGGTGAAGCAGCGGATCAGCAAGGTGCAGACCCTGAATCACCGCGCGACGGTCGAGCTGGCGAAGGGGGATCTCACCGAGATCCGCCGGCAGCTCTCCGAGTATCAGCAGAACCTCGTGCTGATCCGCACGCTGATTCCCACGGGCAACGAAGTGCCGTCGCTCCTCGAGCAGGTGTCCACGGCCGCGCGTCGCGTCGGTCTGGACGTCGCGAGCGTCGATCCTCAGCCCGTGGTCGAGGGCGAGAACTACGACACGTACCGCTACAGCATGTCGGTGGTCGGCGGCTACAACGAATTGGCCGAGTTCTTCGCCAACGTCGGCAACCTCACGCGCATCGTGCTTCCTGTGAACATGTCGTTGCAGCCTCCGGCCAATCCGGCAGCAGCCAAGATCCATAAGAAGACCGACGAGGCCGTGATCGAGGCGAAGTTCCAGCTGCAGACGTTCGTCGCGCGCGCGCCGATCCCCGAACCGACGTTCGGCGGCGCGAAGAAGGGGGCCAAGTCATGAGTCTCCGGATCCTGTTTGCCGGGGCCGCGGTCGTCCTCGCGGCGGGCGCGGCGTCGCCCGCGCGCGCGCAGGCCCTGCCTAACGTCATGGCGCCGAAGGCTGCCGCTCAGCGCGCGGCCGCGGCCACCAATGCGCATATCGCGGCCGAGCAGGCGGATCAGGGAGCCCAACCCGCCGCCCCGCCCGCCGGCGGCTCCTCGAGCGCGGCGCCGGCCAGTGCCGCGGCGAGCGTTCGCCAGCAGGCGTCGTCCGGCACCACCGACACGCACGCCAATCCACCGGCGAAGGGAACCGCGCCCGCCAAGGGCGCAGCGCCGGGCAAGGATGCGAAGACCGGCAAGGCGGCGACCGCGCCGGCCACTCCGCCCGCTCCGGCGGCCGGACCCGGCCAGAGCTCGGTCACCGAGCGGAGTGGGAAGTCCGAGATCAGCCTGATGCGCGAGGCATTCACGTACCAGCCCGAGGGGCGTCGCGATCCATTCCTGTCCCTCATGCGCACCGGCGACCTGCGACCGATGGTGAGCGATCTCAAGCTCGTCACGATCGTCTACGATCCCACCGGCCGCTCCGTCGCCATTCTCCGCGACATCACAACGAAGGAGCAGTACCGGGTGAAGGTCGGGCAAACGCTGGGCCGCATGAGAGTGGCCCAGATCCAGCCGAAGGCCGTCACCTTCACGGTTGAAGAGATTGGCACCGTCGTGCAGGAAGTTCTGGCAATGACCGATACCACAAGAGCGAGGTCGCAATGACGCGAGTCTGGACGCTGGTAGGGCTGACGGCAATCGCGCTGAGTGCGCGCGCGGCTGTGGCCGCACCGGCCCCGACTGACGCGGCCGGCGGGGGTGGCGAGGTGAAGTCGCTCAGCGTCGTCCCAGCTGCGGGGCGCGCCGAGGTCGTCATCGCCGTGAACGGCGCAGTGGACGTGCAGGATTTCTCCCTCACGTCGCCGCCCCGAATTGTCCTCGATTTCAAGGGCGCCAGGCTGTCCGCGTCCCCGAAGCTCTACGACAAGATTCCGCGCGGCAGCGTGACCAACGTCCGCATTGCGCAGTATCGCGACAACGTGGTCCGGGTCGTGGTCGATCTGAACGCTGAGCACCCGTACACGATCAATCGGCAGAACGGCTCCGTGCGGCTCGCGATCGACGGCGACGCCGGCGGTGCCTTCGCCGCCTGGCATGCCACGACGGAGCCCGCCGAGTACGCCGCGGCAGACCCCGATCCTGCACCCGAGGCGAAGACGCCGGCGCCGGTTCGCCAGGCGAGCAACGAGCCTCACCTCCGCAGCTCCACCCGTCCTTTCCTCGCCGCCGCGGCGCAGCCCCGGATTACGGTCACCTATCAGGACGCCGACATTCGCGACGTCATCGCGGCCTTTGCCGTCTTCTCCGGTCGTACGATCGTCGTCGGTAAGGGCGTCGGCGGGACGGTTTCCGCCGAAGTGCGCGACCAGCCCTGGGACGTCGCGCTCCGCGCGATCCTCCAGTCGCAGGGTCTCGCCGCCAAGGAAGACCAGGACGGGATCATCGCCGTCGACAGCTACGAGAACATCGCCAAGCAGCAAGCCGCCGAGCCGCTCACCACACAGATCATCGCGGTGAACTACTCGCGGGCGATCAGCCTCATGCCGACGGTCAAGAGCCTGCTCTCGAAGGAGTGCGCGGGCGCGCTCACCGCCGCCGGCGGCACCGTCACCACCACCAACTGCCAGCCGCGCGGCGACGTGAGCGTCGACACCGCCACCAACCGGCTGATCGTCACCGACGTCGCGTCGCGTCTCCAGGACATCACGAACTACGTCCGCGATCTCGACATTCGGACGCCGCAGGTCTCGATCAAGGCGAAGATCATCGTGATCAACCGCACCCACATCGAGGACATCGGCGTCAGCTACGATCTCGGGCAGAGCAACATGTTCTTCAACAGCCTCGTGCAACGCCCGGATCCGAGCACCTTCAAGCCGGTCGACACGAATGGCGATGGCGTTCCCGACGCCGTCGTCGGCCAGCCCTACAATAGGAATACCCAGGTCATCAACATCGGCGGCAACTCACTTGCCGCGGTGTCCAACGCCAATCAGCGGGTCGTCAACCCGGCCCTCTCGCTGATCTTCTCCACCACGATCGGCAAGTTCAACCTCACGACCTTCCTCGACGCCTTGCAGGAAATCCGACTCGCCGACGTGCAGGCCGAGCCGAGCATCGTCACGCTCGACAATCACAAGGCCGAGATCATGTCCGGTGAAGAGACGCCGATTCGCGTCGTCGACGTCGGGTCGCTCACGCAGGGCGGCAACCAGGCGACCGCGCCGCGCGCCACGGTGAGCTTCAAGGAAACCGGTATCATTCTCAACGTCATTCCGCACATCACGAGCAATCGCAAGATCCTGATGACTGTCCACGCGGAGCGCTCGCAGCTCCAGGCGGCGGCCTCGGACCTCGGCTACACCTTCCTCAAGCAGCACGCCGACAACGAGCTCCTCGTCTCCGATGGCGAGACTGCCGTGATCGGTGGCCTCACGCAATCCACGTTGACGCAGTCGAAGGTCGGCATTCCGCTCCTCGTCGACCTGCCCTTCATCGGCAAGATCTTCGGTGAAACGCGGACCGAGGAGGACAAGGATGATCTCCTGATCCTCGTCACGCCGCACATCGTCGACGAAGGCGAGAAGATGGGCCAGCCGGGCTCCGACCGCTAAATCGCTGAGATGACTATGAAGCCGATCACGGCGCGCTGGGCGCGCACGTTCGCAGGCTCGTCGTACGGCGCCGCCGTCTCGCGGCCGATTGTGGGTGCCCTCGCCCTCGCTCTCGCCGGCTTCGCCCTCGGGTGCGACGCCGGTACGGGCGGCATGTCGAATCAGGGGCAGGCCGACACATCGCCTCCGCGGATCACCATGTCGCCGGCCGCGGCGCCGAACGACAGCTCGGTGGCGTTCAGCGCGATGGCGACCGACAACCTGGGCCTGCTCTCGATCCGCGTCTCCGTCACTGGTCCCAACATCTCGGCCACCTTCGACACGACGTTCCATACGGCCGTCACGTCGATCACCATTCCGTACACGCTCGCCCTTCCCACCACGGTGCCCTCCGGCACGACCCTCACCGTGGTCGGCAACGCAGTCGACGGCGCGCATAACGTGGCGCGCCCCGACACGATCTTCATCATCGTCGGCGGCGGCACGCCGGCGAACGTCGTGCTCACGAACCCGCGCGCCGGCGACACCGCCGTCGTCGGATTCACCGTGGCCGTGTCGATCAGCGGCCGCACCCAACGCGGCGTGAAGGTCCTCGGCTACAATGCCTCGGGCGTCTTCCCTCAGGCCAAGAGAGACTCGGTCGTCTTCGCGAGCCCGCTCAAGGATTCGATCGCCGTCGACACGGCACTCAGCTTGGTCGGAGCCAGCACGGGCACGCTCACGATCCAGCCGTTCATGATCGACTCGCTCGGCCAGGTGATCCTGGGCGCGCCGGTGAACGTCGTGGTGTCCAACACGGCGGCCGGTACGATTCCGGTTGTCACCTTCGGGATCACCCAACGGATCGAAGTCACCGACACCATCCACGTCGAGGCTCGCGACAGAGGTGGCGTGCGGTGGCTCGGATACGAGATCCGGTCACTGCCGAGCGATCCCGTCCCCCTCGGACCCACGGGGCTCGTCGCCGACTCGTTCCAGGTGACCGGGAATGCCAGCTCGGCGGTCAAGACATTCACGCTCAATCTGCCGGTCACGCAGTTCCCCAAGATCGTCCAGGTGCAGGCCTTTGCCACCAATCAGCAGGGACGGCGAGACTACGCACGCAACCCGGTGGGCAACTCGGGCGCCATCATCGTCGATACGGTGATCGTGGTCGCCGGACTCACTCGCGGCCTGCCGAATGGCGGTCAGGTGGCGGACGCGCTCTATCACCCGCCCACCAACCGGCTCTACCTGAGCAACATCACGAACAACCAGCTCGAGGTGTTCGATCTCGGCGACTCGACGTTCAAGACGCCGATCATCACTGGCTCGCGCCCGTGGGGCCTCGCCCCCTGGCCGCGCGACCGGAGCGGCACCATGGGCGACACGATTCTGGTGGCGAACTCCGGCGGAACACTCATTAGCTACGTGAACGTCGCCGGGAACGCCGATCAGGAAGTGTTCCGGTACCCGCTGCCGAACATCATTGTGAACACGGTGACGACCACGCTGGGCAAGAACGGCGCGCTCATCACGCAACGCACGGCGCACGACTTCAGCGATCGGCCGCAGTTCCTTGCGACCACGTGTACCGGCGGTCTCGCCCCCGGATCACCGTGCGGCGACGTGGTCGTGGTCTATACCACGACGCCCACCACCGGCCAGTCCGTGCCGTTCTCCAACATGGGGACGGTGCGCTGGGAGAACCTGACGCGCTCCTCGTCGCACTTCTTCTTCGAGCAGGCTATCGGCCAGACCGAAGGGCAGGCCGACACGCTCGAGATCATTCGCTTCCAGGCGGGCGGCGCCGGATCCGACTCGGTTCTCGTCCCCTTCCGCCAGGGTCCGTTCCTCGTCGGCGCCGATACCGCCTTCTTCTCGGTGGTCATTCAGATCCCGCTGATGGGCTTCCGCGACACCACCTTCACCCGCGGATCGGGCAACTTCCGCCGCGCCGTGATCGGTGAGGGCGGCGCTGTGGGCGGTAACGGCACGCAAGCCAACAGCCGCGCGATGCTCTATGACGAGAGCCTCGGCTTCGTGAAGGGATTCCGCGATCTCTCCGGCAACTTCTTCCTGCTGCCGATTCCGGTTCAAGATTCGGGTGTGTCGCGGCCGGTCGATGTCTCCGACTTCATCGCCAACACGGCCACGCAGGTGTCCTCGGTCGCGATCAACTTCGACGGTGAGATGTCGGGCATTCGCGCCGACTCCACGTACCTCGTCGATCGTACACTCCGTCTCCAGGGTCTCCTGCAGACCTCTGGCGGCAACCCCGGACTCGACTTCCACCCGCAGAACGCAGGTGTGAGCGGACCCGGACCCGCCGGCGGCACCAAGGTTGCCTTCGCGGCGTCCTTCCTGCCGCAGATCGATGTGTTCAACACCAATACGTACCGCGTGTGTATGTCGATCCCGACGCGCGATCCGATCATCGGTCCGCTCAAAGCCGCGCTCCAACCCGGTGGAACGATCGTGATAACCGGTGCCACACAGTCCGGCGTCGTGATCGTCACCCTGACACAGGTTCAGCTGAACAGCTGTAACTGAGCAGAACGTAAGCGCTACGCAAACCGCCCGGCTCTTGGCCGGGCGGTTTTGCTTTTGGGGGGCGCGTCGATTCATTCTTCGTTGCGGCAACCCGGCATATCGGCGCCGCTCGCGGCTTGGCGAGCGCGCCAGTCACTGCAACTCCACGGAACCTCGTCGCTATGGCACTTCGCTTCACGACGGCCGGTGAGTCTCACGGACCGGCGCTCGTCTCGATCCTCGAAGGGATTCCCGCCGGCCTGCCGCTCCTGGCGGCGGACGTCAACGTGGAGCTGGCGCGCCGCCAACACGGCTACGGTCGCGGGCGACGCATGCAAATCGAGAAGGACGCGGTGCAGTTCCTCTCGGGCGTGCGCGCCGGCGAGTCGATAGGCTCGCCGATCGCCATGCTCATCGCCAATCGCGACTGGGAGAACTGGAAGGAGATCATGGACCCGGCTCCTCACGAGGGGGATCCCGGGGCACGACAACGGGCCGTCACCCGTCCGCGTCCCGGGCACGCCGACCTCACCGGCGTTCTCAAGTACGATCGCGATGACGCTCGCGACATCCTCGAGCGGGCGTCGGCACGCGAGACCACCGCCCGTGTCGCAGCCGGCGCGATCTGCCGGACGCTTCTCGGGCAGTTCGGCATCGCCCTCGGCAGCCACCTCGTTCACTTGGGCGGCATCGATGCGTGCCCGCAACAGATCGAGGCGAAGGAGATCAACGCCCTCGCCGACGCGTCGCCGCTGCGCACACTCGACGCGGAAGCCGAGCGGCGCATGATCGAGCGAATCGACCAGGTGAAGCGCGAGGGGAATACGCTGGGTGGGATCATGGAGGTCGTCTGTGACGGCCTGCCGGTGGGGCTCGGCGCGCACGTCTCGTGGGATCGGAAGCTCGATGGCCGTCTCGCCGCCGCCATCCTGTCGATCCCCGCGGTGAAGGGGGTCGAGATCGGCCTTGGCTTCGAGGCGGCTCGACGGACCGGCGCCGAGGTGCACGACGAGATCGAGCGGGCCCCCGGCCGCCACCGCACGGGCAACGTCAGGCGCCTGACGAATCGAGCGGGCGGTCTCGAGGGCGGGATGACCACCGGTGAGCCGCTCGTGCTCCGCGTCGCCATGAAGCCGATCAGCACCTTGATGAAGCCGCTCGGCACCGTCGACTTCGCCACCGGTCAGGCCGCCGCAGCGGTGGCCGAGCGGAGCGATGTGACCGCTGTCCCGGCCATGGGAGTCATCGCCGAGGCGATGGTGGCTTTCGTCGTCGCCCAGGCGTTCCTCGAGAAGTTCGGGGGCGACTCACTCGGTGAGCTCCGGCGCAATCATGACGCGTACGTTTCACACATTGCCGAGCGACTCGCCGACCGAGCCGACTGAACCGCACGTCATCCTCGTCGGGCTCCCCGGCGCCGGAAAGACGTCTGTCGGTCGTCGGCTCGCGCGACGGCTCGGCCGCCCCTTTCTCGATTTCGACGACGAGATCGAAGCGCGAGCGGGGAAGAGTATCTCGAGCATCTTCACCGATGACGGCGAGGATCGCTTCCGCGAGCTCGAGATGGCGCTCACGCGAGAGCTCGCGCAAACCGGCGGAATGATCCTCGCCCCCGGTGGCGGCTGGGCGGCGATTCCAGGAGCGCTGGCACTTTTGCGACCGCCGGGGCGTATGATTTACCTCAGAGTACGGCCGGAAGTCGCATATAAGAGGATTGCACACGGGCGGCGGCCTCGCCCCCTGCTTGCTGGCCCGGAGCCACTGGAGACCCTCCGGAGACTCCTCGCCCAGCGGGAGACCAGCTACCTGACCGCGGACCACGTTGTGGACAGCGAAGTTACTGTCACACAAGGACTTATGGACACTCTCGTGCGGCTTGTCAGGACTTGACACGGTCGGTAGCTTGCACCGGCGAAGTTGCGCTCGTGCCTGGAAGTCGTTGTCAATGCAGGAGTTCGCTCCGCAGGAATGGTTGGGTGTGCGGAGTATGGGTTTCCCTCCACGGCCGGCAAGGCATGACTTTGGCCGCACGAACGTGGCAGGGTACCGAGGGATCATGGAATGACATTTCGCGTCTTGGGCCCCCATGAACGGGGCCGTTTCGCTCCCGAGGCTTGGGGGCATCTCATTTCGCTCAGTGGATCCGGAGCGCTGAACGCGCTCGAGTTGGAGCACGTCATCGAGCGCGCGCTCTCTCAGATCGACGGTCGGATCGCGCTCGATGATCTGCGCGCCCTCATGGAAGGCGCCGGCTTTCTCGACGACAGCAGCTCTGGCGACAACCAGACGGTGCACTAAATGCCAGCGAAGAAGCGCTCCGCTACCCGCACTGCTCGTCGTCCCGCATCCGGGGCGATGGCGCCGACGGAGTCCGCGCCGATGGCTCGAAAGGCTGCGCGGAAGCGTTCGTCCACGGCTCGGAAATCGGTGAGAGGGCGTTCCCGCGCGCCGATCACCGACTTCGAGATCGCGGGCGACGGAGAGGCGGGGGCCGCCGGCGTCGCCGGGAAATCGCTGGTTATCGTCGAGTCGCCGGCCAAGGCGAAGACGATCAGCAAGTACCTCGGCTCGGACTATCGTGTGCGCGCGACGGTCGGTCACGTCCGTGATCTGCCGGAGAAGGGGCTCGGGATCGATATCGAGGACGGATTCCGCCCCACGTACGTGCCTGTGCCAGGAAAGGAGAAGACTCTCGCCGAGCTGAAGAGCGCGGCGAAGGTCGCCTCACACGTCTATCTGGCAACCGACCCCGATCGCGAAGGAGAGGCCATCGCCTGGCACGTCGCGGAGAGCATCAAGCGGCGCGGCGGTGCGCCGGTTCAGCGCGTGCTCTTCCACGAGGTCACGCGCGACGCCGTTCAGAGAGCGATTCGGAACGCCGGGCGGATCGACGAGAAGAAGGTCCAGGCGCAGCAGGCCCGCCGCGTCCTCGATCGCCTCGTCGGCTACAAAGCGAGTCCGCTGCTCTGGAAGACGGTCAAGAAGGGACTCTCGGCGGGCCGGGTGCAGACGGTGGCGCTCCGGCTCATCGTCGAGCGGGAGCGCGAGATTCGCGCCTTCAAGCCGGTGGAGTACTGGTCGATCGAGGCCCTCCTCGAGAAGGACGCCCAGCGCTTCACCGCCAAGCTTCATCAGGTCGACGGAAAGAAGCCGGAGATCGGGAGCGAAGCGCAGGCCTCGTCCATCGTCGCCGAGGTGCGCGGGCACGACGCCTTCGTCGTCACCGACGTTCGCCGGCGTGAGCGCCGCAAGAATCCCTCGCCCCCCTTCACGACGAGCACAATGCAGCAGGAGGGAGCGAAGAAGCTCGGATTCGGATCGAAGAAGACGATGCGGGTCGCGCAGGGACTCTACGAGGGTGTCGAGCTCGGTCCCGATGGCGCCGTCGGCCTCATCACCTACATGCGCACGGATTCGACGCGCGTGGCCGAGAGCGCCGCGGAACAGGCTCGAGAATACCTGACGAAACTCTTCGGCAAGGAATTCCTTTCGCCCACCGCTCAGCTCTACGGCAAGGCGGGCCAGGCGAACACACAGGACGCGCACGAGGCCGTTCGCCCGACCGACCCGACGCGCCGCCCCGAGCAGATCAAGAAGTACCTGACAACCGAGCAATTCCGGCTCTATGAGCTGATCTGGAAGCGGTTCATGGCGTCACAGATGGCGCCGGCTGTCTTCGACACGACTACGGTGGACTTCGACCTCGGACGCTATCTCTTCCGGTCGACGGGGAGCGTGGTGAAGTTCGCCGGCTTCCTCTCGCTCTACCGCGAGACGCACGAAGAGGGGGAAGGGAAGGCACTCGAAGACGAGCAGGCCTTGCCGGTGCTCGAAGTGAAGGAGAGCGTCCCCGTTCGCGAGATCATTCCGCGCCAGCACTTCACCGAGCCTCCGCCGCGTTTCAGCGAGGCCAGCCTCGTCAAGGAGCTGGAGCGACTCGGCATCGGTCGCCCGTCGACGTACGCGTCGATCATCTCCGTTTTGGCCGATCGCCACTACGTGCTCCTGGAGCAGCGGCGGTTCACGCCGACACCGCTCGGGGAGACCGTCGAGAAGATCATGGTTCGCCAGTTCCCGGAGATCTTCAACGTCGCCTTCACCTCGAACATGGAAGAGGAGCTCGACAAGGTCGAGGAAGGTGACATGGGGTGGCGTCGGGTGCTGGAGGACTTCTGGGGTCCGTTCTCTCACTCCCTCGATCGGGCCAACGTCGAGGAGCTCATCGCGCAAGCGCACGACTTGTCGATGCTGGCGACGGAGCGCTGCCCCAAGGACGGCGGAAAGCTGGTTGCCAAGGGCGGCATCTTCGGGCCGTATCTCGCCTGCGAGCACCGGCCGGCGTGTGACTACACACGTCCGCTCGGGCGCGACCGGAAGCCTGCCGTGCTCACGGACGAGATCTGTCAGTTGTGCGGCGCCCGGATGGTCATTAGGCACGGCCGCTCCGGCGAGTTCCTCGGTTGTAGCCGATTCCCGAAGTGCAGGGGGACGCGCGCACTGCCCACCGGCATCAAGTGCCCGAAGGATGGTGGCGACATCATTCGCCTGCGGTCGAAGCGCGGCGGGCGCCCATTCTATGGATGCGCCAACCACCCGAATTGCGACTTCATAGCCTGGAACAAGCCGGTGCTCGAGCAGTGTCCCGAGTGCGGCTTCATGGGAGCAGAGATGAAGTCGACCAAGACCCGCGGTGAGTTCCGCAAATGCCTCAAGTGCGGCAACGAGTGGGACGTCGCGGCGGCGATCCCGGAGCCCGCGGCCGCGGCGGGATGACGCCAGGCCGCCTCCAGCGGCGCCGAGCATCTGCTCCGTAACGTGCTGCGCCTGAATCGGCGCGGCCGCCTCTCCAAGCCGACACTCGCAAGCCCCATCGTCGGGGAGCGAGTATCTTCTCGTCATGGCGCATGATCATCCCATCGGATCGCCGATTCCTGTCGTCGGCGGCGGCCTCGCCGGCTGCGAAGCAGCCTGGCAGCTGGCGGAGCGCGGGCATCACGTCGTCATTCACGAGATGCGGCCCACTGTTCGGACGCCCGCGCACACCACCGATCGGCTCGCCGAGCTTGTCTGCTCCAACACTTTCAAGAGCACCGACCTCTCCAACGCGCACGGTCTCCTCAAGGCGGAGATGCGAAGACTGGGGTCGCTCGTGCTCAGGGCAGCAGATCTGGCGAGAGTCCCGGCTGGATCGGCCCTTGCCGTCGACCGGGAGCTCTTCTCTCGCATGGTCGATGAGCGCATCGCCGCCCACCCGCGGATCTCGATCGTACGGCGCGAGGAGCAGAGTATTCCGTCGCCGGCCGTCATCGCTACCGGACCGCTCACCTCGGACCGCCTGGCGAGTGCACTGACGCAGCGGCTCGGGCTCGACGCGCTCGCATTTTACGACGCGATCGCGCCTATCGTCGCCCATGACTCGATCGACGAAGACCGAGTCTTCCTCGGCTCGCGATACGGCAGGGAGACAATGGAGGGCTCGGACTCCGGCGCCTATCTCAACTGCCCGATGACCCGTGAGCAGTACGAGTCCTTCGTCGACGCCCTTCTCACCGCCGAGTGCTATCCCGGCCATGACTTCGACACGGTGTCGTACTTCGAGGGCTGTTTGCCGATCGAGGAGATGGCGGTTCGCGGGCGAGACACGATGCGATTCGGCCCACTCAAGCCGGTGGGCCTGCCCAACCCAGCTACCGGCCGACTCGCGTACGCCGTGCTTCAACTGAGGAGGGAGGACCGAGCCGGCCGCATGTGGAACCTCGTGGGGTGCCAGACTCGGATGCGGACGGCCGAACAGCAGCGCGTCTTTCGACTGATCCCCGGGCTCGAGAACGCCGAGTTCCTTCGATACGGTTCCATCCACCGGAACTCGTACATCAACGCACCGGCGACGCTCGCTCCTGCGCTCACGCTCCGCGACGACAATCTGGTTTTTCTGGCGGGCCAAATCACGGGGGTGGAGGGGTACACCGAGAGTAGCGCGACCGGGTTGATCGCGGGGATCAACCTCGCGCGAGCGCTCGACGATCTTCCGCCGGTTCTCCCGCCCGCGACGACGATGATCGGTGCCCTCTACCGCTATCTGCGCGAGGCCGACCCGGCGCACTTCCAACCGATGAACGCCAACTTCGGCTTGATGGAGGATCTGCCGGAGCAGGTGCGCGACAAGCGTCGTAAGCGTGAGCTGCTGGCCGAGCGAGCCCTCGCCGAGCTGGATGGGTGGATCGCCGGGCATGCGCTGGCGGGTGTGGCGTGACGGCTCGGCGTAGTGCGGCGCGCGGGGCCCCCCCCGAAACCGAACCTACCGCCGACTCGGCTCCACTCTCGCATCGCTCCCTTCCGAGCGACGTCAAAGACTTCCTCGTGCACCTCGAAAAGGAGCGAAACGACTCGCCGCACACGCTCCGCGCGTATCGTCGCGACCTCCTGTCCTTTGTCGATTTTCTCGGCACGTACTACGGCACGGCCGATTGGAGCTGGGGTGGACTCGACCGTCTCGCGATCCGCGGCTTCCTGGGCTACCTCACCCGCCGCGGTTTGAGCAAACGATCCGTCGCTCGGTCGCTGTCGGCCGTCCGGAGCTTCTATCGATGGCTCGATCGCCATGAGGTCGTCGAGTCGAATCCCGCGCGCGCTGTCGCTACCCCAAAGCTCGACAAGTATCTCCCCGCCTACCTCGACCGGGCCCAGATCGACCTTCTCTTCGGCCACGCCGAGACGCGCGCCTGGAGCGGTCGCGTATCCGATGTCCGGAACCTGGCCATCCTCGAGCTCTTCTACTCGACCGGCATGCGGCTCTCCGAGCTCGTCGGAATCAACCGCGCCGACATCGATCTCGTATCGCAGCAGGTGAAGGTTCGCGGGAAGGGGCGAAAGGAGCGGATCCTCCCGATCGGCGAGCACGCGCAGCTTGCGCTCCGGAACTACGAGGCCAAGCGCGACGAGCAGCTACGCGCCCTCGGATTGGGCGCCGACCGCACGGCGTACTTCCTCGGGCGACGTGGGGGGCGCATCGGCGTTCGGGCCGTGCAGCTCGCCGTACGTCAGGCGTTGAGCGCAATCGACGCCGATGCCGGCCTCACCGTCCACTCTCTCCGGCACACCTTCGCCACCCATCTCCTGGACGCCGGCGCCGACCTGCGCGCCGTGCAAGAGTTGCTCGGCCATGCATCGGTGTCGACCACGCAGGTGTACACGCACACGAGCATGGAGCGGCTGAAGCGCGTGTATCAGAAGGCGCACCCCCGCGCCTGACGCCCAGGGGTGCCCCCGGCGCCCCCTCTGGCGTGGCCGCGGACGCAACCAGCGGGCACTCCTCGCGCTATCTTTCACACATGGAAAACACGCGTCCGGTCGTGCGCGCCACGACCATTCTCGGGGTTCGCCGCAATGGCGCCGTCGCACTGGGAGGCGATGGCCAGGTGAGTCTCGGTGAGACTGTCATGAAGTCCAATGCCCAGAAGGTGCGTACCCTGCGGGGGGGCAAGGTCCTCGCCGGCTTTGCCGGAGCGACAGCCGACGCCTTCACCCTCTTCGACAAGTTCGAGGAGAAGCTCGAGCGCTTTCCCGAGAACCTCCCGCGGGCCGCTGTCGAGCTGGCGAAGGACTGGCGCAGCGACCGAGTGCTGCGGAGACTGGAGGCGCTACTCGCCGTGACCGACAAGACCCACGGATTCGTGATCTCCGGAACCGGCGACATCATTGAGCCGGACGACGGAATCCTGGCGATCGGCTCCGGAGGCCCGTACGCCCTCGCCGCTGCCCGCGCCCTGCTCGACAACTCGTCCCTCACGCCGGGCGAGATCGTTCGCAAGGCGCTCGACATCGCCGGCCAGATCTGTATTTACACGAACACCAACATCACTGTATTGGAGTTGTAGCGGTCGGCCGCGGCCCTGCGGCGCAAAGGTGTCCGCGGCGCCCGCGAGGCGAGATCCCGAATCTCCGAACCGTCGAACGTCTCATGCCGTCAAAGCGCACGCAGCAAGCTGTCGCCCGTCTCGCCGACCTCACCCCTCGACAGATCGTCGCCGAGCTCGATCGCTACATCGTCGGACAGAGCGAGGCCAAGAAGGCGGTCGCGATCGCGCTTCGGAATCGGTGGCGCCGTCAGCAGGCCCCCGATGCGATCCGCGACGAGATCTCGCCCAACAACATCATCCTGATCGGGCCCACCGGCGTCGGAAAGACCGAGATCGCGCGGCGGCTGGCCAAGCTTGCAAGCGCCCCCTTCATCAAGGTGGAGGCGTCGAAGTTCACCGAGGTCGGCTACGTCGGCCGCGACGTCGAGTCGATGGTCCGCGATCTCGTGGAGAACGCCATCGACATGGTCCGCAACGAGCGAGAGCACGAGGTGGAGGACCTCGCCTACGAGAAGGTCGACGACCGGCTGCTCGACCTCCTTCTTCCGAAGCCCGTTCCGGAGTCGAAGCCCGCACCGGCGCAGCCCGCCGCCGCCGGAGGCGCGACCGGCGGTCCGACGCTCTTCGTCGTCTCATCTGCCGGCGAGGTGTCGCGGGAGGGCTCGCCCGACGACGCGGGGAGCGATCGCTATCGTCGGACCCGCGAGAAGCTGCGCCAGCTGCTCCTCGACGGACAGCTCGAGGAGCGCGAGGTGGAAGTGGAGGTGACCCAGCAGAAGGGTCCGATGTTCGAGATGCTGGTTCCCCAGGGCGCACCCGAGGGGATGGAGAACTTCACCGAGATGCTTCAGGACATGATGCCGAAGCGAAAGAAGAAGCGCACGGTGAAGGTGAGCGAAGCGCGCCGCATCATCCTCGAGCAGGAGCTCGAAAAGCTGATCGATCTGGATGATGTCACCGCCGATGCGCTCGAGCGTGTGGAGAAGCTCGGGATCATCTTCCTCGACGAGATCGACAAGATCGCCGGGGAGCGCGGCCCCGCGGGCGGTCCCGACGTGTCGCGCGAAGGCGTCCAGCGCGACCTCCTGCCGATCGTCGAGGGCTCTCACGTGCAGACGAAGTACGGCATGGTCCGCACGGATCATGTTCTCTTCGTCGCCGCCGGCGCCTTCCACGTCTCCAAGCCGAGCGACCTCATTCCGGAGCTCCAGGGTCGATTCCCGATTCGGGTCGAGCTGAAGCCGCTCACGGAGGCGGATTTCGTCCGCATCATGACCGAGCCGGAGAACGCTCTGACCAAGCAGTACACGGCACTGGTCGAGGCCGAGGGCGCCACACTCTCCTTCACGGCGGACGCGGTGGCCGAGATCGCGCGCATCGCGGCCGTGGTGAACGACCGGATGGAGAACATCGGTGCCCGCCGGCTGCACACCGTCATGTCCACACTCCTCGACGACGTGATGTACGGGCTCCCCGATCGTGGACGCGAGCCGATCGCGATCGATGGAGCGACAGTGCGCGACCGATTGAAGGAGATCGTCGAGGACGACGACCTGAGGAAGTACATCCTGTAGCGGCCGCTCGGACGTTGGGTTCTCGAGGCGCGTCGAGGAGAGAGCGGGGGCAACAGGCGGCATCGCGAGCGCTCGTCCATGTGTCGGTCGTTCCATGCCTCGGGCGCGGCTGTTATCTTGGTGGACGATGCCGCGGCACTTTCTCTCGATCCCCGACTTTTCGCGCGAGGAATTGCATCGGCTCTTTCATCTTGCCGAGCGAATGCGAAGCGGGGCATACGACCGAAAGCCGCTGGCGGGGCGATCGCTGGCGATGATCTTCATGAAATCGTCCACGCGAACACGGGTATCATTCGAGGTGGGGGCGTGGCAGCTCGGGGGCCACGCCCTTTTTTTGTCGCCGCGCGACATCCAGCTCGGGCGGGGAGAGCCGATCGCCGACACGGCGCGAGTGCTCTCGCGCTACGTGGACGGCATCATGATCCGCACTTTCGCTCAGGCGGAGATCGAGGAGCTGGCCGCCCACTCGAGCGTGCCGGTGATCAACGGCCTCACCGACCTTCTTCACCCCTGTCAGGTGATGGCGGATCTGCTCACCGTGCGCCAGCATCTCAAGAGCTGGGAGGGACGGAAGATCGCGTGGATCGGCGATGGCAACAACATGGCCAATTCGTGGATGAACGCCGCCTACCGTCTCGGCTTCGAGCTCTCACTCGCCTGTCCGGCCGGCTACGATCCCGATCCGGCGATCCTGGCGCGGGCGCAGAAGGTGGCCCCGGTGAAAGTCGTGCGCGAGCCGATCGAGGCGGCGCGGGGCGCGCACGTGATCAACACCGATGTCTGGGCGTCGATGGGGCAGGAAGAGGAGCAGGCGAAGCGCGAGCGCGCCTTCGCCGGCTACACCGTCGACGCGAAGATCATGAAGGCCGCGGCGCCTGACGCGATCTTCCTGCACTGCCTCCCCGCGCACCGCGGAGAGGAGGTCGCCGCGGAGGTCATCGATGGGCCGCAAAGCCGCGTGTGGGACGAGGCGGAGAACCGGCTGCACATCCAGAAGGCGATCATGGCCGCGCTGATGGGGGGAGAGCCGCTCGCCTAATGCGGAGAGAGCCCGCCTAATGCGGAGAGAGCCCCCCGCCCAATGCG
>Ga0187777_10000817_pt1 | contig 20457 bp, 11 predicted proteins | sample 1015_Q2_SP5_10_M_FD_132416 | JGI IMG/M metagenome (GOLD analysis project Ga0187777, IMG submission 132416) | Tropical peat soil microbial communities from peatlands in Department of Meta, Colombia - 1015_Q2_SP5_10_MG | ecosystem: Environmental > Terrestrial > Soil > Wetlands > Peat | place... | reverse complement strand
TGCAGCGTGAACAGCACCCGGAAGATGTCCTCGGGCGTGTCGGCGCCGTTGGCATCGAAGAGATCGCCGTAGCGAGGGGCGAGGTCGTACGACATCCCCTCCACCGCCTCGGCCGCGGCCTGAGCGTGCGGCCAATCCTTCTGATACAGGTAGACGCGCGCCTCGAGCGCCTTTACCGCGCCGACCGTCGCCTGACGAGTGTTGTCGGTGTTGGTGATCAGCTGCTCGGCCTGCGCCAGGTCCGCGAGGATCTGGGTGTAGACGTCGGGCACAGCGCTGCGGGTGATCTGCGCCGCATCGCTCAGGTTCGTGACCGGCACGAGCCGGAGGGGAACGCCGCCGAAGAGCTTCACCAGGTTGTGGTAGTGGAGAGCGCGCAGAAAATACGCCTCTCCAAGAATCTCGTTGCGCTCGTCGTCCGAGATCCCGGAGATGCCGGGCACCTTGAGGATCAACTGATTGACCCGATTGATCCCGTCGTAGAGCGCGGCCCACAGATCGTAGATCGTCACATTGTCCGCCCGAATCGCGTTGTGATCGACATCGAGCAGGTCGGTGAACGTACCGGTATGCTCGGTGTTGTCGGACGAGAGGTCGAGGAGGATGACGAAGTCCTCTCCGTAGTACGAGTAGCCCTGCAGCGCCTGGTAGGCGCCCGCCAGAGCGGTGCGAGCGCTCGGCGCATCGACGATCGCGATGCTCTCCGGAATGCGATCCGTCGGCGCGACATCGAGCAGCGAGCTGCAGCCAGCGGTCGCGGCGAGCGCGAGCACGGGCAAAAGTCGGCTCATTCTCATGATTCGTCTCGTGTTGGGATGGCGTCTGGACGGTTGCACTCAGAAGTCTCCGGTGATGCCGAACATGACCGTGCGCGGAATCGGGATCGCGTAGAAATCGGTACCCAACTGAAACTGTGAGCCGAAGCCATTGCTGTTCACGTCCGGCGTGTAGCCGGAGTAGCCACTCCATGTCACCAGGTTGCGGCCGGAGATGTAGACCTTCGTGTTGAGCATGTTCCCGATGTGCGACCACTTGCCGGGGAGCCTCCAGGCGAGCGTCAGCTCCTGCAGGCGGAGAAAGTCTCCGTTCTCGATGAACCGCGAGGAGACTTCGGTCGCGCCTGACGTGCCGTCGAAGCTCGCACGCGGCTCATCGGTGACGTCGCCGGGCTTCCGCCACCGGTTGAGCACCTGCGTCGACTTGTTGTCGTAGTTGTAGCCGCCATCGTCATCGAAGATGCGAATGGCGTTGAAGACCTTGTTGCCGCCGCTGAAGTAGAAGCCGACGCGCAGGTCGAAGCCGTGGAAGGAGACGGTGTTGTTGAACGACCCGAACCAGGTCGGCAGGGGTGAGCCGGCGATCACCCGGTCATCGGCGGTGATCTGTCCGTCCCCGTTCGTGTCCTTGTAGATGGCGTCGCCTGTCTGCGGATCCACCCCCTCGAACTGGAGCACGTAGAAGGCGCCCAGCGGCTGTCCCACCTGCACGCGATTGGCGTCGCGAATGCCGCCGGTGAAAGGCTGGTTCGCGTAGAGGCTCGTGACCTCGTTGTGGTTGGTGGAGACGTTGGCGTCCGTCGTCCAGCGGATCCCGTCGGGATCGGAGGGCTGCACGTTCACCGTCGACACGGCGAACTCCCATCCGCGATTCGTCAAACTGCCGACGTTGTCCCAATACGTGGTGAAGCCGCTCGTGGCGGTCACCGGGCGCTGGATGAGTAGGTTGGTCGTCTCCTTGTCGTAGTAGTCGACGATCAGGCTCACCCGGTTGTGGACGAAGGAGAGATCCATACCCACGTCGAGCTGCTTCGTCGTCTCCCACTTGAGATTCGGATTGGCGAGGCTGCTCGGCGCCGTGCCCGGAGTCGGGCCGTAGTTGGCCGAGCCGTAGAGGCCGAGGAAGGCGAAGTTGTTGATCGATTGATTGCCGGTGAGCCCGTAGCTCGCGCGTAGCTTGAGCGCCGCCACTCGGCCCAGCCCCTCTGCCCACGATTCCTTCGTGATGTTCCAGCCGACGGCGGCCGCCGGGAAGAATCCCCACCGGTTGTCAGGCCCGAAGCGCGAGGAGCCGTCGGCGCGGACGCTGGCGGCGAGCAGGTACTTCTCGCCGATCGCCCAGTTCGCCCGGCCGTAGAATGACACCAGGTTGTCCTGCGCCGAGTAGCCATCGTACTCGGTCACTCGCGCGGCGTTGCGCACATCCTGGAGATCGTTGCTGCTGAACCCTTCGCCGCGGACGTAGTTCAGGTTCTCGTTGTTGAACTCGACGCTCGCGCCCCCGACGACCGTCAGCCCGCCGGCGTTCGGGTTGGTCCGGTCGTAGGTGAGGAAGCTCTCGAGCAGATAGCGGTTGTCGTTGCTGTAGCCATCCTTCGCCACGCCACCGGCACCCGTGGCGTAGTAGCCGACGACGAGCGGCGACTCCCACGCCTGCTCGTGGAGGTTGAGGGCGTCCGCGCCGGCGCGGCCGGTGAGCTTGAAGTGGCGTGCCACATCCCACTGCGCCTCGGCGCTCCCCAGGATCCGCTGCTCGGTGGTCGGCGTGGAGTTGTAGGCCGCGAGCGCCACGCTGTTGACGTAGAGGAGGTAGTCGGGAGAGCCGGTGTCGGTGAAGGTCCCGTCGTCGTTCCGGACCCGGTAAATCGAGGGCTGGCCGATCGCGTTGGCCAACGGACCCTTGATCGTATTGTCGCTCTGAATCCGGTCGTCCTTGCTGTAGGTGAAGCCGAATTGCGTCTTGAAGAGGAGCTTGTCGGTAGCGTTGTAGTCGACGTTCAGGCGCGCCGAGCCCCTGTTGTACTCGGAGCCGATGACGATGCCGTTCTGGCCGAACCAGCTCCCGGTGAGGTAGTACTGGATCTTGTCGCTCCCCCCGCTGAGGCCGAGGGTGATGTTGCTCACCGGCGCGGTCTGAAAGACCTGATCCTGCCAATTCGTGTTGTACTTGTCGTCGACGCCGGGCGTGAAGGGGAGATCCTCGCCGTCGTTCGTCGCCCCCTCGTTCATGTACTCGACGTACTGCTGCGCGTTGAGGAGGCTCAGCTGCTTCGGCGTGCTCTGCCAGCCGGTGTAGGCGTTGAGGACGAGGCGTGGCTTGGTCGATTGACCGCGCTTGGTGGTGATCATGACGACGCCGTTCGATCCGCGAGATCCGTAGATGGCGGTCGATGACGCGTCTTTGAGAATGGTGATCGACTCGATGTCGTTCGGGTCGAGATCGGTGACGCCATTGATCCCCTGCCCGCCGAGGCCGAGCTGTGAGATGTCGTTCGCCGTGACCGGCTGTCCGTCGATGACGTAGAGCGGCTGGTTGCTCGCCGAGATCGACGCCCCGCCGCGAATGATCAAGCTGATCGCGTTCCCTGGGTTGCCGGCGTTCTGCGTCACCTGAACACCAGGCGCGAGTCCCTGGAGCGCCGCGTCGAGGCTCGCCACCGGGGCATTCACGACGTCGGTGCCGGCGACGTTGCTCACGGCACCTGTCACTTGCTCGCGTCCGGTGGTGCCGTAGCCGACGACGTACACCGCCGACAGCGTCTGCGCCGCTGGGGTGAGCACGAAGTCGACCGTCTGGTCCTGCCCCTCGCCCACCGTCACCCCGCGCTGCGACGGCCCGTACCCGAGCCGCTGCGCGCGAAGCGTCGCCGTGCCTGGCGGGAGCCGGAGCGTGTACGCGCCGGCGGTGTCGGTGAACGTCGCTCGCGTCGTGCCGACGGCCGATATCTGCGCTCCAACCACCGGCTGCCTGGTGATCGAATCGGTGACCGTGCCGTGCACCGTGCCGACGGTGCTCTGCGCTGCGCCGCGGCCGGCAGCAGCCAGGGCGAGCACCACGAGTGCGAGACGCGTTCTCGAACGCTCGAGACGCCTCATCGATAGTCCTCCGGGTTGGAAGGGGCGAACGGGGCCGCCCAGCGCCGTCCTCGAGACGCCCTGAGCGGTGGTGGGAGTGGAGCCGCGGTCAATTGCCTGACGAGAGTGTCACTTGCCGGGGAGCGTGGCCCGACGAGTGCGCGGGTCGTAGCTGCTCCCGGCGGGGAGCAGGTGCAGACGGACGTCGACGGCGCCGAGCGTGCCGGCGGAGGCCGACGTGACGCGCGAGGCGTGCGCGTCGTAGATCTCGACCGCGCTCGCGCCGACCACGCGCCAGATTCCGTCGGGGTCGACGCGGAGCGCCGTCCCCTCGTCGATCCCGACGCCGATCAACGACGGACGCTCGAGAATCACCGCGAGAAGCCGGTTCTCCCGCTGGCGCCGCAGGAAGTGCTGATCGACCACGGTGCGCGGAAGGAAGGCGAAGCCCGGGACCACCTCGATCGTGTGGCGAGCGACGGTGGGAAAGTCCTCGCCGTAGTAGCCGACGTGATCGCTGTCGGGGCGCGTCTGATTCCCGGTGATCATCGAGTCGCTCATCACCGCCGCTCCGGCCGACGTACCGCCGACGACGGCGCCGGCATCGTAGCGTCGGTGCATGGCGGCGAGGGTCGCGGTGCCACGGAGGACTCGCGCCAGGCGAAGTTGATCTCCACCGGAGAACCAGATTCCGGTGGCGCTGTCGAGCAGATGGACTACCGAGTCGCGGTTGGCCTGCTCGGTGGTGACGAGGAGAACGAACGCGGCGGCGCCGTGCTCGCGGAGCTCGTCCGCCTTCTCCTCCCCGCTCCCCTCGGCGTCGCTACTCGCCATCGGGACGACGGCGATGCGCGCCCTTCCCCTTCCGCCGGCCAGCGAGATGAACTCGTCGACGAGCGCGGGCGACTGAGAGCCGCCGCCAACGATGAAGAGCGTCCCTCGCGGTGCGTTCTTGCGGGCACTCGGAGCGAGGGCACGCGTCGCCGGTGCCGCCGAGGCGGCGATGAGGGCGACGGCGGCGATTGCGCTGACGCGCCCAGTCATGCAGGCGCGCTGGCCTTCAACACTCGATGTCTCATGGAGTTGATTAAGAAACCTTAGCGCCCCCTGGGGACGCAAGGTTGGGCGGCATAAAGAACCGCGGGAGAGACGCTCGGCGATGTGAGGGATCGGAAAAATCGAGAGCCGTGCGCTCCTCCCACGCAAGGGCCACAGCTCTGGCGGCTCCCCGCTGCGTGACTCGCCGCGCGTTCGGCGAATGCACGCGCTTGCGCGCACCGGCCCCCTCGTGCGAACCTGCACCTATGCGCTTCCACACGTACTCGAAGTTCAGCCCCGAGATGGCGGATGCGATCGACTTGCAGTCGCTGCTCGACAAGCTGGCCGACTTCCTCCTCCAGTCGGGGTTCGCCGGGGGGCGCATGCAGCATCCGTACTGGGGGGAGTTCGGCGGTGAGGCCGATCGGTCGCTCGAGGCTTTGCGCGAAGCGATCCTGAACGCCCTCATGGAGAGCGGGCAATTCAGCGCCGAGATGCTCGAGGCCCTCCGCGGCGACTCCCAGGATGGCGGCGAGGGGGCGGCGAAGCTCGCCAAGCTCCTCGACGACATCATCCAGAAGCTGGTGGCGGAGGGCTACCTCAATCTCGACGCCCCCCCGCAGATGCCCGCGGGCCACCAACCGGTGACCGGGCCGGGGGGCCTTGCCCGCGCCGCCGCCAAGGACGTCCAGTTCCAGCTGACCGAGAAGGGGATCGACTTCCTCGGCTTCAAGACTCTCCGCTCGCTCCTCGGCTCGTTAGGCAAGAGCAGCTTCGGGAGCCACGACACGCCCGACCTGGCCACGGGGGTGGAAGCCGACGCCTGGAGCCGCCCCTACGAGTTCGGCGACACCCTCAACATCGACGTCAACGCCACGCTCCGAAACGCCCTCATTCGGAACGGCAACCTCGACGTGCCGATCGAGCTCGACTACTCCGACCTCATGGTCCGACAGGCGGAGTATCGCTCGTCATGCGCCACCGTGCTGATGCTCGACACCTCGCACTCGATGATTCTCTACGGCGAGGACCGCTTCACACCGGCGAAGAAGGTCGCGCTCGCGCTCACGCACCTCATTCGCACCCAGTTCCCGGGGGATTCGCTGCGCGTCGTCCTCTTCCACGACTCGGCCGAGGAGATTCCCCTGGCCCGACTCGCCCACGCGCAGGTGGGGCCGTACCACACGAACACCGCCGAGGGGCTCAAGCTCGCCCGCCGCATCCTCATCTCGCAGAAGAAGGACATGCGGCAGATCGTGATGATCACCGACGGGAAGCCGAGCGCGCTGACCATGCCTAACGGCATGATCTACAAGAACTCGATGGGCCTCGATGCCATGGTCGCCGCCCAGACGCTGCGCGAGGTGGCCGATTGCCGGCGCTGCGGGATCATGATCAACACCTTCATGCTCGCCCGCGACCGCTCCCTCGTCGAGTTCGTGAAGCGCGTGGCCGCGATCAGCCGCGGGAAGGCCTACTTCACCAACACCATGACCCTCGGCCAGTTCATCCTCATGGATTTCCTGAAGAGGAAGACGCGCCGGGTGTCGTGAGGTTCTCCGCCTTCCAGCGCATCGCCATGTAGATGCGCGTCCGTCCGCTCGGGTGGTCGTAGAAGATGAACTCTTCGAGCGGGGATGGGTCCAGCTTCCGATACTCGCTCAGCTTGAGGTCGACCTGCGCCTCACCGTCCGGCTCGCGCGCGGCGTTGAGGCCATACATGTCCGCCTCCGCTTCCATCGTGCGCGTGATCGTGTTGATCACCGGCGTCGTGAGGAACGCGTATACGGTGAAGAGCAGCAGGGCGAGGGGGAGACCGGCGACGTCGCCGACGCCGCGGATCTTCCAGCGATCGGCGAAGCGCAGCCGGAAGCGTTCGAAGGCCCAGGCAATCAGCGCGAACCCGACAGCGATCACCACCGCAACCTCCAGCAAGCCCTTATAGAGGTGGTGAAGGACATAGTGCCCCATCTCGTGCCCCATCACGGACTCGATCTCGGGCAACGAGGTGCGCCGGAGCAAGTTGTCGTTGAGGGTGATCCTCTCCGTCCCCAGAGCGCCGCTCACATTGGCGCTGATGCGCTTCGACTGCTTCGAGGCGTCGATCTCCCAGACGTCCGTGGCACCGATGCCGTTGGCGCGAGCCATGCGCAGGATCGGGTCGACGACACGCGGGTCGGTGAGCTTCTTGGGCGTGTTGAAGATCGGATCGATGAAGACCGGAACGAGCATCGCCAGCACGAGCGAGAAACAGACCACCACCACTGTCCCCCAAATCCACCAGGTCCGGGGCGCGCGGCGGACAACCGCGTAGATGCCGGCGATGAGTATGGCGCCAAAGAGGAGGCTCAGCCCCAATCCTTTGAATTCCTCACCCAACCAGCCTCCGAAGGTCAGGTTCGACAGCCCGTAGGCGTGCTCGCGCACGTAGGCGGTGTACAGCTCCAGCGGGAAGCCGAGGACGAACGTCGCCAGGATGAACCCGCAGGCGTAGAGGGCGGTGTGCACGAATCGGCTCCCGGTGACCCGCTCGGTCGCGTCGCGCAGCCGCGCCGACCAGCCGGTCTGCAGCAGCAGAACGAAGACGCCCGCGCTCCAGAGGAAGCTCCAGAGCTCGATCCAGTAGCCGCCCTCGAAGTAGGCGTCCGAGCGCGCGCGATCGGCGGCCGGCAGGGTCGCCAGATAGGCGTCGGTCGCCGCCTTGGGATCGAGGTGGCCGCCGGCGCCGCTCGCCGCTGCCGGAATCGGTCCCAGAGGCGCCAGCTCCTGCGCCTGTGCGACCGGAGCGACGGCGCCCGCGAGCAATGACAGCGCGACGAGCCGTGCGATGAAACGAGACGGAATCATGGCGATGGCCGGCGGGTAATAGGTGTGACGTCGTGGCGCAAGCGTGCGACGTGATGATTCTCGCCGCCGGCGAGATACTCGGGAAGGGTGGACGTGTTACGACGATCGCGCGATCTCCGTCCTCCCACGAGAGCTCTCCTCCCAACACGCACAATCACGCCGTCCGTGGCCAACCAGCCAACACCGCTCAAGGACGATTCTCGAGCCGCGCCCCGCGAACGGCGCAACTGGACCCTCCGCACTCTCTCCGCCGTCGCCCAGCGACGTGGACCTGTGCGCTACTGGCCCCTCGTGCTGGTAGTGACCGGAGTGACGCTGGCAATGTTCATCGCGTGGCGCCTCGCCACGCCAGAAGCGCTGCCGGCCCCGATGGTGGCCTACTCCGACGCTGCGCGCACCCTGGCCGAGGGTCGCGTCAGCTCCGTGAGGATCGAGGATGGCGGATCGCGACTCACCCTCACCCTCCGGTCGCCGGTCATGGCAGGGGGGCGCCGGACCAACACGATCGTGGCCCTCGTCCCCCAACGGGCGGTCACCCTCGCGGACCTCGAACGCTGGAGCGTGGGCGGGACGAAGGTCAGCGTCGCCAGCGACGTCAGTCCGGTCGCCGATCGGATCATCCGGGTGGTGTGCGTGATCGCCGTGCTTGGCGTCATCACGATCCTCCTCATGAACAACCGCACGACCCTCGGGGGAGCCCGCTTCCAACCGACCCCTCCCTCACGGCAGTTGACCATGGCCGATGTCGGCGGGGTGCGTGAGGCCCAGGCCGACCTTCGCGATGTGATCTCCTACCTGAAGGATCCGGGACGCTTCCGGGCGATGGGCGCCAAGTGTCCTCGCGGCATCCTGCTCATCGGACCCCCCGGCACCGGCAAGACCCTCCTGGCGAGAGCCGTGGCTGGCGAGGCTGGGTGCCCGGTCATCACGGCCGCCGGCTCGGACTTCAACGAGATGTACGTGGGCGTGGGAGCGCGGCGGATTCGCCAGCTGGCTCGCCAGGCGCGTGAAGCGGCCCCCTGCATCGTCTTCATCGACGAGTTCGACTCGCTCGGCGGCCGGCGCGGTCGGCCGAACCGGTCGGGGGAGGAGGAAGTGACGCTCAACCAGCTCCTCGTCGAGATGGATGGCATGGCCGCGAACGAGGGCGTGGTCTGGATGGCAGCGACCAACCGCGAAGACATGCTCGATCCCGCGGTCCGCCGGCCAGGACGCTTCGACCGGGTGGTCGAGGTGCCGCTTCCGACCGCCGCCGATCGCCTGGAGATCCTCCGCATTCACGCGGCGCGCTCTCCTCTCGCCCCCGACGTGGATCTGGAGCGCATCGCCAAGCTCACCGTCGGTCACTCCGGCGCCGACCTGGCGAATTTGCTCAACGAAGCCGCCATCCTCGCCGTCCAGCAGGAGAGCGAGACGATCACCAACAGCCACGTCGAGCAAGCCCGCGACAAGATCCTCCTCGGCCGGGTGCGCGCCGGCGTCGTAGTCAGCGAGGGGGAGCGGCGGATGGTCGCGGTGCATGAGGCCGGCCACGCCGTGGTAGGGTTGCTCGCCTGCCCCGAGGACACGCTCCACAAGGTCACGATCGAGCCCCGCGGCCGCTCGCTGGGCGCGGCCCACTTCGCGCCCGACGCCGACCGTCACCTCCAGTCCCGGCGCTACCTGTTAGGCGTCGTCGCCAAGGCGCTGGGTGGGCGCGCCGCGGAGCTCGTCTTCTTCGGTCCCGAGGCAGTCACCACCGGGGCCGGGAGCGACCTGCTCCAGGCGACCGGCATTGCCCGCCGGATGGTGGGCGAGTTCGGGATGAGCGACTCGGTTGGGCTCATTTGCGCCGACGCTGCGATCCAAGGCGCTGCCCCGAGCGGCCAGCTGCAAGGGGAGATCGACACGGCCGTCCGGGCACTCATCGCCGATCAGGCTCAGCGTGCCGAGGCGCTTATCCGAGAGCACCGTCCCCTGGTCGATGAGCTGGCTCATGCCCTCCTCGAGCGCGACGTCCTGAGCGCCGACGAGGTGTATGAAATCGCATCACGCCACGGCCTGACGACCCCCTCACCCGTCGCCTGAAGGAAGACCGGCGCCCGCGGGCGCCGTTGGGTCCAAGTCCAGCCTCCTGGCGCGGTTGCGCTCGGCATCGCCGGCCGCGACGATGGCCGTCTCGAGGCGTGTCCGTGCTTGCGTTTCCGGCGTTACATTGGGGTCATCAACCCTGCGGCGCCGATTCGTCGGCGCCGTTCGGCACTGACCCACACCGGCTGGACCCATGCGCGTCCGTCTGCTCGTCCGCGCTCTTCTCGTCGCCCTGGCCGCTGTCCCAGCGTGCCGGCTGCTCGCTCAGATCGCCACCCCTGCCTCGGCGCCTTCTGGCCAGACCACCGGCGCCTTTCGCTACCCCGAGGCACGCCGCTCCGATCAAAGCGACAACTATTTCGGCACGACCGTAGCCGATCCGTATCGGTGGCTCGAAGACACGGACTCGCCGGAAACCACGCAGTGGATCGCCGCCGAGAACGCGCTCACGGAGAGCTATCTGGCCGCGATTCCAGGCCGGGCGCAGCTCAAGGAGCGTCTGACGGCGCTCTGGAACTACGCGAAGTACGATCCGCCGATCAAGCGAGGGAAGACGTACTTCTACACCGAGAACAGCGGGCTCCAGAACCAGAAGGTCCTCTACGCGCAGAAGGCGCCCGACTCCACCGGAACGTCGCAGCGGCGAGTCGTGCTCGACCCGAACACGCTGTCGGCGGATGGGACGGTCGCGCTCACGGCCTGGAGCGTCCCCGAGAACGGCAAGCTGCTGGGTTATGCGGTCTCGGCGAGCGGCTCCGATTGGCGGGAGATCCGCGTTCGCGACGTGCAGACGGGAAAGGACCTGTCCGACACGCTGCGGTGGGTGAAGTTCACAAGCCCCGCGTGGACCAGAGACAGCAAGGGCTTCTTCTACTCCCGGTATCCGGCCCCTCCGGCTGGCGGGGCGCCGCTTCGCGACAAGACTGTGGGGCAGCAGCTCGCGTACCACCGCATCGGCGATCCCCAATCGAAGGACGAGGTCATCTGGGAAGCCGGCAACGATCCGGAGCTCTACGTCAACAGCGAGGTGAGCGACGACGGCGAGTATCTGATCATCTACATCAATAGGGGCACCGACCCCCGCAACAAGCTCTACATCAAGGATCTCCGGAATCCCGGCAGCCCGCAGATCGACAATCCGATCGTTCGCTTGATCGATGATGCGGACGCGTCGTACACGTTCATCGACAATTGGCGGGAGATGTTCTTCATCCACACCGACCTGATGGCGCCGAAGGGGCGCGTGGTGCTGGTGGATGTCGCGAGGGAGACGCGTCGCTTCTGGCGCACGATCGTGCAAGAGGATCGCGACAAGCTCGAGAGCGTGCAGCTGATCGGCGGTGAGCTCGTGTGCAATTATCTCCACGATGCCCACTCGGTGGTGAAGTTCTATACTCTCTCCGGTGGCGCGTCCGGCGAGCTGACGCTCCCCGCCCTCGGAACTGTGAGCGCCATCACCGGCCGTCCCGATGACGAGGAGATGTTCTACAGTTTCACATCGTTTCTTCAGCCGACGTCGATCTATCGCTTCGACGTGAAGAGGAAGGCAGGCGCGCCGATCCGAGTGCCGAAGCTGCCGGCGGACGTCTCGCCGTACGAGACACGGCAGGTGATCTACACGAGCAAGGACGGAACGAAGGTTCCGATGTTCATCACCGCCAAGAAGGGGCTCAAGTTGGATGGCTCCAATCCGACGCTCCTCTACGCGTACGGCGGCTTCGATATTTCGCTGACACCCGGGTTCAGCCCGGGGAGGTTCGCCTGGCTCGAGATGGGTGGGATCTACGCGGTCGCGAACATTCGCGGTGGCGGGGAGTACGGCGAGGAGTGGCACCAGGCCGGGATGTTCGAGAAGAAGCAGAACGTCTTCGACGACTTCATCGCCGCGGCCGAGTTTCTGGTCAAGGAGAAGTACACCTCGCCGGGGAAGCTGGTCGTGCAGGGCGGGTCGAATGGCGGGCTTCTCGTGGGCGCTCTGTTGACACAGCGACCCGATCTCTTCGCCGTCGCGCTACCCGCGGTCGGCGTGATGGACATGCTACGCTATCAGAAATTCACCGTCGGCTGGGGATGGAAGGCGGAGTACGGTTCGTCGGATGATTCGACGCAGTTCCGCTATCTGATCAAGTATTCGCCTCTGCACAACATCAAAGCGGGCACGCAGTACCCGGCCACACTGGTGACGACATCGGATCACGACGATCGCGTCGTCCCGGGACACTCGCTGAAGTTCGCCGCCGCTCTGCAAGCCGCGCAGGCGGGACCGGCACCGATTCTCCTTCGAGTCGACGCGAAAGCCGGTCATGGCGCCGGGCGGCCGACGTCGAAGCAGATCGACCTGATCACGGATGAACTGTCCTTCGCGGCCCGCAACGTCGGCTTGACACAGATCGCGCAGTGACATCGGTGGTCGTGCCCCGCGCGGCGGTCGCTCTTGCACCGCCGCGTGGGGCCGTCCACTTTTCGATGCGTGACCGATTTCCTGCAAGCGTTCGATCTCGTCTTGCTCCTGCTGAAGCGCGTGCTGTTCGCGCTCGCCGTCGCCCTCCTCGTCGTCTTCGCCTTCGATTGGTTGGTCCGCACCCGGCGCATCAATCCTTTCTCGCCGGTCGCCCGCTTCTTCCGTCGCAGCGTCGATCCCCTGCTCCAACCGATAGAGCAGCGCGTGGTGCGCGCCGGAGGCCTGCCCAGCGCAGCGCCGTGGTGGGCGCTGGCGGCCGTCGTGGTGGGGGGGATCCTGCTCCTCTACGCGCTGGAGTTCGTGCGCGACCTGATTCTCTCGGCGGCGGCCGCCGGGTCACAGGGCGGCGTCGGGATCTACCATCTCCTGGTGCGCTGGGTGGTGGGTCTCATGCAGCTGGCGTTGATCGTTCGTGTGTTGGCGAGCTGGTTTCGCGTCTCTCCCTACAAGCCGTGGGTTCGCTGGTCGGTGACGCTCACGGAGTGGTTGCTCCGCCCGTTGCGCAGCGTGATTCCGCCGCTCGGGATGGTCGACGTCACTCCGCTCGTCGCCTTCTTCGCGCTCGCGCTCGTGGAAACGGCGCTCTACCGCCTCGTATGAGGGCGACTTCGCGATGAGCACTGTCCTTCTTCTCGGCGACGACGAAGCACTCCTCGAAGGTCTCGCCCAGCTCGTGGCCGGCGCGGGCCTTCGCCCCGTTCACGCTCGCACGGCGGTGGAGGCGCTCGAGCTCTCCGCTGCTACGACACCGCTGGCCGCGGTGATCGATCGCGAGATCGCGCTGACCACGCCGGAGGTGCTGCGCCTGCCGCTCGTGCCGGGTGGGGCGTTCATCCTCTATTCGTCGACTGCGGAAGCGGTCGAGACGCTCCCCGTGCGGCTGGCTCGGGTGGTCATGGCCGAGCTGACCCTGCCACTCGAGCGGCACCGGTTGCTCACGCTCTTGCAGCGGGTCGCCGCGCGGGCGCGCGACACCGGCCGGATGCCCGAGCCGCCCGAAATGCGGGGGTGAGATCGGTTCGGGCTGTTGCCGCTCTTGCCCGCGGGCGTCCTTCTACGCTAGACTAATCTCCAAATCGATCCCGTGGCGATTTACGGCAACTTGCGGCCACGTTAAACATCCCGCTAAAGCGCCAGCCCGGGCGCTTTCGCGCGCCGGGCGTTTTTGTCTCTTGTACCACCACTTTCGGTGACCGTGCCCTCGACTCGTTCCCCCTTCCCCTCGCGCTACCTCGACGAGCTCTCGCGCCGCGTGCTGATTTACGACGGCGCGATGGGGACGAACATCCAGCGTCTCTCGTTGTCGGCCGAGGACTTCGGCGGCAAGGCTCTGGAAGGGTGCAACGACCACCTCGTCCTCACGCGCCCCGACGCGATCCGCGGGATTCACGAATCGTTCCTTGCCGTCGGCTGCGACGTCGTCGAGACGTGCACCTTCCAGAGCACACCGCGCCGTCTCGCCGAATGGGGAATCGGCGAGAAGGTGCACGACCTCAACGTGGCTGCGGCCCGTCTGGCGCGAGAGGCCTGCGATCGATTCGCCGACGACGGTCGTCCGCGCTTCGTCGCCGGCTCGATGGGGCCGACCGGAATGCTCCCGTCGAGCGACGACCCGGTGCTCTCGGCGATCACCTTCGATGAGCTCGCCGAGCAGTTCTATCGTCAGGCAGCGGGCCTCGTGGAGGGCGGAGTCGATGTGCTGCTCATCGAGACCTCGCAGGACATTCTCGAGGTGAAGGCGGCGATCGCCGGCATCGAGCGCCTCTTCGCGGATCTCGGGCGGCGCGTCGCGCTGCAGGCCCAGGTGACACTCGATGTCTCCGGCCGGATGCTCCTCGGCACGGATATCGCCAGCGCGATGACGACCATCGAAGCGCTCGGCGTCGATGTGATCGGGCTCAACTGCTCGACGGGGCCGGAGCACATGCGCGAGCCGATCCGCTACCTCTGCGAGAACGCGAGTCTGCCGGTGTCGTGCATCCCGAATGCCGGGCTCCCGCTCAACACCGGCACCGGCGAGGCGGTCTACCCGCTCGAGCCGGCGCCGATGGCGGCGGCGCTGAGCGAGTTCGTCCACGACATCGGCGTGCGCGTGGTCGGCGGCTGCTGCGGCACGACGCCGGCACATCTCGAGGCGGTCGTGAGGGCCGTTCGCGGAGGCGAGTCGCGGCGGGCACCCCGCCCCGGGCATCACGCCCCGCGCGTCTCCTCGGCGATGCGCGCGATCACGCTGCGCCAGGACCCGCCCCCGCTCCTCATCGGGGAGCGCGTGAACTCCCAGGGGTCGCGCAAGGTGAAGCGCCTTCTCCTCGCCGATGACTACGACGGCATTCGCGGCGTGGCGCGCGAGCAGGTGGAAGCGGGCGCCCACGTCCTCGACGTGTGCGTGGCGCTCACCGAGCGAGCGGACGAGGCGCAGCAGATGGCCACCGTCGTCAAGCTCCTCTCGATGAGCGTCGAAGCGCCGATCATGATCGACTCGACGGAGGCCGGGGTCATCGCCCAGGCGCTCGAGCACATCCCCGGCCGGGCGATCGTCAACTCCATCAACATGGAGAACGGCCGGGGGCGGATCGACGCCGTGCTCCCCCTGGTCAAGCGACATGGCGCGGCCGTGGTCGCGCTCACGATCGACGAGGTCGGGATGGCGAAGACTGCCGCTCGGAAGCTCGAGATCGCCAGGCGCATCCACGATATCGCCGTCGGCGAATTCGGGCTCGCCCCCGAGGATCTCATCTTCGATGCCCTCACCTTCACCCTCGCTACCGGCGAGGGCGAATGGATCGATTCGGCGAAGGAGACGATCGAGGGGATCCGGCTCATCAAGCGCGAGTTGCCGGGGGTCTTCACCAGCCTCGGCGTGAGCAATGTGAGCTTCGGCCTCGCGCCGGAGGCGCGGTCGGTGCTCAACGCCGTCTTCCTGCACCACTGCGTGCTGGCGGGGCTCGACATGGCGATCGTGAACCCCGCCCACGTCCGCCCCTATGCCGAGCTGTCGACGCAGGAGCGCGAGCTGGCCGACGATCTCGTCTTCAACCGGCGCCCCGACGCTTTGCAACGATACATCGAAGCCTTCGAGGGGCGGGCGGAAGGGAGCGGATCGGCGAAGAGCGTCGAGGACCCCACGGCGTCGATGGAGCCTGACGAGATCGTCCACTGGCAGATCGTGCACCGCAAGAAGGAAGGGATCGAGGCGGCGCTCGATGCGGCCGGCGTGCGCGAACAACCGGTGCGGGTCCTGAACGAGGTGCTCCTCCCCGCGATGAAGGAGGTCGGGGACAAGTTCGGGGCGGGGGAGCTGATCCTCCCCTTCGTGTTGCAGTCGGCCGAGGTGATGAAGAAGGCGGTGCGCCACCTCGAGCAGTATCTCGAGCGGAAGGAGGGCTACACCAAGGGGAAGGTGGTGCTGGCGACCGTCTATGGCGACGTCCACGACATCGGGAAGTCGCTCGTCAATACGATTCTCTCGAACAACGGCTACACCGTCTTCGATCTCGGCAAGCAGGTGCCGGTGAACACGATCGTCGATCGCGCGGTGGAGGTCGGCGCGACGGCGATCGGCCTCTCGGCACTCTTGGTCTCGACGTCCAAGCAGATGCCCCTCTGTGTGCAGGAGCTCGATCGCCGCGGGCTGGACCTCCCCGTCCTGATCGGTGGAGCGGCGATCAATCGCCGCTTCGGCCGACGGGCCCTCTTCGTCGATGGGGAGCGCCCCTACGACGCCGGAGTCTTCTATTGCAAGGATGCGTTCGAGGGGCTCGAGCGCATGGAAGAGCTGATCGATCCGGAGCAGCGGGCGGCGCTCGTGCGCGAGAATCTGGAGGAGGCGCGCGCCGACGTTTTTCTCCACGCCGCCGGGAAGGAGAACCAGGGCGGAACCAGCGCGACGACGCGGAGCGACATCGCGCCCGACAACCCGCTCCCGTCAGCGCCCTTCTTCGGTAGCCGAGTCCTCCGTGACATCCCGATCTCGGAAGTCCTGGCGCTCCTCGACATCGATGAGCTCTATCGGCTGCAGTGGGGCGGTCGCGGCTCCGGCGACTCGTACGAGTCGGCGGTGCGCGACGAGTTCCGCCCGACGCTCGAGCGCCTCTCGGCTCAGGCGGCGCGCGAGGGGTGGCTTCGCCCGAGCGCCGTCTACGGCTACTTCCCCGTGCAGGCGAGCGGGAACGACCTGATCGTGTACGACCCGGCAGCCTTCGACAGCGATGGGGGATCGTTGCGGCAAGTCGCGCGCTTTCACTTCCCGCGTCAGGAGGGTCGTGAGCGCCTCTGCTTGGCGGACTACTTCCGCTCCGCGGAGTCCGGGGAGGTCGACATCGCCGGCTTCCAAGTGGTCACTGTCGGCGACGAGGCGACACGGCGTTTCGAGAAGCTCCAGAAGGATGGCGAGTACACGGAAGCCTTCTACCTCCACGGTCTCGCGGTCGAAGCGGCGGAGGCGACGGCCGAGTGGATGCACCGCCGCATCCGGAGCGAGCTCGGTCTCCCGCCCTCGCAGGGGAAACGCTATTCCTGGGGCTATCCGGCCTGCCCCGACCTCGAGGACCATGCGCAGCTGCTGGCGATCCTCCCGGCGCACGACGCGCTCGGCATCGAGCTGACCGCCGCCTGGCAGTTCATCCCCGAGCAGACGACCGGGGCCCTCGTCGTCCACCACCCATCGGCCAAGTACTTTGCCGTCCGCGCCGCCCCGGCGGGCGATCGTGAGGCCGCTGGCACGGCCTCGGGAGCATCGCGATGACGACCCGCCGCGACGTGCAGGCGCTGCTCGACCCGGAGCGCGTCATTGTCTTCGACGGCGCGATGGGGACGATGCTCTACCAGAAGGGCGTCTTCATCAACCAGTGCTACGACGAGCTCAATGCGAGCTCGCCCGATCTGGTGCTCGAGGTTCACCGCGCTTACGTGAAGGCGGGTGCCGAGGTGATCGAGACGAACAGCTTCGGCGCCAATCGGGTGAAGCTGACGCACTACGGTCTCGAGAAGAGGGTGGCCGATCTGAATCGACGGGCGTCGGCGCTCGCCCGTGAGGCGGCGGGGGAGCACGTTCTCGTGGCCGGAGCGGTGGGCCCGCTCGGTATCCGGCTCGAGCCCTTCGGACCGACAAGCCGTGATGAGGCGTGCAGCATCTTCCAGGAGCAGATGCAGGCGCTCGCCGAGGGTGGAGCCGACTGCTTCATCATCGAGACCTTCGGCGATCTCGATGAGATCGAGCAGGCGATTCGCGCGGCGCGGATTGTGGCGCCCGATCTCCCGGTGATCGCGCAGATGACGATCGGCGAGGATGGACTGACCCCCTTCGGCTCGGCGCCGGCGGACTTCGCCAAGGCGCTCGATGCGTGGGGAGCGGACATCGTCGGCCTCAACTGCGGCGTCGGACCGCAGCCGATCCTCGAGGCGATCGAGAAGATGACGCCGGTCACCCGCCGCAAGCTGAGCGCGCAGCCGAACGCCGGCATGCCGCGTGATGTCGGCGGTCGCACAATGTACATGGCGAGCCCCGAGTACATGTCGACATACGCTCGCCACCTCATCCTGGCTGGAGCGAAGGTCGTCGGTGGGTGCTGCGGAACGACGCCCGAGCACCTGAAGGCGATCGTCGAAGGGATTCGTCCGCTCGTCCCTCGCCAGCAGCGGAAGGCGAGCGTCCGCTACCAGCTGCCGCACACCGATGATGGCGCCGCGGCGCGTGCCACCGAGCCGGCCGAGCCCACGGGTGTCGACCCGATGCCCTTCGGCGAGCGGTCGCGCTGGGCCGCCAAGATCGCCGCCGGCACCTTCGTCACCTCGGTCGAGATCGTGCCGCCGCGCGGCGTCGATGCCTCTCACATGCTCGAGAGCGTGGCCGCTCTCAAGCGCGCCTGCGTCGACGCGGTCAACGTCCCCGACGGGCCGCGCGCCCAGAGTCGCATGGGCGCGCTCATGACCAGCCTGCTCATCGAGCAGCGTGTGGGGATCGAGACGGTCACCCACTACTGCTGCCGCGACCGCAACCTCCTCGGCATGTTGAGCGACCTGCTGGGCGCGGCGGCGATGGGGCTGCGCAATGTGCTGCTGATCACGGGCGACCCGCCGAAGATGGGGCCGTATCCCGACGCCACCGCCGTCTTCGACATCGACGCCATCGGCCTGACGAATCTCGTGAGCCGCCTGAACCGCGGCCTGGATCCTGGCGGGCACTCGATCGGCACGCCGACGTCCTTCGCCATCGGCGTCGGCGTGAACCCGGCCGCGCTCGACCGGGGCTACGAGATCCGGCGCTTCGAGTGGAAGGTCGAGGCCGGGGCGGAGTACGCCATTTCACAACCTGTGTTCGATGTCGAGCAGCTCGAGGCCTTCCTCGCAGCCATCGAGCACGTGCGCATCCCGATCGTCGCCGGAATCTGGCCGCTCGTCTCGGCGCGGAACGCCGAGTTCCTGGCCAACGAGGTGCCGGGGGTCGTCGTCCCCGACGCGGTGCTCGCGCGTATGCGCGTGGCGAGTGACAAGTCGAAGGAGCACGCGGTGGCCGAAGGAATAGCGATAGCCCGCGAGATGCTCTCGCGCATCAGGGGCTTGGTGCAGGGCGTGCAGGTTTCGGCACCATTTGGTCGGGTGGAGCTCGCCCTGGACGTGATAGCGAACTGACCGCGCTCCGCGAGCCCGCGTCGACGTTATCTTTCTGCCCCTACGCCCCACCCGACACGGGAGCGCGTCTGAAGGCGATTCTGCTCATCGACCACGGCTCGGTGAAGGCCGAAGCCAACCACATGCTCGACTGTGTGGGCGAGCTCGTCCAGAGAATGGCGGGGGACTCCGCCATCGTGCGCATTGCGCACATGGAGTTGGCGGAGCCGACGATCGCCCAGGGGTTCGCCGAATGCGTGCGGGCCGGCGCCACCGACGTTGTGGCCTTCCCGTACATGCTCTCACCCGGGAAGCACAGCACGCGCGACATCCCGCGCATGGTAACGGAGGCGGCGGCTCCCTACCCCGGCGTGCGCTTCACGGTGACGACGGCCTTCGGCGTCAACGAGAAGCTGGCCGAGGTCGTTCTCGATCGCGCCGGAGTGCAGCCCTCCCCCGGCTCCGCCGACGCCGCCGGGTGCGTGCGCCCCGCCGGCGCTCCCGAGCGGTTCTGCGGCGATGGCTGCCGCGAGATCTCCGCAGCGCGCGCCACGACGGGCGCCGCGCGTCGCGCGTGATCGCCCCAGCCGGTTGCGCCGCCGCGTGACCGCCACGCCGTCCGCCGCGAGCAGCCCCCTGACCGTCTTCTCGGACGAGGAGACGATGTTTCGTCAGGCTGCGGCGCACTTCGCGGCCTCCGAGATCCGGCCCCGGGTGCGTGAGATGGAGCGCGCCGGGCGGATCGACCCCGATCTCATCCCCCAATTCTTCGCCCTCGGACTGATGGGGATCGAGCTCCCGGAGCACGTCGGCGGCGCCGGCGGGACGCTGGCGATGGTCGTGATCGCGGTCGAGGAGCTGAGCCGGGTCGATGCCGCCGCCGCGATCATGGTCGACGTCCAGAACACCCTCGTCAACTATCCGATCTTGCGCTACGGCTCCGACGCCCAGCGCGCCGCCTGGCTCCCGCGCCTGACGAGCGGCACCGTCGGGGCCTACGCCCTCTCGGAACCGGGGTCGGGCTCGGATGCCTTCGGCCTCGCCACGCGCGCCGAGAAGCGCGGGGACTCGTGGGTACTGAACGGCCGGAAGCTCTGGATCACCAACGGCGCCGAAGCCGGCGTCTACGTCGTCTTCGCCACCGCCGATCCGGCGGCGGGCTACAAGGGAATCACCGCCTTCATCGTCGAGCGAGGGACGCCGGGCTTCGGAGTCGGGAAGAAGGAGGAGAAGCTCGGCATCCGGGCCTCGAGCACCACCGAGCTGCTCTTCGACGGGTGCGTGCTTCCACCGGAGAGCGTCCTCGGTCCCGTCGGGCAGGGGTACAAGATCGCCATCGAGACGCTCAACGAAGGGCGCATCGGCATCGGGGCTCAGATGATCGGTGTCGCCGGCGGAGCGCTCGATGCGACACTCGCCTACGTGCAGGAGCGGGAGCAGTTCGGGAAACCGGTGGCCGACTTCCAGGCGGTGCAGTTCCAGCTCGCCCAGGCGGCTACCGAGCTCGAGGCGGCGCGCCTCATGGTGTACAACGCCGCGCGGCTCAAGGACGCCGGCCACCCGTTCACCCAACAGGCGGCG
>Ga0187777_10000816_pt1 | contig 20461 bp, 14 predicted proteins | sample 1015_Q2_SP5_10_M_FD_132416 | JGI IMG/M metagenome (GOLD analysis project Ga0187777, IMG submission 132416) | Tropical peat soil microbial communities from peatlands in Department of Meta, Colombia - 1015_Q2_SP5_10_MG | ecosystem: Environmental > Terrestrial > Soil > Wetlands > Peat | place... | reverse complement strand
TAATACTCGGGGTGCCCCTTGCTCACGTCCGAGCGTGTCATGAGCACCTCGGCGCCCATGGCCCGGAGGTGAAAGATCTTCTCCTGGCTCATCTTGTCGGGAATGACGAGCAGCAGCCGATAGCCCTTCTGCGCCGCGACCAGCGCGAGGCCAAGGCCGGTGTTGCCGGCCGTCGCTTCGATCAGCGTGCCGCCTGGCTGCAGCGCACCCGAGCGCTCGGCGGCTTCGATCAGATAGAGCCCGATCCGGTCCTTGATCGAGCCGCCCGGGTTTTGGTTCTCGAGCTTGAGGAAAAGCTCGCACAGACCCGTCTCCAGCCGTTGCACGGCCATGAGCGGCGTGTTGCCGATCATCTCGAGTACGTTGCGGTAACTCGTCTGCCGCATGCGCGATCCGGCGAGGCTTTGGACCGCGATTGTACGCGGGGCAGTCAGCACCTGCGCGATTCCGTGCGCGCGCCGCTCAGCTGTGCGTGCCGATGATCAGGCCCGATGTCACCCAGCCGCGCAGCAGCGCCGCCGCGCGCGCGGGCGCCTCGGCTGGACCGACTTCCTGACAGAGAAGTTCGCAGAGCTCGCCGAAGGGCCAGCCGCTGCGCGCGGCATCGAGTGCCGAGGCCTCCCCGGGAGTGAGCGAGCGGAAGTAACTCGAGAGCTCCCGCCGCCAGAGAAGCCACGGCACGCTGTCAGCGCTTGCTCTCGGCTCGGGAGGCTCGCGCTCTTCGTTGAACGCCTGCCAGATCTCTGGGGCGTTCCACCGCAGCGCGAGACGCGTGACGCTCGGGTGCCACTTGAAGCGCAGCTGCGCCCACTGCTCCGGCGCGATCGCGGTCAGTGACTGTGCCGTAAGCGCTTGGGCATCGGCAGCATCGAACACCGCCGCAATGCACCACTCCCAGCGCGCCATCTCGGCGAGCAGCGGGTGCTCGCAGTAGATCGGCTCGGCGCTCAGGAACTCGGCGAGCCGATCGCCGTAGTAGCGGATGGAGAAGAATGGGGAATCGTGCGCGCGCACGTAGGCGGCGGCGAGCTTCTCGAACTCCTCGTCCCCGAGGAGCTTCACGACGACGGGAAAGCTCTTACCGAGGGACTCCGCGAGGCGGCTCCCGTAGGCGCCGCTGTAAATGCCAAGTCTCGTGAGTGCCGGCACCCGCGTGGTGCCGATAATTTGCGCCTCGATGGCAGGGCTGCGGCGCAGGACGTGCTCCTGAAAATCACGCTGCTGTTGCGCGAGCGAGCTCACGACGCCCCCGCTACCGCCGCCGTCCGGTTCGCCTCGGGCCGCGCGCCGCCCGTGCCCGCTACGCCCCCGGCGAGCGTGCGCTCGCAAAGCGCGCGCGCCCGCGCGAGCTCGGCACAGAGCTCCTCGAGCGGCGGGATGTGGTCGTCGCGCTCGATCATGGTCGAGACGGCCCCGAAGCGCCGCACGGCTTCGGCGTAGAGATCCCACACCGGGTCCGCGACCGGGTGATCATGGGTATCGATCAGATAATCGCCGTGATCTTCGTGTCCGGCGAGATGAATCTGCTGCACGCGCTCGGCGGGCACGGCGTCGAGGTACTCGAGGGGTGCGAACTCGTGGTTCACCGAGCTCACGTAGATGTTGTTGACATCAAGCAGCAGCAGACAATCCGCCCGCTCCGCGACCTCGCGCAGGAATTCCCATTCAGTGAGAGGGGAGTCGCGGAAGGTCACGTAGCTCGAGACGTTCTCGAGGAGGATGCGCCGCCCGAGAAAGTCCTGCACCGTGCGCACGCGCTCCGCGACGTGTTCGAGCGCCTCCTCGGTGTAAGGGAGCGGGAGCAGATCGTGCGTGTTGAGTCCGCCGACCCCCGTCCAGCAGAGGTGATCGGAGATCCACTCGGGCTCGACCCGCGCGGCGAGCGCCTTGAGCTGTGCAAGATACTCCCGATCGAGGGGCGCGGTGCTGCCGATCGAGAGGGAAACGCCGTGCATGACGAGCGGGTAGCGCTCGCGCATGCGCATGAGATAGTGGAGCGGCTTGCCGCCGGGCACGAGGTAGTTCTCGGAGAGCACCTCGAGCCAGTCGATGGCGGGGCGGTCGGCGAGGATCGCTTCGTAGTGATCGACTCGCAGCCCGAGACCGAACCCGAGTGCGGGACGCTTGAGCATGAGAGGCGAAAAAAACGGGCCGGACGCTCTCGCGCCCGGCCCGCGCTCGCTCTTACTTCGCGTGCGCCGCCTTGGCCGCGTCGCACTGCGCCTGCGTCAGGGTCAGGAATCCCTGACCCTTGCAGGCGTTCTGACCCTTACAGGCGTTGTTGGCGCCCTTGCACGCCGACTGGCCCTTGCACGCATTCGCCCCCGCACATTTCACCGTCGCGGGTGCGGCGGGCGCCTGGTCTGCGGCCGCTACGCTCGCGAACATCACCGCGGCCGTCGCGGCGAGTGCCACACTCGAGAGAACTCTGGCTTTCATTCGTGATTCTCCTGGTTTAAGAACGATCGGCGCCGCCGATTTTAACCGAGGGCGCAGGAAGTGCAGCCCCTGTCGCACCGGTAAGACGTAAGTGCTTCCGCAGCAACGTCATTCCTGGGGATTACTCTGCCCTCGCCGAGCGCGCACAGAGCCGCTGTACAGTAGACCGGCCCACCCGATACTGGATTACAGCGCGCGCACCCCTTGAAAGCTGCATGCGCCGACCCGAGCTTCTCGTGCGAGGGCGGCCCTTTCGCGGTCGGGATTTCCATTAGACTTCCGACTGCCTCCGCCTGATCCGCAGCGCCCCTAGTTCTACGACCGACGGTGACGGAATGACCGACGCCCCGCGTGACGCCATCCTCGTGCGTGGCGCACGCCAGAACAACCTGAAGAGCCTCGACCTCGACGTGCCGCTCAACGAGCTGATCGTGGTCACGGGCGTTTCCGGCTCGGGCAAATCCTCGCTCGTTTTCGACACGCTCTACGCCGAAGGCCAGCGCCGCTACGTCGAGACGTTCTCGCCCTATGCGCGGCAGTTCCTCGACCGCATGGACAAGCCGCAGGTGGACTCCATCGCCGGCATCCCGCCCGCGATCGCGATCGACCAGACGAACCCCGTGCGCACCTCGCGCTCGACCGTCGGCACGATGACCGAGCTCAACGATCACCTGAAGCTTCTCTTCGCGCGTGCCGCCGCGCTCTTCTGCTGGCGTTGCGGCAAGCGCGTGCGGCGCGACAGCGCCGAGAGCATCTACGAGGATCTCGCTGCCCGCGCTGCGCGCGCGGGAGATCCGCGCCTGCTCGTCACGTTTCCGGTGCCGGTGCCGGCGAACTTCAGCGTCGAGGAGGTGCGCGAGCTGCTCGCGCGGCAGGGCTATACGCGCTTTCTCGCGAGCACCGCGTCGGTGCCGGCCGCAGCCCCTGCCGCGCGCGGCAAGAAGCGCGGCCACAGCAAAGCGCAGCAAGCGGGCATCGTGCTCGAGGTGGTGCAGGATCGGCTACGCGTCGGGGGTGGCGAGCGCGGCCGGGTACTCGACTCACTCGAGGCGGCGCTGCGAGTCGGTCGCGGCCGCGTCAATGTGGCTGTGGTCGATGATGCGGATCCGCCAAATTGCCTCGACACCTGGCGTTACTCGAGCGAGCTGCACTGCGCGGACTGCGATCTCGCCTATCGCGAGCCAACGCCAAGTGAGTTCTCCTTCAACTCACCGCTTGGCGCGTGCGACAGCTGCCGGGGCTTTGGCCGCACGATCGGCATCGACTACGGGCTCGTCATCCCCGATGAGACGAAGACGCTCAGGGGCGGTGCGATCAAACCCTGGCAGAGCAAATCCTACGCCGAATGTCAGCAGGACCTGGAGCGCTTCGCGAAGCTGCGCGGCATTCCCCTCGATGTCCCTTGGCGCGAGCTCCCCGCGGAGGCGCGCCGCTGGGTGATCGAGGGCGAAGGCGCCTGGAGCCGCAAGGTCTGGTACGGCGCGCAGCGTTTCTTTGCCTGGCTCGAATCGCGCGCCTACAAGATGCACGTGCGGGTGCTGCTCTCGCGCTATCGCGCCTACACGCCCTGCGGCGCGTGCGCAGGCGCGCGTCTGAAGAGCGAGGCGCTGCTTTGGAGGATCGGCAGCCGCGAGCTCGCGCAGGCCGCGCTCGGTGCGGGCACGCGCTTCAAGCCCGCAGGGGTCGAGTGGAGCGAGAAGCAACTCGCAGCGCTGCCTGGGCTCGCGGTGCACGATCTCATGTTGCTACCGATCGAGCGCGCGCATGAGTTCTTCGCCGCGCTCGCCCTCCCCGAGCCGCTCGATGAGGCGACCGAGCTCCTGCTCGGGGAGATCCGCGCGCGCTGCCGCTATCTCGTCGACGTCGGCCTCGGCTACCTGACGCTCGATCGGCAGTCGCGCACGCTCTCGGGCGGGGAGGTGCAGCGGATCAATCTCACGACCGCGCTCGGCACCTCGCTCGTCAACACGCTCTTCGTGCTCGATGAGCCCTCGATCGGGCTGCATCCGCGCGATATGCAGCGCGTCATCGGTGTGATGAAGCGGCTGCGCGATGCGGGCAACTCACTGGTCGTCGTCGAGCACGACCCGCAGATCATGCTCGAAGCCGACCGCATCCTCGACCTCGGCCCGGGAGCGGGCGAACGCGGGGGCGAAATCGTCTTCTTCGGCAGCCCCGCCGCGATCAAAAGGAGTGCCGACTCGCTCACCGGAAAGTATCTCTGCGGTGAAAAGAGCGTCGTGCCGCAGCCGCTCGCGCCCGCAGCGGAGCGGCCCTCGGGCGCTGCCCCTGCAGCGGACGCGGGAGTCGTAGCCGAGGCGCGCTCGAACCGCTGGCTCGAGCTCAAGGGCGCATCCGAGCACAACCTGAAGAACCTCGACGTGCGCATCCCGCTCAAGCGGCTCGTGTGCGTCACGGGCGTGTCGGGGTCGGGGAAGTCCACTTTGGTCGAGGACGTCCTCTATCCGGCGCTGCTCAAATACCGCGGCAAGCCGACCGAGGCCCCCGGGGAGTTCTCGAGCCTCGCGGGCGCCGAGCTCATCGACGATGTCATCATGGTGGATCAGAACGCGATCGGCCGCACGACGCGCTCGAACCCCGCAAGCTACGTGGGCGCGTTTGATGTGATCCGCGCGCTCTTTGCGCTCGAGCCGGCCGCGCAGGAGCGCAAGTACACCCCGGGCACCTTCAGTTTCAACTCCGGCAACGGCCGCTGCCCGACCTGCAGCGGCAACGGCTTCGAGCATGTCGAGATGCAGTTCCTCTCGGACGTGTACCTGCGCTGCCCCGACTGCAACGGCCGCCGCTATCGCCAGGAGGTTCTCGACATCCGCCGCGAGGGAGCCGATGGCCGACGCTGCAACATCGCCGAGGTGCTCGAGCTCACGGTGACCGAGGCGCGCGCGTTCTTCGCGGACGCACCGGAAGTGGCCGTGCGACTTGCCCCTCTCGCGGACGTCGGACTGGAGTACCTCAAGCTCGGACAACCCGTGCCCACGCTCTCGGGCGGCGAGGCGCAGCGGCTGAAGCTCGCCGGGCACCTCGCGGAAGCCGGCTCGGTGCTTTCGAGCACCACCCAGCGCGGCAAGCTCTTTCTTTTCGACGAGCCGACCACGGGGCTGCACTTCGAGGACGTGGCGAAGCTGCTGCGGGCGCTGCGCAAGCTCCTCGCCGCCGGACACTCGCTCCTTGTGATAGAGCACAACCTCGATGTGATCCGCGCCGCGGACTGGATCATCGACCTCGGGCCCGAAGGCGGCGAGCGCGGCGGGGAGATCGTTGCGGTGGGGACGCCCGCGGAACTGCGCGAGCGCGAGCGCTCGCACACCGGCCGCGCGCTCGCCGCCTACGATGCGGCCCGCACCCAAGCCGCGCCCGCGCCGGCAGCGATCCCCGAGCCGCCGGACACCAAGACAGCCTATCGCCGGGGCAACGGCCACGACCGCGACGCCGTGCTCATCCACAAAGCGCGCGAACATAACCTCAAGAACATCGATGTCGAGATCCCGCGCGATCGCTTCACGGTGATCACGGGCGTCTCGGGCTCGGGCAAATCGACGCTCGCCTTCGACATACTCTTCAACGAGGGCCAGCGCCGCTATCTCGAATCCCTCAACGCCTATGCACGGCAGTTCGTGCAGCCGGCCGCGCGTCCCGATGTCGATGCGATCTACGGCATCCCCCCAACGGTTGCCATCGAGCAGCGCACGAGCCGCGGCGGCCGCAAGAGTACGGTGGCGACGCTCACCGAGATCTACCACTTCCTGCGCCTCCTCTACGTGAAGCTCGGCACGCAGTACTGCCCCGACTGCAACGTCGCGATCGAGCCGCAGAGCCCCGCGTCGATCGCGGCACGGCTGCTGCGCGAATACCAGGGCAAACGGATCGAGCTGCTCGCCCCGCTCGTCGTCGCGCGCAAGGGCTACTACACCGACCTCGCCAAGTGGGCGGCAAAGAAGGGCTTCAAGTTCCTGCGCGTCGATGGCGGGATGCTGCCCAGCGCCCCCTGGCCGCGCCTCTCACGCTTCCGCGAGCACACGATCGAGCTGCCGGTCGCGACCGTGGAAGTGGGCGCAAAGAACGAGCGGGCGCTGCGCGAGGCACTCGCGCGGGCGCTCGATTTCGGCAAGGGACTCGTACACGTGCTCGGACCGCGGGGCGCGGACGCCACGGTCTTCTCCACCCGGCGCGCGTGTCCGAAGTGCGGCAAGAGTTTCGCCGAGCTCGACCCGAGGCTCTTCTCCTTCAACTCGCGGCACGGCTGGTGTGAGAGCTGCTTCGGCACGGGCGTCGAGATGCCGGGCTTTGACGCGGAGCAAAGCGGCGAGGAACTCTGGTGGAACGAGTGGTACGAGCGCGAGCCACACCCCTGCCCCGCTTGCGAAGGGCAGCGGCTGAACCCGACCGCCCTCAACGTACGCTTCCGCGAGCGCTCGATCGCTGAGCTCGCCGCCGACTCGGTCGCGGCGAGCGCCGCGTTCTTCACGCGGCTGCGCCTCGGGGTGCGCGAGCGCGCGATCGCGCGCGATCTGCTGCCCGAGATCCGCGCACGGCTCAAATTTCTCGAGCGCGTCGGGCTCGGCTACCTCGAACTCGACCGCGCGGCGCCGACGCTCTCGGGAGGGGAGGCGCAGCGCATCCGCCTGGCCGCACAGCTCGGCTCGAACCTCCAGGGCGTCTGCTACGTGCTCGACGAACCGACCATCGGACTGCACCCGCGCGACAACGACATCCTGCTCGACTCCCTCACCGATCTCGCCGCTCACCGCAACACGCTGGTCGTCGTCGAACACGACGAGGAGACGATCCGCCGCGCGGATCACGTGCTCGATCTTGGTCCCGAAGCCGGTGTGCGCGGCGGGGAGCTCGTGGCGTCGGGAACCGTGAAGGACCTCACCGAAAATCCGCGCTCGACCACGGGGCGCTTCCTGCGCGAGCCGCTGCTACACCCGCGCGAGCCGCAGCGGCCGGTCAACGGCGCAACCCCCTGGCTCACCCTCGAGCGTGTGACGCTCCACAACATCCGCGGCAGCGAGGTGCGCATCCCGCTCGGGCATCTGGTCGTAATCACGGGCGTCTCGGGCTCGGGCAAATCCACGGTGGCACGCGATGTGCTGTACGCGAACCTGCGGCAACTGCTCGCCGCGCACCCCGGGAAGGCGCGCAAGCGGCCGCGCAATACGAGCCGCGAGCTCATCGGCTGCGCCGCGGTGCGCGGCCTCGAGCATCTCGATCGGGTGCTCGAGGTCGATCAGACGCCGATCGGCAAGACCCCGCGTTCCTGTCCCGCAACCTACATCGGTTTCTGGGACGACGTCCGGCGGATCTACGCGGGCACCACCGAAGCGCGCATCCGCGGGTACACGACGAGCCGCTTCTCGTTCAACACCGCCGGCGGCCGCTGCGAATCCTGCGAGGGCCAGGGCGTCAAGACCATCGAGATGAGCTTCCTGCCCGACGTCAAGGTGCTCTGCGACGCCTGCGGCGGACGGCGCTTCAACTCCGAGACGCTCGCCGTGAGCTATCGCGGTGCCAGCATCGGCGATGTGCTCGCGATGAACGTCGACGAGGCGGCCGGGTTCTTCGCCGCGCATGCGCGCGTGCACCACTCGCTCAAACTGCTGCAGGACGTCGGGCTCGGATACCTCACGCTCGGGCAGCCGAGTCCGACACTTTCGGGCGGTGAGGCGCAACGCATCAAGCTCGTCACCGAGCTCGCCAAGGTGCGCGACGATCCCGCACGGCCCGCGCGCGGCAGCAGACCCCGGCACACGCTCTACGTGCTCGACGAGCCGACCGTGGGCCTGCACATGGCGGATGTCGAGAAGCTCCTGCACGTGTTGCACCGCCTGGTGGGCGCCGGCAACACGGCGGTCGTGGTCGAGCACAACATGGATGTGATGGCCGAAGCCGACTGGATCCTCGATCTTGGCCCCGAAGCCGGGGCCGGCGGCGGCCGCATCGTGGCCCAGGGCGCGCCGGCGCAGATCGCCCGCCGGCGCAGGCACTCGCACACCGCCCGGGTGCTCGAGGACTTCCTGCGGCAGAGAACCCGCAACGCGGTTTAGTCACATTCAACGCACAGGGGGACAAGATGAAAATGAAGACGCGCCTCTCGCTCCCACTCGCCCTGACATTCGTGCTGACGAGCGCACTGCGCGCTGCGCCGCCCGCACCGGAAGCCTCGGACCCCTTCCTCGCGCAACTCGAGGGCGACTGGGAGCTCGCCGGTACCGTCACGGGCAAAGCGGTCGTCTACCACGGCGAGGGACGGTGGGTTCTGAAGAAAGGCTGGCTCTGTCTCACGCTCCTCGATACCGCCAAGCCACCAGGCTACGAGGCGAGTGTTTACATCGGCGCCGATCGCAAGGAGGGCGATTACATCGCGCACTGGCTCGATCAGTTCGGAGCCGGCGGCGCGCGCGTCGTGGGGAGCGGGCACCGGGAGGGGCAGAAGCTCGTGCTGATCTTTCCGTATGCGGATGGCGATTTCCGCGATACGTTCGTGCTCGCTGCCGACGGCCATAGCGGGAGCCTCCTCATGGAATCGCAGGAGAAGGACGGCAGCTGGTCCACCTTCGGGTCATGGACGATGACCCGAAGCGCGCCTGAGGCGCAAGGCAGGGGTCGGCTGCGAGCGCGAGCGGAACTCACGCACGCCCCCGCGGTCCGCATCGCGAGCGCACGCTCGAGCACACCGGCCGAGAACAAGTGCAGCAGCGGCAACTCACCCACTTCGGCTTACTTCTCGCCGTCGTCATCGCGCACCCGCTCGTGCTCGGTCTCATCCTGACACTGCGCCGTCCGCCAAGAGGCCCTGAGCAACCGGAAACTGCCGCGCTCGGGGAGTGGAAAGAGCGCTGCAGACCGGAAAATCGGCCCATCTGGTAGTAGGCTTGCCGTTGTGGCGCATGATCTCGTCTGCTGGAAATGCGGCGCATCGCTCGCCGCGCTGACCCTGCCGCTGCGGCGGCTCGAGGAGTGCCCAAAATGCCGCGCGGAGCTGCACGTCTGCCGCATGTGCATCGAATACGACACGCGCGTCGCCAAGCACTGCCGCGAGCCGACGGCGGAAGAAGTGCAGGACAAGACACGCGCGAATTTCTGCGATCATTTCAAGCCGCGCGCGGCGGCTTATATCCCACCCAACACCGCCGAGGTCGACCGCTCGCGCGCGGAGCTCGAGAAGCTCTTCGGCAAGCGCTGAACGCACCGCACGGTCCGTCGCACGCAAGCCCCGCCGTGCCGCACGAACCGCTTCCCTCGCGTTAGACTTCACGCACAATCGCAGGAGCGGGTGCCTGCGCGTGGCACCCACCCGGGGGGAGAGTCCATGAACCGTCGAGCGCACCACGCTCCGCCAGCCTTCGTGCTCGCGTTCCTTGCTCTAGCACAGGTTGCGGCGAGCGCTGCCTCCTCGCCTACTGATTCTTCGGATATTCATGCCTGGGAACGTGGCGATGATCCCGCGGCGCTCGATGCCTGGGTGCACGAGCACTTAAAGCGCGCCGATGCCGACATCGCGCAGCTCCTCGCGGTCAAGGGCACGCGCACCAACGCGAACACGCTGCGCCCCTACGATGAGGCGCTGAACGAGATCAGCCTCGCGCAGTTCCAGTCGAGCGTGCTCTACGGCGTCGGCGCGACCAAGGAGTTGCGCGACAAAGCGCAGGCGCTCACCCAGGTCGCCAACGACCAGCTCACCGCGCTCAGCCTCAATCAGCCGGTCTACCGCGCGCTCGCCGCGCTCCCCACACCGGGCGATGCGCCCACGCGACATTACCTCGAGCGCACGCTCTTCGAGTACCGTCTCGCCGGCGTCGACAGGGACGATGCGACGCGCGAGAAGATCAAAGTGCTGCAGGACAAGATCACCGAGCTCGGACTCGCCTTCGAGCGCAACGTGCACGATGACGTGCGCACGGTGCTTGCGGACAAGGCGCAGCTCGATGGCTTACCGGCGGATTATCTCGCCTCCCATCCCGCGGATGCGCAGGGGCACGTCAAGATCAGCACCGACCCGCCCGACAGCTGGCCGGCGCGCAAGTTCTCGAACAGCGCGACGCTGCGGCGCGAGCTCTATCTCGCCTCGACCGGGGTCGCTTACCCGAAGAACACCGAGGTGCTGCGCGCACTCCTCACGAACCGCGAGGAGCTCGCGCATCTTCTCGGCTACCCGACCTGGGCGGACTACGCGATGGCGGACCAGATGATGGGTTCGCCCAAGCATCTGACCGAGTTCCTGAATGCCATCAACGAGGCCTCGCGCGAGCCCGGTGCACGCGAAGACGACCAGCTCCTCGCCTTTGCGCGCCAGCGCGATCCCTCGATCGAGAAGATATCCGCCGCCGACGTGCGCTACTGGCAGGAGCAGTACCGCCGCGTCACCTTCAACTTCGACTCCCAGAGCGTGCGGCCCTACTTCCCGTACGCCGAGGTCGAGCGCGGGGTGATCGCGGCGGCTTCCGAGCTCTTTCACCTGACGATCAAGCCGGTCGCGGGCGTGCGCACCTGGCACCCCTCGGTCACCACCTACGATGTGTACTCGGGCAACGTCAAGCTCGGACGCATCTACATGGACATGCATCCGCGCGAGGGCAAAGACAAATGGTTCTCGACCCAGGGTCTGACCCCTGGCATACACGGCCGGCAGTTGCCCGAAGGCACGCTCGTCTGCAACTTCCCGGGCGGTGTGGCGGGCGATCCCGGCCTCATGCAGTACGGGGACGTCATCGTCTTCTTCCATGAGTTCGGCCACCTGATGCATCACGTGATCGGCGGCCAGAACGCGTACGCGGGCGAGGGCGCCTTCAACGTCGAGCTCGATTTCGTCGAGGCGCCTTCCCAGATGCTCGAGGAGTTCTTCCACGATTACGGCGTGCTCGCCGCTTTCGCCCGTCACTACCAAAGCGGGGAGGTGCTGCCGCACGAGCTCTACGAGCGCATGATCCGCGCCGACGCTTACGGCCGCGCGAGCGACGAGCAGCGGCAGCTCATGTACTCGGCGGTGTCGCTCGACTTCCACACCTTGCCCCCCGGCACGCTCGATTTCGATGCGGTGTACAAGCGGGATTTCGAGCGCTACAACACGAGCGCCTACCTCCCCGGTGATCACCTCTGGGCGAGCTTCACGCACCTGAACGGCTATAGCTCGAACTACTACACCTATGTCTACGACAAGGTGATCGCGCTCGATTTCTTCGCGCAGTTCGAGCCGCAGAGCCTGCTTGGCGGACCGACGGGAATGCGCTACCGCGAGAGCGTGCTAGCACCAGGTGCCACGAAGCCGGCGCTCGAACTCGTGCGCGACTTCCTGCACCGCGATACGAACCTCGATGCCTACCGGCGCTGGATGCTCGCGGAGTTCGCGGGCGGGGGCGCTACGGCTTCTTCATCCGCTCGCTGAGCCTTTCGAGAAGCTTCGTGAAGGGCGAGTTGCGCTGCGTCTTGATGCGCAGGTGACGGACGCCCGATTCGTCGAGACTCGCGCCCCGGCCATCGTCGATCGAAAGCGCGCTCGCGCCGAGGATTTCGAGTGTTTCCTCGAGCGTCTTCGCCCCGCGCCGCTCGTGCGCGCCGACGCGCGAACCTAGGCGGGCGCGCCCCGCGCCGCCTTTCGGGCCACGCGCAGCACTCGCGGCTGCTTTCGTGGCGGGCTTTGTGGGTGCGGGCTCAGCCATCGCCGCGGCCGCCTGGGCGAGGGCGCGTCGCTCCCCGCTGTCATCGAAGAGCTTGAATTCGTCCGAGCGGTCGGCGCGGGAGGTGGGGCGGCTGCCCTTCGCGGCAGCGGTGGCCTGCTTGTCCTCACCGCTCGCGCGCGCGCGCTCCTGGGGGCTCACCGGCACCACGGCGACGGAGGTGAACTCCGAGCGCACATAGTAGGCGACCTGCTTCGCGGAAAGCGCATCGGTGAAGAATCCGAGCCGCAGCCCGTACCACTTGCGCCCCTCGCGGCTGCCTTCGACGGTGTAGAGGGTGTAGGCGCTGAAGATCGCTAACGGGGGCACCTTATCGAGCTGTACCGGCTGCACCGACCACTGCAGCTGCACCGCAAACGACACCGGTGCGTTGTGCGTGAGCGCATCGCGCAGTGCCTTGCGAGTACCGGTATCGTCGGGTTTGAGGAGCGCAATTCCATCGTGCCGCACATCGACCGGCCGTTCGTTGCCATCCTGCCGCCGCTCCTCGAGGATCTTGAGTACCTGGCTGTCGCTCAGGGAGTCGTGCGTGGCGGAGGCGCTCGACGATGCACGCGGTGGCGGCGGCGCATGCATGAGGCGCGTCTCCCCGGTCGCGGCCGAATCGCCGAGTGCCTGGAGTACCTCCCGCACGTTGGAGTCTTCGAATACGGGCTTGCCGCTTTTCGCGCCGGCACGCGCGGGTGCGCTCGACGCGGCGGCTCGCGCCGCGGCGGCCGGCACGCTGCGCACGGGAGGCGCAGCCGCGGGGCGTCGCGCAGCGCTAGCGGGCGCTATCGGGTTCGCGTCCCGGAGAGCGTTCGCGCTGCGCGCGGGCGCAGCGCTACGCCGTGGCGGTGCGACCTGTGCCGCAGCGGGCGCCGCGTGCAGGACGGGTACGTGAACAGGAGGGGGCGGCGGTGGTGCTGCGACGCTGCGCGCGGGCGCGGGGGCTGGGGCTGCGGCCCGCGGCGGCGGGCCCGCGGCCTGCTGCGCCTGTGCGGCGGCGGCGGCGACCGCGCGCTCGCGTAACTTGCGTCCCGGAGCCTCACCCGCCCAGGCTCCCGGGTAGATCTCGCGCACGACACCGAGCCATTCCTCGGCCTCGGCGAGGGTTGCGAAATACCCCATGTGCAGGCGGAAGCGCTCGCGTCCTTCCTCGAAGCGACGGCTGACGAAGAACGTGAAGCGCTTGAGCTCGGGCAGGTCGGTCTGCGCGAGCGCCATCGGCGTCGTCGACGAGCACAGGTTGAGAACGAACGGTGAGGTGCTGGCTGCAGGCGCTGCCGCATCCGCGGCTTCGGTCCCCGCCTGCGCCCTAGAAGCCAAGTTGGGCGATGCAGTCATAACTTCCCCGAAAGCAAACCAAACCAACTTCCACGATGGCCGAAGGCCGCGCGGATTGCCGCTGACGAGGAGGGGAGCACGAGCGCTCGCGCCGGGTGCGCGATCGTGGCAGCCCCGCCGTCATAGGACCCGCGCCCTTTAGACCGGTGGCTTTGCGTCCCCGTCTTTCGACGGGTTTGCCTTTATCACCGCCTAAGTGTCAAAGCGTCTCTGATTGCAGTCAAGCTTTAATTTCGACGCTGAGCAAGATCTGTGCTGCGCGCGGGCGGCAGCGGGGTTTATGTCCGCCGCCTTATGTCTCACCGCGCGCTCGCGCTTGTGTCCCAAAAGCGTCCGGCACCAAGGAGGTGTTGCGCGTAAAAGCCGCCGCTCAAGTCTGCGGACTTGACCGCGGCTCCCGCGCGCGGTGCGTGCACGAAGTGCCCATCGCCCGTGTAGATGCCGACGTGATCGACGGTACCCGAACGGATGCCGAAGAAGACGACATCCCCGGGCGAGAGCGCCGCGAGCGGCACCGGGTGCGCCGTGTGCTGCTGCGCGAGTGCGGTGCGCGGCACGGCGAGCCCGACCTGCTCGTGCACGTAGAGCACGAGTCCGCTGCAATCGAAGCCGGCGCCGTCCGCGCCGCCGAACGAGTACGGAGTCCCGACGAGGGAGAGGGCGACGTGCGCGATGGCGGCACCCTCATCGGGATGCGCGGGCGGCGGTTTGCGCGGCACGCTCGTGCAGGCGGCGGCGAGAAGGGCGATGAGGGCGGCAGCGGTTGCGGCGCGCCCCCTCACGCGTGCGCTCAGCGGGCTCCGGCGCGCGCCTGGGGCGGGGCACTCTTGCTGACGAGCGGTGCACCCTGGCGCGCGAGCGCAAGCAGACCCGGATACTCGTAGCGCTGCACGCCGCGCCGGCCCGAGCGCATGGCGCCGAGGAGCGCCGCCGCCACGGTGCGTGCGGCGATGCCGCGGAAGGGCAGGTACTTGCCCATCAGGAACGGGTTCACGAGCGGCATCACCGCCGCGGCCGCGAGCTCGAGCGGGCGGATGTCGCGGCGCCAGCCAAGGAGCATCGAGGGCTGGAGAATGTCGAGCGACTCGAAGCCGAGCGCCTCGAGCCCCTTCTCCATCTCTCCCTTGGTGCGCAGGTAAAAGTTACGCGAAGCCGCATCGGCGCCGACGCTCGAGACGACCTCGAAGCGCCGCGCGCCGGCGGCACGCGCGACGCGCGCGAAGGCGAGCACATAACCGACATCGACCGCGCGAAAGGCCTGTTCCGAGCCAGCCGCGCGCAGCGTCGTGCCGAGGCAGCTGAGGGCGACGTCGCACTTCGTGCCCTGCAGCTGCGTCTCGATGCGCTCGAACTGCACGATACGGTTGGCGAGGCGCGGGTGCTCGCGCCGCAGCGGCAGGCGCGAGAGCGCGATGACGCGGCTCACGTCGGAGGATTGGAGCAGCGCATCGAGGGCGTAACCGCCCACGAGTCCGCTCGCCCCGGCGAGCAGCACGAGATTCGGCTGCGCATCAGCCATGGTTCACAACTCCTTCATCGTCACGGATATTATTTTTTTCCGAAGCTTAGGAGCGCGCGCCTCCGGCCACAAGCCGCAGGGGAACCCCGCCACCGCGTCCCTGCGCCTCGCCGCGCCATTTCAAGGTGTTACCATTTGTTGTGGCGCATCGTGCGCCATCCGTGAGCGCCGGCGGTGAGAACAGCAAAATGGCTCCTCCTGGTCGCTGCGGCGGCGCTCGGCCCTGGAGTAGGCCACGCCGTCACCGACCCCGAGCGGCTGGCCACGTACCAGGAATTCCGCGCCGCCTTCGATGCGCGACGTTATCAGGACGCGCTGCCCCTCGCCGAGAAACTCGTCACCCTGACCGAGGAGCAGTACGGCAAGAGCGATCGCGCGCTCGTCACGCCGCTCGCCAATCTCGGCACCACACAGTATCGGCTCAAAGACTACAAGTCCGCCGAGGACACCTACCTGCGCAGCGTCAAAATCGCCACCGCCACCGGTGGCACCGCCGATCGCCTGCTCCTGCCCCCGCTCCACGGGCTCGGCGCCACCTACTACGCGATGCAACAGTACGAGGACGCGACCAACACCTTGCAGCGCGCGCTCGATCTGAGCCGCAACCTCGATGGGCTCCTCAACCCCGGGCAGCTCACGATCCTCGACCCACTGATCGGCAGCCTCGTGAGTCTCGAGCGCCATGCCGAGGCGGACCGCGAATTCCAGTACGCGGCGCGCGTCGCCGAGAGCGCCTACGGGGCGAAGGACGTGCGCGTCATCCCGTACGTCGATCGCTACGCTCACTGGCTCGAGGACATGGGCCGCTACCCGGCGGCGCGCGTGGAATACGCGCGCGAGCTCACGATCGCAGAAGTCGCGGGCCCGCGTGCCCCGCGCCTCGTGATCGAGCCGCTTCTTGGCATCGCCCGCTCCTACCGCCTCGAGGCCGACAACGCCGGTCCGGACGAGGCGACCCCTTACGTGGATCCGTTCGCTTCGGGGCTGAGCCTTCTCACCCAGCCGACCGCGCACAACCCAAATCCCGACGGCGAGAAGGCGCTGCAGGTCGCACTCGACACAATCGACAAGACGAAGCCCACTGATCACCGCGCACGCGGCCGCACGCTCATGGAGATGGGCGACTGGTATCTGTGCGCCGACCAGTTCGACAAGAGTTTCGGGCGCTACCGCGAGGCGTGGAAGGAGTTTCAGCAGGCTGGCTCAACCGACATCTTCAGCGCTCCGCGCCAGCTCGCCTACCGCGCGCCCACCATCGCCGCGAACCGCTCGCCGAACGCCGAGCGCGACGACTTCGAAGAACACACCGTGGATGCCACCTTCCTCGTGACGCGCGAGGGACGTACCAAGGACGTGACGTTAGGGAGCACAGAAGCGAGTCCCGCGCAGCAGAAGAGCGTTTCGAACGCGCTCAGACACGCCCGCTACGGCCCACGGCTCGAGAATGGCGAGCCCGTCGACACGCCCGGTGTGAAGTTCAGCGAAAAAGTCGTGAGCAAGAAGCCGCGCCCGTAGTGCTAGGCGCTGGGTGTCTGCGGCGTGGCTGCGGGTGCCGGCGGTGCGGTTCCCGGGGCGGCCGCCGGTGCAGCGGCCGGCGCACTCTTCACGGAAGCGGCGACGTCCTCGCTCTCCTCGATGGGCACGGCCTGGATGAGATCGTTGCCGGTCACGGCGGCGGCCTGCTGCACGCTGAGGGGCTGGTGGTGGGCGAGGGGCTGCGCGGCGGGCTGATCGGGAAACTGCACGAGGAATTTCGCGGCCGCATCCCGCATCGCGGCGAGCGTTGCCGCCTCGAGCGGACCGCCGCCTGAGGTGCTCGAGGCGAGCGCGCTCCCGTAGCCCGTGAGCGTGAGCGTATCGGCCTTCTCGCCCTTGGGCGTGTAGATAAAGAATCGGTAGCGGATCGACACCGCGCAGTAGCGGCCGTTGGTCTCGTGCGAGGTGACGAACTGGTAGCCCTCGATGTGCGGTTCGAATACCGCCTGCAGGTCCGCGGCGGCGGCCGCCGCGGTGCGGTCGTGGAACTCCTGCACGTTGGCGAAGGAGTCCTTGAAGATCTGCTCCATGAGATGCACGTGCCCGGGCCCGAGCGTGATCAGCCAGTCGGTGCCAAAGCGCGTTTCCTTGTGCTGGTAGTTTCTGAGCTCATCGGGAAGGACGAGCCCGACGCTCGCCGGCAAGGGCTCGACGAGCGGCTTAGGCAAAGTCTCATCGGGCTTGATCTTCACGCCGCTGCAGGCGCTGAGCGCGAGTGGCAGCATGGCGAGAGCCACGAGCCGCGCCGCCGCTAGTGCTTCATGCCGACGAACGTGCCGTCGTTCTGATCGCATATCAATCTCATTAGGGCGGAAAAGCGGATGTTTGTAAACGGCGTCATGTCCGCTCCTTCGGGAAAGCCGATGGCGTGAATGCGCATCGGACGGCGCCCGTCCGCGCCCGGCTTGTTGAGACTGCCGATCGAATCGAGCGCGTCCTGGATGGAATCGCCCGTGAACTCATCCCCGAGCACGTAGACGCCGATCCTCTTGTCGGGTGCCCAGTAACGCCGCACCGCCTCCTCCATTCCCGGAACCGGATTCGAGCGGCTGAACGCGCGCCAGCGGCGCGCGCGCTCGCGGATCTCGGCGCGCTGCTGAGGAGTGTCGGGGAGCCAGCGCCCGCGCGTGCCCTCGAACATGTACGTTCCCTGATCGTTGAGCACCTGCAGGCCCTGCACGTGCGGATAGACGTTCAAGAGCTCCTCGACGATCCCGAGCGCCACCGCCCAGTGGTTGCTCGTCATGCTGTAGGAGGTGTCGATCACGAAGATCAGGTAGTCGCTGTCGAGCGGGATGCCGCCGATCGCAGCGCCGTGGGGGTGCTGAGCGCGCTCGCGCAGGAGCCGCGCCTGCTCGGTGGTGAGCTCCTCCTGCGCGGCGACGAGCTGCCGCTCGATCGTGTTCGTGACGGCCGCCTCCTGGCGGCTCCCCTGGTACTGGCCGCGGATGCTGCTCACATCGCCCGAGAGCTGCGCGAGCCGTGCGCGCTCGTGCGCGAGCGTGTCGCGACTGCCGGTGAGCTCGCGATTGAGGACCTCGCTCTCCCCGCGCAGCTCCGCGAGCTGCTCCTCGAGCTCGCGCACCTCGCCCGAGAGCTGACGCGCGGTCTGCTCGAGCTGCGCGGGGCGGCCGATCTCGGTCAGCACGAGCAGCAGGATGATCGCCCCGAAGCCACAGCAGATGCAGTCGAGGAAGGAGAGACTGAACACTTCGACTTCGCGGCGCCGGCCTCTCATGGCCAGTCCTTCGCGGGCATGAGCAGCGTCCCGTCGGTGATGCGCGCGAGGTGCCAGAAGCGATGCGCGGCCTGCAGGTCGCCCTTCATCGGCAGGAGCACGCTGTCGACGGGCACGTGGGCGGGAAGCTGCGGGATCGCCTCGTCGAAAAGCCGCATGCGCTCGTTCGAATTCACGTAACGGCGCTGCCCGACGACGTGACCCTGCGTCGGGAGACCATCGGTGATGAGCACGATCTGATCGGGCAGGGGGCTCAACCTCCCTGAAGCTGCGAACGCGTTGTAGAGGCTCGTGCCATTGGCGGGCACGAGCTTCTCGAGCGCCTCCATGACCTGGGTGCGTGCGCTCGTATCGCCTGCCTCGATCCAGCCCGGCGCAGAAGCCATGAGTGGCTGCGCCTGGGTGTTGAAGGTGAACACCTGGTAGCTCGCGCCCGCGGGAACCTGCGTCATGAGCCAGTCCACGATCGCCACCGCGCGGCGCCACTTGGCGGCGGCGCGCTTGTGTGCATCGTCCTGGTTGCGCATGCGGAGGATGGTGACCAGGTCCTCGTGCAACATGCTCGCCGAGACATCGAGCAGGATGAGGACATGGTGGCCACGGAGCGTAAGCCCAGTGATATAGCGGCGCTCGGCCGCGCTGTGCACGCTCTGCCCGGGTGGAGCACGCTCGAGGCTCCCGGCCTCGAGCCGCTTGGTGCTTTCCTCGAGCGAGCGGATGTCGCTCTTGAGCTCCTCGATGTGCGCGCGCCGCGCGAGCGTCTCCTTGTCGGCAGTCGCGATTTCCTCGCGCGAGGTGGTAAGGCTCGCGACCAGGCGCTCGCTCGCCCGAGTGGCGCTCGCCGATTCGTTGCGGGTCGTCGTGAGCGCATCGCGCAGCTCGACGAGATTGCGCTGCCCGCTCGTCACCTCCTCCCTGAGCCGACTCACCTCGGCGGTGAGATTGTCGGTGACCTCGAGGCTCACGGTGCCGCTGCGCGCGCTCACGATCGTGTAGAAGAGGATCACCGCCCCGAAGCCGCAGCAGATGCAGTCGAGAAACGAAAGCGTGAACACCTCGATGGTGCGGCGGCGCGCCACGGCCGGTCCTCGCTAGCCGCGAACCGCCGGGTTAACCGCGATCAGCGCGAGCGCAACACCCGGATCGCCCACGCGCACCTCATCGCCCGCCCGCACCCGCACGCGTTCGGCGACGCGCTCCCCGTTCACAAAGGTGCCGAAGCGGCTGTGATCGAGGAGTACGACCTGCGCGCCCTCACGCATCAAGGTGCAGTGGCGGCGCGAGACGCCGGCAAGTCCCTCTGCGAGTGTGATCGCCGCGCCGCCCCCCGCGCCTCGTCCGACGACGAGCGGCTCGCTCCCGAGCGCGAACGTTCTTCCTTCAAAGAGAAGATGCGAAGGCGCGAGCACATCGTCCGCCTCCCCCAGGCGCGTGCGCCGCACCTGAGCGGCGAGTGCCCTCGGCTGAGCTCCCCCCGGAAGTCGCCGCAGGAGCCGCACCGTCTCGCCGCCCTGGCGCAGCGGCAGCTCGAGTAGCGACACCGCCGCTGCCGCGAATCCCCCCGGAAGACTGACAAGCTCGCAGCCGGCGAAGGGCGTGAGGCTCTCGAGGAGGCCCGGAAGTCCGGCGAGCGTTTCGGGAATGAGGAGCGCAAGCGCGGTGCCGGCCGGACGCAGCTCGTGCACCAGCCGTACGATCTCATCCCAAAGGGGCTGCGCGACCTGCGCAAGCTGATCGCGCGTGAGCGGCACCGCGATGCGCGTTTCGCCCGCGGTGAGGGTCGCGGTCGCTACGCCCTGCGCGGCGGCCTCGTGCGCGAGGGATGGCAGGAGGTCGAAGAGCTGTTGCTCGGTGAGCGCATCGTGCAGGGCATCGAAGCGGGTCTGCCTCACGAGCTGCGTGTTGATGAAATCGAGCCACGCCTGATAGAGCTCGAGCAACCCGCGCCGCTCGCTCAGGAGCGCGCGGCGGCGGCTCACCGGGCCCGCATCGCGCTCGACCAGCGTCGCCGCGAGGTGATGCAGGCCGAGCTCGATCACGATCGCAGGACCTGGGAGTTCGAGTGCGGCGCTCGAGGCAACCGCCGCGTCGATGAAGCCATCGACAGGGAGGCCGAGCTGCGAGGTGATGCCGAGGAGCGCCCCAAGTCCTGCGGCGCCGGCGTAGGCGGGCGATGCGATCCAGACGCGCTGCCCTGGAGTAAGG
>Ga0187777_10000814_pt1 | contig 20495 bp, 20 predicted proteins | sample 1015_Q2_SP5_10_M_FD_132416 | JGI IMG/M metagenome (GOLD analysis project Ga0187777, IMG submission 132416) | Tropical peat soil microbial communities from peatlands in Department of Meta, Colombia - 1015_Q2_SP5_10_MG | ecosystem: Environmental > Terrestrial > Soil > Wetlands > Peat | place... | reverse complement strand
CGAAGGCAATTTCTGCCGTGCCAGGTCGCTGGACGATATAGCGGCCGCCGGCGACGATAGCGGCACGGCCCGCTTCTTCGACGACCGCGACAAGCGCGACATGATTGACAAAGTCGATGTTTAGAAAGAATGCAGTTTCTTTCTCCGAAAATTCACGCTTTGCGCCGAAGAAACGGCGGTACATCGACTGGGAGCTGGTATGATCAACAGCGGCTAACAGACCGGCCTTGTCATCCGGCGCGAGGGCGCGGATTTCGACCGTACGCCCATCACGCAGGCGCTCCTTCGCCGAATACTTCGCCGCATCGAGCATCGTCGACAATCAAGCTTGTCTAGGCAGGTCACGCTTGTGTGGCGGCTCCGAGCACGAGAAAATTGAGAACCACACATCAATCGCGGCCATGCTTGGCGCTGTTTAAAACAGCTCTTTCACAAAGCGACGACCCTTTAAAGTTGCGCGGTCGTCGTAAGCGCCTTTGTTCGATCGTTTGGGCAGTTTGACTTTCGGCCGGTGGATTTTCTTGTAGGGAATGGTGCTCAGAATATGTGCGATGCAATTGAGGCGGCCGCGGCGCTTGTCTTCCGAGCGGACAATGTACCAAGGCGCGTGCTTGCTGTCGGTTTCTTTGAGCATTACGTCGCGTGCACGGGAGTAATCGTACCAGCGTGAATAGGATTCCACATCCATGGGGCTCAGTTTCCACTGCCGGAGCGGATCTTCAACGCGAGCGGCAAACCGCTTCTCTTGCTCCTTCATACTGGCTTCCAGCCAGATCTTGATCAGCGTGATGCCGCTATTGATGATGTGTCGCTCGACCTCGGGGCACAGTTCCAGAAAGCGTTTGCATTTTTCCTCATCCACGAACCCCATGACGCGCTCGACACCCGCGCGATTGTACCAGCTGCGGTCGAAGATGACGATTTCGCCGGCCGCGGGAAACCGCTCGACGTAGCGCTGGATGTACATCTGCGTCTTTTCGCGGTCGGAAGGCGCGGGGAGCGCTACGACACGAAAAACGCGAGGGCTCACTCGTTCGGTCAGCGCTTTGATTGTGCCGCCCTTGCCGGCGGCATCACGCCCCTCAAAGACAATGATGATCTTTAGTCCCTTGGCCTTGACCCATTCCTGAAGATAACAGAGCTCAATCTGAAGCTTGAGCAGCTCTTTTTCATAGAGCTTTCGTTTCATCTTGCCGTTTTTGTGTTCTTTTTCCTTTTTGTGCTTGGCCATGTGATATCACTCCGTGACGCAGCAGCGCTCAACTCCAGACCAGCGTCATGCTGATGTCCCCTGGCATGCCGTTCGGCCACTCGGCGATCTGGTACTTCACGCGGTACCCGCGTGGCTGCAGATGCACCTTCCAGAATTGATAAAGCTCCTGTGGCAGGCCGGTGAGCGTGTTTTCCCAACCGGGTTCCTGCTGGTTGATGGCGCGTCCCTTGTCCGTAAACAAATTGTTCGAGAACCGCCCCACTTCGACTTCTGTCAAACCATTGCTCACGGCGCGCTTGATAATGGCGGCCGCTCGCTTCATGCGCTCTTCATCGCTTACGCCGGAAGGCTTGGCCAGCCGATCAAGCAACTCCTTTTTCTCGGCCTCGACGATCTTGAGCTTGCGCATGTACTCGCTGGCTTTTTCGGCCTCCATCTCCGCGCTCTTCTTGCGGCAGTCCAATGCGGTTGGCAAAACATCGTCAGTTTCGGTCGCCATACGCACATCTCCTTATGAACGCTACTCGCCATGAGGCCGTGCATCGTACCGCTCGAATGCTGCCTTGTGGAGGGGTGGGGGAGACATGCCAAAGTGCACCTGTTGTCCGGGGAAGGGCAAAAGGTTACCTGCGGCGGGTTTCTTCGCAAAAAGCCAACATTTCCGATCTCGGCTCCAGGCCGAAACGAGGCTACCCGGCGGACGGTGATGTAGATCAAAGCATCCGTCGTCGTCCTGCGGTTACAACTTTGTGAAAATAGTCGAGAAGGCGTCTATGCTTGTATCCCTTTAATGTCTCAATCGCCGTTCATTGAAATGACAGCGGGTGATCGGCCTGCAATCGAACAGATTTCGGACGCCACGTGGAGATTCACATGAATAAGACCGCTGCGCCGACGATCCCCGCTGTGAAGGCCAAGCTCCTGGAGGGAAAAAAGGGCCTTATCGTTGGCATCGCCAACGACAAGTCGATTGCCTGGGGTTGCGCGAAGGCTTTCCGAGCCTTCGGCGCAGAGGTGGCCGTCACTTATCTCAACGACAAAGCCAAAAAGTTTGTCGAACCTCTCGCCCGCGCACTGGAAACTCCGATCTTCATGCCGCTCGACGTGAGCGTGGCAGGCCAGATGGAAGCTGTCTTTGAACGGATTGCCAAGGAATGGGGCAAGCTCGATTTTCTGGTTCACTCCATCGCTTTTTCGCCGAAGGAAGCGCTGCAGGGGCGCGTGGTCGATGTATCGCGGGAGGGCTTCGCGACAACCATGGATGTGTCATGCTGGACCTTTATCCGCATGGCGCACTTCGCCGAACCACTGATGCGCAAGGGCGGCACCTTGTTCACGATGTCGTACTACGGCAGCCAGATGGTGGTGAAGAACTACAATATTATGGGCGTCGCCAAAGCGGCGCTCGAATGCGCGGTGCGGTATCTTGCCGCAGAGCTCGGCCCAAAGGGCATTCGCGTGCATGCGATCTCTCCGGGCCCGCTCGCGACTCGAGCGGCATCCGGCATCCCCGAATTTGACGCCTTGCTCGACAAAGCCAAAGCGAAAGCGCCCACGCGCAGCCTCGTCAGCATTGAAGACGTGGGAGCCGCGACCGCTTTTCTGGCGCACGACGCAGCGCGGCTCATTACCGGTGAAACGCTCTATGTCGATGGGGGCTATCACATCACTGACTGAAGCTTGTGCCCTGGCGGGGCGACGCCACGGCATGCAGGAAGGAGTTCAGCAATGACATCAGTTCAAAAAAGCACGCCTTCACCCAAGCTGAGTTGGACCCCGTTCGGCCCGTTCGCGCCGACGATGGAATACGCAATCGACGCCTTCCAGCGCGGTGTCTTGTTCTGGGATGTGATGCGTCAGCGCGGAAACCAGTATTGCGAACATATGGCGGAAGTGGCACCGCACGTTCTCGATTATAAAGCCGAACTTTTGATTGACGGACGCACCCTGGAACGGCCGGTCAACTACGCGCTTGTGCGCATCATCCCGCCCGCCGGAGTCGAAATCGATGCCAAGCTGAGGCCTTTTATCGTCGTTGATCCACGTGCTGGGCATGGGCCGGGAATTGGCGGCTTCAAGGCCGACAGCGAAATCGGCGTGGCGTTCAAGGCCGGCCATCCGTGCTATTTCGTCGGCTTCCTTCCGGATCCCGTTCCCGGACAGACGATTGCGGACATCGCTCGCGCTGAAGCGATCTTCATCGAAAAGGTTGCGGCCGCCCATCCCGGGGCCGGTGGCAAGCCTTGCGTTATCGGAAATTGTCAGGCGGGCTGGGCCATCATGATGGTCGCAGCCCTTCGCCCGGAATTATTTGGACCGATCATTATTGCCGGATCGCCACTCTCGTACTGGGCTGGCGTGCACGGGAAGTATCCCATGCGCTATTCGGGCGGGTTACTGGGCGGCAGCTGGCTGACCGCGCTTGCGAGCGATCTTGGCCACGGCAAGTTTGACGGCGCCTGGCTGGTGCAGAATTTCGAGAACCAGAACCCGGCAAATACGCTGTGGACCAAACAATACAATCTTTATTCGAAGATCGACACAGAGGCTCCTCGCTATCTGGGGTTCGAAAAATGGTGGGGTGGCCACGTCAATTTAAACGCGGAAGAAATTCAATTCATTGTCGATGAGCTGTTTATCGGCAACAATTTGGCTGCCGGACGCATCAAGACGCCGGATGGAACCACGATCGACCTTCGTAACATCCGTTCTCCAATCGTCGTGTTCTGCTCTAAAGGCGACAATGTCACGCCGCCGCAACAGGCTCTCGGATGGATTCTTGATCTCTATGACAGTGTCGACGACATTCGCGCGAACGGACAGACCATCGTCTATACGATCCATGAAACCATAGGCCATCTTGGCATCTTCGTTTCCAGCGGCGTTGCCAAGAAGCAACATGGAGAGTTTTCAAGCAATATCGACCTGATCGACACTCTCCCGCCTGGGCTCTATGAGGCGATTTTCGAAGACAAGACAGTTGACACCGCCAATCCGGACCTGGCGTTCGGAAATTGGGTCATGCGGTGCGAAGCAAGGACGCTGGAGGACATCCGCGCGCTTGGAGGGAATGACATCGCCGACGAGCGTCGTTTCGCGACAGCGGCGCGCGTTTCTGAAATAAACCTCGCGCTTTATCGCACGTTTGTGCAGCCCATGGTGCGGGCAGCGGTCAGCGCGCCGGTCGCAGACGGGATGCGGCAAATGCATCCCCTGCGCCTGCAATATGAAATATTTTCCGATCAAAATCCGGCAATGGCCCCGATCGCTTCGCTCGCGGAGCAAATTCGCAAGAATCGACGGCCAGTTTCAGCGGACAACCCGTTTGTGGCAATGCAGGAAAATTTTTCAAACCAGATTGTCTCCGCGCTCGATTCCTGGCGCGAAGCAAGCGAAAAAATGGCCGAGCAGGCGTTCCTCGCGATCTATGGTTCATCGGCGTTGCAAGCTGCGGTCGGAATCGACCCCGCCGAAACACAGCGTCTGCGGAAAGCGCCGAAGAATCTCTTGCACGAAGAACTGCTGCAAAAACGAATCGAAGAGCTGAGATCCCGCATACCGGTCGGCGGTCTCCGCACGGCCATCGTCCGTGCTCTCATTTATGTCGGTATGAATCGAGCGGCCGTCGACGAACGCGGTTTTGAAATGGCCCGCCGCATTCGCGAGGCGCACGGGGATATGTCAGTCGCGGATTTCAAAGCGCTCGTGCGCGAGCAGTTCAACATCTTGTTGATCGACCAGGAAGCGGCTCTCGCGGCAATTCCATCGATGCTACCCCCCGATGCCGAGGCCCGCGAAAAGGCGTATGGACTGATCAACCAGCTGATGAGCGCGCGGGGTGAAATGACTGCCGAGGACAAGAAACGAATGGGTGAAGTTGCACGATTGTTTGGACTTGGCAGCCTTCGCGAAGTCACAAAGAAACCACAGGCCAAAGCGTCCTGACACGTTCATGACCGGAATCGCCGCCGATAGGCGTCGCGTTCTGCGTTTTTGCGCTAGCTCGCAATGTGGTGGTAGGATTTCCATATGGCTGAGCAACTAAATCCCGCCGCTACTCACCATTTGCCGGCATTCATCACCGCGCCCGGCGAGACCGACGTGCTCATGGTCATTACGGCTCTAATCCTTGGCGCGTCCGTCGTGGGTTTCGGTGTCCTGTACTTACGCCTGCATTCGCTGCCCGAGCAGGTCGCGCACAAGGGCCAAAAAGTGCAGTTCGAAATTGTTGCGATCCTCGGCCTGATTGCTCTCTTCACGCACATGCATATTTTCTGGATCGCAGCGCTGCTGCTGGCGTTCGTCGATCTCCCAAACTTCAGCGGCTTCCTTGGCCGTATCGCGGGCTCGGTCGAGCGGATCGCCGGCGTGAAACCCGGCGCGGGCGCCGAAGGCGTGCCGGACCCCCGCGAGTCGACGCATGCGGCAGACGCCGGCCACTTCGACGATGCGGTCGCTGCGTCACGAAAACCCGCGCGCGCCGTAGGCGGCAGAAAGGAGCTTGACCATGCTTGAGATGCTTCTCTGCTCGCTGGTCACACTCCTTCCAGACTATCTCTATCGCCGCTATGTCCAGGGCAAGCGGCTGGGAAAGGAGATAACTTTCTATTCGGTGTGGTACGAGCTGCGGTGGGGCATCACCGGTTGTCTCATTCTGACCGTGCTCTTGATTACCACCGTGTTCTACAATCACCCGTCCACGACAAACGTGACGCTTTTCTTCCGGACGATTCCGATCCTTCCAGAAACGAACGGCCGCGTCGCCGAAGTTAACCTCGGGGTGAGCGGTCCCGTCACGAAGGGTGCTCAGATTTTCAGGCTGGACAGCTCGAAGCAGGAGGCCGCGGTCGAATCGGCGCGGCGCAAGATCGCGGAGATCGACGCCCAAATGTTGGTAGCGCGGGCGGACGTGGCGAAAGCCGAAGGCCAGCTGCAGGAGGCCAAGAGCGCGCACCAGCAGACGGTCGATGAACTCGAGACGAAACAGGAGCTGTATCGACGCAATCCGGGAAACGTTCCTTTCCGCGAGATCGAGCGCCTGCAGGAACGCGAGCGGGGTCAGCTCGGTGCGATCGCCGCCGCAACCGCGGCGAAGCAGGGCACCGAGGAGCGGATATCTACGCTTCTGCCTGCGGAGAAAGCGAGCGCCCAGGCCGAGCTGGCCCAGGCCCAGGTCGAGCTCGATAAGACGGTGATCCGGGCGGGAGTGAACGGGCGAGTCGAGCAGTTCCTTTTGCGCGTCGGCGACGTCGTCAATCCACTGATGCGCCCGGCCGGCGTTCTAATCCCCGAGGGAGCCGGTGAGCGAACTTTGCAGGCCGGGTTCGGGCAGATCGAGGCGCAGGTCATGAAGGTGGGCATGGCCGCAGAGGTCACCTGCGTGTCCAAGCCATTTACGATCATCCCAATGGTGGTGACCGGCGTGCAGGACTACATCGCCGCCGGCCAGTTTCGCGGCGGTGAGCAATTGTTGGAAGCGCAACAGGTGACGCGGCCGGGCACGCTTCTTGTATTTCTCGAGCCTCTTTTCAAGGGCGGGCTCGAGGGAGTGACGCCGGGCAGCAGCTGCATCGCCAATGCCTATTCCAACAACCACGACATAATCGCGGCAAAAGACACCGGCACCTTACGGGCTCTCGCTTTGCATGCTGTGGATGCGCTTGCTCTTGTACACGCTATAATTTTACGGCTGCAGGCGCTAATACTTCCGTTCCAGACGCTGGTGTTCAGTGGACATTGACATGCGCGGATGTCCGCAGGCCAAAATACCCACTGTCTTTCATGCAACGAAATCATACGCGGCTATTGTGCTGGCGGCGGTCCTGCTGGCGGGCGTGCCCTCGCGCTCCAACGCTGACACCGGTGCTGTAGAGATTAAACTCGCCAAGGTTGGACTCGTCGTAGGTGCCGCAGGCGGCTCCGGCACCTTGATCTTTCATCACCACCGATACCGGCTGCGCATCCGTGGCGTTAGCGCCGGCACCATTGGCGCGTCAGGCATGCGCTTGGTTGGCACCGCCTCCAATCTGCGGTATGCGGCGGACATCGCCGGCACTTATTCGGCTGTCTCTACCGGGATCGCAGTCGCGGGCGGCGCAAAAACAGCTGTACTGCGGAATTCGAGGGGCGTCGTTCTGCAATTGGAAGGAAAACAGGTTGGCCTGGAGGCGTCCGTCAGTGTGGCCGGGTTGACCATATCTTTGAAGTAGGTATCGCGTTCTTGATTGAGCACGGTTAAGCAGGATGAGTTGAGTGCCCCAAACAACGAATCTGGGGGTCAGGAGTTCGAATCTCTTCGGGCACCGCCCTTACCCTCCAAGCGCCGGTAGCTCAGCTGGATAGAGCACCAGACTTCGAATCTGGGGGTCAGGGGTTCGAATCCCTTCCGGCGCGCCACATTCTCCTGATGAAGATATCACGATGAAACGACTGCCGATCATCTTCTCGCTGCCGGTCGCGCTGTTCGCGGCCGGCTCAGGCGCGCAGGCCCAGGATCCGGTCAGTCACGGTCAGGCGTTGGCGGCGGAATTCTGCGCGCGCTGCCACGCGATTGGTACGAAAGGAAAGGGCCGGCATCCTGATGCCCCGCCGTTTCGTACGCTCGGCCGCAAAATCGATCTTGACGAGTTTCCGCGTACGCTTGAGCGCGGAATCTCGACGGGCCATCCCGACATGCCGGATTTCAAGTTCAGTGCCGACGATGCGCGTGCGGTGCGCGCCTATTTGCGCGTGATCCAGGAATAAAGCAGTCGCTCAACGATCGATGGTGATCTCATCGCCCCGCGCACGCGAGACACAAATCATGACAGTGTCCTTGCGTTCGTGCTCGGCAAGCACGAGGTCGCGGTGATCGACTTCACCCACCAGCAATCTGGTCCGGCAGGTGCCGCAGGTGCCGGTTTCGCAGGAGCTTGGGACGTCGAGGCCATGGTCGCGCAAAGCCTCGAGGATCGTCTTGCTGGTCGGAACGTCGAGCACCGCATTTGAACGCGCCAGCCGCACTTTGAACGGCTTGTCGTCCGCCTTATGTGTTTCTGCCTCGCTGAATGCCTCGAAATGCACGGCGGTCGGCGACCAGTGATCCGTCATGGCACGCACCGCCTCCATCAGCGGGCGTGGTCCGCAACAATAGAGATGCTCTCGATTTTTTCGCTCGGCCAGAATCGGTCGTAAATCGAGCGACCGCGATGCGTCGCCCTGATCGTAGTGAATGGTGACCGCGTCCTTGAATTGCGCCGCGCTCAACTCGTCGCGGAACGCTGTCGTTTCCGGCGAACGTGAGCAGTAGAACAGGCGAAAGCGTTTTCCCTCCGCGACAACCTGCCGAATCATCGCCATGATCGGAGTTACACCGATGCCGCCGGCAATAAACAAAAAATCCTGCGCGCGCTGCGGCAGGCCGAAGTCGTTCACCGGCGCAGTTACTGGCAGCTCGTCGCCGGCTTTCACATTATCGATCAGGTTGCACGATCCGCCGCGGCCGTTGATCTCGCGCTTGACAGCAATCTGATAACGATCGCGTTCGACCGGATCGTTGCACAATGAGTATTTGCGCAACAACCCGTTCGGTACCCGGACAGCGATATGGGCGCCCGCGGAAAATTCCGGCAGCTGTTGCCCGTCCGGATCGCGAAATTCGAGGAGATGGATTCCGTCGGCAATCTCATCGTTGCGCGTCACGCGCAGCGATATCGTTATTGGCGGCTCAGTGGCGGTCATCATGGCTCCGAGGCTGTTCTTCGCCACAACTGGCAGCATTGCATCGCGATCGCAAGTGTTTACCCGTCATTGCCGGGCTTGACCCGGCAATCCATAAGGTATTTTACCGACAAGAGCCGCAAGGATTTCGTTGTTGCAGCCGCCCGGCATCTCACTCGGTCGCGGCGATGAAGCCGACAACCTTGTCTTCCTGCAATTTCTTCACGATGCGGGCGAGTTCACCCTTTGGGATGCCGCTCACCGAGACGCGAACTTTGTAGAGTCCGCCTGCCATCGGTCCCGCCGCAATCGACAGTTTGTTGGCTTCAAGGAATTTGGTGATGTCGTCAGATGACGCCTGCGGCGCGAACCGGATCAAGGTGAATGCACCGACCCCTGGATCGGTGGTCGGCGCGGATGCGGTCTCATAGCCGCCAGTTTTGCTCTCCTTGAGCATGATATCGGCGAGCAATCCGGCCTGTAGCAGGATCGCGATCGCTGCCACGCCCGTCGACCACGCCAACGTGCGTGGCGACAGATTTGAAAAGAATTCGCCGATACGGCTGCCGAGATTTAGCGACGCAGCCTGCCGGCGCTGCGGTTCGGCATCGATCGCCACGAACAGTTTTTCCAGCGCGAGCGCGGAAGGCGCACCTAGCGTTTCGTTGAGGTGAACGGCCTCGCCGAATTCCGCGCGCACGAGCGCGTAGCGGCGAGCGAGCTCGGGATCCCGCGCAAGCGCCTCCTCGACGCGCCGGGCATCGCGACGGCTTAGCGTTCCCGCCGCATGCCACGGCAGGAGTTCTTCGATTTCCTGGCGCTCGGGCGCTTCTTGTTTCATTGTATTCATGGCCAACCTCGATCTATTCCTTGCTCCTTGAGAAGCTCCGAGAGCTTCTTGCGCGCGTAAAACATTCGCGTCTTCACGGTTGCCGCCGGGACGCCGACGATCTCGGACACTTCTTCCACCGACTTCTCATGGTAGTACACGAGGTCGATGATTTCCCGGTGGTCCGCAGACAGCCTGGTCAGGCATTGCCGCAAGGCCGAGCCCTTGTCTTTCTTCGCCAGAGCCGTTTCGGGATCGTCAGCGTGGTCCTCGATCTGTCCGGCAGTCTCGTCATCTAACTCCTGCTCCGGCCGGCGCCGCATTGCCGACAAGGCCTTGAACCGCGCAATGCCCAGCATCCATGTCGACGCGGCGGAACGGCCCTCGAACTTTCCGGCTTGTCGCCAGACGTCGAGGAACACCTCGCTGATCAAATCTTCCGCCGTCGCCTCGTTGCGTACCAGCCTGAGAACGAACCGGTACACGCGAACGTGATGCCGCGCGTACAGCACCTGCATGGCGAGCCGGTCGCCACCCGCGATTCGCGATATCAGAACTTCGTCCGAAGTCGTTTGCATCGCAGAACAATCGGCTCATGCATGGGTCGCCTGGCGGGGCCTTTAGGTTCAAGCGAAATCAAGGAAATTTGCATTCGCCCGCCCCTGGGGCTGCTGACAGGCAGTTTCCCCTTTTCCGCCGTGAATGGGCAAGCCGAACGCGGCAAATGCGGGCTTTTACCGCCTTTTGACGTGAATAAAAGGTGACACCCGCGGACCGTCGGCCGGGTTTTGAACCTTTTGGGGGGAACCGGCGACCCACGGTCAGGATGCGCGAACCACATCTTGTGCAATCAAGCCCCAGAAACAGGAGAACGTCATGTTTCGCAAACTTATCCTCGCCCTCGGTGCCACCGTTGCGATCGGCGCCGCCGCGCTGATCCCGACTTCCGCTTCCGCCCACATGCATGGCCACGGCCACTTCCATGGCCACGGTTGGGGTTGGGGCGTCGGCATCTACGCGCCGACCTATATTGCGTCCGACTGCTACGTCACGAAGCAGGTCGTCAACACGCCCGTCGGTCCTCGCGTGCGCCGCATTACCGTCTGCGGTTAAGCGAGCAGACCATAGGCTGGAAATAGCCCCGGCTTCGCGACGCGAGGTCGGGGGATTTTCTTCTCTCTGTATGGTGGCACTCATCCTCTTGCCACGCGCCGGAATTTGTTATGCTCGGCCTCAACAAGCCGTCGCGCGAAAACGGCAGCGTGCGTCAGGGAGGTGCCATGACAATCCGGATGATTACCCGCGGCGCGTTCGTCGCCGGCGCGGTTGCTATTTTGTCGGCGTCAACTTTGGCCGCGCCGCAGCCAACACCGCTGAGTCCGGAACTCATCGAGGCGGCCAGGAAGGAAGGCAAGATCGTCTACTACACGGCCATCGACATCAAAGTTGCACAAAATCTGGCGAAGGCCTTTGAGCAGAAATATCCCGGCATCACAGTTCAGGTGGAGCGCACCGGCAGCGAACGCCTCTATCAACGTGTTTCGCAGGAGCGCGCCAGCAGCATCTTTACTGCCGATGTTTACGATGCGACCGATCAGGCGCTGTTCGTGGCGTGGAAGAGGGAAGGCGTGCTCGAGCCGTTCGTCCCGGCCGAAGTCCTCAAATGGCCGGCTTCGGAACGCGATCCGGACGGCGCCTATTTCAGCGTACGCTTTACGCTGATGCCGATCGCCTACAACACCAAGATGGTAAAGCCGGAAGAGGCGCCAAAAAGCTTTGTTGATCTCCTCGATCCGAAATGGGCCGGAAAAATGGTGAAGGGGCATCCGGGTTATTCGGGCGGCATCGTGACTTCGACCTTCCAGGTCGTGAACGTCCTCGGTTGGGATTACTTCGAAAAACTCGGCAAGCAAAAAGTTTTGCAAGTACAATCGTCAACTGAGCCGCCGAAAAAACTGGCCTTGGGCGAACGGGCGGTTTCGGCCGACGGCCTCGAATACGTTCACATCCAGCTCAAAGAAGAAGGCGCGCCTATTGAAATTGTCTACCCGAAAGAGGGAACGCCGTTCGTTCCCAGTTGTGAAGGCATTGCAAGGAATGCGCCGCATCCGAACGCCGCCAGGCTGTTCATCAGCTTCATGGTGTCGCGCGAGACCCAGCAATATCTCGTGGATGTGGCCGGCCTGCGTTCCTTCCACCCGGATGTGAAGGACAAGCCTGGACGCGTGCCGCTTTCACAGATCAAGCTCTTGCCGTCCGATCCTGTTGCGCAGGAGGCGGCAACCGAAGAGATCAAGAAAAGATATTCGCAATATTTTGGAATCTGACATGCTCCTCGAAGGTTTCACACGTAGCGAGATCAAGACCAGTGGTGCGCGTATTGTCACCGTGACCGGAGGAAGCGGGCCGCCGCTCCTGCTGATGCATGGCAATCCGTTCACGCACTTGAACTGGCACAAGGTGGCGCCCGCACTGGCGCGCGAATTCAAGGTCATTGCGACGGATTTGCGCGGTTATGGCGATTCCGAAAAGCCGCCGGGCGGCGACGATCATTCCGGTTATTCGTTCCGCGCGATGGCGCAGGATCAGGTCGAAGTCATGGCCTCGTTGGGCTTCGATAAATTCTATGCCGCGGGGCACGATCGCGGCGCCCGCGTGCTGCACCGCATGTGCCTCGATCATCCGAATAAGGTGACGCGGGCGGCGATCCTCGACATTATCCCGCAGCATCACCTGTACAACAATATCAACAAGCAATGGGCGACATTCTCCTGGCATTGGTTCTTCAACATTCAGCCTTTCGATCTGCCCGAGCGGATGATGGGTGCCGACCCCGATTGGTTCATCGAAAAGAAGCTGGCGAAAACCAAACAGGGGCTGAGCTTTTTCGACAAGGATGCCCTCGCCGAATACAAACGCTGCTTCCGAAATCCGGCGACGATCCACGCTATCTGCGAGGATTATCGCGCGGCAGCCGGTATCGATCTGGAGATGGACGCCAAAGATTTTGCGGCTGGCCGCAAAATCGAGTGTCCGGTGCTTCTGTTATGGGGTGCGACCGGGGGTGTGGGCCGCAACAGCGAACCAGGCCCCGCCGATATCTGGCGCAATTACGCCAGGAATATCGTCGGTGCGAAGGCCGTCCCCTCAGGGCACTATCTGTCCGACGAAGCGCCGGCAGAAACGACTGCCGCGCTGCGCGAGTTTTTCACCGCCAAGTTCTAGCCCACACTAGATCGCCGTCGGCGCCGGCATGTCGAGGAAGGCCCGCGTCGCATGCCAAAACAGATGGCGGTTGATAGCCACCGCCACTGAATGGGCAGTGTTCGGCAGGATCACCAGTTGTTTGTCGCCATGCGGAAGCTGCTGATAGAAGTCGAACAGGTCTTCTACAGTCGCGATACCGTCATGCTCGCCGCGAACCAGCAAGACAGGCACTTGCACTTTTCTCGGATCCACGACCGGCAGATTGGCGGTCATATCGAGATACGTGCCCGTCGGCACCTGGTCGCCGAATTGCAATTCCACGTCGGCTAAAATCTTGCCGACGGCGGGATCGGTGGTGCCCGGTCTGTCGCGCGTGAAGATGCTTTCGATCATGGCGCGATCCCGCTTGCGCATGTTGTGTGCGCGGAAATATTCGAGTTGCTCGGCGCGCTTCTTCAGTGTCGGCGACTCGGTGCCCTTGTAGGTGAACGCCGCCAGGACCAGGCGGTCGACGTGCTCGGGTTCAATTGTTGCGTACAATCCGGCGCGCAGTGCGCCCGACGATTCTCCCACGAAATGCACCTTGCGGTGCCCGGTTTCCTTCGTGACCACGGGCATGGCGGCCTTGAGGTCTTGCGCGCCGCTGGCGATATCGGAATTGCCGCTTGTGCGCCCTGACTTGCCGTAATTTTCGTGGTCCATGGTCCAGACGTCGAAGCCCCAACGGGCGAATACGTTCATCATCGAATATTCGCCGTGTCCGGGTGTATCGAGGTCGAAAATGCGCCAGGTGACCGAAGAGCCGTGCACCAGAAAAATCACCGGCCGCGCCGCTTCGCCTGCCTTCGGCGCGCCGAGCCGCTTGCGGAACAAATAAAGTGGAACGTCGCCTTTTTTGGTCCAGTATTCCGCGCTCCAGATTTCAGCATCGGCCGCGGCTTGCGCAGTCGTCGGCAGGCTCGATAAAAGCCCGGCGCCAACGCCTAATCCGGCACTTTTGAGAACGGCACGACGGGGCAGGGGTTCGAATTCATTCATGGGCACCTCCCGGGCAGTCGCCATTGCGATTGATTGGCTGGCGGCCATATTTCCGACACGCTAACAGATTGCGAGAACGGGTGGCAGTCCACTCGCCCGCAGGGGTTAGTTCTGCTAGGGGTCGGCAAGGCGCGCTCTTGAGGGCGCGCGGCGTTGGAGGCGATGCGGCCGGCGCCAAACCGGAGGAATGATGCTGAAATCGCTGCGCGCAGTGGCGCGATTTTTCCAGAAGACGATCGGTTGGAACCGGATCGGCATCATATTGAGCATCGCCATCATTTCCGTGGCGGCCGTAGTGCTTTTTCACATGCTCCGCGACATCGACACCAATGAGGTGGTCGCCGCGTTGAGAGCAACCAAGCCGCATCACATCGCCGCTGCAGCATTCTTTGTTGCCTGCGGGTACTTCACGCTCACTTTTTACGACTGGTTCGCCTTGCGGACGATTGGACGCAGCGAGGTCCCTTATCGCGTTGCCGCGTTGACAGGATTCACCAGCTATTCGATCGGCCACAATGTTGGCGCAACTGTCTTCACCGGCGGCGCCGTGCGCTATCGCATCTATTCGACCTATGGCCTGGATGCTGTCGAGGTCGCCAAAATCTGTTTTGTTGCGGGCCTCACTTTCTGGCTCGGCAACGCCACTGTGCTCGGTCTTGGCGTTGCCTACCATCCGCAAGCAGCCGGGCCGATCGATCAGCTGCCGGCCTGGCTCAATCGCACCGCCGCCATCGCCATCCTGGTGGTACTGGTTTCCTACGTGGGCTGGGTGTGGAGCGCACCACGCGAAATCGGTCAAGGCGAGTGGAAAGTCCATCTGCCGAGCGGCCCGTCGACTCTGTTGCAAATTGGGATCGGTATCCTCGACCTCGGCTGTTGCGCTCTGGCGATGTACATGCTGCTTCCCAACGAGCCGAATATCGACTTCGTGACGATTGCGGTGGTGTTCGTCTCAGCGACGCTGCTCGGCTTTGCCAGTCATGCGCCCGGCGGCCTCGGCGTGTTCGACGCCGCCATGCTCGTGGCGCTGTGGCAATTCGACAAGGAATCAGTCTTGGCCGGGCTGCTCCTGTTCCGGCTGCTCTATTATATTGTGCCGTTCGTGATTGCCCTCGCAATTCTCGGCGCACGTGAAGTATGGCTCAATATGTCCGGCGCGCGGAAAGCGATCGAAACGAAATCGATAACTTCGGTGACCGCGCCGATCCGCAGCGAGATCGAGGCTGAAAAAACCGACGTCAACTGACCATGTCGACTAACGACGACCGCCGCGATTTTCCAGCTGCCTTGGGCTTGGGAGCTCGGTTGCGTGGCGCGTGGCAAGCGTTAATCGGCGAGACGACCGTCGTGAACGTCGCGGGCGTCGTGCCGGCAGCCAACCGGGTACTTGTCGGGCCGCAGGCCGTATTGATCGAGCAGCTCATCGAGGGTCTTCCCAGCGCTGCGATCGTGCTCGACCGCGAAGGTCGCGTGCTTGCATTCAACGAAGCCGCCTCGGGCATAGCCCCGGCCCTGCGCCGCGGGGAACCGGCCTTGATTGCGTTGCGTATGCCGGATCTCGTCGATGCCATCCGTCGAGCGGCTAAACGTCACGAGCCGCAACGCGTGGAGTTCTTCGAACGCGTGCCGGTCGATCGCTGGCTTGAAGCTTTCGTGACGCCGGTTCGACTTGTGACCGGCAGCGACGCTGTTGATCTCCTGGTGATGACCTTCAACGATCTCACGCCGCTGCGACGGGTAGAGGAGATGCGAGCCGACTTCATCGCCAATGCAAGCCATGAATTGCGCACACCGCTCGCGGCATTGCTTGGATTCATCGAAACGCTGCAAGGCCCCGCCAAGGAAGACCCCGCGGCACGAGCGAAATTTCTTGACATCATGCAGGGGCAGGCGACGCGCATGGCGCGTCTTATCGACGACCTGCTCTCGCTTTCACGCATCGAGCTCAACGCGCATTTGCAGCCCAATACGCCGGTCGATCTTGTTCCCATTGTTCGGCAGGTAATTGACGGTTTGCAGACGCTGGCGCGCGATCGTGGCGTGGATATCAAGGTCATATCGCCGCCGGACACACTGATGGTGCTCGGTGAGCGCGACGAGCTGATCCGCGCGCTCGAAAATCTCGTCGAAAATGCGCTCAAATATGGGGCCGCCGGCAAGCGGGTGGACGTTGCCTTGGCGCGCGGACAAACCCGGGGCGGCACTCCGGAGGCGCGCATAACGGTACGGGACTATGGTCCGGGTATCGCGCCGGAGCATCTCCCGCGCCTCACAGAACGATTTTATCGTGTCGACGTGTCCGACAGCCGGGCACAAGGCGGCACCGGGTTGGGGCTCGCGCTCGTCAAACATGTGCTCAACCGGCATGGTGGCCGCCTTACAATCGAGAGCACGCCTGGCGCCGGCGCTGCCTTTACCATGCACCTGCCGTTGCGCACCGACGAATCAACCTCATCCGAGGATTAATAAGCGAATCCAGAAGGTTAGGCTGTCATGTAGCTGTCACCAAAGCTTTATAGAACGGTGACATGCGACGCCTATGGCTGACCGCGACTTCGGATTTCCCCCCGCTAAATCAGAATAAAAAACGTCCGAAGCCGTCGTGGAGAGCATTTTTTAGAGCAACAGCGGCCGCCCAAACATCTGGGCGTGATAGGCGCGATGGGCCTCCTCGGCCCGCGCTCACCTTTGGCCGCCAACATGGAGAGAGCCCTTGAAACACTGGACCGCACTGGCAGCCGCTGGCGTCATCGCTGCCGCCGCTTTCGTTCCGGCCAAAGCCGCCGACATCTCTGGTGCCGGCGCGACATTCCCTTACCCGATCTACGCCAAATGGGCCGATGAATACAAAAAAGTCACCGGTAACGGCCTGAACTATCAGTCGATCGGCTCCGGCGGTGGCATCAAGCAGATCAAAGCCAAGACCGTAACATTCGGTGCGAGCGACGCTCCGCTGCCGGGCAAGGAGCTTGATGAAGCTGGTCTCGCCCAATTTCCGATGGTGATGGGTGGCATTGTGCCGGTTGTCAATCTCGACGGCATTAATCCCGGCGATGTGACACTCGATGGCCCGACGCTTGCAAAGATCTTCCTGGGCGATATCAAGACCTGGGACGATCCCGCGATCAAAAAACTAAATCCTGGCGTGAAGCTGCCGAACCAGGCAATCGCAATCGTGCATCGGTCCGATGGCTCCGGCACCACGTTCAACTTTGCCTATTATCTTGCCGATGTTAGTCCCGACTGGAAATCGAAGGTCGGTGTCAACACGTCGGTGCAGTGGCCGAGCGGGATCGGCGCCAAGGGTAATGAAGGCGTCGCCAATAATGTCGCCAACACCAAAGGCGCGATCGGATATGTCGAATACGCTTACGCCAAGCAAAACAAATTGACCTTCACCAAGATGGTCAACAAGTCAGGCAAGACAGTTGCGCCAACCTCGGAGGCGTTCCAGGCGGCGGCGGCAAATGCGGATTGGAAGTCGCAGCCCGGTTATGGCGTGATCCTGGCCAATCAGTCCGGCGACAAATCATGGCCAATGACAGCGGCAACCTGGATTCTCCTGTACAAACAGCCGAGCGACACGGCTGCCACCGGTGAGGCGCTTAAGTTCTTTGCCTGGGCGTACAAGAACGGCGGCAAGGCGGCCGAAGACCTCGACTACGTTCCAATGCCGGCCAATGTTGTCGCGGACGTCCAGAAATCCTGGACGACCGATATCAAGGATGCGAGCGGCAAGCCGCTGTTCGCGATGACTAATTGATGCACGATCGAAGGAAAGGGCGCCGTGTGGCGCCCTTTCTTTGTGCGGCCGGGAAAGTGGCTTGTGCTGCGCGCGGCAGGCGGCTTGAGTAGCTCTCCGCAACGGCGAAAAGCCAAAGGAGAGCCGGATGTTATCGACCGGGAGGCGATCCGTGGTTGATGTGGCGTTGCAAGGGGCGGGAATTTCGGCCGTCGATCATGTCGACCGGGCCAAGGTCCTGCAGCGCTTGCGGGTGGGCGATGTTGTATTTCGCCACTTAACCCGCGCTGCCGCGGGTACGGTCCTGGTCATCCTGGGCGGCATTATCGTTTCACTGATTTGGGGATCGTTGCCGGCGTTGCGCACTTTCGGGCTGAGTTTCCTCTACGAAGAAGTCTGGAATCCGGTCACCGAGAAATTCGGAGCCATCGCGCCAATCTACGGCACGATCGTTACCTCATTTATCGCGATGCTGATTGCCGTGCCGGTCGGTCTGTTAATCGCGATGTTCCTCACTGAATTATGTCCGATGTGGCTGCGCCGACCGATCGGAATTGCGATCGAGCTGCTCGCGGGAATTCCGAGCATCATTTACGGGATTTGGGGCCTGTTCGTATTTGCGCCGTTCCTCCAGCAACATGTGCAGCCGCTTTTGATTACGGCATTTGGCGAGATCCCGGTACTTTCCGTGCTGTTTGCGGGGCCGCCCTATGGCATCGGTGTTTTTACCGCGGGCCTGATCCTCGCCATCATGGTCCTGCCGTTTATCACGTCCATCTCGCGCGACGTGTTCGAAGCGGTGCCGCCGGTACTAAAGGAGGCTGCCTATGGACTTGGCTGCACGACCTGGGAGGTCGCGCGCTATGTCGTCCTGCCTTACACCCGTGTTGGCGTGATTGGCGGGGTTATGCTCGGGCTTGGGCGCGCTCTCGGCGAGACCATGGCCGTCACCTTTGTGATCGGTAACGCGCACCGTATCTCCGGTTCACTCTTGGCGCCCGGCACCACCATTTCCGCCACCATTGCCAATGAATTCACCGAGGCGGTCGGCGATCTCTATACCTCGGCCTTGATCGCACTCGGCCTGATTCTGTTCGTGATCACTTTCATCGTGTTGGCGATCGCACGATTGCTGTTGCTGCGGCTGAATGCGCGAGTCGGAGCCTGACCATGAATTCCGCATTCTCCTCTCCGCTCCACGCGAAGCGCCGGCGGCGCAACGTCATCACCATGGCTCTTTCCTACGCCGCGACAGGTTTTGGCTTGAGCTGGCTGGTGGTCATTTTGGCGGTGCTTTTGTGGGAAGGCTTCAGCGGATTGTCGCTCGCGGTGTTTACCGAAATGACGCCACCGCCCGGCTCCGCCGGCGGACTGCTCAATCCGATTGTAGGCAGTCTGGTGATGACTGTGATCGCGGTGCTCGTAGGCACGCCGCTCGGCATGCTCGCGGGAACGTACATGGCCGAGTACGGCCGCTACGATAAATTGACGATGGTTGTACGCTTCATCAACGACATCCTGCTCAGCGCGCCTTCGATCGTGATCGGCCTCTTCATCTACGAAATTATGGTCGCGCAGATGGGCCATTTCTCCGGTTGGGCGGGCGCGGTGTCGCTGGCGGTAATCGTGGTGCCAGTGGTTGTCCGCACGACGGAAGACATGCTCATTCTCGTGCCTGATACCCTGCGGGAGGCTGCTGCCTCGATTGGACTGCCGCGGTCATTGATGATCCGGAAAGTCGCTTATCGCGCCGCGCGCGCCGGCATGATCACCGGAGTTCTGCTGGCGGTCGCACGCATTTCCGGTGAAACCGCGCCATTACTCTTCACAGCGCTTAATAACCAGTTCTGGAGCCTCAATCTGAACGCTCCGGTTTCCAGCCTTCCAGTTGTCATCTTCCAGTTCGCACTGAGCCCGTACAAAGATTGGCAGAAGCTGGCCTGGACTGGAGCGCTAATCATCACCTTGGCGGTGCTTTTACTCAGCATCATAGCTCGAATCCTTTCCGCCCAGAGAAAAACATCATGAGCGTAGCATCCTTCACAGTACCAACCGTCACCCATGCAGCGGGAAATGCGGAGGATCTCACCGAGAAAATCTCTATCCGCAACCTGGATTTTTATTATGGCGACCATCGCGCGCTCAAGAACATTTCCGTGCCGTTGTACCAAGGCAAGGTGACGGCGTTCATTGGCCCGTCCGGATGCGGCAAGTCGACACTGCTGCGCATTCTCAACCGGATGTACGATCTCTATCCAAACCAGCGGGCAACCGGCCACGTGCGGCTGGACAATGATGACATTCTTTCACCGTCGCAGGATCTCAATCTGCTGCGCGCGAAAGTCGGAATGGTGTTCCAGAAGCCTACCCCGTTCCCGATGACCATCTTCGAGAATATTGCCTTCGGCATCCGCTTGTATGAACGGTTGCCAAAGGGGGAGCTGGAAGATCGGGTCAAGCAGGCGCTTGAACGCGCCGCGCTGTGGGAAGAAGTGAAGGACAAGCTTGGCGCCAATGGGCTGTCGCTCTCGGGCGGCCAACAGCAGCGACTGTGCATCGCCCGCACGGTTGCCGTGCGTCCAGAAGTGATTTTGTTCGACGAGCCGTGTTCTGCCCTCGATCCGATCTCAACTGCCAAAATCGAAGAGCTTATCGACGAGCTCAAGGACGATTACACGATCGCCATCGTGACCCACAACATGCAGCAGGCCGCGCGCGTCTCCGATTTCACGGCCTTCATGTATCTCGGGGATCTGGTCGAGTTTGGG
>Ga0187777_10000813_pt1 | contig 20513 bp, 15 predicted proteins | sample 1015_Q2_SP5_10_M_FD_132416 | JGI IMG/M metagenome (GOLD analysis project Ga0187777, IMG submission 132416) | Tropical peat soil microbial communities from peatlands in Department of Meta, Colombia - 1015_Q2_SP5_10_MG | ecosystem: Environmental > Terrestrial > Soil > Wetlands > Peat | place... | reverse complement strand
CTTTCCCAAGCCGTTATGATGGCAAGCCATGCCTGAGCAGGCGAAGAAAGGCTTCCGTTTCGGCGTCTTCGAAATTGATGCCGTCAGCGGCGAACTGCGCAAATCTGGAGTGCGCCTAAAGTTGCAAGACCAGCCTTTCCAGGTGCTGCTCATCATGCTCGAACGCGCCGGCGAAGTCGTCAGCCGCGATGAGCTACGCCAGCGACTTTGGCCCTCTGATACGTTCGTCGATTTCGACCACAGCTTGAATACCATCATCAACAAATTACGTGAGGTCTTGGGAGACTCAGCATCCAGCCCCCGCTACATCGAGACGTTAGCAAAACGTGGTTATCGCTTTCTGGTTCGAGTAGACCCTCTAAACGGTGAATCGGCTGCAACATCCCAGCGCCCGGTTACGAAAACTACCTCATCGCTTCTGACTCAGCCGGACGAATTACCCGCAGTGCACCACGGATTCATACGGGCACTATTTTTGCTGATCCAAATTATGTACCTGAGTTTTTACCTCACCGCCTTGGCCCGCCTGTCTGCAATTCAACAACTGCTAGATCGAAAGTTAGGCGCCGCCGACTGGATCACAGTCCTCCTGGTGGCGTCCGCTGCCATCGGAATTCCCATCCGGCTTTATCTGCTTTCCTCCGTTTCCTTCGATGTGAAGGATCTCAGCCGAAAATTTCTCCGTATCTTTGTCCCCACTTTCATATTGGATGAACTGTGGGCGCTGGCGCCATTTCTGCTTGCTCCGCAAATCGGGATTGGATTGGCGTTGGCCGCAACCGCTGCCCTGCTGTACGTTCCTTTTGCTGAGCGCACGCTGGTGTTGATGCGTGATCGCTCGCGTCCGGCCTGAGGCCCATACCTCACGCGATGCTCTCTTCTTTATAGAGCTGAATCGTGTGTCGTACGGCAGAAACCAGCAGCATGAAGCCCATGCCGACAGTCGCGATGACACCGCCGAGGTCGAAAAGCAGAATTCGATGACCGGCAACTTTAACAATTGGGTGATGCAATAGGGCTAAGTTGCCGACTGCAAGCAGGATGCGGATCTCCGTTGGTCCGAACTTCCAATAAGAGAGCTGGAATTGGCCCACCGTGTAGGTCGCCAGATACGCCTCGATCGACAGCATGAGAAATGCGACAAGCATGCCGATGGCAATCCCAGGATGGATATATCCGGAAACAGCCATGCCTCCCATTAAAAAGAGTGCGCCGATTGTGTCGGTGATGTGGTCTACATAGAAGCCATACCTGGGCCGCTGCCGGTTGCGAACGCGAGCCAGGGTTCCGTCCAGGCTGTCGCCCAGCCAGTTTAGGCCGAGGAAAGCCACCCCAACAATCAGAGCTTTGGGATGAAACCTTGCGACGGCATAGCAAATTCCGGCAAGGCATTGGGATACAAAGCCAAGGATGGTCAGGTGATCGGAATTGATTCTTTGCGGCGTTCGTTCCGCCAGCGAGGTCAATACCTTCCTCTCCAGGTCTGCAACCACGCTCTGCTGGATGCGGGTGGCAGGGGAAAATGAAAGTTCCCGACCACCGCTCGATGCATAACTGCCTGTGCCGGTCATAGGGCTTCGCCTTCCGGCAGCCAATCTCCGCGTTCTGGAGCAGGATTACAATGCAGCGCCGGTAAAACGATGATCAAGAAAATATCACCGGCTAAATCACTGTATCCAAGTCATCTTTACAAAAAACAGAAGTGCCCCAAATCCCCCTGTTGGCTGGTTACACACGTTTTTGCAGGCGTCCACCCAGCTGAGTTAACTAAAATCAACAAATTGTGCACCTATTCGTAAGTGCATAATCATCTATGAACAGGAGGAGAAAGCCGATGGCAAAAAAGCAACCTGCTTCGAATGCCCAGAGAATCAACTCCCAACCACGCCTTCATCAACGTGCTCCTGAAATCCAGCGCTACGGAACAGTTAGTCACGTTCTGCCGCTCGAACTCGAAGAACCGGTCCGTCTGGAAATGACAGAACAATTGAACCAGTTGCTGGCCGACACCATGACCCTGCGCGATCTATATAAGAAGTCGCACTGGCAGGTGGCAGGTCCAACTTTTTATCAACTGCATTTGCTCTACGATAAGCACTACGACGAGCAGGTTGAACTGGTGGACACGATCGCCGAACGCATCCAGTTGCTTGGCGGCATCAGCATTGCAATGGCGCCCGATATTGCCGAGACAACGCAGATCGAACGGCCTCCGCGCGGTCGCGAAGAAGTTCCCGTGCAATTGTCGCGCTTGCTGGACGCGCACCAAGTCATCATTCGTCAGACCCGCAAAATGGCGCGTCGTGCCGACGAGATTGGCGATGACGGCACCAACGATTTGCTGGTAAGCCAAGTACTCCGCACCAACGAACTCGAAGTCTGGTTCTTGAGTGAGCATCTCGTCAACGTGCCCTTGGTCAAAGCCGAAGACCCCGGCGTGAGTGAGGGTGCCGCGTAACGTCGCAGACGTGAGATTTAGCACTGGTCCACTTGTTGAACCCCGGGGAATTGCCGCCTCATCTAGATGCCTATCTCAAGACCTGAGGAGGAAACGGTCATGGCAGCGCAGTGCACCCATCTCAACCAGATCAAAATTACCAATACGGACAAACGCGTATGCGAGGAGTGCGTCAACTTAGGCGATACCTGGGTACACTTGCGCCTGTGTCTGGAATGCGGCAACGTGGGATGTTGCGACTCCTCCAAGAATAAGCACGCAACCAAGCACTTCCGCCAGCAGCACCACCCTTTGATGCGCTCGATTGAGCCGGGGGAACACTGGGTGTGGTGCTACGTCGATCTGATTGCGCCGGGAGAGTTGCGCGGCAAAAACTTCGTCCCACTTCAGCCCTAAAACAATAAACCCTCTCAGTGCGCTGAGAGGGTTGCCGCCGCTGTTGGTCGGAACAGGACTAGGCGCGTACTACATTGGCTGCCTGGAAACCTTTTGGTCCCTTGAGCAGGTCGAACTCCACGGTCTCACCTTCGTTCAAGGTACGATAACCGTTTTCCTGAATCGCGGAGAAATGAACGAAGACATCCTCCCCTGTGGACCGCTGGATGAACCCATATCCTTTAGCCCCGTTGAACCATTTCACTGTGCCTTTCTCTCTCACAAAGAACTCCTTTCGCCTCTGCTAAGAATTAACACCCCACATCCACATCCCTCGTCCAGCGCACGTTCGTACGACCCCCTCAGAGGACGTGGACTAACGCTTGACATCGCTCCCCTGTCAACAAGAAAGACCCCTGAGTTTCGCGCCTGCATGCGTCAAAATCGGCGCGAAGCTCCGGAGTCTGTCGTGGTGGCGCGAGTTGCGACTGCGAGACACGAAACATCTACCCAAGCTATTGACGTCGTTGCCACAGGAATGTGGCAACGAGCACAAGATAATACCATCTACTTACAATCTGACAAGGGGTATTTGCTCGCTAAAACGATTTATGAACGGATTCCGCCGCATTGGCAGGGGCTGCGGTCTCGTTCATCGATTGGGTTCTGGCACAGCGGATTGCGGCTAACTGATTGAAGGTAAACACCGTTAACAGCCTGCACCAATTTACGAGCACACACCTGCGTTCGAATCCGTGCAAGCTCTCGTCCGCCGTTATCGCGCCTGGAAAGCGCCGATCCCGGTCACGGTGACCCAGATCAGAACTAACCCGATTGCCATGCAGATAATAAAGATGAGCTTGGTTGCGTCATCGAAGGCCGATGAACGCCGTCTCCGGTACAACATACAAACACCTCAACTGCTAACCATCAACGAGTGACACGGGCCAGAGATTTTGGGTGAGTGGAGAAATGTTAGCCCAATTCACAGCCCACGGCAAGGGGATCCAGGGTTGGTTCGAAGGGAAATGACCCGTTATCGGCGCATGGCGATCTGCCGCTCTTCCGCGGTCATCTGGTTCCACAGCACCTGCAGATCCCGCGCTAGACGGTCGTTATTCGGATCCTGCTGCAGCGCCTTCGCGAACCAGCGGTAGGCCAGCGGCAAGTCGCGGCCCACACAATGTCCAGTAGCATACATCGTTCCCAGCACACTGTTTGCCTTTGCGTTCCCGTGTTCGGCCGCCGCTTGCAAGTCCTTTTGTGCGAGGCTGCAGCTTGCCGGGACGCCCGTCCCATACAAGTATTTCTCGCCTTGTGCCTCGAGCTGATCCGCATCAGAAACCGCCGGAGCCGTTTGCTTTAGCCTGGCTATTGATTTCCTGCTCGCCGTTGCACTCGCAGGAGACCCTGGCCTCGCGCTCGCCGCTTCTTCACTCCCGTTCTGCCCTGCACTTCCAGCTGGCTTGCTGCTGCTTGGCGTGGCGCTGCCCGGAGTCGTCGACGGGGCCGGAGCAGAAGTCGCAGCTGAGACAGCCGCTTTGGCCGCATTGCCAGCAGGTGCAGTGCCGTCCTGCGCAGGCGACACCGACGTGCCCTGAATCAACGCCGCATTCGGAATTGCAGGAGGCGGCGCAACATTGTTCGGCTCTGCGCCCGGTGCACCGGGATTCTGTGCAGTCGATACCGGCAGATCGCCCACTCCCGTCATCGGCTTGTCAGTGGCTGTGCCACTATTGGGCGCTCCTGCACCAATCTCAGAGCCGGGTGCTTCCGCAGTGCTCACTTGTTCAGTCGGGGTGTTGGGGTGTTGCGCCAGATGGGCTGCTGCGTAAGTCCGCAACTGCTCACGCCAGTGCCAACCGGCCACGCCGATTCCAATCAGGACTAGCAGCAGCACCACAGACCTTCCCCAGTGGCTTTCCTCTAAATCATCTTCCAGCAGGTAGGACACGCTGGTGTTGGTGTCATCGGACAGGCCCAGGAAAGATGGCCCGCTAACTCGACGCACGGGTTCGCTCCGCACCGGGGCCTGGACGGATGGTCTGTCGTTCCCACCTTTTTCGGAGATCGGCGGGAGCGGTGGAGGCGGCTGTGGCGGCGGTAACTTCGCGCCGCACATGCCACAATAGTGATACCGCACGGCGCTCTCGTGTCCGCACTCCTCACACCGTACAAGCAAGCTTGAAGGCATAGATATACTTCTTTTGGATGGCGAGACCCGGCACCTCGTTGTGTGAGCTGCTGCTCGCTTCGCAATACCCTGATTCGTCTTATTATCGCAAGATTCGCCTTGCGATGCATGCGCCGAAATCGACTGTAAGGCGGCCCCATGCGGTTTTCGAAGTTGAGGCGATTAAAGGGCGTCCGAGCGCGCTGCCGAAAACTCGAGGGAAGTCGAGGGAGGCTTCCTCCTCTACGAGAATCTGACCTTCACATCCGGCCCCTTCTCGAGATGAATGCTGTCGATGAAGCGCACTTTGCCGGTGCGCAGAGTCATGATGACCGACGACGTTCGCGTCCCCTCGCCAAAGAACCGCACTCCACGCATCAAAGCACCATCAGTAACGCCCGTGGCGGCAAAGATCAGTTGTCTTCCCGGCGCGAGGTCTTCCGCTTCATAGACTCGGTTTTTATCTTTTATTCCCATGCGTGCGATGCGCTCTTCCAATTCCGGTTTGTCGATGACCAAGCGTCCCTGCATGTAGCCGTTCAGGCAGCGGATCGCGGCCGCTGTGATTACGCCCTCCGGGGCGCCACCCGATCCCATCACTGCATGGACACCCGTCCCGATCACCGCCGCCGCAATGCCCGCCGACAGATCGCCGTCGCCAATCAGTTTGATCCGCGCTCCCGCCGCCCGAATTTCGGCGATCAGTTTTTCATGCCGCGGCCGGTCGAGCACAATCACTACTAAATCTTCCACATCGCGCTCCAGCCTCTTGGCGATATTTCTCAGATTCTGCGCTACCGGCGCGTCGAGATCGACGGCATCTTTGCAGGATGGTCCGACAACAATTTTTTCCATGTAGCAATCGGGAGCATTCAGCAGCCCGCTGCGTTCCGAAGCTGCCAGCACAGTAATCGCCCCGGGCGCGCCGGTAGCGCACAGGTTAGTTCCTTCGAGCGGGTCCACGGCGATATCGACCTCCGGCACGTCGGTGCCATCGGGAAACTGCGCTCCCACTTTTTCCCCGATGTAAAGCATCGGCGCTTCGTCCCGTTCGCCTTCGCCGATCACAATCGTCCCGCGCATGGGAATGTTGTCCATGGTCTGGCGCATGGCCTCAGTCGCCACCTGGTCCGACAATTTGCGCGCACCCTGACCCATGGTGTGAGCGGAGGCAATCGCGGCCACTTCCACCACGCGCAGGAATCTCGAGGCCAGGTCGCTTTCGATGTTCTCACCAAAACTTCTGACTTTGCCTTCCTTGTTTTCCGTTCGGGACTGCGTCGCCATCACGATCCTCCAAAAGAAAACCGGCTTAGGAATATAGCGCGAAGTGGGGCAGAAGGGGAAGCTGGCTATGGCGATAGCGCTTACTCTAGTTTCTGGATCGCACCATGTCCGGCGTATAAAGAACAAACGTGCATCCCGAGATCGAAGAACAGCTCAATACTCCGCGGCGCAATAGTCGCGTCGGACCGTTATCGGGGAAAGGCACCTCAAAGGATGCAGCACTTAGAGCCCTGTCGGCCGACCTCAATTTTTCTGAACCGCTCACAAACTGTATTTCTTGGAGCTTCGATCCCGGGCCAAAGAGCAGAAAGAACTCAGCGCTGGCGGACTCCGATGTAATACTCGGCAGCTTCACCGTCCGTAGCTTGCTAAGTTCTTCGCGACCCGCGTTGCCGAAGCGCCCGGGATTGGCGCTGGCACCCAGGCGATCGAGGCGCTCCTGCGTTTCCTTCGTGGCGTCAAGTTTCGGCGATGCAATCAGGGCCAGTCGGTACATTCTTGCCGCCTCATCCTTTTTGTGCTCTTGTTCGTAAACCTGACCCAGGTGGTCCGCATTGATGTAGTTTTGTGAAATTGTCCACGCGGCGCTGAGGTACTTTGCCGCCTCGTCCAACTCCCCCAGCTTGAAGTATGCCCAACCAAGCGTATCCCAGTAGGCGGAAAGTACGGATGGACTGGCCAAGTCCTTTTCGCTTAAGTCAGCCAATTTCATTTGTGCAGTCGATTCTTCCTCTGCCCGGACGGCCTTTTTTGCGTATTCCAGCGACAGCGGCAGACTTTGGCCAGCGTCGGCCATCTCGTAACTCACGCTATTGAGCATCTCCGGACTGGAGTCCAGGTCAATTGCTTTTGCGAAGGCCTCTAGCGCCTGATCTTGTTTCCCTCCGTGCATGTAAATCGACCCCAGTTGCGAGTACAGACGGGCATGATCCGGTGCCAGCTTGATCGCGGATTCCACCGCACCAGCGGCCTCGTCGTAGCGCTTTAAAAGGGAAAGCGCGCCACCCAGGGCAGAGAACATGTCACTATTTCCTGGCTCAGACTTCACAAGATTCTGCAGTACGGAAGCGGCTTCTTGATATTCCTGCTGATCCATCAAGGCAGAAACGAACGCCCTGTTAACCACGGAATCGTCTGGGTCAGCCTCGCGAGCCCTCCGGAAAGTCTCAAGCGCCATCTCATGCCTCGAGGTGGTAACGTAGATGCCGGCTAGCAGGAGCCAGGCACGTGCAAAATGGGGATCGGCCTTGACCGCGCGATTGAGAGAGTCGATGACAGCAGGTATGTTGCCGCTTCGAGCCTGGTTCACAGCATCGTTAAAGGCCTGCATTGCCTCAGAATTGTCGCTGTACGGCAGATTAGCAACCTCTTTTTGAAGACTATTTGGCGAGGAGCTCGTTGAGAAGAGTACGACGGTACGCGCATAGTCGTCGGCAACAGCCATGGCGAATCTTTTGTAGGTCTCATACTTGTCCAGGGGAACTTCGTGTTGCTTAACGACAAGCGTGCGCACAGTCTGCAACGCCCCACGCGCGAACGAATACGAAGCGTGATACTCCGCGAAATCCTCTTTGAGGTCCACTTGGGTTGGAAGGTGCGGTGAATAGCCGTCGGGCAGGTCTACGCGCGACTCGTTCCTGAACTCTGCAATCGGTCCCAGAAGAATGGGATGAGTTGGCTTGGTGTCCGGAACCGGACCCAGAACCGGCGGAAGCGGGGAACTAATGCGCCTCTCGGACCATTGTGGAAAATCCTTTCGAGTATATGAGTATGAGAGTGTGAAGGGACTGTCGAACTTCTCCGGTGGGCTCACTTACCTCGCCAGCAAATCCCGAGTTGTAGGAGATCTGCTGCACCAGGTCCTTCCATTGCGGCATCGGCACCCGCCGGAACGCAGCCCTCAACAAGACCTCCGCATCATCACCGCTCACGTTGCGCTCGATCTTTCCTTCCAGTGTCCCGTCATCCTTGAGCTTTGCGTCGATGTGAAATGTCTCAGCAGCTTTCGTGGGAGGTTCGGCTGGCGTGGTCAGAAACGCAGCCGATTTATCCACCGGAATCACCAGGGCCTGCTTGTCGCGCAGCAACGCCAACAGGTACCCATAGGGCGCAACCTCCGCAGTCGTGTCCAGCCACACCAAGCCATTCCCCTGCGGAACGGCGGTGATCACGTGATCAAACTGCGCGGGCGAAGGAACATCGAGATCAAGCTCGTGGCTGGAATTAATCAACGCCGGATACGCCTTAATTCCCGCGGCTCCCAGCAGGGAAGCCAGCAAGGTGTGCTTATCCTTGCAATCGCCGTATTGGTTGGCGAGAACTTCTGCCGCGGAATGCGGCTGGTAGCGTCCAATCCCAAAGGCCACGCCGATGTAACGGAATTGCGTGCTCACGTAGTTGTAGATTGCGCGCTCCTTCGCATTCTCGTCGGCCGCATTTTTGGTAAGCTCGGCCGCTTTCGCCTGAATGTCCGGGTTCGGCTTTACGCGGTCCAGTTGCAGTTGGTTGTACCAAGCGCCAATTTCTTCCCAGCTCTGAAATGTGGAGATCTGCACGTCAGGCGACGGCAACTTTCCGCGCGCAAGATGGTAAGTTTGTTCTTCCTGCTCCTTCTTCTGCTCATCCGCTGACTTCTGTTCCAACTGCGAGGTATTCCACACGAAGACGCGGCGCGAACCTTCATCGCTGATCGCCGGCTTGTATCTCGGGCTCTTCCACCTCAGCTCGCGCGCTCGCGGGACGCTGACCTTCAGTTCCTGGTCGAGCATGATGAAATCGTGCGAAAAGTTGAATGCATACCAAAATTGCCCGGGCGCCAGCGGTTTAGTGGCATGCCAATGAGCCTGAGTCTCCAGCACATCGCCCACGCTTAGCCCTTTCACGGCCACGTGCTTCTCCCGCAAATCACTGTAAAAAGGCGCCTGCCGCGTGATCTCAGCGGGCATGTCCTGAATGTTCTCAGCGGGAGTAGTGATTACTGTTCCGTCCGGTTTTCGGACACGGACGTAATCAACATCTATGCTCTCGGTTGCACCCTGATAGGAAAATGTCAACACTCCGTAGCGTTGAACGCCAGCGTCTGACTGGATGCGGATTCGAGCGGAGCTTTGGCGTGTGCCCGTCCCGTCGTTCTCGAAGGCAATTTCCGTGGAGTCCTGCTCACAAACAAAGGCCTCTTTGGAATAGTCCGGCTTCGCAGCCACCGGTTCGCTTTTCATGCTTTTCGGTTGTGTTGCTTGAGCGGGGGCTTGGGCCTTACACATGCTCAGGAAAACGACCACTGCAACAAACGGCAAATGGCACAGACACTTCAACATAAGCGGAATGGTTTTACCTTGCCAGGGAGAAAAAGGCAAGGATTCATCTCACAGAATCAGAGTTTCTTGTAGGCCGAGTAGAGATGAACCCCTTGTTGAGCCTCCGGTCTGGTTGGCTTCACTAAACCTGCTAAAATTACGTCAAGGCACTGTCCCGCGCGTGGGGCTATAGCTCAGCTGGGAGAGCGCATCGTTCGCAACGATGAGGTCGTCGGTTCGATCCCGACTAGCTCCACCAACTTCTAATCAGTTCGTTGCCAGTCGGACTGCGCAGCCCCGTTTGCTGTTGAGCCACTCTCAGTGAGTTTTGCCTCTCTTAGGCGTTCAGCAATCTTGTCGGCGAACGGCTGCGCGAGCTGTCCTACCGATTTAGCATAAGTGTTACCCAAGAACGCTTGGCGGATCGTGTCAGTGTGATCGAAGATCCGCTTCCCGCTGGCGTCCGTTAGCCAGTAGTGAATCTTGGCGGTTTCTCGGCCAGATCCCATCCCGACGAGCAACCTTTTTGCCCGATTGCCCGAATGCCATTCCAACACCTCTCCTCTAAGGGTGTAGACGACGCCCTTGGCATCCTTTAGAGGTTCCGGAACGACGTAGAAATAGCGATCGTCCTTCTTAATGAGTTCCGCTAGTGTCTCAAACTTGAGTTGGTTCATGTCGTACGGCCACGAAACTCCGGCGGGGAGGACAAAGGTGTCGACAATAATAGTCGGCTTACTTTGCTCAGCGCCTTGCACAATCGACGTTAGCAGGAGAGTGCCAACAATGAACCGAACAACCACATTCACCCGAAATGCTTGCCGCACGTTGATCTGCCACATTCTAACCCCATTTTGTGGCGATGGCCTCAGTGTTGAATTTCGACATTAATGTAAGCCTTCCAGCCACTGAGCAATCTTAATATGTGTTGGTGTTTGATCTCCTATCCACTAATGGCCTGTGTCCGACTAATAGAAACATTCTTTTCTGTCCCTGCGCTCGCGCTTGTGCAGTTGACCTCTATGTGAGCACTGTTCATGGCATCCTTTAGAATCAGGAATGGATTGTGCTTAGAGTCGAGAGGTTTAGCCGTTGGGGTTCGTGCCACGGAGGTTGCCTCCATTCTTGAATGCATGAGCCATCGTTAGGAGTCGGTGGGGTGGTTGAGTTTCGAGAGTATCAGAGCTTCTTTGTGAAAGGTCATCCGCACGGTTGGGTCAATCACCGTTCCGGGAGAAAGGATCTTGATAGCGACATCACGATCCCGGCGTTGGTCGTGCGCACGATAGACTACACCGATCCCCCAGCACCGATCTGCTCAAGAATCCGGTAATGCGACAGTGTCTGCATGGGGACGCCCGGATTGCCCCATAGACTTGGTCCCCTTGCAGACACCGTTAGCGCATGCTGAATTTTTTCAGTGATAACAACGACCCGTTGGGAATTGGCCCCAAAGAACACTGGCCAGGATTTTGCGGTGGAGCTACGCGCAAACCTGCGGAGCCCAGCAAGGACAGGCTGCGAGGTTCCTGTTGCCAGTCAGCCCCGCAGCCTACCACAGCCCAGAGAAAGCCACTGCACCTCCCAGCATCTTTCGTGCGGCGGCCTCGCTGTTTTGATTGCTGCTCTCATCCTTGCACTGCTTTTGTGCGACACGATGTGACGATTATCACTGCCGATGGTTATTTCCTGTGACAACTTATACTCTGTCCGGTTTTTGTAACAAAAGTCCTTGATCATCGGATGGTACGAAGAGATACAGTAGAAGAAAGTATGGGCCCGGGGACCGCTTTGGGTGTCTTCCTTTTGGGAGCAGCGGTAGGAGCTGTAACCACGGCCATATTTTACTTGGCACAAATTCGCTCTCTCAGAAACCTGCTGGAAACGCTCGCGCGGAAAGACCGGAGTGATCTCCCATGCGATGCGCCTTCCAGCGAAACCCGCAAGTCCGCATAGGAGAACTGCCACTGTTGATGGGCCAAAAGGAAAACCGGGCCGTCGGAACTGTCCTCATCGTTTCGCCCGATCGCACGGCCATCGGTCAGATCAGCGACGTCTTACGGGAGCACGCACTCTCTGTCGATACCACCGGCGAGCCCACCATCGCCTTGCACCGTCTGAACCATCACAAGTTCGAAGCGGTGGTTGTCGACTCTGCCCTTGAAAATGATGCCCTGACCTGTTTTCGGCAACTACGTGCCTCTTCCCTGAACCGTACCGCCATCGCCTTCGCCCTGACGCGGGGTAGCGAGGAGACCGCAGCAGCTCTCCGGCAAGGCTTCAGCTTCATTTTTGAGAGACCGCTGATTCCCGATTCCATCAGCCACACGCTCAAAGTTGCTTACGGATTAATCGTGCGCGAGCGCCGCCGCTACTTCCGATATCCGGTCGTGGTCCCTGCCGTCCTCAGCCGAAAGAACGCGCCGGAAGTCTTCGGCCGCACCGTCAATGTAAGTGAGAACGGCCTGGCCCTGAGTACCTCGATCGCTTTAGTGCCCGGTTCTGAAGGCAAGGTGCAGTTCACGCTGACAGAGCCTTTGTTACAGATCACCGCCGAATCCAAGGTCTGCTGGAATGATGCGCGGGGCAACGCCGGGCTGCAGTTCTTATTTCTTCCGTCGGATCTCGCCTCTCGCTTGCAGATGTGGCTCGCTCAGAAACTCGAGCAGGAACTGCCCCCATTGGTTGCGGAAAAATTCCGGCACTCGATTTCTCCTCATGAATAGTGCAGCGCTTCGATCGCGCGATTATCAATTGAATTAATCGCAGTAAATTGCACGAGCCGCCTCAAAACGAAGTGAAATCTGCACTGTCAGCTTTTTGCCGGGAACTCCTTGCCCGCAGCCATAACCAATTCAGCAGACCTGCCAAGAGCGCCGCAAACAGGAAAAGAGATTTGCTCATATCGATCTGGGTTATTAGCACCAAACAGATGACGATCCCGACCAGTCCCAGAAACGCTCCGCCCGGAAGTTGGAAGCCGGCTCCGCCAGGTCGTTTTCTGCGCAGAACGAGAAGGCCTGCACAGGCAGCAGCGTAATAGAACAGCCGCGCACAGGCCGAAAGCGTTACATTCCAGGAAAAATCTCCAATGAGCGCCAGCAACCAAATGAGAACCGAAAACACCAGAATTGAAACGTACGGCGTGTGAAATTGCGAGTGAACTGCGCTGAATATTTTTGGGAAATCGCCTCGTTCAGCCAGTGCAAAAGTAATCCGGGGTACAGCAACCATCTTTGCTGTGAGATATCCGTAGCAGGCGATCAGCGCCCCGAGCGCGACGAAACTTGCGCCCCCGCGCCCCAGTACTACATCGGCAATCTCGGCCAGAGGACGCTCACTTGTGAACGGGCCAGCTATCACGCGGATAACAATCCATTGAATCAGTGTATAGAGAATTGTGGCGCCGGTTAAGGCGGTGAACAGGGCAAAAACTGCGTCGCGTCGCGGATTTGTGGCTTCACTCATGGGCACCAACGCGGTCTCGAAGCCTCCATACACAAAGAACATCAGCAAGATGGCTTTAAGCCAATTACTCGAACCCATCTGAACTTGAGTTGCGGAGGCGATCCTGTGGCCAGCAATGTAGAAAGTTCCGGCCGCGACCACGATTACGAGTGGCAACAGCTTCGCAATCGTAAATATGTTGCTTACTTTTGTGCCGCCACGAACACCACGGTAATTCACGGCCGCCAAGAAACCAACTAACGTCGTCAGCACGAAAATACGTGGAGCTGGGTGGTTCGCCAGGACCCAGAACTGGCCCAGGTAAATGACGAAAAGATTTGTATTGGCAGCACAGGCGCTCAATTGAGCAAGCCACAGCAACCATCCGATTTCAATTCCCACCAGCGGGCCGAATGCCTCGCGTCCATACAAGTAAGGCCCGCCAGCCTCGGTGAAGTATGATGCCAGTTCGGCATAACAACCCATGACAATGCTTGTAGCTGCCGCTGCAATCAGCACAGCTAGGGGGCTGCCAGCTCCGGTAAGCCGGGCCATCTGGGATGGCAGCCCAAAAATACCGCTGCCAATCATGGAATTAATCGTGAGCGCAGCCAGACTCCATCGGCCGATCACTCGAACTAACCTGGGTCGGCTACGATCTGGCACTGCTGTTTCGGTCATGGCCTTCAAAAGCACAATCCGCTTGACAATCAATCCGGTCAAAAATACCTTTGCACCTCATAAACTGCGAAAGAGTCCGATTGTCGCACAAAGCAGAGGGGGCTATGGGCAATCTACACAGGGTATGGGTTTTCGCGTCGCTGGTTACTTTATTCTCAATCCTTAGCTACGGCCAAACTGCCACTACTTCGCTCCGTGGCACAATTTCGGATCCACAGGGCGCAGTCATCGAAGGTGCCACTGCGACTCTCTCGAATCCCGCCACCGGTTTTTCCCGCTCCACGAAAACCGACGATCACGGTTTCTACCAGTTCCTGCAAGTAACGCCCGGAACATACAGCTTGACGGTCGCAAAGCCTGGATTCGCGACGCTCAAGGAAGAAGGCTTGCAATTGCAGGTCGATCTCCCCGCCACATCAAACTTGACCATGCGAGTACAGGCGGAAGCGAGCACGGTGGAAGTTATGAGCACCAGCGTGCAGGTCAACAGTGAGGACGCCACCGTCGGAAACACCTTTGGGGCTTCCCAGATCGAATCGTTACCTTTCGAAGGCCGCGATCCAACCCAGATTTTGAGCTTGCAGCCGGGCGTCACGTACGTTGGAAGCAACGTGGATCAAAACCAGGACAGCCGTGGTGGTTCGGTAAGCGGCGCCCGCAGCGACCAGACCAACATCACGCTTGATGGCATCGATGATAACGATCAGGTTAAAGGTTATGCGTTCCAGGGAGCGCTGCGCTCAACGCTTGATTCCTTGCAGGAATTTCGCGTGACCACCAGTAACGCCAATGCTGACGAGGGGCGCTCCTCAGGAGCGCAAGTTTCGCTTGTCACCAAAAGCGGTACCAATAGCTTTCACGGATCAGTCTACGAATACAACCGCAACAACGTCGGCGAGGCCAACGATTGGTTCAACAAGCAAAGCCAGATCGACTCAGGGCTTCCCAACATTCCTGGACAGTTGATCCGCAACACTTTCGGGGCAACTGCTGGCGGCCCGATTGCGAAAGATCGGGTTTTCTTTTTCCTGGCCTATGAGGGACAAAGAACACGCGAGAATGTGCAAACCACACGCGTAGTGCCGAGCGACAATCTGCGGCAGGGCATTGTCAGCTACGACTGCACGGGAGATCCAAAGTGCCCTGCGGGCGGCGTCGAAACCATGACGCGGCCAGACTTGGCTTTTTTGGATCCAAACTGCTCCGGTCTTGGAACCTGTCCTCTCGGACCGGGCGCGAATCCCGCAGTGATGACCCTGTTCCAACAGTATCCTCACCCCAATTCCACAGCGGTGGGTGACGGGCTCAATTTTCAGGGATTCACGTTTCCTGCGTCTGCGCCCGGCATGCTCAACACGTACGTCGCAAAATTCGACTTCAACGTGACGCAGAATCAGCATGTTTTTGTTCGTGGCGGTCTGGTTGGCGACAACACCGGACCGCAGGGCCCGGAATTTCCCGGACAGCCCCAGAGCACGGTTGTTACAAACAACAGCAAAGGATTGATTGTCGGATACACAAACACTTTGCGGTCCAATCTCATCAACAACTTCCATTACGGCTACATTCGCGAAGGTGTCGGCAACATTGGCCAACTCACGAACAACTACACGTTTTTTGGAAACGGGCCGGACTCAATGACCGCGGATACCTTCACCATCAAGTCCAATGTTCCGGTACACAACCTGGCGGACGATATGGAATGGGTGAAAGGAAAACACACGCTGGGATTCGGCGGTAATCTGCGCATCATCACCAACAATCGTAATTCCAATGCCAATTCGTTCATTGATGCCCGCTCCTACACCTTGTGGCTGAACCCGACCGCGTTTATTGCCGGCCAAGGCCGAAGCTTTGATCCGAGTGCTCCGCAGTTCGCTTCGCTGGGACTACCTGCAGTCAACTCCAACTTCCAGAATGGCTATGACTGGCCGGTGATCGCGCTGGCAGGGTTGCTTGATTCCTCTTTCTCCAACTACAACATCACAAAACAAGGGAATGCATTACCAACCGGACAGCCCGCCCAGCGTCACTTCCGCGCGCACGAATTCGAAACCTACATGCAAGACACTTGGCGCATTACGCCACAGCTGACGCTGACATATGGGTTGCGTTACACGTTGTTGCAGCCGCCATTTGAAACCACCGGGACTCAGGTATCGCCCTCCATCAGCACAGAAGCGTTTTTCCAGGACCGGGCGGCAGCCATGTTAGCCGGACACGGTTTCAATCCGCCGATCAGCTACGCTTTGTCCGGACAAGCCAACGGTAAAGCCCCATATTGGAATTGGGACTACGGAAACGTGGCTCCCAGACTGGCGTTTGCGTGGTCTCCGAAAGCTGAAGGTGGTTTGGCACATCGCTTACTGGGTGGCGCCGGAAAGAGTTCCATTCGCGGCGGGTATGGCATTTACTATGACCACTTCGGACAGGGTGTGGTTGATAGCTTTGATCGCAATGGTTCATTCGGCTTGACCACCACGATCCAGAATCCTATCGGGCAGTACACGCTCGATACTTCGCCGAGGTTCATCGCCCCGAATGTCATCCCGAAACAACTGATCGCTGCGCCGCCAACCGGCGCCTTTCCGAAACTGGCTCCGCAAGGGTTACCGTTAGGCGCAACCACGGCATGGGGAATCGATGACAGGATGAAGACGCCTTATTCCCATGTGTTTGACTTCTCCATTAGTCGCGAACTTCCGAACAGCTTTGTCGTCGATGTGGCGTATATCGGTCGTCTGGGCCGACGGCTGTTGCAGGAAGAAGATCTCGCAATGCCGCTCGACATTGTCGATAAGCAATCGAACACCGATTACTTCTCAGCTGCGACTCTTCTCTCGAAAGCTGCTGCGGCACAGGTTCCTATTCAGAATCTGGCAAAAATTCCTTACTGGGAAGATATGTTTCCGGGCGCAACCGGTGTCTATGACGCCGCAGATTTTGGTGAATGCACACCCGGTAACGCCCCGGCGAATTTCTCTCCCACGGCAACGCAGGCGATGTACAGCTCGTATGCCTGCGCCTTGCACAATGAAACTCTACCGCTGATTTTTGCGGACGTTCCCGGAGAACTTGGCTTGGGTCCTAACCCTTGCTTCCCTGCCTGTTCCAAGCTTGGGCCTTACGCATATTTCAACCCTCAATTTACGTCGCTCTACGCCTGGCGAAATGCCGGGACGAGTTCCTACCACGCTCTCCAGGTCATATTGCGGCATGGAATGACGCACGGCCTGCAGTGGGATTTGAACTACACGTTGTCCAAATCGGTCGACATCGGTTCGAATGCTGAACGCGTCAACAATGTTGACGCGTATTATCAAGCTGACCAGATTATTAACTCCTGGTCGCCAGCCCAGCTTCGTGGTCCCTCAGACTTTGACACTACTCACCAAATCAACACAAACTGGATCTACGAACTGCCATTTGGGCGTGGAAAACGCTTTGCAAGCACTTCAAGTGGTTGGGTGAACGCGATCATCGGAAACTGGCAATGGTCAGGGCTGGCACGCTGGACCAGCGGGTTCCCCACAACCATTGAAACCTTCACCAGCTTCCCGACGAACTGGTATTTGCCGTCCACTGCAATCTTGAGTGGACCCAAGCCGCAGACCGGGGCGTTCATCGGCGCCAACGGCAACCCCGATTTGTTCAAGGACCCTGCGGCAGCGCAAGGAGATTTTCGTTACTCTCTGCCGGGCGAATCAGGGCAACGCAATGAACTGCGAGGGCCGGGATTTTTCGGAATCGATACCGCACTCAGCAAATCGTGGCCTATTCACGAATCACAAGCGTTGAAGTTCAGCTGGGACATCTACAACGTCACGAATTCAGTTCGATTTGATGTGGCCAGTTTGCCCCAAGGCACGGGTCAACTGGAACAGCCCGCAAGCGTCTTTGCGACATATACCAGCACATTGACGAAACCTCGTGTCATGGAATTCGCCTTGCGGTATAGCTTCTGATGGGAATTCGATGGCTAACAATCGCGTTCGCCGGATCGCTGGCTCTGGGCAGCGGCATATTGTACGCACAGTCGCCTAAAGCCGAGACCATTTTCGTCGGAAACTTTCTAACGCTGGATCGTTCACAGCCTCAGGCTGGAGCCCTGGCAGTCGCTGCAGGCAAAATCATTGCCATCGGCTCGGCATCATCTGTCAATGCTTTTGCTAGCAGCAGCACTCGCATCGTCAAGTTCGATGGGGTTGCCGTTCCCGGTTTCGCAGACGCACATATCCACGTTGAAGGTGTAGGCGAGCAACTGGAGCAGCTCAACCTTCGAGGCCTAAGCAAACGGGAGATTCTCGACAAGGTTGCCGAGGCTGCGCGTAACTCGCCTGCAGACTCATGGATCACCGGCGGCGGCTGGGATCAAGGCTTCTGGCGTCCTGCTGTCTTTCCGACAGCCAAAGAACTCGATTCCGTTAGTGGCGATCATCCGGTCGCACTCAGCCGTATCGACGGCCACTCCACATGGGTCAATTCCAAGATCCTGCTTCTCGCGAAGATCAAACGCGATACGCCTGATCCTGACGGTGGCCGAATTCTGCGGGATCCGGCCGGCGAGCCTACTGGCATGTTGGTTGATAAGGCGCAGAACCTGCTCCGTGGCGTGACGCCCAAGCCCAGTCGGGCTGATCAGGAACGCCGGATCCGGTTAGCGCTTCAGCAATTCTCGAAATGGGGACTGACCAGCGTTCACGATGCTGGGGTCGGCCTGGAAACGATTTCCATATATAAGGACTTGCTGAAGCGCGACGAGCTTCCTGTCAGAGTCTATGTGATGGCGGCTGGCGATGAGGCGAGGAGTCATTACCTGGCGCATGGCCCGGAGCCCGACCTCGGCTATGGCATGCTTGCGGTCCGCAGTTTCAAGCTTTTCCTTGACGGCGCGCTTGGATCGCGTGGAGCTGAATTAACAGAGCCGTATACCGATGCTCCCCAAGAGCACGGCCTGGAACTGATGAATGATGTTGATCTTCGGCGGGTAGTGAAGGCCGCCCGGGAAAAAGGATTTCAAGTCAATGCACATGCCATTGGAGATCGCGCGGTCCGGCGCGCACTTGATGCGTTCCAGCAAGGTGGCGTGACGCCGAGCGACAGGTTTCGCATAGAGCATGCCTCGATGGTTAGTAACGATGACCTGCCACGGTTTCTCTCGTTGGGCATTGTTGCCTCGATTCAGCCGGTTTTCATAGGAGAGTACAGCCGCTGGGCGGAGGATCGTGTTGGAGCGTCGCGCGTGCATTGGGTGCTTCGAACCCGAGACCTGTTGAACGCCGGAGTGATCTTGGCAGCGGGGACGGATTACCCCGCCTCTGACTCGGGACGTGCGGTCGACACTCTTTATTGTGCCGTCACAAGGAAGGGCGCCGATGGAAAGCCAGCAGCAGGCTGGTATCCGGATCAACGCGTCGATGTCGATCAGGCACTTCGCATGATGACTGCCGGTCCGGCCTTTGCCGCATTCCAAGAAAACGACCTCGGTCTGAGTGTCGGCCGTTATGCAGATTTCACCGTTCTGTCTTCAGACCCTTATCAGGTGCCGGTCAATGATTTAAGTAAACTTACAGTTCGGCTGACCGTCGTGGCGGGCCATGTGAGCTTCGACGGGAGCGTTAGAAAATAGCCATCGGGGGTCAGTATCAACGACTGAGTTTTCGCTCCGCCCCACTCGTAAGACTCCTTCCCGTTTTTATTCGGATAGGTATAATGTCCGCTCGCGTGGCGGGGGCATCGCTAACATCGTCCACTTGTTTAAATCAGCCGCATGGGTGGCACTGAAACGACTGGCCCTGGGTCTCGGGCTGATCGGGGCGTTCTCGGCCATCCTGCTGTTCTCCGATCTGACCCACCGTAACGCCGCCTCCGCTTCTGGGAGCGGTCGGATCTTCAAGGCCGCAATTGTGTACTTCGCTCCAGACGTCGGCACTGACATCTGCGTTCAGGGCTTGATCGACGGCCTGAAAGCCAGCGGCTTTGAACGAGGCAAGAATCTAGATGTACGCATCACCAGTGCCCAGGGCGAAATGATAAACATACCAGCCATATTGCAAAACCACGATAGCTCCGACGCCGACCTGATCATGACCATCACCACGCCATGCCTGGCCGGGGCATGCAACCGCGTAAAACATAAGCCGGTGGTTTTTACCTGTGTGACCGACCCGATTGCGGCCGGCGCAGGCAAGACGCAGACGGACCATCTGCCATTCGTCACTGGGGTCGGGAGTTTTCCGCCCGTGGAACGCGTTCTGGACATGATGGAGAAGCTCGTTCCCGGTCTGCATGCGGTGGGAACGATGTACAACCCGGCGGAGGCCAATTCGGCGAAGGAACTGACCGTCGCCCGCGAGGTGTTCCGCAAGCGCGGCGTAAGACTGGAGGAAGTCGCAATCAGCGGATCGAACGAGGTCTTGCAGGCGGTCCAAATTCTTTCCGGACGCGATATTCAGGCGGTGTGGGTGCCCGGCGATAACACTGCGATAGAAGGCTATGAGGGTGCAGTAAAGGGCGCGAAGGATGCGCGGTTGCCCCTGATCACCGACGAGTGCTCAGCTCTAGGCCGAGGTGGCCTGGCTTGCCTGGGACCGAGCCTGTCAAGCGCTGGAATAGCCTCGGGCATGCTGGCGGGACGAGTTCTTCGCGGAGAGAACCCGAAGGATCTGCCTCTCGGCGAAGTAGCCGTCGAGGAAATGGCCATCAGCAAGTCGGCCGCGCAAGAATTTGGACTCGCCATTCCGGAGGAATACGCAGACAAAACACGACAGTAAGTACCGAACACTAGAAGCCAATG
>Ga0187777_10000812_pt1 | contig 20530 bp, 20 predicted proteins | sample 1015_Q2_SP5_10_M_FD_132416 | JGI IMG/M metagenome (GOLD analysis project Ga0187777, IMG submission 132416) | Tropical peat soil microbial communities from peatlands in Department of Meta, Colombia - 1015_Q2_SP5_10_MG | ecosystem: Environmental > Terrestrial > Soil > Wetlands > Peat | place... | reverse complement strand
TGCGCGCCGTCGTTCAAGGCATACGAGCCGGCGGACGGGACGCGCACGAGCACGTTCATCGTGCTCAGCTTCGAGCGGAAGCTCTGCCTGATCGGCGGCACCGGCTACGCGGGCGAGCTGAAGAAGTCGGTCTTCACCGTGCTCAACTACCTGCTGCCGCTCGACGGCGTGCTGAGCATGCACTGCTCTGCCAACGTCGGCGAGGACGGCGGCGCAGCGCTCTTCTTCGGGCTCTCCGGCACGGGCAAGACGACGTTGTCCGCGGATCCGCGGCGCGGTCTCATCGGCGACGACGAGCACGGCTGGAGCGACGAGGGCGTCTTCAACCACGAGGACGGCTGCTACGCGAAGGTGATCCAGCTCTCGCCGCGCTCCGAGCCGGAGATCTACGCGGCGACGCGGCGGTTCGGCACCGTGCTCGAGAACGTCGTCTTCGACGAGGTGACGCGCCACGTCGACCTCGACGACGACTCCTTCACGGAGAACACGCGCGCCTCGTATCCGCTCGACTTCATCGCGAACGCCGTGCCGTCGCGCACCGCCGGCCATCCGCGCAACGTCATGCTGCTGACGTGCGACGCGCAGGGCGTGCTACCGCCGATCGCGCGACTCACGCCCGACCAGGCGCTCTACCACTTCGTCTCCGGCTACACGTCCAAGGTCGCGGGGACCGAGGCGGGGCTCGGCCTCGAGCCGGAGATCACCTTCAGCACGTGCTTCGGCGCGCCGTTCATGGTTCACCACCCGGCCGTCTACGCCGACCTGCTGAAGCGGAAGATCGAACGCCACGGCGCGCGCTGCTGGCTCGTCAACACCGGCTGGACGGGTGGCCCGTTCGGGATCGGCAAGCGGATCAGCATCGAGCACACGCGGGCGCTGCTCGACGCGGCGCTCTCGGGCGATCTCGACGGCGTCGAGTACCGGGTCGACCCGGTCTTCGGCTTCGAGGTGCCCGAGCACTGCCCGGGCCTGCCCGACGACGTGCTCCGCCCCGAGTCCACCTGGCCGAACGAGGACGAGTACTGGGTGCGCTACCGGGAGCTCGCGACGCGCTACGTCGGCAACTTCCGCAAGTTCGCCCCGGAGTGCCCGCCGGAGCTCGTCGAGGCAGGGCCGCACGTGGGGGAACCCCTGGTTCCCCCACGGACCCCCTCCTCTGCGTAGGCACCGAGGCGGCTGTGGGGGAGCGCTCCGGCCGGAGCGCGGTCCGGCCTCCGCGCGCGACCGTGGTCGCCTCCCAAGAGGTCGAGGGGCGGCTGAAGCTGTGGCGCGGGTCGTGGCGCTCCGCATCCCGACCCGCGTGGATCCGCCTGCGCGTAAGCCGGCCTAGCGGCCCGGCTTACGCTCCGGCCTCGGCGCCCGTCGTCGAGCGGAGGGTCGCCGGGTTCCCGCCCGCGTCAGCGGCGTCGTGCCGTCTCGGCGAGCGCCGCCTGCGCGTCGCGGACGAGATCTCGCACGATCTGTCCCGCGGGTCTGATGTCGTTCACGACCGAGCAGGACTCTCCGGCCCACAGCGGGGCGTACTCGATGTCGCCCTCGAAGTCCGGCGTCGCCACCCCCACTGCGTACCGCGGCCACTCCACCACCTCCCCTGAGGAGAGCTGGTGACGTCCGAGCGATGTCCCCTCGCCGGGGCGCCCGCCGGGTGGCGGTTGCCCGGCTGCCGTCCACTCCTCGTACGTGCGGTTAAGAAGGGTACGGTGGGGCGCGCCGGGCCACCCGATGTCGTAGAGATCCCGGGTGAGGACCGTGTCCGTCGCGTCGCTCGCGACGATGCGCTGTTTGTAGCCGGCGTGAGCATTGGCCTCGTCGCTCGCGACGAAGCGCGTGCCGAGCGAGACGCCCTGTGCGCCGAGGCCGAGCGCACGCGCGACCCCGGCTCCGTCGCCGACGCCTCCGGAGGCGAGCACGGGCGTCGGTCTCACGGCCTCGACGGTAGCGGGGAGGAGCTCCCAGATGGATGTCGTGCCGCGGACGTGGCCGCCCGCCTCCACGCCCTGCGCGATCACGGCGTCGACCCCGGCCTCCACCGCCGATTCAGCCTCGTTGACCGATCCGACCTGGATCAGCACGGTGAGGCCGTCGGCATGTGCCTGCGGAACCAACGGGGCCGGATCTCCCCAGAACAGAACCACGGCGGCAGCACCGGCTTCGGCCGCCGCGGTGATCTGAGACCGGAAGAACTCGCGGTCGTTCTGGGCCTCTTCGGCGTCGTCCTCCCCGATGTCGATGATGAGGTTGATCCCGAACGGGCGATCGGTCATCCCCCGTGTCCGCTTGACCTCGGCGCGGAGGACCTCGGGCGGCATTCCGCTCGCGCCGAGCACACCGAAGCCGCCGGCATTCGACACAGCTGCCACCAACTCTGCGCGCGCCCCGCCCCCGACTCCAGCGGAGAACACCGGAACCTCGATCCCCAGCGCGTCACACAAGGGCGTACGCAACTCGAACGCCACTCGGCGATTATTCCCGATCGGGCCACGGCCGGTGTCCGCGGCGGTCGTTAGGGTGGAGGCTGCGTGCATCTCCGCGCGGTAAAGCTCCGTGGCTTCAAGTCGTTTCCCGACACGGTCGAGGTGCGCCTCGAGCCGGGCGTCGGCGTGATCGTCGGGCCGAACGGCTCCGGCAAGTCGAACGTCGCCGACGCGATCCGGTGGGCGGCCGGCTCGCTCAGCCCGAGCGAGCTGCGCGCCGAGAAGCCCGACGACGTCCTCTTCGCCGGCGCGGCCGACCGCGGCCCCGCCGACTTCTGCGAGGTCGAGCTCCTCTTCGACAACTCGGACGGGACGCTGCCGGTCGACTACTCCGAGCTCGCGATCGCGCGCCGTCTCCACCGCGGCGGCGAGGGCCAGTACCTCGTCAACCGCACGCCGGTGCGCCGGCTCGACCTCGTCGAGCTGCTCGCCGACCTCGGCCTCGGTCAGGGCATGCACTCGATCATCGGCCAGGGGAAGGTCGAGGCGATTCTCGCCTCGAGGCCGGAGGAGCGGCGGGCGCTGATCGAGGAGGCGGCCGGGCTCGGACGCTTCAAGGCACGCCGCCACCGGGCGGAGCTGAAGCTCGCCCGCGTCGCCCTCCAGGTGGAGCGCGCCCGCGACCGCGAGGACGAGGTGCGGAAGCGGCTGCGTCCGCTCGCGCTCCAGGCGACCGCGGCCGAGCGTGCGGAGAAGCTGCGGGGCGAGCTGGCGCTGCTGCGCGCCCGGATCGCCGAGCTCGATGTTGCCGCGCTCGACGAGCGGCTCGCCACGGCCGGCGAGCGCCGAGCGGCGGCGGCGCTCGGAAGGCGCATGGCCGAGGAGCGGCTCGACGCCGTGCTCGCGGAGCGCGGCCGCGCCGAGGAGGAGCTCGCGGACGCCGCCGGCAGGCGCGAGCAGGCGATGCAGGCGCTCTATCGGCTGCGCAGCGCCGCGGAGCGGCTCGCGATCCGGCGCGAGTCGGCGTGCGGGCTGCTCGAGCACGTGCGCTCGGAGCTGGCTGCGGTCTCGTCCGAGGCCGGCGAGCCCGGCATGGAGACCGTGGAGCTGGAGCGGACGGCGCTGGAAGCCGCCGAGGCCGCTCGGGTCGCCGCCGTCGAGCGGGAGACGCGTGCGGAGCGCGCGCGCCGGGCGCTGGCACGGGTGCTCGCCGCCGAACGGGCGCTTCAGACCGCGGCACAGGTGCGTCTCGACGAGATGCTCGCCGAGCGGACGGGCATCGAGGTGGAGCTGACCGGGGCGGCGGGGGAGCGCGAGGCCGCGCTCTCGGTCTCGTACGAGCTGCGCAGCCGTGCAGCCGGCCTCGCGGTCCAGCGTGAGGCGGCGACGCGGCTGATCGCGCGCCTGCGCGCGGAGCTGGCCGAGGCGGAGGCCGCCGCAGGCCACGACGGACCATCGCCGGAGGAGCTGGAACGGCAGGCGCTCTACGCGCGTGCGGCTGCGCGCGAGACCGCCCACGCCCGCGACACGCTCGCCGAGCGTGCGCTGACCTCGCAGGAGCGGCTGGCGACGCTCGAGCGCTCGCTCGCCGAGCGCGAGGGGATCCCGCCGGCGGCGCGCGCGCTCGCGGAGCAGGGCGAAACGATCGCGTTGTCGCTGCTCGAGGTGGAGCCCGGGACGGAGCGCGCCGTCGCGGCCGCGCTCGGCCCGCGGGCCGCTGCGATCGTCGCCGCCGACGCGAAGAGGGCGCTCGCGCTGCTGGAGCGGGCCGCGGCGGCGGGGCTCGGCTCGCTGCGGGTGCTCGCCGGGCGCGACCCGCGGGCGCTCGTCGCCGAGTTGCCGATCGTCGAGAAGGACGAGCTGCTCGCGTCGCCCGTGCCGGCGGTGACGCGGGACGGCTACGGCTACGACCCGCAGCGCGGCGAGCTCTGGTTCGCGGGCGAGACGGCCGAGGCGGTGCTGCTCGAGCTCGACGCCCGCCGGGGCGCGCTCGCCGAGGAGGCGCGTCTCGTCTCCGACCAGGCGCAGATCGCCGAACGGGCGGCCGCCGTCGCCGAGGAGCGGGCCGCCCGGGCCGAGGCGGCGTTCGCCGCGGCGGCGCCGCGCCTGCGCCTGCGCCGCGCCGACGCGGAGACGCTGAAGGCGCTGCTCGCGGCGGCAGGACGGCTGGAGCGGGGACTCGAGTCGCTCGACCGCGCCGTCGACCGCGTCGAGGCGCCGCTGCGCGCCCGCGGCGAGGCCGGCTCCGAGCGCACGACCGAGCTCGGCGCCGCCCTTCGGGCGCTGGGCGAGCGGGAGAGCAGCCTCCGCCGCGAGCTCGCCGCCTGCGCCGAGGGCGCGTCCGCCGCCGAGCGCGACCTCGCCCGGCTCGGGGGCACGACGATTCCGGAAGGCGAGGCGGGAGATGCCGAGCCGCTGCGCGCCGAGGCGCGGTCGCTCGTCGCCGCGGCAGACGCGGCGGCAGCCGAGGCCGCCCGCGCCGGGGAGGAGGCGCGCGTCGCCGAGTCCGCGCGCATCGACGCGGCCGTCCGCGCCGGCCGCCGCCGCGCGCGCCCGCACCAGCTCGCCCGCGTCCTCACCGGCGCCGAGCGACTGGACGAGACGCTCGCTGCCGCGGCGGCGGCCGCCGCCCGCTTCGAGACGCCGCTCCGGGCCCACGTCGACGCCGGCGGCGCGCGCACGGGCGAGCTCGGCGAGGAGCTGCGCCGTCTGGGCGCTGCAGAGGTGGAGCTGCGCCAGGAGGTCTCGCGGGCGTCGGAGCGTGCGTCGGCGATCGACGTCGAGGTGGCCCGCATCGAGGCCGAGGCGGACGAGGCGCGGCGCCGGCTCGAATACGCCGGAACGGACGAGCGAGCCGAGGGCGACGACCGCGAGGAGCTCGCCGAGCGCGCGGAGCGGCTCGAGCGCCGCCGCGAGTCGCTCGGCCAGGTGAACCCGCTCGCGAAGGAGGAGTACGACGCCGAGAAGGCGCGGCTCGAGGAGCTCTCGACGCAGCGCAAGGATCTCGAGCAGAGCCTCACCGAGCTCGAGAAGCTGCGCGACGAGCTGACCGAGACGGTCGAGCGCCGCTTCGCCGAGACGTTCGACGCGGTGCAGCGCCACTTCCACGAGGTGGCGGGGACGCTCTTCCCCGGCGGCGAGGGCCGCCTGCGCCTGACCGAGTCCGAGGACGAGGACGGCGAGCCCGGGATCGAGGTCGAGCTTCGGCCCGCCGGGAAGAAGGTGCAGCGGCTCTCGCTCCTCTCCGGCGGCGAGAAGGCGCTCGGCGCGATCTCGTTCCTGTTCGCGCTCTTCCTCGCGCGGCCGTGCCCCTTCTACCTCCTCGACGAGGTCGAGGCCGCGCTCGACGACACGAACATCGGCCGCTTCGTCGCGCTGCTCCGCCAATACGCCGAGCGCGCGCAGTTCGTCGTGATCACCCATCAGAAGCGGACGATGGAGGCGGCCGACATCCTCTACGGCGTCACGATGGGCGGTGACGGCATCTCGCAGATCCTCTCGCGGCGCCTGCCGCGCGAGGAGGCGCAAGCGGTCAGCGCGGCGTAGCCTTTGCGGCGCGATGCCGCACGACCACGCCACGAAGGTGCCGCGCAAGCTCTACGAGCAGGAGTTGCTGCGCCTCCAGGCGGAGCTCGTGAAGCTGAAGGAGTGGGTGCGGGTGAACGGCGTGCGTCTGGTCGTCGTCTTCGAAGGCCGCGACGCAGCCGGCAAGGGCGGCGCGATCAAGCGGATCACCGAGTACCTCAACCCGCGCGTCGCGCGGATCGTCGCGCTGCCGGCGCCGACGGAGCGCGAAGAGGGGCAGTGGTACTTCCAGCGTTACATCGCGCACCTGCCGACGGCGGGCGAGATCGTCCTCTTCGACCGCAGCTGGTACAACCGTGCCGGCGTCGAGCACGTGATGGGCTTCTGCACGCCGGACGAATATCGCCGCTTCCTCCAGCAGTGCCCGATCTTCGAGCGCCTGCTCGTCGAGGACGGCATACACCTCGTCAAGTACTGGTTCTCGGTCAGCGACGAGGAGCAGGAGCGCCGGTTCCGCTCGCGTCTCGAGGACCCGCTTCGGAGCTGGAAGCTCTCGCCGATGGACCTCGAGTCGCGAGCCCGCTGGGTCGACTACTCCCGGGCAAAGGACGAGATGTTCGTCCACACGGACATCCCCGAGGCTCCCTGGTACGTCGTCGAGGGTGACGACAAGCGCCGTGCGCGCCTCAACTGCATCGCCCATCTGCTCTCGCTCGTGCCGTACGAGGACGTGCTCGAGACGCCGCTCGAGCTGCCGGTCCGGCCGCCGGAGAGCGACTACAAGCGGCCTCCGCGGGAGCTCTTCCGCTACGTCCCGGACTACACGGCGACGCTGCTCGGCGAGTGATGCTCTACGATCCGGCCCACTTCGAGCCGCTCGTCGACGAGTCGTGGGACGAGGCTCGGGTCCGCGACGCGATCCGCGCGATCGTCGCCGACGCGGACGCCGCGTACAGCCCGGACGGGCTCTGGCCGGCGCACGAGTGGGACGGCTGGGACGCGCCGCTGCCGCTGAAGAACCTCTACGTCGGCGCGGCCGGCGTCGTCTGGGCTCTGAACCGCCTGCGGCTCCACGCGGAGTCGGCGCTCGACCTGCGCACGGTCGCATTGCGCGCGCTCGAGCTCTGGCGGGAGGAGCCGGACTTCGAGCGAAACGAGATCAAGCCGGAGCCGGCCGAGTCGTCGCTCTTCTGCGGCGAGACCGGCCCGCTGCTCGTCGCCTGCCTCCTCGGTGCCGGCGGCTCGCTCGCCGACGACCTCCTCGCACGCGTGCGCGCGAACGTCGCGAACGAGGCGGAGGAGCTCTTCTGGGGCACCCCCGGCACGCTGGTCGCGGCGGCCGCGATGGGGTGGGACGACGCTGCGCGCGAGAGTGCGGACGCGCTCGCCTCCCGCCGCGACGCCGACGGCCTCTGGACGCAGCGACACTACGGCCCGACCGTTCGCAGCCTCGGCGCTCCGCACGGGCTCGTCGGGAACGTCGGCGCCCTGCTGCGCGTCGAGCACGACCGGAACGACGCGCTCGGGCGGGAGACGGCGGCGATCCTCGCCGCGCACGCGATCGTCGAGGACGGGCTCGCCACCTGGCCGCTCGGCTTCGGCGGCGGGCTCGAGGCACGCGACGGCCAGATCAGGCTCCAGTGGTGCGGCGGCGCGCCCGGAATCGTGATCGCGGCGGGCGGGTACCTCGACGAGGAGCTCCTCCTCGCCGGTGCCGAGCTCGTCTGGCGGGCCGGCCCGCACAACGACGAGAAGGGCCACGGCATCTGCCACGGCACCGCCGGCAACGGCTTCGCGCTCCTGAAGGCGTTCGCGCGCACGGGCGACGAGCGCTGGCTCGAGCGCGCCCGCCGCTTCGCCGTCCATGCCCTGGCGCAGGTGGAGCGGCTCCGCGCTGCACGCGGCCGCGGCCGCTACTCGCTCTGGACCGGCGACGTCGGGACGGCGCTCTACGCGGCCGCGTGCATCGACGCGGACGCGCGCTACCCCGTGCTGGACTAGGCCCGGCCCCGCCCGCGGAGCTGTTTCACTCCCCTGCGATTCGGCGTCTGCGCGTGCATCTTCGCGATGAGCGACTCCGTCCACGCGCGACCGCGACGCGTGAAGTCGAGCAGCAGCTCGAGCTGCTCCACCGTGTAGTCGGGGAACGTGGCGAGCACGTCCTCGTCGGCGCCGTAGATCGAGTTGCCCATCCTCTTCACCTTCGGCGTCGCCTGGACGAGCACCCGCCGCCGGTCGTCCGGATCGCGCACCCGCTTTGCCCAGCCCGCCCGCTCGAGGCGGTCGAGCACGCTCGTCACGGCGCCGGTCGTCAAGTGCATCCTCTGCGCGAGCTCGCCCGCGGTGATCGCACCCACGTGCTGGTCGAGCACGTCGAGCGCGCGCGCGTCCGTGCGGTTGAGCCCGAAGCGGTCGGCGACCGCCTGGTCGAGCGCATCGGTCGCCACCTGGGAGGCGCGGACCTCGGCGATCAGGGAGCGGATGAGCTGTTCTCTTGACATTCCAATAGTTCGATATCTAAGATAATGACCGATCTAGATGAATGGTAGCGCGGAGAGGAGCCGGAGGGAAGGTTCGGCGGTCGAGGCGGAAGGCCTCGTCAAGACGTATCCGAAGGGCGTGCGCGCGCTCGACGGGGTCGGCTTCGCCGTCGAGGCCGGCACCGTGTTCGGCCTGCTCGGCCCGAACGGCGCCGGCAAGTCGACGACGGTGAAGATCCTGACGACGCTCACGCTCCCGGACGAGGGCCGCGCGCTCGTCGCGGGCCACGACGTCGTCCGCGAGCCGATGCGCGTGCGCGAGGCGATCGGCGTGGTCGGGCAGAAGCCCGGCATCGATCCGGACGCGACCGGCCGCGAGAACCTGCGCCTGCAGGGCGACCTCTACGGGCTGCCGCCGCGTGTGGCACGTGCGCGCGCGGACGAGCTGCTCGAGCGCTTCCGCCTGGCCGACGCGGCCCGGCGGATCGTGCGCACCTACTCGGGCGGCATGCAGCGAAAGCTCGACGTCGCGCTCGGGCTCGTGCACCGACCCGAGGTTCTCTTCCTCGACGAGCCGACGACGGGCCTCGACCCGGAGGCGCGTGCGGACATGTGGGAGGAGATCGAGCGGCTCGCGCACGCCGAGGGCGTCACCGTGCTGCTCACGACGCACTACCTCGAGGAGGCCGACCGGCTCGCCTCGCGGCTCGCGATCGTCGACCGCGGGCGCATCGTCGCGGCCGGCACGCCCGACGAGCTGAAGAGCGGGCTTCGCGGCGACACGCTCGTCGTCGAGCTCGCCGTGTCGGTGAACGGGCGCGCGCTCGACGCCGTCGGCCGCGTGGAGGGCGTGCGCGAGGCCTCGGTCGACGGCCGCGTGCTGCGCGCACGCGCGGACGAAGGAGCGCGCGCGGTTCCGGCCGTGCTCGCCGCGCTCGAGGCGGCCGGCGTGCCGGTCGCGGCTGCGACGGTCGCACGGCCGTCGCTCGACGACGTCTACCTCCGCCACGCCGGGCGGACGTTCGGTGCCGCCGAAGCGGAGGACGTCCGCCGATGAGGCTCGCGATCCGTCAGACGCTCTCGCTCACGAAGCGGCTGCTCCTCGCGCTTTGGCGCCAGCCCTGGTTCGTGGCGATCACGCTCGTCCAGCCGATGATCTGGCTGCTGCTCTTCGGCGCGCTGTTCAAGAAGGTGATCGACATCCCCGGCTACCACGGCGGCTCGTATCTCGAGTTCCTCACACCGGGCATCGTGATCATGAGCGCGCTCTTCTCCGCCGGCTGGAACGGCATGTCGCTCATCGACGCGATCGACCGCGGCGTCATGGACCGCTTCCTCGTCTCGCCCGTCTGGCGCGGTGCCCTGATCGCGTGCGGTGTCCTGAACGTCGCGGCCGTGATCGTGATCCAGTCGCTCGTGATCGTCGCCGTCGCGTTCGCGGCCGGCGCGAGCTTCTCGGTGCTCGCCGTGCTGATGATGCTCGCGCTCGCGGTGCTGCTCGGCGCTCCGATCGCGGCGCTCTCGAGCGCGCTCGCGCTCGTGACCCGGCAGGAGGAGTCGCTGATCGGCGCGGTGCAGTTCGTCGTCCTACCGGCGACATTCCTCAGCTCCGGGCTGATGGCCGCGAACCTGATGCCCGGCTGGATCCGGGACGTCGCGCGCTTCAACCCGGTTAACTGGGCGGTCACGGCGGCGCGGGCGGTCGCGTCGGCAGGCACCGACTGGGGGCTCGTCGGCGAGCACGCTGCGCTGCTCGCGGCAATGCTGCTCCTCTGCGGGTGGCTCGCGACGCGGGCGCTCCGGGTCTACCAGCGGGCGGTGTGAGCGACCCGGCTACGCTCCGGCCTGTGGCGCGGAGCTGGGGTGAGCTGCTGGGGGAGGCGGACGCCTCCCCCGAGCCCGAGGCGGCGCGGGCGGGCTTCTTCTCCCGCCTGCGCGACTCGCTTGCGAAGTCGCGCCGTGCGCTCACCGAGCAGATTCAGGCCGCCGCCTTCGACCCCGGCGACGACCGTGCCTGGGAGCGGCTCGAGGAAGCGCTCATCCTCGCCGACGTCGGCGTCCCCGCCACTGCGGAGCTCGTGCGCCGGCTCGAGGCCCGCGGCGAGCTCGGCGATCTCGGCGAGGCGCTCGCGGAGGAGGCCGCAGAGCTGCTCGGCGATCCCGGCACGATCCACCTCACCGGGAAGCCGAGCGTGATCCTCGTCGTCGGCGTCAACGGCACGGGCAAGACCACGACGATCGGCAAGCTCGCGGCGACGCTCGCCGAGCACGGGCACTCGGTCGTGGTCGCGGCCGCGGACACCTTCCGCGCAGCGGCTGAGGAGCAGCTCGAGATCTGGGCGCAGCGCGCAGGCGCCGATTTCGTCGGCTCCGAGCGCGGCGGCGATCCCGCCGCAGTCGCCTACGACGCGATCGAGGCGGCGCAGGCGCGCGGCCGGGACGTCGTCATCGTCGACACCGCCGGCCGCCTGCACACGCAGGCGAACCTGATGGAGGAGCTCGCGAAGGTGCGGCGCGTGATCGCGGGCAAGCTCGAGGGCGCGCCGCACGAGACGCTGCTCGTCGTCGACGCGACGACCGGCCAGAACGGCCTCCAGCAGGCGCGGCTCTTCGGCGAGACCGCCGGCGTGACCGGCGTCGCCCTGACGAAGCTCGACGGCTCCGCGAAGGGCGGCGTCGCGATCCCGATTGCGTACGAGCTCGGCCTGCCGGTGAAGCTGATCGGGGTGGGGGAGCAGCTCGACGACCTGCGTCCTTTCGACCCGCAGGACTTCGCCAGGGCCCTCGTCTCCGGCTGACGGGTACCCTGGCAGCCTATGTTCGACACCCTCTCGGACAAGCTCCAGGGCGCGCTCGGCGACCTCCGCAGCCGCGGCGTCCTCGACGAGGAGGCGATCTCGCGCGCGATGCGCGAGATCCGCCTCGCGCTGCTCGAAGCCGACGTCAACTTCGACGTCGTGAAGGAGTTCGTCGCGCACGTGCGCGAGCGCGCCGTCGGGCAGGACGTCCTCAAGAGCCTCACTCCCGGCCAGCAGGTCGTGAAGATCGTCCACGAGGAGCTGACGGAGCTGATGGGGACGGGCTCCTCGCAGCTCGCCTTCGCCTCGCGGCCGCCGACGACGATCCTCCTCGCCGGCCTCCAGGGCTCCGGCAAGACGACCGCCGCCGCCAAGCTCGCGCTGCTGCTCCAGAAGGACGGCCGGAAGCCTGCGCTCGTCGCCGCCGACCTGCAGCGCCCTGCCGCGATCGACCAGCTCGTCCAGCTCGGCGCCCAGATCGGAGTGCCGGCCTACGCGGAGGAGCGCAGCGACCCGGTCGGGGCGGTGCGCGACGGGATCGAGCGGGCGAAGGCGGACGGGCGCGACGTCGTCGTCCTCGATACCGCGGGCCGCCTCCACATCGACGAGCCGCTGATGGAGGAGCTCGCAGCAGTGCGGCGGGAGGCGAAGCCGCACAACGTGCTCCTCGTCCTCGATGCGATGACGGGGCAGGAGGCGGTCAACGTCGCGAAGGCGTTCCAGGAGCGTGTGGACTTCGACGGCGTGCTGATGACGAAGCTCGACGGCGACGCGCGCGGCGGCGCGGCGCTGTCGGTGCGGGCCGTCACCGGCCGACCGATCAAGCTCGCCTCCGTCGGCGAGAAGCTCGACGCGCTCGAGTGGTTCCATCCCGACCGGATGGCGTCGCGCATCCTCGGCATGGGCGACGTGCTCACGCTGATCGAGCGGGCCGAGGCGGCGGTCGAGGACGACGAGAAGGAGGAGCTCGAGCGCCGCGTGCTCGCGGGCGAGTTCAGCTTCGACGACTTCCTCAAGAGCTACAAGATGCTACGGCGAATGGGCCCGCTCCAGGGCGTGCTGAAGCTGATCCCCGGGATGGGCAAGCAGCTCGAGGGGCTCGACCAGGTGAACGAGAAGGAGCTCGGCCGGGTGGAGGCGATCATCCTGTCGATGACGCCGCACGAGCGGCGCGTGCCGCACGTGATCGACGGCTCGCGGCGCAAGCGGATCGCCGCCGGCAGCGGCACGACGGTCACGCAGGTGAACCAGCTGCTCGAGGCGCGAAAGCAGATGGCCAAGATGATGAAGGCGATGGGTTCGGCAAGATGCCGTCGCTTGCGACGCTGCAGCCCCAGGGCGGGGCCGCCACGGGCAAGCCTCGCCCGAGCGCGACACGCAAGTCCTCCAGCAAACGAAAGAAGAAAGCGAGAAGGTGATGCCATGGCAGTCAAGTTGAGGCTGACGCGCGTCGGCTCGAAGAAGAACCCGATCTATCGGGTCGTCGCCGCCGACTCGCGCTCCCCGCGCGACGGCAAGTTCATCGAGATCCTCGGCCGCTACAACCCGCAGAGCGAGCCGTCGCTGATCGAGCTGGACGAGGAGAAGGTGCGTGGCTGGCTCGCGAACGGCGCGCAGCCGACGGCCCCGGTGGCGAAGCTCCTGAAGATCAGGGGTATCGCGTAGTGCCCCTTCAGGCTGAAGGGCACTGATGGCCGAGCTGCTCGCCGAGCTCGCACGCCGGCTCGTCGACGAGCCCGACGCCGTGCGGGTCGAGCAGACCGAGGGTGAGGACGGCTCGCTCGTCCTTCGCCTGCACGTCGCCGAGGGCGACGTCGGCAAGGTGATCGGCCGCCAGGGCCGGCTCGCTCGTGCGCTGCGCACGATCGTCCGCGCAGGCGGCCCCAACGCAGGGCGCAGGCTTCAGCTCGAGATCGCCGGGTGATCGCAACGCTCGACGACGTGCACGGCGGTCTCCGTGCGCCCGCGTATTTCGAGACACTTGCCGTCGGCGCCTGATCTCGTGCCGGTCGGGCGAGTCGGCCGTCCGCACGGGCTCGACGGCTCGTTCTTCGTCGAGGAGCCGAGCGAGCGGCCGGAGACGTTCGCCGCCGGAGCGACGCTCTTCGCAGACGGGACGCCGGTGAAGGTCGTCGCCGCCAAGCGCGGCTCGCACGAGCGGCCGGTGATCCGCCTCGACCGGCGGGTCGAGCGCGGAGCGACGCTCGCGGTGCCGCGCGCCGAGCTGCCGCCGCTCGGCGAGGACGAGTACTACGCGTTCCAGCTCGTCGGGCTCGCCGTCGAGGAGGAGGAGGGCCGGTTCCTCGGGCGTGTCGTCGACGTGCTCGACTACCCTGCCAACGACGTGCTCGAGCTCGATTCGGGTGTGTCGCTGCCGCTCGTGGGGGCCTGCGTGCGGCAGGTCGATCTCGAGGGCGGGCGAATCGTTGTCTCCGTAGGCTTCGCCGACCCCGAATGAGAATCGACATCTTCACGCTCGTGCCGCACGCCTTCGCGTGGCTCACCGAGCAGCGGCCGCTCGCCGGCGTGCTCGGCGGCGAGCTCGAGCTGCGGCTCTTCAGCTACCGCGACACGACGCCGCTGCGGGCCGGACAGGTCGACGACGAGCCGTACGGCGGAGGCGCCGGGATGGTGTTGCGGGTCGACGTCGTCGCGGCGGCACTCGACGCCGCCTACGGAGGCGTGCCGGAGCACCGCATCGTCGCCCTGACGCCGCAGGGGCGCCCGCTGACGCAGGCCGTCGTCGAGGAGCTCGCGAAGGATGACGCGCTGACGCTGCTCTCGGCCCGGTTCGAGGGCTTCGACGAACGGGTGGTGCAGCACCTCGCGAGCGACGCGATCTCGGTCGGCCCCTACGTCCTCTCGAACGGCGACCTGCCCGCGATGGTGCTCCTCGACGCGATCGCCCGGCGGCTCCCCGGCGCGCTCGCGGAGGGCTCGGGCGAGCTCGAGAGCTTCTCCGAGGAGCTCGGCGGCGGGCTCGAGTACCCGCACTACACGAGGCCGCCCGAGTTCCGCGGCTGGACGGTGCCGGAGGTGCTCCTCTCAGGCGATCACGCCCGGATCGAAGCGTGGCGCAGGGAGGGGATCCGGTGAGCGACCCGCTCGGACGCATCTTCCCGGGCCTGCCGCGCAACGTCCGCGTCGTGCTCGACTGGGTGATCACGATCGTCGGCGCGATCGCCATCGTGCTCGCGCTGAAGCAGTGGGTCGTCAACCCGTACCGGATCCCGTCGTCGTCGATGGAGCCGACCCTGCACTGCGCGAGGCCGGGCCCGGGCTGCGAGGCGAGGTTCGGCGACCGCGTGCTTGCCAACCGCTTCATCTACCGGTTCGAGAACCCGAAGCGCGGCCAGATCATCGTCTTCAAGACGCCGCCGCTGGCCAAGGTGCGCTGCGGTGCGGGCGGCACCTTCGTGAAGCGGCTGATCGGGCTGCCAGGGGACACGGTCCACGAGGACGAGCTCGGATTCATCTGGATCAACGGGAAGAAGCTCAACGAGCCCTACATCCAGGCGTCCCGGCGGCTCGGCGACACGAACCGCGGCAAGACCTGGCACGTCCCCGCCGGTGAGTACTTCTTCATGGGCGACAACCGCAACTCGTCGTGCGACTCCCGCTACTGGGGCTCGGTGCCGCGGAAGAACCTGATCGGCGAGGTCTTCTTCGTCTACTGGCCTCCCAACCGGATCGGCTTCCGCTAGTCCGTCGCCCCTACGGCGGGCGTCAACCGCGTTCCGCTACGATTGCGCGTCGGCCCATCGGGCCGCCTCTGCCATGAGCAAGATCATCGACTCGATCGAGCGCGCCCAGCTGCGCAAGGTGCCCCGCTTCAAGGCGGGCGACACCGTGCGCGTCCATTTCCAGGTGATCGAGGGCAGCCGCCGCCGCGTCCAGGTCTACGAGGGGATCGTGATCAAGCGGCAGGGCTCCGGCGCCCGCGAGACCTTCACGGTGCGCAAGCAGTCGTTCGGCGTCGGCGTCGAGCGGACGTTCCCGCTCCATTCGCCGAAGATCGAGAGGATCGACGTCGTCGCGATCGGCGACGTCAACCGCGCGAAGCTCTACTACCTGCGCGGCCGCGTCGGCAAGAAGGCGCGTGTGCGCGAGAAGCGCTACGGGGCAGGGCCGGTGCTCGAGGATGCATTCGACGAGCCGCTCGAGGCCGTCGAGGAGCCGGAGGAGACCGAGGCCGTCGAGGAGCCCGAGGTCGAGGCGGTGGAGCTGGAGCCCGTGGCGGGCGAGGCCGAGCCCGTCCCGGCCGAGTAACGCCTCTCCGGAGACTTCCGCACAGCGAGGGGCGCGCGCTGGGGCGCGCGCTATTGTCGGTCGGTGAAGCGGACCGGGCAGCGGCTCCTCCAGTTCGACCGGAAGCTCGGGGCGCGGTTTGTCGCAGGCACCGACGAGGCGGGCCGCGGCTCGCTCGCGGGCCCGCTCGTCGTCGCCGGCGTCCTGCTCGACTACGGCGCGCTGAAGGAGCATCGCGTCCGCCCGCTCACCTACCTGAACGACTCGAAGCAGTGCTCCGAGGAGCGGCGCGAGGAGCTCTTCCACGCCGTGCTCGGCTGCGCCGAGCGGGTCGCGGTGCGCGTGATCCCGGCGAACGAGATCGACCGCAACGGGCTGCACCGCTCGAACCTCGCCGGGCTGCGCGCGATGCTCGAGGCGCTCTCGCCCCCGGCCGAGGCGTGTCTCGTCGACGGGTTCCGGCTCGGGCCGCTTGCGCCCGCGCACGCCGCCATCGTCGACGGCGACACGAAGAGCGCCGCGATCGCGGCCGCGTCGATCGTCGCGAAGGTGACGCGCGACCGGTTGATGCGGCGCCTCGACGCGCTCTATCCGGCGTACGGCTTTGCCCAGCACGTCGGCTACATCACGCCGGGCCACGCCGCCGTGGTGCGCGAGCGCGGTCCCTGCGCGGTGCACCGTCTCAGCTTCCAGGCCCTCTGCTACCGCGTGGAGACCGCTGCGTAGCGGCCACGCGGCCGAGCGCCGCGCCCTCTGGTGGTACCGGCTGCACGGCTGGCGGATCCTCGGCGCGAACGTCTGGGCGGGCGGCAACGAGCTCGACCTGATCGTGCGCCGCGGACGTGAGCTGCGCTTCGTCGAGGTGAAGGGAAAGGGAGGCGCCGGCTTCGGCGACCCGCTGGAGATGGTGACGGCCGAGAAGCAGCGCCGCGTGCGCCGCGCCGCCGCGGCGTGGCTGTCGGCGCATCCCCAGCTCAGCCGCCTGCGCGTCGGCTTCGACGTCGTCGCGGTCCGAGACGGAGCGCTCGAACGGGTCTCCGATGCGTTCGGGTAGCCTCCGGGCATGACGGAGGCGCGGCTGGTCGAGGACGAGAACGGCGGGCTCGGGCCGGCGGACGAGGGCTGGTTCATCGTCAATGCGCGCGAGACGGGCTGGAGCGCGGGCGACTTCGGCAAGGGGTGTTCGTTCGAGAGCAAGGAGGCCCGCTTCCCGCAGCTCGGGATCAACCTCAACGTCCTCGAGCCGGGCCAGCCGATGTGCCTGTATCACCGCGAAAACGCGCAGGAGGACTTCCTCGTGCTCTCCGGAAGGTGCTTGTTGCTCGTCGAGGGCGAGGAGCGGCCGCTGCGGCCGTGGGACTTCGTCCACTGCCCGGCCGGCGTCGACCACGTCTTCATAGGCGCGGGGGAGGGCCCCTCGCTCGTGCTCGCCGTCGGCGCGCGCGTCGAGCGGGAGGAGATCGTGTATCCGGCCGAGCCGGTTGCACAGCGCCACGGCGCGGCCGTCGAGGTCGAGACGCCGAGTCCGGAGGAGGCGTACGCGGGCTATTCGGTCGGCCGCGTCCGCTACGAGGAGGGCTGGCTGCCCGAGTAGGACCTCCCGCCGCCGTCGCCCCGTATCGGTGACATGGCGCTGCTCGCCCTGCTGCTCGCGCTCGGCCCGTGGGACCTCCGCTGCCCGTCGATGCCGGCGGCGGTGCAGCCGGCAGCGCGCGCCTTCGTCCCGTGGGCAGGCCCCGGCGCGCAGCGGGCACTTCACGCCGGGCCGGTGTGGCTGCACGCTCTGTCGTCGCACACGGCGATCTCCCGCGACGGCGACGACACCGATCCGCAGGGCTACTACCTGCACCGCGCGCTCATCGCAGTGGCACCGTCGCACCGAGGCGCCGTGACGCTGACGGGTGCCCGGCTCGGGAAGCCGGTCGTGCGCGGCCGGCTCGGATTCGAGCGCGACGCGCCGCCGTGCGATGTCGCCGGCGACGTCGTCTCGTGCGGCGTCCCGTCGCACCGGTGGACGTCGGCGCTCCACGTCCCGGCCGGCAGCGGCTGGCGTCTCGTCGGAACCATGCTGCGGATCGGCCGCACCGGCTGCTTCCATATCACCGCTGCCGGCGCGCGCCTGCGCGTCTCGCTGCCGCTCGCAGTACCCGGCCCCGACTGGGGCACGCCCGGCTGGTAGCCAGGACAGCGGCGCCCGCCGTCGAAACCCCTTCTCCATGGCCGTCACGCAGGACGAGCTGTACGCGACGCTGGACCTCGAGCTCTCCTGGTCGGAGAGTGCCCTCCCCGAGCACGTGCGCACGAAGCACGTGCACCGGCTGCACCCGTATCACGGCAAGTTCATCCCGCAGCTCGTCGAGGTGCTGCTCGACCGCTACCTACCTGCGGGCGGGCACGTGCTCGATCCGTTCGCCGGCTCGGGGACGACACTCGTGCAGGCGCTCGAGTCGGGGCTCGACGCGACGGGTGCCGAGCTCGCCGCGTTCAACTGCCTGCTCATGCGCGTGAAGACGTCGCGCTACGACGTCGTCGCGCTCGGCGCCGAGCTGCGCGACGCGTGCGCGCGACTCGACTCGCTGCCGGTCAAGCGGCGAACGCCGAGCCCGTACCTGGGCGAGTGGTACGCCCCGCGCGCCTCGGCGGAGCTGCTCGCCTTCCGCGATCTCGCCGGCGAGTACGAGCACGCCGACGTGCTGCGCGTGATCCTGTCGCGGGCCGCACGCTCGGCCCGCCGCGCCGCCCATTTCGACCTCGAGGCTCCGGGCGAGCCTCGGACCGGCGAGTACTGGTGCCACAAGCACCGTCGCGTGTGCCGCCCGGTCGAGTCCGCGCTCGGCTTCCTCCGCCGCTACACCCTCGACACGCTCGCGCGCATCGAGGCGTTCGCGGAGCTCCGCGGCCTGGACTGCGAGGCGCATGTGCTCCACGGGGATGCGTGCACCGTCGAGTATGCGGATACGTTCGACGGCGTTCTCACCTCGCCGCCCTATCCGGGGTTGATCGACTATCACGAGCAGCACCGCTACGCCTACGAGCTGCTCGGCCTCGACGACCGGCGCGAGCTCGAGCTCGGCGCCGCGGAGGCCGGGACGTCGCGGGCGGCGATCGAGGCGTACCGGGACGGCATCGCCGCCGCGCTCGCGAACGCCGCGGCGGCCCTCGACGAGGATGCGCCGGTGCTGATCGTCGTCAACGACCGGCGCAACCTCTACCCCGAGATCCTCGACCGCGCGGGGCTTCGGCTCGAGCGGCGGCTGCGCCGCCACGTGAACCGCCGCACCGGCCGCCGCGCGGGTGAGTACTTCGAGGACGTGCTCGTCGCGCGCGCGGCGTGACTACACCGTCATATGGCCGAGAACCTCGACGAGCTGGACGCTCGTCCGGTGCCCGACGCCCACGTCGCCGGGGTTCATCTCGTTGAGGAGCGCGTGACCCGCGTGCATGTCCTCTTCGGTCTCGAAGAGGACGAGGAAGATCGTCCGGCCCGCAGCCCGATCGCCGAACAGGTAGAACTCGGTCGCCTTCAGGCCCTCCGGCGGGCCTACCCGCTGCGCCTCCGCGGCGGCGCCGTCGAGGTCGGTGGCGCCTTCGAACGTCGCGATGCGTGCGTACATGGTCTCCTCCACGGTCGTTGACGCGGCGAGCCTAACGGCCGCCGGTCGCGCCAGTCCAGACCCCCGGAGTACGAGATGATGCGCGCGGTGCCGGCCCTCGTTCCCGATCGCGCCGCGGCAGCGGCACTCGGCAGAGCGCTGCGACGTGTCGGCTACGTCGAAGAGAAGCTCGAGGAGTTGCTCGACGAGGACGCATTTGCCGGCGGCCGAGAGGAGGTGCTCGTCGCCGAGCGACGGCTGCCCCGGTCGAAGCTGGCGACGGTCGTGCGGCTGCTCTTCCTCCAGCTGCCCGTGCCGGAAGAAGACGCGGTCGACGCGCTCGGGCGGGGCGCGGTCGAGGCGCTGGCGGCGACGGGGCTCGCCGAGCTGCGAGACGGCGTCGTCCCGCACTCGCGGCTCGCGCCGATCGGCGACATCCTGCTCGCGTCGGACGGCTTCACGCGTGACGCCGACGACCCGCCGGACTACGTCGCGAGCTACACGCCGACGGCGCGGACGTGCGACGTGCTCACGCCGCGCAAGCGCGGCGAGCGGGCGCTCGACGTCGGCACCGGCAGCGGCATCCACGCGCTGCTCGCCGCGCGGCACAACCGTCACGTCGTCGCCGTCGACGTCAATCCGCGCGCGCTCGCATACACGCAGCTGAACGCCGCGCTCAACGGCCTCGACAACGTCGAATGCCGGGCCGGCAGCTTCTTCGAGCCGGCGGGTGACGAGAGGTACGACCTGATCACGTGCAACGCGCCCTATGTCGTCTCGCCTGAGCACCGCTGGATCTATCGCGACAGCGGCTTTCGCGGCGACGACCTGACCGCGTACATCGTCGCCTCGGCCGCGGCGCATCTCGCGTCGGGCGGCTACGCGACGCTGCTCGGCAGCTGGCTCGTCACCGGCGACGGCGACTCGGAGGAGCGCCCGGTCGCCTGGGTGGAGGAGACCGGGTGCGACGGGTGGGTGCTCGCTTCCCCGGAGATCGACCCGCTCGGGCACGCCGCGTCGTGGAACGCGCAGTTCTTCGGCGACACCGCCGCGTACAACGCCGTGCTCGACGAGTGGACCGCCTATCTCGACGAGCTCGGTGCGCGTGGGGTCGCAGAGGGAGCGGTGCTCCTCCACCGGCGCGGCGTGCGACCCGCGACGATCCGTGTCGACGAGATCGACGAGGAGTCGCTCGAGCCTGCGGACAAGCAGATCCGCCGCGCATTCGCGAACCGCGCGCGGCTCGGCACGATGCGAGCTCGCGACCTTCCGGGAGCGAGGCTCGCGCGGGCGATGCCGCTCAGCTTCGAGCGCACGCTCGGCCGGCGGAGCGGCGAGCTGGTGCTCGACGGCGGCACACGGTCGATGCTGCCGGCGACGCCGGCGGCGGCGAGGCTCGTCGAGCGGCTCGACGGGAGGACGACGCTGCGCAGGCTCGACGCCGATCGAAGCGCGCTCGCGCTCTGCCGCGA
>Ga0187777_10000811_pt1 | contig 20537 bp, 14 predicted proteins | sample 1015_Q2_SP5_10_M_FD_132416 | JGI IMG/M metagenome (GOLD analysis project Ga0187777, IMG submission 132416) | Tropical peat soil microbial communities from peatlands in Department of Meta, Colombia - 1015_Q2_SP5_10_MG | ecosystem: Environmental > Terrestrial > Soil > Wetlands > Peat | place... | reverse complement strand
TCGCCCCACTGACCACCGTGTGCATGGCGGGCAGGCCGGCGATGGTGAGCGTGTCGTCCTCGCCCAGGACGAACGAGCGGCCCAGACGCGGCCGCCACGTCGTCTCGAGGCGTTGCTCCACGACGCGGCGCAGGGGCACCTCGCCGCGGAAGGACGTGAGCAACAGCGCGCCCCACAGCTGCTCGCGAAGCGACTCGCCGCGAGGGTGGAAGATGACGGTCGTCGCCTCCGGCCCGACGCCGGGCTCGAACACCCAGTCGTCGAACGGACGGGGGAGCGAAACCCCATACGCCCCAATGTCGTAGACCGGGGCGTCGACGGTCGCCGTGTCCTGCGGGGTCTGAATGCCGGCCAGGAAGGCCAGCACAATCCCGAGCATGGCTCGATCCTACAAGTCGGGACGAAACCGCGCTACATTGGCCGGGCCCATGTTCCTGTTCCTGCCTTTCGCGCTCGGGATTGCGGTCGGGGTCCTGTACTGCGCCCCCGTCGGCCCGGTCAATCTCGAGATCGTCCGTCGCGGCCTGGCGGTCGGCTTCCTCGCGGCCTTCCTGGTCGCGCTCGGGTCCGTGATCGGCGACTCGTTCTGGGCTGCCGTCGGCATCCTCGGCTCGGGGCTGCTGATGGAGAACCTCCCCCTCCGGGTGACCATCGGCTTCATCGGCGTCGCGATCCTGCTGTTCCTGTCCTGGAGCGCCTTCCGCGCGTCGGCCCAGAACCCCGACTACCACCTGTCCGACCCGCCGCGCAAGCGGGTCGGCTTCGCGGTCGGAGTCGCGCTCTCGATGGCGAACCCGTTCGCGGTCTTCTTCTGGCTGTGGCTGGCGGCGTCGGGCGCGATGGCGTCGGCGGGCGTGGACAGCGCGCACCACGTCGCCCGGGTGTGGTTCTTCACCGGGCTGGTGACCGGCGCCTTCCTGTACGGCCTGGTCCTGTCCGGCATCGTCGCCTGGAGCCGGCGGTTCATCTCCGCGAGCCTGATGCGGAAGATCAACGTCGGCGCGGCCATCGGCCTGCTGGCCCTCGCGGTGGTGATGACGTTCCGGATTCTCCGGCTCATCCGATCGATGTGACCCCGCCCGCCCCATCCCCCACGCCCGCGCCGCCGCTCCTGGCGCTGCGCGCCGTCACCAAGCGGTTTCCGGGGGTCGTGGCGCTCGACGCGGTGGACTTCGACGCGCACGCCGGCCGCGTGCACGCGCTGGTCGGGGAGAACGGCGCCGGCAAGTCCACCTTGCTCAAGGTCGTCGCCGGCGCCGAGCGGCCGGATGCCGGGACCCTCGCCTTGGGCGGCGCCCCCGTCAGCTTCGGGGCGCCGCGCGACGCCTTGAGCGCCGGCGTCACCGTCATGTATCAGGAGCTCTCCCTCGTCCCGCAGCTGCGCGCCGACGCCAACATCTTCCTCGGCATGGAGCCCGGCCGGCACGGCCTCCTCGATCGCCACGCGGCGGCGGCGCGCGCTGGCGAGGTGCTCCGTTCGCTCGGAGCCGACTTCGACCCGGCCACACCGGCGGGGGATCTCTCGGTCGCCGAGCAGCAGCTGGTCGAGCTCGCGCGGGCCCTGGTACGCGACGCCAGGCTGATCGCCCTCGACGAGCCGACGGCCGCCCTGTCACTGGTGGAGACCGACCGGCTGTTCGAGCAGGTGCGCCGGCTGTGCGCGCGCGGGATCGCCGTGATCTTCGTCTCGCACCGCCTCGAGGAAGTTCGCCGCATCGCCGACGAGATCACCGTGCTGCGCGACGGCCGGCGCGTCTTCGCCGGCCCCGCCGCCGGGATCGACGACGCGGGCCTCATCCGGCACATGGTCGGGCGCGACGTCGAATACGCCCGGCTCGGGGCCGCGCGAGGGGCGCCCGGCGCTCCGCTGCTCGAGGTGCGCTCGCTCGGGAGCCGGGGCCGCTTCTCGGACGTGTCGCTGGCGGTCCGCCGCGGCGAGATCGTCGGCCTGGCCGGGCTGGTGGGCGCGGGCCGGACGGAGGTGGCCCGGTGCCTCGCGGGCGCGGACCCGCACGACGCGGGCGCCATGGCGCTCGCTGGAGCGCCGTACCGGCCGGCCTCGCCCCGCGAAGCGATCGCGCGCGGCGTGGTCTTCCTGCCGGAGGACCGCAAGACGCAGGGACTCGTCCTGGGGATGAACGTCCGCGAGAACGTCACGCTCGCGGCGCTCGGGAGGTTCGCGCGACGGGGCGTGATCCGTGCGCGCGCCGAGCGCGAGGCGGCGACCCGGCAGACGCGCGCCGTCGAGCTGCGGCCGCCCGACATCGAGCGCGAGGCCGGAACGCTGTCCGGCGGCAACCAGCAGAAGGTCGTGCTGGCGAAGTGGCTGCTGGTGGACGCGGACGTGCTGATCTTCGACGAGCCGACCCGGGGCGTGGACGTGGCCGCCAAGGCCGAGCTCCATCAGCTGATCCGCGGTCTCGCGGACGCAGGGAAGGCCGTCGTGGTGATCTCGTCCGAGCTGCCGGAGATCCTGGCGCTGGCCGATCGCGTCGTGGTGATGCGCGAGGGCAGGGTGTCGGGAGAGCTGCCGGCGGCCGGCGCGACGGCCGAGGGCATCCTGGCGCTCGCGCTGCCGGCGTCGCACGCGGCGTGATGGCGCCCCGCGCAGCCCGGCTCGGCGTCCCGCTCGCTCTCGCGGGGCTGGTGCTGGTCGCGGGGGTGCTGATCCCGGGGTTCCTGAGCCCCGCGAACCTGACCACCATCCTGCTGCACGTCTCCATCAACGGCATCATCGCGCTGGGCTGCACGTTCGTCATCATCACCGCCGGGATCGATCTGTCGGTCGGCTCGGTCGTCGGACTCGCCGGCGTGCTCACGGCCGCCACCCTGACCAGCGGGACGGTCCTCCGGGTGGCGGGGCCCGGCGGGGCGGCCGTGGTGGCCGGCCTGGTCGGGATCGCCGCCGGCGCCGCCGTCGGGCTGCTCAATGGTGGCGTGGTGGCGAAGCTCGGCGTGGCACCGTTCATCGTGACGCTGGCCACCATGACGGCGGCGCGCGGAGCGGCGCGCCTTGTGACCGGGGGCGTCCCGATCGGCTTCCCCGACCCCGGCGATCCGCTGTACGAACGCAAGATCGCGGCCCTCGACGCCCTCCATGCGGTCGGCGGCGGCCGGATTCCCGTACCGGGCCTGCCGAACGGCTTCCCGGTGCCGGCGCTGGTCATGCTGGCGCTGGTGGCCACGGGCGCGTTCGTGCTGGTGCGCACGCGCTTCGGCCGCCACGTCTACGCCGTCGGCGGCAACGAGGAAGCGTCGCGCCTGGCGGGCGTCGCCGTCGGCCGCATCAAGCTCGGGACCTACGCCATCTGCGGAGCGGGCGCCGGCCTCGCGGCCGTGCTCCTCGTCGGCCAGCTGAGGAGCGGCGGACCGGACGCCGGCATGTTGTACGAGCTGAACGCGATCGCCGCGGCCGTGATCGGCGGCACGTCGCTCTTCGGCGGCGTCGGCACGGCGTGGGGTGCCCTGACCGGCGCCCTGCTCATCGGCGTGCTGAACAACGGGCTCGACCTCCTGGGCGTGCAGTCCTTCTGGCAGGAGATCGCCAAGGGCGTCATCATCCTCCTCGCCGTGCTGTTCGACGTGTGGATGAAGCGGGCGGACGCCCGCCGTCGCGCGCGGGCCGCCCGGATCTAGGAGTCTCGGAAGGGAGCTGCCCATGTCGTCCCGTCTGTCGCTGGCACTCGGCGCCGCGCTCGCCGCCCTTTTCGCGAATACCTCCCTCCGCGCGCAGGACCTCCCCATTCGCCGCTGGCTGGTGCGCGGCCCGATTCCGGCGGCCGAGGGTCCGTTGCACGACTACCGGGGCGGTGCGGCGACGATCCTGCCGGACTCGGGGGATCTCATGGCCGGCGGCCCGTTCGTGTCGGCCGACGCCGATTCGCTCGGCGGCATCGACCTCAATCGCCTGTTCGCCGGTCCCACCGATCGCACCGCGGCGTACGCGCACGCCTACGTCTACTCGCCCGACGACCGGACCGTCCTGCTCGTGATGGACAGCGACGACGACCTGCTGGCGTGGCTCAACGGCCAGCGGGTGTGGGTGCACGTGGTCGCGCGCGGCATGCAATCGGGCAGCGACACGGCCACGGTGCGCCTGGCCGCCGGGTGGAACAGCGTGCTGCTCGAGGCGGTCAACCGCAGCGGGGGGTTCGGCGTGCTCGGCCGGCTCGCGCGCGCGCCGGGAGAGCCCGGCCTCGACGGCATTCGGCTGCAGGCGCGGCGGCCGGCGGACCTGCACGCCTACGATTACCCGGCGCCGACCGTCACGGCGGCCGCGCTCCGCTCGAGCGGGCCGGCGCTGTGGAGCCGCGACCGCATCGAGGTGCCGGCGACGTTCTCCGTCACGCTCTGGGGCCGCGACAGCCTGCGGGCCGCCGTCATGCAGCTGACCCGGGACTCCTCGCGCTGGACGATCGACTCCGTGGCCGCGCTTCCGCCCGGCACCCCGCAGAACGTGCTCTTCCGCCTCGACTTCGACGATCTGCGTGCGGCCGCCCTCGGCGCCGCCCCGCTGGGCGTGAGCGTCGCGGCGGCCGGCACCGCGCGACGCGCGGCGCTGCCGGTCGATGCCGACTGGCTGCTGCGGGTCTGGGGAGGGCGCCTGGCGACCGGAACGTGGGTGACGGATTCCTCCGACGCCGGGAGGCACGCGCGGGTGCGGCTGCTCGTGCCGCGCGCGCTCGCCGGGCGCGCGGTGGACCTGCTCGTCGCCGAGTTCGGTCCGCGCGCGAGCTACCAGGTCAACGGCGTCACCGGCGCCTGGCGGGACGGCGCCCTCGAGCTGTGCGCGCCGTGCCGCGCCGGCGACACCCTCGCCGTCACGATCGGCCTCGAGGCCGGCCGCCCCTGGTGGACGTTTCCGGACGCGCGGGTGCGCGACATCGGCTACGCCGAGTACGCCGACGGCTACGGCTACGCCCGCCAGCTCACCGGAACCGTCCCCGCGATCGCGCCGCCGGACGCGCGCGAGTGGCTGTCGGCTCTCGACGGCGCCGATCCGTCCGCGTACGCGCGCCTCGCGGACCGCTACGCCTCGGCCTACGCGCCGCTCGCGGCGCAGATCCGCCGCGACACGCTGCACCTGGTGGGCAACTCGCACATCGACGCGGCGTGGCTGTGGCCGTGGAGCGAGACGTCCGGCGACGTGATCCCGAACACGTGGCGGACCTCGCTGAAGCTGGCCGCGATGTTCCCGGGGTACGTCTTCGCCGGCAGCGCGGCGGCGTACTACGACGCGATGGACCGCCTGCAGCCGACGCTCGCCGATTCGCTGCGCGCCGCGGTGGCCGCCGGCCAGTGGGCGATCGTCGGGGGCTGGTGGGTGGAGCCCGACCAGAACATCCCCTCCGGCGAGTCGCTCGCCCGGCAGGGCCTCTACGGGCAGCGCTACTTCCAGCGCCGCTACGGCCACCGCGCCCGCGTCGGCTGGACGCCCGACTCGTTCGGCTATCCGTGGACCCTGCCTCAGATCTACCGCCAGGCGGGGCTCGACTACTTCGTGACGCAGAAGATCCGCTGGAACGACTCCACCCAGCTGCCCTACGACGCGTTCTGGTGGGAGGGGCGCGATGGCACGCGCCTGTTCACCTACAACCCCTTCGGCTACGACCACGATCTCGCCCCGGCCCAGCTGATCAAGGACCGCCTCGACGACGTGCGGCGCAACGCCGGCATTCACCACCAGCTCGTGCTGTACGGCGTCGGCGACCACGGCGGCGGCCCCACGATCGAGATGCTGCAGCGCGCCGAGCGGGTGCGGCGGGTGCCGACGTTCCCGGTGATGCAGTACGACAACCCGGACCGGGCGCTGGCGACGCTGCGGGCGTCGCAACCCGACTCCACGTTCCCCGTGTGGCGGGACGAGCTGTACCTGGAGAAACACCGCGGCACCTACACGACGCAGGCGCGCCAGAAATGGTCCGCCCGGCACAGCGAGACCCTGCTCCGCACCGGCGAGGGCCTCGCGGCCGTCGACACCGCCGCGTACCCGCGCGCGCGGCTCGAGGGCGTCTGGCGCCGGGTGCTGTTCAACGAATTCCACGACATCCTGCCGGGCTCCGGCATCCACCAGATCTACCTGGACGCCAACGCCCAGTACGACAGCGCATGGGCCGCGCTCGACACCCTGACCGCCCGCGCGTTCGCCGACCTGCGCTCGCGCCTGGACACCCGGGGCGGGCCGCGCGGCACCGTGGCCGTGGTCGCCTTCAACCCCCTGACCTGGTCGCGGAGCGCGGTGGTGCGCGTGGCGACCGGGGGAGCCGACACCGCCACGGTCGTGGCGCGCGACGTGCCGCCGCTCGGCGCGCGCGTCGCCCACGTGCGGCCCGGGGCGACCTCGATCGCCAGCCGGCTGCCCGCCCCGCGCGTGGGGCCCAACTGGCTGGAGAACGCCTACCTGCGCATCGAGGTGGATACCGCGACCGGCGAGGTCACCCGGCTCTACGACAAGCGCAACCGCCGCGAGGCACTGGCCACCGGCGGCCGCGCCAACGTCCTGCAGGTCTTCGGCGACGTGCCCCAGGAGTGGGACGCGTGGGACATCGGCTACACGGGCCAGCAGTGGAACGTGACCGAGACCGGACCCGTGGCGCGACAGGCCGGTCCCGCCGAGGCGCGGCTCTCGTTCACGCGCCGCTGGGGCGGCTCCACCTTCGGCCAGGCGCTGGTCCTCGGCCGGGAGGCGCCGTACCTCGACGTCGTGAACGACGTGGATTGGCACGAGACCCACAAGCTGCTCAAGGTCGGGTTCGCGCTCGGCGTGAGTCCCGACTCCGCCACGTACGAGATCCCCTACGGGACCATCGGGCGCTCATGCCGGCCGCGGACCCAGGCGGAGCGCGCCAAGTACGAGGTGTCCGGCCAGCGGTGGGCCGACCTGTCCGACGCGGGCTACGGGGTCAGCATCCTGAACGACAGCAAGTACGGGTGGGACTGCCACGGCTACGTGCTGCGGCTCTCCCTGCTGCGCTCGCCCCTGTGGCCCGACTCGCTGGCCGACCGCGGCCGCCACCACTTCCGCTTCGCGATCTACCCGCACGCCGGCGATTGGCGGACGGCGCGCACCGAGCGCCTCGCCGCGGAGTACAACACGCCGGTGCTCGTGGAGCGCGAGTCGGCGCACGCGGGCCGGCTGGGGGCCAGCGTCACCTTCGCCTCCGTGGACGCTCCGGGCGTCGAGCTGACCTGGGTCAAGCGCGCCGAGGACTCCGACGCCCTGGTGCTGCGCCTGGTCGAATGGTCGGGCCGCGGCACGACCGCGACCGTGAGGCTGCGCGCCACCGTCCGCGCCGCGCACCGCTCGAACTTCCTCGAGGACCCCGGCCCGCCGCTGCCCGCGACGGCGCACACGGTGCGTGTGGCCTTGCGGCCGTTCGAGATCGCGACCGTGGTCGTCCAGACCGCCCCGTGAACAGAGGAGATCCCGCCGTGCCCGCTCGTCCCGCTTCCCGACTCCCCGGCCGCCTCGCCGCCTGCGCCGTGCTGGCGGCCGCCCTGGTGCCCGGCTGCGCGAAGAAGGCGGCGCATACCCGGCCCCAGGTCGGCGTCACGCTGCTCACCGAAGCGCACGTCTTCTACCAGGACCTCAAGAAGGGGATGCTCCGGGCGGCCGACAGCCTGGGCATGGACCTCCACATCGTCGCGGGCGAGTGGGATCTGGCCCGGCAGACGTCCCAGGTCGAGAACTTCGTCACCCAGAAGATGGACGCGATCATCATCGCGCCGGTGGACTCGCGCGGCATCGTGTCCGCCGTGGAGGAGGCGAACCGCGCCGGCATCCCGGTCTTCACGGCCGACATCGCCTCCGCCGGGGGCCACGTGACCTCCCACGTCGCCTCCGACAACCAGCAGGGCGGGCGGCTGGTGGGCGAGTTCCTCGCGGGCCAGCTCAGGGGCACGGGCGACGTCGCCATCCTCGACCAGCCGACGCTGGTCAGTGTGATCGACCGGGTGAAGGGGTTCCGCGACGCCATCGCCCGCTATCCCGGCATCCACATCGTGGCCGCACCCGCGGTGGAGCGCGGCCTCCGGGACGTGGCGAAGAACAAGATGGACAACCTGCTGCAGTCCCATCCCACGCTCGTGGGCGTGTTCGGCAGCAACGACGACTGCGCGCTCGGCGCCCTGGCGTCCGTGCGCGCGGCGGGTCGGAGCAACATTGTGATCGTGGGGTTCGACGCGATCCCCGAGGCGCGGGCGGCGATCAGCGAAGGGTCTCCGCTCAAGGCCGACGCGATCCAGTACCCGGAGATCATCGGCCGCCGGACGATGGAGACCGTGTTCCGCGCGCTGCACGGGGACAGCGTGCCGCCGATGGTGGCCGTCCCTGTGGGGATCGTGGACCGGGACAGCCTGAAGGCGAGTCCGCCGACGCACTGACGGTGCGCCGGTGTGTCCTTGTCAGCGATTTCCGACAGGCCTAGATTGGTTTCAATGACAGGGGTGCCCGCTCCGGCGGGCTGAGATCAGACCCTTTGAACCTGACCCGGTTCAGACCGGCGTAGGGAGTCACCTTCAGGTCAAAGACGCTTCCCGCTCGGGTCCCCTGCCCGACGCGGGAGGCGTTTTGCTTTGGCCTCGCACGGAGCACGCCATGAGCGCCTGCGTCACCCAGATGTTCTACGCCCGCCGCGGCGAGACCACGAGCGCCATGCGCCGCGTGGCCGAGCGCGAGGGGCTCGAGCCCGACCTGGTCCGGAGCGAGGTGGCCCGCGGCCGCCTGATCATCCCGGCCAACGTGCACCATCTCGCCGGCCGCCTCGATCCGATGGGCATCGGCACCGTGGCCGGGGTCAAGATCAACGCCAACATCGGCAACTCCGCCGTGACGTCGGACGTCGCGGGCGAGCTGGAGAAGCTGCACTTCGCGGTCCACTTCGGCGCCGACACCGTGATGGACCTGTCCACGGGCGGCGGGATCGACGAAATCCGCGAGGCGATCATCGCCGCCAGCCCGGTGCCGATCGGCACGGTGCCCATCTACCAGATCATCCAGTCCGTCGACGATGTCGCCGACATCACGCCGCAGATGCTGCTCGACAACATCGAGCACCAGGCGCGCCAGGGCGTGGACTACGTGACCGTCCATTGCGGCATTCTCCGCGAGCACCTCGGTCTCGCGCTCGGGCGCGTCACCGGCATCGTGAGCCGCGGCGGCTCGCTGCTCGCCGCCTGGATGACGCAGCGCCGGGAGCAGAATCCCCTCTACACGCACTTCGGCGAGCTGCTCGAGATCGCGCGCGCCCACGACGTCTCCCTGTCGCTGGGCGACGGCCTCAGGCCCGGCTCGCTCGCCGACGCATCGGACCGCGCCCAGTTCGCCGAGCTGGACGTACTCGGGGAGCTCACCACCAAGGCGTGGGAGCGGGACGTGCAGGTGATGATCGAGGGGCCCGGGCACATCCCCATGCACGAGATCGAGATGAACGTGCGGAAGGAGCAGGAGGTCTGCCGCGAGGCGCCGTTCTACACGCTGGGCCCGCTCGTGACCGACGTCGCGCCAGGCTACGACCACATCACCAGCGCCATCGGCGCCGCCATGATCGGCTGGTTCGGCGCGTCGATGCTCTGCTACGTCACGCCGAAGGAGCACCTCGGCCTGCCCAATTGCCAGGACGTGCGCGAGGGCGTGATCGCCTACAAGATCGCCGCCCACGCCGCCGACATCGCGCGCGGCCGCAAGGGCGCCCGCGACCGGGACGACGCCCTCAGCCGGGCGCGGTTCGCCTTCGACTGGAACGAGCAGTTCCGGCTCTCGCTCGATCCGGAACGCGCGCGGGCGTACCACGACGAGACGCTGCCCGCCGAGTACTTCAAGTCGGCGGAGTTCTGCTCCATGTGCGGGCCGAAGTTCTGCTCGATGCACATCACCCGCACCATCCAGCAATCGCTGGCGGCCGACGCCGAGGGCCGGCTGGACGAGGCGTCCGCCGCCCCCGCGGTGACGGCCCGGTGACAGGCGCGGCGTAACGTCGGTCCGCGGGCCGGCGACTCCTCGCGTCCCCCGCAAGCGAAGCGAATGGGAGCCCTCCCGGCGGATCGGGAGGGCTTTCCACGTCAGGCGGACGGGCTTGACAGCCCCCGTCGGGCAATCTCAATTTCGCTCAAACCAGTACGAATTCCGCCGAACGCCCGTCGCCGAGGAGCAGGGCATGCCTTACGTGATTGCGGAGCCGTGCATCGGGGTCAAGGACCGCGCCTGCGTCGAGGTGTGTCCGGTCGACTGCATCTACGAAGACGAGAAGATGCTGTACATCCATCCCGACGAGTGCATCGACTGCGGGGCCTGCGAGCCCGAGTGCCCGGTGACGGCGATCTTCCCGGAGGAAGACGTTCCGCCGCAGTGGAAGGACTTCATCGCGTTGAACCGCGACGTGTTCAACAGCCCTACGCCGCCCGGGAAGCCGCAGAAGAAGACCTCCTGAAGTCGCGGCACGAACGACGAAGCCCCGAGGCCAGGTCCCTCGGGGCTTCGTCGTTTCCGGCCGGTCATCGTGTCAGGGCTTGGGCAGGCTCTCGAGGAACTCCGCGATCACCCGGGTCACCGCGGTGGGCGCCTCGAGCGGGGCCAGGTGCCCGGCACCGGGGATCGTCGTCAGCGTGGCCGCGGGAATCGCCGAGGCCATCGTCCGCGACATCGCGGGGGGCGTGAGCTCGTCCTCCGCGCCGACCACGACGAGGGTCGGAACGTCGATGCCCGGCAGGAGCGGCGTCGAATCGGGACGGTCGCGCATCGCGCCCAGCGCGCCGACGATCCCCGGGACCGGGCACCGTCCGATCATGTCCCGCAGCTGCTCGACGACGTTCGGCTGCGTCTGCTGGGTGGTGCGCCCGAGCAGCCGGGGCACCATGCGCTCGGCGATCGCGGCCGCGCCCTTCGATCGCGCCAGCTCGATCATGTCGTCCCGGCCCTTGCGCTGCTCCGGCCCGTCGGCGTCCGCACGTGAGTCCACCAGGACCAGCCCCATCACCCGCTGCCGATGCCGGCGCAGCAGCTCGAAGGCGATGTAGCCCCCCATCGAGAGGCCCACCACCACGGCGCGCTCGACGCCGAGGCGGTCGAGCAGCCTGGCGAGATCGTCGGCGTAGCTCGCCATCGAATACCCGCCGCCGGGCGCGTCCGAGGCGCCGGCGCCCCGCAGATCCGGTGCGATGCGGCGCCAGCGCGCGAGCGTCGCCACCTGGTGAGCCCACAGCGTGTGGTCGAGGGGATACCCGTGGACCAGCAGCAACGCCGGTCCGTCGCCGCGTGCGTCCACGGCCAGCGTGACGTCGCCGACGTCGTGCCGCATCAGCTCGCCCGGCCGCGCCGTCGGACGGCCGCCGAACGCCGCTGCCACCTCGGCCGGCATCCGCGCCGGCTTCCCCGCCTGGTCGATCATCACGAACAGGATCTGCAGCTCCGCGATCGTCGCCTGGTCGCGGAGGCGCGTGGCGCGCTGCCGCATCTCGAGCGAGCTGCCGCCGATCTTCTCCACCTCGAAGTCCACGCGCAGCACGTCGCCCGGAAACGCGGGCGCCTGGAAGTCCACGGTGGCGCGGCGCACCGCGGGCCAGACGCCGTGACGGCGGAACAAGTCCTGCCCCGGCCCCCTGGCGAGCGCGTCCCACCGCGCGCGCTCGAACATCAGCATGTACGCGGCCTGATTCATGTGCCCGTACGCGTCGCAGTCGTACGGATAGATCGTGACGTCGACCGGGGGGAAGGAGCTCACGGAGTGTCGTCGTGGTTGGAGGTGGCGGCAGAGCGCTGCGAGCGGCCAGCATGAATAGTAGCCCGCAGGGCAGCTCGCTGCACGCGCGACCCACCTGGGTGCTGGAGTCGCGTTGATGACGCTACGACACCATTATGAGCTCGCGACGCCGTCGTGTCAGTATCGTGATACAATGCCGGTTGTGGCGCGCCACCGTGGGAAGCTGAGCCACTATCAACACATTGATGTTGAATAGTTTGCTCACTTTTGTGTTGAGACGTTGATAACTGGCGCCTGCGGCAGTTGCGCCGCTCCGGGGGTGCGGGCAAGCTTCACGTCTATGGTGCGGACTACGAATCGGCGCCCTCCTCACCGCTACGTGCGCAGCAACGAGGAGTTCGCGGCGCTGATGCGACGGGTGCGGCGCGAGCCGCTCGTCGCGTTGGACACGGAAGCGGCGAGCTTCCACCGCCACGTCGACCGCATCTACCTCATCCAGTTGTCCAGCCAGCACGAGACGGCCGTCATCGACCCGTTGACCGTGACCGACGTATCGGGCCTCGGCTCGTTGCTCGCGGATCCGGGGGTCGAGGTCGTGTTTCACGACGCGGACTACGATCTCCGCATCCTGGACCGGGACTACGGTTTCCACGCGCAGCGCCTGTTCGACACGCGGATCGCGGCGCACCTGCTCGGGGAACCTGCCGTCGGCCTGGCGGCGCTGCTCGCGAAGCACGTCGGCGTCACCCTCGACAAGAAGTACCAGCGTGCAGACTGGTCGCGGCGGCCCCTGCCCGCCGAGATGCTCGAGTACGCGGCGACCGACACCTGCTACCTGCTGGTCCTGCGCGAGCATCTGCGCGCCGAGCTCGCGAAGCGAGATCGGCTCGCGTGGGCGGAAGAGGAGTTCGCGCGCCTGGAGAGTGTGCGGTGGTCGCCCGTGGAGACGAACGGCGCCGCCTACCTCCGGATCAAGGGCGCGCGGGCGTTGAACCGGCGCGGGCTCGCCATTCTGCGAGAGCTGGTGCCGTGGCGCGAGGCCATCGCGGCGGATCTGGACCGGGCGAGCTTCCGCGTCGTCTCCAACGAGGCACTGCTCGCGCTCAGCGCGAGCCCGCCGCGCTCGAACGGGGATCTGGCCAAGATGAGCGGCCTCTCGCCTCGCCTGGTCTCCGAGCGCGGCGCCTCACTCCTCGCCGTCATCGAGCGCGGCCTCGCCCTGCCGGAGAAGGACCTGCCGAAGTTCCCGCGGTCGGAGCGCCGGGCGATGGATCCGGCGTTCGATCTGGCCGTCGACCGGCTGAAGCGGGCCCGCAACGAGATGGCCGAGCGCCTGGGGCTGGAGCCCGGCGTGCTGTGCCCCAAGGGGACGCTCGAGGCGGTCGCGCGCGCCCGTCCCAAGACCGCGGCCGCGCTTGTCCAGATACCCGAGCTCCGGAAGTGGCAGGGCGCGCTGCTCGGCGCGCGGTTCCTCGAAGTGCTCGGCAGCTAGCCCCAGAGCAGGGATCGAACGCGGGGGTCCATCTTCTCCGGCGTCCAGTACGGTTCCCAGACCAGCTCGACATCCGCCTTCGACACGCCGTCCAGGCCGGCCAGCACGCCTTGCGCCTCGGTGAGCATCTCGGGGCCGGCCGGGCATCCGGGCGAGGTCAGCGTCATCTCGACGTGGACCGTACCGCCGTCGCCGATCTCGATCTCGTAGACCAGGCCCAGGTCGACGACGTTGATGTTGAGTTCCGGGTCCTTGACGGCGCGCAGCGCGTCGCGGACCTGCTCGACGGTAACCATGGTGCGACTCCTGAGCGGATGCTGCAGTCTACCCGGCCCGGACGCCGGCATCAATCGGCGGCGGGCCGGAGTCGGTCGGCCGCATCGCGCGCGTGCGGCGCAGATCCCTAGGACCAGATCCCCGGGATTCTCGCCCCGCACGAGGGACACAGGCCTGCGGGTGTGACGCGCTGGCGGCGAATCTCGTACCCGAAGCGCTCGATGAGCAGGTCGCCGCAGTCGGGGCACCAGGTGTGCTCCCACTTCCCCACCCGGCCGGGCAGGTTGCCCGCGTACACGAACTTGAGTCCCGACTCGCGTCCGATCTCGCACGCCCGCACCAGATCCTCCGCCGTCGTGTTGCGCGGATCGGTCATCTTGTAGTCCTGGTGGAACGCGGTGACATGCCACGGGATGTCGGGCGACAGCGCCGCGATGGATTCCGCCATCCGCCGGAGGTCGCCGACGTCGTCGTTGAAGCCCGGCACCACGAGCGTCACGATCTCGGACCAGAAGCCTCGCTCCTGCACCATGCTCATCGCGTCGAGGACGTGCTGCAGCACGCCGCCCAGGGAGCGGTAGGCGCGGTCCTGCATGGCCTTGAAATCGATCTTGTACCCGTCGGTCCACGGCCGGATGTAGTCGAGCACCTCGGGCGTCGCGTTGCCGTTGGACACGAACGCCGTCCTGAGGCCCGCGGCCCGCGCCTGGCGGAACACGTCGGCGCCCCACTCCGCGGTGATCAACGGCTCGTTGTACGACGACGCGACGACGCGCGCCCCGTGCTGCAGTCCGAGCAGGACGAGCGTCTCGGCGGACACGTCGCTGGTCTGGGAGCCGGCCCGATCGTCGCGCAGCGCCTGCGACGTGAGCCAGTTCTGACAGTAGCCGCAGTGGAAGTCGCATCCCAGCATCCCGAAGGTGAGGCAGTCGGAGCCGGGGAGGAGGTGGAAGAAGGGCTTCTTCTCGACCGGGTCCACCTGGATGCCGGCCGCGTAGCCGTGCGGAACGTAGAGCGTGCCGTCCCGGTTGAAGCGGACCTTGCAGATGCCGCGGCGACCCTCGCGGACCAGGCAGCGGTGCCCGCACGCCACGCACCGGATGGAGCCGTCGCCGCCCTCCGGGTGCCACAACTCGCCGGGCCTCGCGCGCCGATCGAGCTCGTCCTGCAGCGTCGCGGCCCGCGCCTGCACCCGCTCGAGCACCGGAACCACTCGACGGGGGATTCTCGCCGCCATGAGGCGAATACTGGGCAGGCGCTTGCCGGGGCGCCAGGGGCTCCGATAGCATCCACCGATGACCTGGAAACTCGTTACGGCTCTTGCGCTTGCCGTGAGTGGCCCTGCCGCGGCGCAACCTTCCCGCGCCCCGGCGCGCCCGGGCCCGAAGGCGCTGATCGACTCGCTGGCGCTCAGGGCCCACACCTATTTCCTGACCCACGACCTCCTCGAAGGCCGGGGAACGGGCCGGCGCGGCAACGACCTCGCGGCTCTCTACCTCGCGACCCAGGCGATGGCCCTCGGACTCCGCGGCGCCGGAGCCGACGGGAGCTACTACCAGACGGTGCCGCTCACCGAGGCCGAGATCGACACCGCCGCCACCGGCCTCACGCTGACGGCAGATTCGGTCCCGGCCACCTCGTTCGCGACGCCCAGGGACTTCGTCCCCAACGTGGGGACCGCCGCGACCCTGATCCCCTTCGCGGGGCCGCTGGCCTACGTCGGCTCGGCCCGCGACGTGCTCGCGCGGCCCGGCGACCTGCCCGATCTCCGCGGGCGCGTCGCGCTCGTCCGGGGCCCGTTCGGCTCCGAGATGGCGGCGGCGGACACGCTCCGCGCCCGTGGCGTCGCCGGCGTCGTTCAGCTCACCGCCGACACGGGCACCTACATGCTGTACGTCCGCAGTCGGGGCCCCTCGCGCCTGTTCATCGCCGACAGCGTCCGCGCGATCTCCTCGTTCATCCCTCCGGTGCCGGACGTGATCGCGAGTCCCGCGCTCGGCCGCGCCCTCGTGCCGGATCTCCCCGAAGCGGGCTCGACGGCGGACCGGCCCACGCTCCTGGCGCGCAGCGTGGCGCTGCGCCTCGGGCTCCGGATCCATGCGATCGCCTCGCGCAACGTCGCGGCGATCCTCCCCGGCGCCGATCCCACCCTGCGAGGGGAGTACGTCGCGTACACGGCGCACTTCGATCACCTCGGCATCTCCACGCCGGACCAGCGCGGTGACTCCATCTACAACGGCTTCTCGGACAATGCGGCGGGCTCGGCGATGCTGCTGGCCATCGCCGAGGCCATGGCCGCCGGACCGCGGCCGGCGCGCTCGGTGCTGTTCCTGTGGCCCACCGGCGAGGAGCGCGGGCTGCTCGGGTCGGACTTCTTCGCCGCCCGGCCGCTGGTGCCCCTGGATCGCATCGTGGCGGAGATCAATCTCGACGCCGGCGCTCCGCCCGCGCCGCCGGACCGGTGGGAGATCGCGGGCGGCGATCGCTCACCCCTGGGGCTGCTCGCCGTGTCGGTCGCGCGCCGGGCGGGGTGGGACGCCAAGCTCGCCCCGGCCAGCCCCAACTCCGACTACTTCCCGCTGCTCAGGAGCGGCGTGCCGGCGGTCTTCCTGGTCCCGGCCGCGCCGTACGAAGGCCTCAGCGCCGATTCCTCGCGCGCGCTGGGGCGTCGCTGGGACCATTACCATCAGGCCAGCGACGAATGGGCGCCCGACTTCCCGTTCGCGGGCCTGGCGCGCTACGCGGAGTACGGCTACCGGCTGGGGATGGCCGCGGCCGCAGCGGCGACGACGCGGGCGCGCTGACGGCGCCGCCGCGCCGGTCGGCTACTTCAGCGAGCCGGGCGGAAGCGCGTAGAGCAGGGTGGCGGTGCGGCGGTCGCGGGTCGTCAGGTCCGTCGCCGACGTTTCGGGGTACAGCGCGTCCGTCTTGACGGATGAGTGGCCGAGACCGAGGGCGTGACCCAGCTCGTGCAGCGCGAGGGACACCATCTGCGCGGGCTGCACCTGGCGACCGTCGGGCAGGTGCGTCGCCAGCGTGACGCGGACCTTCACGAGCGGGCCGCGGCGCTGCCAGGTGAGATCGGACCGGCCGGTCCGATTGCTGTCGAGCCGGTCCGCCCACGTCACGAGGATGTCCGCGCCGTCCGAGTCGGGCGTCTGCTCGAGCCAGACCGGCAGGCCGACGCCGTTCCAGCGCCCGATGGCCCACGCGACGTTGGCGACGAAGCTCTCGCGGAATCCGGGCACGCCTTCGCCCGGCAGCACGGACACGCGGATGGGACGGCTCGCGCGGTCGTCGGACCAGCGGTGGAGGGCGGAGTCGCCCTCGGTCAGCATGGCCGGCAGGTACGTCCCGGTCCCCTCCGACTCGACGCGCCGCACCGCGTCGGCGCGCGCGGCGGAGTCCAGCCGGTCGGTGGCGCGGGCGGACGCCGTCCGCGCGTCCCGGCCCGCGCGGCCCGCCACCGTCGCGTTGGAGTCCGTCCGGACTCCGGCAGCGGCGTGGCCCCCGGCCCCGGCGCGGCCGAGGACGCGCTGCGCCAGGTCCGCCGCGACCGCCCCGACCAGCAGCACGACCAGGGCCGGGATGAGAACGCTGCGGGAACGGGAGGTCCGCACGATCACGCAATCTGGCGAGGCGGACGGGCCGCGGCAAACGCCGCATTTGCGAATCCCGCGGCGAGAGCGCAATATGCGCCGCTCCGTCGGCGCCCGCTCCGCCGCCGACCCCGCGCCGGGTTGACAGGGACAGCTGCGTGATTCGACTGCCGGCCAAGACCGTCGTGCGTTGGCGCTGGCCCATCGTGGTCGCCTGGGTGGTCCTCACGGGGCTGATGGCCCCCCTGGGCGGCCGGCTGCACGAGCGGCTGCACGTCGGCGGCGAGAACCTGTCGCACTCCGAGTCCATGGTCGCCGAGGACCTGATCCGGCGCGGCTTCGATTCGCCGTACGCCGCCTTCGCCGCGGTCGCGATCCGCCACCCCTCCCTCACGCTGCGCAGCCACCGCTACTCGGCGTACGTGGACTCCATCACCGCCGCGCTGCAGCGCCTGCCGTTCGTGCTCCAGACGCTGAACTGGAAGAACTCCGAGGACGAGGCGTTCCGCAGCCGCGACGGGCGGATCACCTTCATCCTGATCGGGCTCTCCGCCGACAGCTCCGCGACCACCGACACGCCGCGCCTGCGGGAGGCGGTCGAGAGCGTGCAGCGGCGGTTCGGCTCCGACTTCCTCACCTACGTGACGGGCGATCCGGCGTTCGACTACGACATCCGCACCATCGCCGCCGACGACTCCCGGCTGATGGAGCAGCGCCTGATCCCGCTCACCATGCTGCTGCTGCTGGTGGCGTTCAGCGCGCTGGTGGCGGCCCTCGCGCCCATCGCCGTCGGGTTCATCGCGATCACCGTGAGCCTGGGGCTGGTGGCGGTGGCGGCCGCCATCGTCCCCATGTCCATCTTCGCCCTGAACCTCACCACCATGATCGGGCTGGGCGTCGGCATCGACTACTCGCTGCTGGTCGTCACGCGCTTCCGCGAGGAGATGGACTACGCGCAGAACCGGTTCGAGGCCGCCGCGGAGACGATCCGCACCGCCTCGCGGACGGTGATCACGTCGGGCGGCACCGTGATGATCGGCTTCGTCGCGCTGATGCTGGTCCCCCTCCAGGAGACCCGCTCCATCGGCCTGGCGGGCGTGTTCGTGGTGGCGGTGTCGATCGCGCTCTCCGTCACGTTCCTCCCGGCGGTGCTGGCGATCCTCGGCCACCACGTCGACCAGCCGCAATGGCTGGCGCGCCGGCTGCGCCGGCTGCGCTTCGGCCACGGCTGGAACCGGTACGCCCGCGCCATCGCGCGGAATCCGTGGCGGGCCGTCGCCATCAGCGGGGCACTGATCGTGGTGCTGGCGCTGCCCGCCCGGTGGCTGCGGATCGGGCTCCCGGCCGTGGGGTGGTTCCCCACCGACACCGATTCGGGCCGCGGCCTGGCCCTGCTCGAGAACATGGGCCACGGCGGCTCGCTGCGCCCGCTCAAGGTGATCGTGCAGATGAGGGACGGCAGCGCGGTGCTCGACGTGGACCGCCTCCGCGGCCTGCGGGCGCTGGCCGACACGATCCGCACCAACCCGCGCGTGGCCCAGGTCCGGGGCATGGTCGACCTGCGGCCGGGGATTCCGCTGTGGCAGTACGTCGAGCTGTATGCCGACACCGCCCGCGCCCGCGCCCGCATGCCCGACGTCTTCCGCACCTTCGTCAGTCACGACGGCACGGCCACGATGCTCGATGTCGTGCTGCGGGACACCGTGTCGTTGAACGGCTCGCTGGACGCGGTGCGCGAGGTGCGGCGGATCGACGTGCGCCGGCTCCCGGCGCTGGCACACGCCCGCATCCTCATCGGCGGCTTCTCGGCGTCGAACCTCGATTTCCGCGACAAGGTGCTGGACCTGTTTCCGCTGCTGGTGGTGCTGGTGCTCGGCGTGACCGGGGCCATGCTCGCGCTGGTGTTCCGGTCCGTCCTGGTGCCCATCAAGGCCGTGGTGATGAACTCGCTCTCGGTGTCGGCGGCGTTCGGCATGACGGTCCTGGTCTTCCAGTGGGGCGTGGGCGGCGCGCTGTTCGGCCTCGCGGGGCCCACCCAGGCCATCTTCGTCCTCAGCCCGGTGCTGGTGTTCGCGATCGTCTTCGGCCTGTCGATGGACTACGAGGTCTTCCTGCTCTCACGCATCAAGGAGGAGTTCGACGAGACGCGGGACAACGACGAGGCCACCGTCAACGGCCTCACCGCGACCGGGGCGACGATCACCAACGCGGCGCTGATCATGATCCTGGTGTTCGGGGCGTTCGCCTTCGCGCGGGTGATGGCCGTGCAGATGATCAGCTTCGGCCTCGCGGTCGCCGTGCTGCTCGACGCCACGCTGATCCGCGTGGCGATGGTGCCCGGGGTCATGCACCTGGCCGGGCGTCTCAACTGGTGGCCGGGCTACCGCGGAGGCCGCCGCGCCGCCGCGCGCCGGGGCAGCGGCGAGACGCCGCGGGTGGCTAGCCCCGGCCCTTGACGTAGCGGTCGAGGAACTCGACCGCGCGGCGCATGCTGTCGAGCTGGTCCTCCGCCTTGTGGAATCCGTGGCCTTCTCCGGGATAGACGATCAGATCCACCGTGCCGTGGCCGCGGCGGATCGCGTCCGCGATCTGGCGGCTCTCGGCGAGCGGCACGCGCGGATCGTCGTCGCCCTGCAGGATCAGCAGCGGTGCGCGGATCGCCGCCGCCCGCGACAGCGGTGACCGCTCCGCCAGCCGCGCCGGGTCGGCGGCCAGCGGCCCCAGCTCCCGCATCAGGTAGGGACGGAGCCGCGGGTCCGTGGTGCGCGCCAGCGTGACCAGCGAGCTGATGCCGAACAGATCCACACCCGCCGCCCAGACCCCGGGCGTGAACGCGAGCGCGGCGAGCGTGAGGTAGCCGCCGTAGCTGCCGCCGAGCACGGCGATCTTGCTCCGCGCCACGTAGCCCGTGGCCACCAGGTAGTCGGCCGCCGCCACCAGGTCCCTCAGGTCGCCGCCGCCCCAGTCCCCGATGTTGAGGTCTTCGAACGCCCGGCCGTAGCCGGTCGATCCGCGCACGTTCGGCCGGATCACCACGTAGCCGTGGTTGACGAAGTAGGCCACCTCGCGCGAGAAGCCGTCGGTCCACTGGCCCGAGGGCCCGCCGTGCACGAAGACGATGGCGGGGTGCGATCCGTCCGGCTGCAGGTTGAACGGGACGTTGACCAGCGCCGAGATCCGCCGCCCGTCGAACGTGTGATAGTGCACCAGGGCCGCCGCCGGGAGGTTCGCGGGGTCCACGCCGCCGACCTGCGCGAAGGTCAGCTGCCAGGCGGTGTCGCGGGCGATGTCGTGCAACCACAGGTCGCTCGGCCGCGTCGCGTCGGCGTGCGAGAACAGCACCAAGTTCCCGTTGTTGGAGAACTCCTCGAACCTCGTGGTGCCCCGCCGCGGGCCGATGGCGAGCCGGTGCGAGCCGTCGGGGTGCACCAGGTACGTCGCGACGCGGCCGTCGACGTCCTCGGAGTACGCGAT
>Ga0187777_10000810_pt1 | contig 20550 bp, 18 predicted proteins | sample 1015_Q2_SP5_10_M_FD_132416 | JGI IMG/M metagenome (GOLD analysis project Ga0187777, IMG submission 132416) | Tropical peat soil microbial communities from peatlands in Department of Meta, Colombia - 1015_Q2_SP5_10_MG | ecosystem: Environmental > Terrestrial > Soil > Wetlands > Peat | place... | reverse complement strand
GATCAACACCCAGCCGGTGGATTCGGCCGGCCTGGGGCAGCGGCTGTACGACATCTACAACATCCGGCCCGACAAGCTGCTGTTCATCAAGGCGGACGACTCGCGGCCGTATGCGGAAGTGATTCGCGTGATCGACGTCGCCCGCGGCGCCGGCGTCCAGGTGTTCGGCCTGGCGCCCGGCAACGCGCAGACCGCGCCGCCGGCGGCGGGAGGATCGTAAGCACCACCGCGCCCCGCGAGGGGCGGTGGAACATCGGCGCTCGCCGGGCGTAGGGACGGCTGGAGATGCCCAGCGAGCTCGAGGCGGTGGAACCGTGGTAGGGGCGGATCGGGCGGGCGGCGCGAGCACCGCGACGACAGCCGTTCAGCGCTCGTCCGGCGCGATGCGACAGGTACCGCTCGCCACACCATTCGGCCGACTGGCTCACGAGCGCGGGGGAAAGCGCGCCGTGATCCTGTCGGCCGCGGTGCATGTGGGCGTGGTGGCGCTGCTGGCGTGGACCGGGAGCCGCCTGGTCATGGACGACCGGGCCCCGGGCCCGGGCCACGGCCGCGGAGGAGGAGGCGGCGGCGGCACCCGCACCGTGGTGCTCTACCAGGTGCCTGCCGCCGCGGCGCCGGCGCCGCCGACCGCTCCCGTCGTCGTGACGCCCGCCGTGCCGGCCGTCGTCATCCCCGTCGCCCAGCCCGTGGACACGACGCCGCACCCGCCGGCGCCGGCCCTCGCCGCGGCCGGCGCGGGACCCGGCGAGGGCGCGGGGAAGGGCCCCGGGACCGGGCCGGGTTCCGGCGGGGGCAGCGGCGGCGGCGCGGGCGGGGGCGTCGGTCCCGGCACAGGCCCCGACTCCGGCGGCGGGGGCAGCATCATCCCGCCGAACCTGCAGGGGATGATCCTCCCGCCGCCCGACCGGCCGTCCTCGGTCCGCGGCACGACCGTCAAGGTCGTGTTCGAGGTCTCGGCGACCGGCGAGGTCACGCACGTGGCCCTCGACCCGATGCCGAAGGACCGCCGCTTCGTCTCCGAGTTCCTGGAGCGCCTGCGCCGCTACACGTTCACGCCGGCGCACACGCTGGACGGACAGCCGGTTGCGGCGGTGACCTGGGTCAAGGTCACGTTGTAATTCGGGCGGGCGGCCGCTACTTTTCGCGCCACTTGGCAGGCCGTTCTGACACCCGCTGACTCCGGAATCCCATGATCATCGGTCTGGTCCTCATCGTGAGCGTCTTGGCGCTCCTCGTCGCCCTCGGCCTCGCGCGCTGGGTGCTCAAGATGGACAACGGCACGCCGGAGATGCGCACCATCTCCGACGCCATCCAGGAGGGCGCCGAGGCGTTCCTCAAGCGCCAGTACCGCACCATCGCGATGCTGTCGGTGCTCGTGGGCCTGGTGATCTTCGTCATCTACGAGTTCGTGCGGGCCCCCAGCCCGAACGATCCCCACGAGGTGTCGCGCCTGTGGCTCACGGTGGCGACGACGGCGTCGTTCTTCCTCGGCGCGCTGTGCTCCGGGGTCGCGGGCTACGTGGGGATGTTCGTCTCGATCCGCTCCAACATCCGGGCGGCGAGCGCGGCGCGCTCGAGCCTCAACCGCGCGCTGCAGGCGGCGCTCCGGGGCGGCGCGGTGTCGGGCCTGTTCGTGGTGGCGATGAGCCTGCTGGGCGTGGGCGGGCTGTACTCGCTGGTGCACGGGCTCACCAGCATTCCCGACACCAAGATCCCGCTGATCATCGTCGGCTACGGCTTCGGCGCTTCGTTCGTGGCGCTGTTCGCGCAGCTGGGCGGCGGCATCTACACCAAGGCGGCCGACGTCGGCGCCGACCTGGTGGGGAAGGTGGAGGCGGGCATCCCCGAGGACGACCCGCGCAACCCGGCCGTGGTGGCGGACCTGGTGGGCGACAACGTCGGCGACTGCGCCGGCCGCGGCGCCGACCTGTTCGAGTCCACGGCGGCCGAGAACATCGGCGCGATGATCCTCGGCGCGACGCTGGCCCTGCGGGTGCAGACGGCCAACCCGGGGGCGGCGTTCTCCATCATCGGCGTGATGCTGTTCCCGCTGGTGGTGCGCGCCTTCGGCCTCATCGCCTCCATCGTCGGCATCGTGATGGTGAAGGCGCGCGAGGACGAGGACCCGATGCAGGCCCTGAACCGCGGTTACTGGACGGCGGCGGTGCTGGCGGCGATCGGCTTCGTCGGCGGCACGTACTGGCTGCTCCAGTTCCCGGGCAACCCGGACGCGTGGTGGCACTTCGCGGCGGCCGGCGTGATCGGCATCGCGACCTCCATCGCCTTCGTCTACATCACGCAATACTACACCGAGTACCGCTACCGGCCGGTGAAGACGATCGCCGCGGCGTCGGTGACGGGCCCGGCCACCAACATCATCTCCGGCTTCGCCGTGGCCCTCGAGTGCACGGCGCTGCCGGCCTTCGTCATCGGGGTGGCGATCATCGCCAGCTACCACCTGGGCCAGTCGGCGGTCCCGGGTGGCGGGCTGTTCGGCACGGCCGTCGCGACGATGGGGATGCTGGGCACGGCGGCGTACATCCTCGCGATGGACACCTTCGGGCCCATCACCGACAACGCCGGCGGCATCATCGAGATGTCGAAGCAGCCCGAGGAGATCCGGAAGAAGACCGACCGGCTCGACGCCGTGGGCAACACCACCAAGGCGCTGACCAAGGGCTACGCGGTCGGCTCCGCCGCGCTGGCGGCGTTCCTGCTGTTCTCGGCGTACATGGACGAGATCGGCTTCTACACCGGCAAGCCGTTCGCGTCGGTGGACATCGCGAAGCCGGAGATCTTCGTCGCGGCGCTGCTCGGCGCGATGCTGATCTTCTGGTTCAGCGCACTGGCGATCAACGCGGTGCAGAAGGCGGCGGTGAGCGTGATCAAGGAGGTGCGGCGCCAGTTCTCGGAGGACGCCGGGATCCTCAAGGGCACCTCGCGGCCCAACTACGCCCGCTGCGTGGACATCGTGACCGTCGGCGCGCTCAAGGAGATGGTGGCGCCCGGCCTGCTGGCGGCGGGGATGCCGATCGCGGTCGGCCTGGTCTTCCGCCTCATCGGGCTCGGCGCGGAGGCCGTCGCGGCGTTCCTGATGGTGGGCACCATCACCGGCATCCTGGTCGCCCTGATGCTCAACAACGGCGGCGGGGCGTGGGACAACGCCAAGAAGTTCATCGAGATGGGCGAGTACGGCGGCAAGGGCTCGATGGCGCACAAGGCCGGCGTGGTGGGCGACACGGTGGGCGACCCGTTCAAGGACACCGCCGGGCCGTCGCTCCACGTGGTGATCAAGCTGCTCAGCACCGTGACGCTGGTGCTGGCCCCGCTGTTCATCTGAGCCGGGCCGCCTGAGCCAGCTCCTCGCCGGTGGTCGCCGCTGCTGGCTCGGGTTCGAGCGGGCGGCGCAACGGACGGCCGCGTAGCGTGATGCGGCATCTCGCGGCGCGCAAGACCGTCGACCAGTGCGTCGCCGACGGTGAGACCGGCGGCGGCCTGAAGCGCAGCCTCGGTCCCGTGGCGCTCACCGCGCTCGGGATCGGGGCCATCATCGGGGCCGGCATCTTCGCCGCCATCGGCACCGCGATCGCCGGCGACGCCGGCCACGTCGGTGCCGGCTCGGCGATCGTCGTCTCGATCGCGCTCGCCGGACTCACCAGCGCGCTCGCCGCCCTCACCTACTCCGAGTTCGCCGCCCTCATCCCGATCGCCGGCAGCGCGTACACCTACGCCTACGCCACCCTGGGCGAGCTGGTGGCGTGGATCATCGGCTGGGACCTGTGCCTCGAGTACGCGGTCGGGAACGTGGCCGTGGCCGTCGGCTGGGCGGGCTACTTCGACTCGTTCCTCAGGAACGTCGGCATCACGCTGCCGCGCTGGCTCGTGACCGACACGCTCACGGGGCTCGCCACGCCGGCGGTGCTCGCCTCGGCGCCGCACATCGGTTCCATCCCGATCGTCTTCTGCGCACCGGCGCTGCTGATCGTGGCGCTGATCACGGTGGTGCTGGTCATCGGGGTGCAGGAGTCGTCGTGGGTCAACACGCTGATGGTGGGCATCAAGCTGGCGGTGATCCTGCTGTTCCTGGCGGTGGGCTTCGCCGCGATCCACCCCCACCAGTGGGTCACGCCCAGCTTCGCGCCCAACGGCTTCAAGGGCATCAGCGTGGGCGCGGCGATCATCTTCTTCTCCTACATCGGGTTCGACGCCGTGAGCACCGCCTCCGAGGAGGCGAAGAACCCGCAGCGCGACATCCCCATCGGGATCATCGCGTCGCTGATCATCTGCACGGTGCTCTACATCACCATCGCGCTGGTGCTGACCGGCCTCATCCCGTGGAACCAGCTCGACGTGCCCGACCCGCTGGCGGTGGCGCTCCAGTACATCCACGCCAACTGGGCCGCCGGCATCCTCTCGCTCGGCGCGGTGGCGGCGATGACGTCGGTGCTGCTGGTCTTCCAGCTGGGGCAGGCGCGCATCTTCATGTCCATGGCGCGCGACGGGCTGCTGCCGCCCTGGGCGGCGAAGGTGCACCCGAAGTTCAAGACGCCGCACGTCACCACCATCGTGACCGGCGTCGTGGTAGCCCTGGGCGGTGCGTTCGTGCCGATCGGCGTCGTGCTGGAGCTGACCAACATCGGCACGCTGTTCGCCTTCGTGCTCGTGGCGCTCGGCATCATCGTGCTGCGGCGCACCGACCCCGACCGCCCGCGGCCGTTCCGGACGCCGTGGGTGCCGGTCCTGCCGCTGGTGTCGGTGGCCTTCTGCGTCTACCTGATGCTGGCGCTGCCGCTGCTGACCTGGATCCGCTTCGGGGTGTGGCTGCTGATCGGGGCGGTGATCTACTTCGCGTACGGGGTTCGGCACAGCCGGGTGCGGGCCTTGGCTGCTACGCGAGGTCATCAGTAGGCGGAAATCCGAATTCAGAACAGTTGCCAGACGGCAAGTTGCCAGTGGTTCCAAGTAGCCAGTGACGAGGGGCCCGACCAGTTGTCCGTACTGACATCTGGACTGGCCCCTCACAGCTTGTGGCTGGTAACCACTGGCAACTTGCCGTCTGGCAACTGAACTGCTAGCTGGCCTCCGTTGGTACTCGGAACTCGCCTTCCCACTTCGCCATCACGCACGCCGCCAGCCCGTTGCCGATGAGGTTGGTGCAGGTCCGGGCCATGTCCATCAGCTGGTCCACGCCGAACAGCACCGCCACGGCCTCGAGCGGGAGCCCGAAGGACGCCACGCTGGCGGCCAGGATCACGACCGACGCGCGGGGCACGCCCGCCACCCCTTTGCTCGTCAGCATCAGCGTCACCATCATCCCCAGCTGCTGGCCCAGGCCGAGGTGGATGCCCGCCGCCTGCGCCACGAAGATCGAGCCCACCGCGAGGTACAGCGTCGAGCCGTCGAGGTTGAACGAGTAGCCCACCGGCAGCACGAAGGACACGATCCGCCGCGGGACGCCCATCTGCTCGATGCGCTCGAGCGCGAGCGGCAGGGCGGCCTCCGACGTCGAGGTGGAGAACGCGATCAGCGCCGGCTCCTTGATCGCGCGCACGAAGGCCCGGAGCGGCACGCCCGTGAGCAGGATGACCGGCAGCAGCACGCCGAGCAGGAACACCACCAGCGCGGCGTAGAGCGTGAGGATGACCGCCACCAGGCTGGCCAGCACCCGCACGCCCCCGTGGCCGACGGTGAACGCGAGGGCGGCGGCCACGCCGACGGGCGCGAACTTCATGACGATGCCGGTGAACTTGAACATCACTTCGGCCAGCCCGGCGCAGAACTCGACGATCACCTCGCGCGGCCGGCCGGTCACCTGGGTGAGGCCGATCCCGAACAGGATGGACCACACCACCACCTGCAGCACCTCGTTGCCGGCGGCCGCCTCGAAGAAGCTCTGCGGGACGATGTGCTGCAGCACGCTCGCGAGGCTGGTCGCCGAGCCCGCCGAGGGCGCCGCGCCCGCGCCGCCGAGGGACACGCCCACGCCGGGCCGCGCCAGGTTCACGGCCACCAGGCCGACCACGAGCGCGAGCGTGGTGACGATCTCGAAGTAGATGATCGCCCGGAGCGCGAGGCGCCCGACCTTCCTGAGGTCGGCGCCGTGCCCCGCGATGCCGCCCACCAGCGTCGAGAACACCAGCGGCACGATGATGGACTTGATGGCCCTGAGGAACACGGTCGACAGCGGCTGCAGCCTGACGCCGACGTCCGGCGCGAGCCAGCCCAGGACCGCCCCCGCCACCATCCCGGCCAGGATCCACTGCGTCAGCGTGCGGCGCTTCAGGAAGGCCCACATGGCTCGCCTCGGCGGCGTCGGGTCAGAGGGCGCGGGCCAGCTGGATCGCGCCCAGCACGGGATCCACCGGCTCGGGCCGGATCGCGGCCGAAGGCACGTCGGCGACGATCCGCGCGACCACGCGCTTGCGGTAGTCGTCGTTGCGGGCCAGCAGGCTGCCGCCGAGGGCCACGCCGACGTCGGCGCCGTGCGGGAACCGCTCGGCCAGCGCGCGCACGTGCGTCGCGAGGTCGTCCGCGCCCGCGTCCACCAGCGCGCCCGCGACCGCGTCGCCCTCCTCCGCGGCGGCCAGCACGTCCGGCGCGAGGCCGGCGACGGTCGGGATGGTCGCCGTGGTGGCCCAGCGCACCAGCTCGCCCAGCCCGGAGAGCCGCAGCCGCGCGAGCACGCGGCTCGACAGGACGGTGCGCCGGCCGCGGCCCTCGATCGAGAGGCCCACCGCGCGGAGCGCCTGGCGCGCCAGCTCGTAGCCGGATCCCTGGTCGCCGACCACGGCGCCCAGCCCGCCGACGCGGGCGGTGTCGCCGCCCGGCAGGCGCGCCCAGGCCACGCTGCCGGTGCCCGCGAGGAGCACGATGCCGGCCGCGTCGCCGAAGGCGGACTGCAGCGCGATCGCGCCGTCCACCGTCACCGCCACGCGCGGCGCCGGACCGGCGTCCTCCAGCGCGGCCTGGAGCGCCAGCCGCTCCTCCTCGCGCCCCACGCCCGCGGCGCCCACCACCAGCACGTCGCCCTTGAACTCGCGCTCGGACTTGCGGAGGGCGTCGCGGCAGGTGTCGAGGATGCGCGACGCGACGGCGACGGCCTCGCCCGGCCGCATCGCCCCCGGCGCGCCGTCGGAGCGCACCAGCACCGTGCCGTGCTCGTTGGCCACCGCGGCGGTCGTGTGCGACGCGCCCGCGTCCACGCCGATCAGGATCCTCACCCGTGCCCCCGTGCCTCGGTGCCCCCGTGCCCGACGACAGACGAAGCCAGCCCGATGCCCACCGCCAGCGCCGTGCCCAGGGGAACATACCACGGCCAGGCCAGCCGGCTCAGCGCCACCAGCGCGGGCGGCCGCCCCGTCACCGCGGCCAGCGGCCCGGCGAACACCACCACGGCCATGACGACCGAGCCCGCGACGAGCGCCAGCACCACGTCGCGCTCGCCCACCCGCCGGAAGCGGGCCAGGACGAACGCGCCGAGCAGGGCGCCGTAGGTGAGCGAGGCGATGGAGAGCGCCACCACCACGACCGGCGCCTCCCGTTCCCGGAACAGCAGCGCGCCCAGCACCAGCACGACGCCCCACGCGAGCGTGAACAGCCGGCCCGCGCGGAGCAGGTGCCCCTCGTCGCCGGCGCGGCCCGCCAGCGGCGCGTAGTAGTCGTGGGTGGCCGACGAGGCGAGCGCGTTGAGGGCGGAGGCGTGGGTGCTCATCGCCGCCGCCAGCAGGCCCGCCACCGCCAGCCCGGCGAGGCCGCCACCGAGGTGCGTGACGATGAACCTCGGGAACACCTCGTCGCCGCGCAGCGCCGCGCCGGCGGGGAACGCGGTGCGGAGCGCCGCGCCCACCGTGAGGAACAGCGCGAACTGCAGGATCACGACCACGCCGCTTCCGACCAGCGCGAGCCGCGCGTCCCTGAGCGAGCGGGTGGCGAGCAGCCGCTGGACGATCAGCTGGTCGGTGCCGTGCGAGGCCGCCGAGAGAAGGGCGCCGCCCAGCACCGCGGTGCCGAGCGCGTACGGCGCGGTGAGCGAGATCCGCGGGTCCACGACCCGCAGCCGGCCCGCGGCCGCGGCGGCCGCCAGCGCGCCCGGCGCCAGCTCGAGGGCCACCCCCAGCGCCGCCGCGCCCGCCAGCAGGTACACGCCGAGCTGCACCACGTCCATCCACACCACGGAGCGGAACCCGCCGGCGTACGTGTAGAGCAGGGTCGCGGCGCCGAGCACCACGATCGACGCCGGGTACGACCACCCGGTGATCGCCGCCAGCGGGATGGCCGTCGCGAACAGGCGCACGCTGTCGGCCATCGCGCGCGTCACCATGAACAGCGCCGACGAGGTGCGCCGCGCGCCCGCGCCCCAACGCGTGCCGAGCAGCTGATACGCCGTCGCGAGCTCGCCGCGGGCGTAGGACGGCAGCAGCAGCCACGCGACGCCGATGCGGCCGAGCAGGTAGCCGAAGGCCAGCTGGAGGAACGTCAGGTCCCCGGTGAAGCCGATGCCCGGGACCGAGATCACGGTGATGGCGGAGGTCTCGGCCGCGACGATCGAGAGCAGGATCGCCCACCACGGCAGCCGGTGCCGGCCGAGGAAGTAGTCCGATGCGCCCCTCTGGCGCCGGCCGAGCCACATCCCCGCCGCGACGACGCCGGCGAGATAGGCCAGCGCGACGATCCAGTCCACCCCGCGCATGGGCGCCAAAGAAAGGGGCCCGGAGATCATTTCTCCAGGCCCCTGGTCCTGCGAGACCGGAACCGCGAGCGCCGGCCGGCGCCCCGGTCGTTCAGACCGTGAAGCTGCTCCCGCAGCCGCAACCGCCGGTCGCGTTGGGATTCTCGAACGTGAAGCCGCTGCTCTGCATGGTGACCACGTAGTCGATCGTCACGCCGTTCAGGTACTGGCCGCTGAAGCTGTCGACGAACAGCCGCACGCCCGACGACTCGACGACCACGTCGTCCTCGGCCGCCCGGTCCTCGATGCTCAGCGCGTACTTGAAGCCCGAGCACCCGCCGGGCATCACGCCCACCCGGAGCCCCGCCGTCGCCGCCGGCGCGCCTTCGGCCTCGATGACCTTGCGGACCTGCTCGGCCGCCCCGGGGGTCAGGGTCAGCTGGATCGCCGCCTGCTCGTGCTGTGTTGCGCCCACGTCTCCTCCGTCGGAGAAATACGAATGCCTTTATCATCTTAGAAGGACGATGGCCGCGCGTCAACGGCCTGCCGCCGCCTCTTGACACTCCGCCGGCCAACGTATCCCCTTCAATCGCTTGCGGATCTGGGGCCGGGCCCCGGCCGCGCCGGAGGGCACGGAGTGACGATCTTCACCCACATCCTGGCCACGACCCTGGGCGTGCAGGTCGGCGGGCTGCACGGGCGCGACGTCGCGCTGGCCTACGCCTTCGGCGTGGCCGTGGACGCCGACCACGCGCTGAAGGCGCCGTACTACCTCCGGAGTGGCGGCTTCGAGAAGCGCATCGGCTACTACTGGCGCTCCTCGCTGCAGGAGCCGGTGGCGCTGCTGTGGGTCATCCCGCTCGCGATCGCGCTGGGGACGCTCGTGCCGGTGGTGTTCCTGGCGATCCACATCGCGATGGACTACTCGGTGCGCTACGAGAAGATGCCGTTCTACCCGTACACGACCTGGGTGACGCGCGGCTGGCTCGTCTCCATTCCGGACGGGGTGAAGGAGGCGGTCCTGGCCGCGGTGCTGCTATGCCTGAACGTCCTGCTGTTCCTGAAGCGAAGCTAGGCGATCGGATCCTGAAGGGCGCGATCCGCGCCCTTCACCTGCGCCTCGGGGTGACGCCCGACCAGATGACGTGGGCGTCGTTCGCGGCGTCCGTGCCCGCCGCGGCGCTGATCGCGGCGCACCACGTGGCCTGGGGCCTGGCGGCGATGGCGGTGGGCCAGGTGCTCGACGGCCTCGACGGGGGCATCGCGCGGGAGTTCGGGCTGTACTCGGAGCGGGGCCGCATCCTCGACACCCGGCTGGACCGCGCCAGTGAGACGCTGATCTTCCTCGCGTTCGCCGTCGCGGGGCTGGTGCCCTGGACGCTGCCGGTCCTGGCGCTCGTGGCCATCTACCTGCTGACCACCGTCACCGACCGCGCGCACGTCGATCCGGGCCTCAAGCGCGTGGTGCTGTACGCGGGGCTGTTCCTGCCGTGGCGGTGGCTGTTCCTGCTCATCTTCGCCGCCAACCTGGGCGGCTACGTCGTGGCGCTGCTGGTCCTCGACTGCCGGTTCCAGGTCCGGATGGACGCGCTCGGCGGCGACCTGGACACCGTGGCCTCGCGGGCCGCGGCGCTCGAGAGGGCCGATGCCGCGGACCGCTGACCGGAAGGGGGACGGCGCCGGAGGGGAGCACGCGATCCTGCTCGATTTCGGCGGCACCATCGACGCGGACGGGGTGCACTGGTGCCCGCGGTTCCACGCGGCGTACCGGCGGCTCGGCGGGACGCTCGGGTACGCCGCCTTCGAGCCGCTGTTCGGGGACTCCGAGCGGCTGCTCGCCGAGCGGCCCGGCATCCGGACGCTGGGCTTCCGCGCGGCGATCGAGACGCAAGCCGGGCTGCTGGAGGGCCTGCTGCCGCGCGGCGACGTGGTGCCCGCGGCCGCGTGGGCGCGGCTGCTGCACGACGAGGCGACCGCGGTGGTGCGCCGCAACCGGCCGGTGCTGGAGCGGCTCGCGCTCCGCTTCCGTCTCGCGGTCGTCTCGAACTTCACCGGCAACCTCGAGCCCTGCCTGATCGAGCTCGGGCTGCGCGCGTTGTTCACCGCGGTGCTCGATTCGTCGGTGGTCGGCTTCGCCAAGCCCGACGAGCGCATCTTCCTCGAGGCGCTCGCCGGCGTGGGCGTCCGCGCCGGCAGCGCGTGGATGGTGGGCGACAACCCGGAGGCGGACATCCGGCCGGCGCAGCGGCTGGGCCTCAGGACCTGCTGGGTGGCGCCGCGGGACCGCCAGGAACCGGCGGACCTCTCGCCCACCGCGAGGATCGCGGGGCTCACGGAGCTGGAGCGTGCCGTCGGCTGACCCGGGCGGCCTGATCCTGGCCGGCGGCGAGGGCTCGCGGCTCGTGGCCGAGGGGCTCCGCGTCCCCAAGCCGATGGTGGAGGTCGCCGGCCGCGCGCAGCTCGTGCATCTCGCCGAGACGCTGCTCGACCTGGGGTGCCCGACCGTGACCTGCATGGTGCGGGATGCGTTCCCCGGCCTGGTGGCCGACCTGGCGCGCCGTGACTGGCCCGGCGCGGTCCGCGTGCACGGCTGCCGGACGCCTTCCTCGCTGCACACGCTGGTCGAGGGGCTGGCGCGCGTCCCCGACGGCGCCGTGTTCGCGACGATGGTGGACACCGTGATGCGGCCCGAGGACTGGCGCGCGGTGTTCGCGGGCGCGGCGTCGCAGCTCGCGGCGGGCGCCGACGCGGTGCTCGCCGTGACCCCCTTCGTCGACGACGAGGCGGCGGTGTACGTTGCCGCCGACGCGGCGGGCCGGGTGCGGCGGCTCGGTGACCGGCCGACGGAGCCGGTGCTCGTGACCGGAGGCGTGTACGCGTTCGCGCCCGGCGTGCGGGCGCTGGCGCGCGAAGCGGTGGACGCGGGGGTGCAGCGGATGCGGAACTTCCTGGCCCGGATCGTGGACCGCGGTGTGGTGGTCCGGACGGTCGAGGCGCCTCGCATCATCGATCTGGACCGGCTCTCCGACCTGGCGGCGGCGAACGCCTGGCTGGGGCGCGATGGCTGAGCGCCGGCGGCGCGGGGGAGCCCGGTGAAGCGGCTCGTGGCGCTGTACCGCAGCCCGTCCTATTCGCCGCTGCAGCACATGGCGAACGACACCGCCATCATGGACGCGACGGTGGCCCGCCTCGCCGAGCGCGGCTGGCAGGTGGAGCGGACGCTGGAGCGCGACGTGGAGGCGGGGCACCTGCCGGCGGCCGAGCTGTTCGTCAACATGTGCCAGGGGCCGGTGGCCTCGGAGCGCCTGGCGCCGGTCGAGGCGGACGGCGCCCTCATCGTCAACCGGCCGAGCAGCGTGCTGGCCTGCCACCGGCACCGCCTGGTGCGCCGGATGGCGGACGGCGAGCTGGCGTTCCCGCGGACCCTGATCGTGCACACCCGGTCCGCGCCGACCGCCGACCTGTCGGCGTCGTTCGGCGCGCAGGCGCAGGTGTGGATCAAGCGCGGCGACGTGCACGCCGAGCGGCCCGAGGACGTGGTGGCGGTCGCGCCGGGCGAGATCCGCCGGGCCCTCGAGGCGTTCGCGGCGCGCGGCATCTCGTGGGCCGCGGTGCAGGAGCACGTGAGCGGGCCGGTCGTCAAGTTCTACGGGGTTGCGGACGGGCGCTTCTTCCGGTACTACGGGGCGGAGGCGGGCAGCGCGGCGCCGCCGCCGCCGGTGGACGAGGGGAAGCTCCGTGAGCTCGCGTTCGCGGCGGCGCGGAGGCTGGAGCTGGAGGTCTTCGGCGGCGACGTGGCGGTGCCGGAGCCCGACCGCCCGGTGCTGATCGACATCAACGACTGGCCGAGCTTCGCGCCGTTCCGCGACGGGGCGGCGGACGCGATCGCCGGCTACATCCACGAAAGGTCGGGCCGGTGACCACCGTGACGCGTGCCCCCGCCGTGCAGCTGCCGGGGCCGAAGTCGCAGCAGCAGTTCGACGCCGAGGCGCAGTTCCTGGCGCCGGGCACCCAGAGCGTCGCCACCTTCAGCCGGCTGTGCATGGACCACGGCGAGGGCGCGCTGCTGTGGGACGTGGACGGCCACCGCTACATCGACCTGCTGGCCGGAGTGGGCGTCGCGAGCCTGGGCTACGCGCACCCGAAGTACGTGGCGGCCATGCAGCGCCAGGTGGCGCGGGTCCACGTGGGCAGCTTCACGACCGAGCACCGCGCCGCGCTGGTCAAGCTCCTCGCCCAGCTGGCCCCCGGCGACCTCAACCGCACCCAGCTCTACTCGGGGGGCGCGGAGGCGGTCGAGGCGGCGTTCCGGCTCGCCAAGTCGCACACCGGCAAGCGGGAGTTCGTCGGCTTCTGGGGGGGCTTCCACGGCAAGACCGGCGGGGTGCTCCCGGTCCTCGGCAGCAACTTCAAGCACGCGCTGGGGCCGCTGATGCCCGGCACCTACAGCACGCCGTACGCCTCGTGCGCCCGGTGCCCGTTCGACAAGACGTTTCCGTCGTGCGAGTGGCACTGCGTGGAGTTCCTCAAGCGCAAGATCGAGCTCGAGACCGCCGGCGACATCGCCGCCATCGTGGTGGAGCCGATCCAGGGCACGGCCGGCAACGTCGTGCCGCCGCTCGGCTACCTGCAGGCCCTCCGCCGCCTCGCCGACCAGCTGGGCGCGCTGCTCATCTGCGACGAGATGATCACCGGCTTCGGGCGCACCGGGAAGATGTTCGCGGTCGAGCACGAGGGCGTCGTGCCCGACGTCATCACCGTGGGCAAGGGCTTCGGCGGCGGCTTCCCGATGAGCGGCCTCATCATCCGCGAGAGCGTCGCGTTCGCCAAGCCGTTCGCCAACCCCAGCGGCAGCTCGTCGAGCTACGGCGGCAACCCGCTCGCCGCCGCGGCGGCCCACGTCACGGTGGAGACGATCGTCGAGGAGGGCCTGGTCGAGCACGCGCGCGCCCTCGGCGCGCGCATGCTGGCGGAGCTGAAGCGCTGGGAGGGCGAGATCCCGATCGTGAGCGACGTGCGCGGCCGCGGGCTGATGATCGGCATGGACCTGGTGCGCCCCGGCACCCGCACCCTGCTCGACAAGAAGGTGACCCGGTGGGTGTTCGACACGCTGCTCGCGCGCGGCGTGCTGGCGATGATCTACAACCCCGAGGTGCGCATCAACCCGCCTCTGGTGATCACCGAGGAGCTGGCGATGGAGGCCCTGGCCACCATGAAGGGCGTGTTGCGTGAGGCCGCCGAGCGCGCTGGCGCTTAAGGGCGCCTCGGTCGAGGAGTGGACCGACGTCCACTTCTTCCGGCCGGTGGGAATCCGCCTCGCGCGGGCGCTGGCGCCGACCCGCGCCACCGCCGACCAGGTCACGGTGGCGGGGCTGCTCGTCGGCCTCGTGGCCGGGCACCTGCTGTTCTACGAGCGCGTGTGGGTCAACTTCGCGGGCGTCGCGCTGTTCGTGGTCTCCGACCTGTTCGACAGCGCCGACGGGCAGCTGGCGCGGCTCAAGGGCAGCTCCACGCGCTTCGGCCGGGTGCTCGACGGGCTCTCCGACACGCTCCGGTTCCTCAACCTCTACGTGCACCTGTTCGTCCGCCTGGTCCTCGCGGCGGGCTGGGGATGGCCGGCGCTCGTGCTGGTCGCGGTCGCGATCTGGAGCCACTCGCTCCAGGGCGCGGCGGTGGACTTCGTCAAGAACGCCTACCTCGAGCTGAGCGCGGACGGCGGCGGCGAGACCGACCTGCCCGAGGACTTCGAGCCGGGCGGCGGCGGCGCCGCGATGCCGCGCCTCGCCCGGCGGCTGTACCGCGCCTACGTCCGCCGCCAGGTGACCATGTTCCCGGTCACCTACCGGGCGCTGCAGGCCGCCCGCCGCGCGGAGACTCCGGCCGGTCTGCGCGTCCGCTGGGCCGAGCGCCAGGCACCGCTCCTGCCGCTGCTGACGCTGATCGCCACCAACATACGGTTCGCGCTGCTGGCGGCGGCGGTGCTCGCGGGACACGTGGAGTGGTTCCTGGTCGTCACCGCGGTGCCGATGAACCTGATCCTGGTCGTCGCCGTCGTGCTCCACGAGCGCAACGCCGCCGCCCTGACGCGGGACCGGCCGCGGGGCGCGGGGGTGCCCGCCGTTGCCGACTGAGCGCCGGCCGTACCGCGGCGCGCTGATCGGCGCGGGCGGGGTCGCCCGGCAGTCGCATGTCCCCGCCTACGCGGCCGGGGACGTCGCGCGCCGCCTCGAGCTGGTCGTCGCGCTGGAGAGTGCGCCCGAGGTGCCGGACGTCCCCGGCCTGCCGCGGGTCTTCGACGCCGCGGGCCTCGCCGCGTTCGAGCCGCTCGACTTCATCGACGTGTGCACGCCCACCGCCTCGCACGTGGAGCTGGTGCTGTGGGGGCTCGAGCGCGGCTGGCACGTGCTGTGCGAGAAGCCCGTCGCCACGACCCGCCGCGAGGCCGAGCGCGTGGCGGCCGCCGCGCGCCGCGCCCGCCGGGTGGTCATGCCGTGCCACCAGTACCGGTTCAACCCGGCCTGGCGGCAGCTACGGGAGTGGCTGGACGCGGGGCGCATCGGCCGCTGGCATCTGGCCGAGTTCCGCACCTACCGCGCGCACGCCGATCTCGGCGGCGGCGCCGGCGCCGCCGTGCCGTGGCGCGGGACCCGCGCCGAGGGCGGCGGCGGCGTGCTGCTGGATCACGGGACGCACCTGCTGTACCTGCTCGACGACGTGGCCGGCGCGCCGGCCGCGGTGCGGGCGTGGACCGGCCGGCTCCTCCACCGCGAGTACGACGTCGAGGACACGGCGCAGGTCCTGCTCGAGTACCCCGACGGCCGCGCCGCCACGATCTTCGTGACCTGGGCCGGCCACGGGCGCGAGAACGTGATCCGGTTCTGGGGCGAGCGCGGGGCGATCGCCTGGACCGGGGGCGAGCTGTCGCTGGATGCCGCCGGCGCGGCCGAGCGGATCGACTTCACGGCCGCGCTGGACAAGGCCGCCTACAAGGACTGGTTCGCCCGGCTGTTCATGGACTTCGCCGACGCCATCGCGCGCGGGGAAGGGGAGCGGTACCTGCGGGAGATCGCCGCGGTCGCCGACGTCCTCGAGCGCGCGTACGCTGCGGCCGGCGAGGGCGCCCGGACGCCCGCCGTCGGGGTGCCGTGAACCGACGGACGCAGGCCGGCCTGTTCCTCGTCGGCACTGCGTTGTTCGTCTTCCTCCTTCAGCACGTCGGCCTCGGCCGGCTCCTCGCGAACGTGCGCGAGACGGGCTGGATGTTCGCGCCCATCGTCGCCGTCTACGCGGGCGTGTACTCCTGCAACACGCTCGCCTGCTGGCTGGTGATGGCCGACCAGCCGGGCCGGCCGTCCTACGCCCGCACCTGGGCCATCATGGTCTCCGGCTTCGCCCTCAACTCGGTGACGCCGTTCGTCCAGATCGGCGGCGAGCCGTTCAAGGTGGGGGCGTTCGCGCCGTGGCTGGGGCCGCGCCAGGCGACCGGCACCGTCCTCACCTACTACATGCTGTCCGCGCTGAGCAACATGCTCACCTGGCTGGTGGCGATCCTCGCGGTGCTGGCCCTCGTCCGGCCGGCGGCGCCGGTCGCCCTGGCGCTGGCGGCGGTCGCGGCGGTGCTGGCGCTGCTGTTCCTGTTCGTCTTCTCCCGGCACCGGGAGGGCATCTTCGGCCTGCTGCTCGCGACGCTGACGCGGCTGCCGCTGCTGCGCCGCGCCGCCCGGGCGCTGGAGGGCCGGCGCGACACCCTGACGCAGCTCGACGAGCAGATCGCCGGCTTCTACCACCGCAGCCCGCGCCGGTTCTTCGCGGCCCTGGGCGTCGACTTCGCCGGCCGGGCGTTCGGCATGCTGGAGTACTACCTGATCGCGCGCAGCGTCGGCACGCCGGTCGACTATCCGCACGCCTTCCTGATGGGGAGCTTCCTCGTCCTGAGCCTCAACCTGCTGTTCTTCGTGCCGTTCGACCTCGGCTCGCGGGAAGGCGGCACGGGACTGATCTTCGAGATCCTGGGGCTGCCGTCGTCGCTCGGCATCTACGCCGGCGTGGTGACGCGGCTGCGCTGGGCGGTGTGGATCGCCATCGGTCTCGGATTGCTGGGGGCCGCCGGCGGAGGCCGGCCGGAGCGGGCCGCGGCGGCGACGGCGGAGGCCGGCCGGAGCGGCTAGCGGCCGGGCCCGGACGCGGCGGCCGCCTCGGCCGCGAGGTCGGCGACGCGGGGCCGGACCTGGAGGATCTGCTCGTTCGCCCGGGTGGGGTGGACGCGATTGGTGAGCAGGATGACGAACAGGTCCTGCTCCGGGTCGATCCACAGCGACGTTCCCGTGAAGCCCGTGTGCCCGAAGGCGCGCCTCGAGAGACGGGTGCCGGCGCTGGAGCCCTCGCTCGGCGTGTCCCAGCCGAGCGCGCGGCTCGAGAAGGCCGAGTCCTGGACCCGCGTGAACTCGGCGATCGTCGCGGAGTCGACGACGCGCGCGCCGCCCTCCCTCCCTCCGGACGGTGCCGCGCGTCCGCGCCCCGGCGTCCCCGCGCTCCCGTGGCGCAGCATCATCTGGGCGAACTGCACCAGGTCGGGCGCGGTGCTGAACAGCCCCGCGTGCCCCGACACGCCGCCCATCGAGGCGGCGTTCTCGTCGTGGACGTGGCCCCGCACCAGCCGGTGGCGGTAGGCGGTGTCCATCTCGGTGGGCGCGATGCGGGTGCGCCAGCTCGCGGGCGGCCGGAAGCGCGTGTCCTTCATGCCGAGCGGGCGGAACAGGCGGGCCGCGAGGTAGCGGTCGAGGCGCTCGCCCGTGGCGCGCTCCACGATCTGCGTCATCACCATCGCGCCGAGGTCGGAGTAGACCATCTTCGTGCCGGGCGGCCGCTCGAGCGGCTCCGCGTCCACCAGCGCGAACATCTGCTCGCGCGAGTGGACCTGCTGCCAGAGCGGTTTCCACGCCGGCAGCCCCGAGCTGTGGGTCAGGAGCTGCCGCACCGTGACGGTGCTGTCGCGGAACGCGGGCACGTAGCGCACCGCCGGCGTGTCGAGCGCGACCTTGCCCTCCTCGACCAGCTGCATCATCGCGGTGGTGAGCCCGACGACCTTGGTGAGCGACGCGAGGTCGTACACGGTCCGGGTCGTCACGGCCCGCCCGCGCCCGTAGTCGAGGCGGCCGAAGGCCTCGAGGAACAGGACGGTGTCGCGGCGGCCGACCGCGACGACGGCGCCGGGGAAGGCGCGTCGCGCCACGCACTCCTCGACGTAGCGCCGCAGCGCGTCCCAGGTGGTGTCCCGTGTCATGGCGAGCAGGGCGGCGGCGAGGAGCAGCGGGCTCACGGCGCGGCGGCGGCCGCGGGCGGGCCGGCCCGCACCAGCCCGCTGCCGGCCGGGTAGGGCGGCAGGGTCACGGGCAGCCGGCCGGTGACGGGCGCGAGACCCAGGAGCGCCCGCGCCACCGCGCGCTCGATCGGGTCGGTGTCGCTCCAGGCCGCGACGAAGCTGCCCACCGCCGGCAGCTGGCGGAGCACGTACGGGCTGCCGAGCGAGACCGCGACGACCGGCGCGCCGTCCGCGGCGAGCTGCGAGACCAGCGCCGCGACGCCGTCCGGGATGTCCACGGCGTCCGGGTGCCAGGCCGTGGGCCGCGTGGCGGCCACGAACACCACGGCTCCGGTGCCCGCGGCCGCGGCCTTCACGGAGTCGAACGAGGCCGGCCCGGACGCCGGCCACAGCCGCAGCGACCGGAGCGTGTCCACGGAGCCCCGCAGCGCCGCCTCCAGCTGGACGCCCACGTCGCGGATCTGCTCGTTGCCGTAGGCGACGATCAGCACGCGGTGGCGGCGCGCCGCGGGGAGCGGCACCAGGCCGAGCGAGTCGCGGACCAGGACCAGGCTGCGCTGGGAGATGTCCTGCGCCAGCGCGAGGCTGGCGGCGGTCCCGACCGCCTGGGCGACCCGGTCGACGTCCACGAACCGCCGCGCGAACAGGCCCAGCCGCGCCTTGGCGGCCAGCACCCGCGCCACCGACGAGTCGAGCCGCGCCTCGCGCACCTCGCCGCGGGTCACCGCGTCCACCAGCGCGTCGATCGTCGCGCGGGCGCTCACCGGCATCAGCAGGACGTCGGCGCCGGCCTCGAGGGCCCGGACCGCCGCCTGCGCGGCGCCGTAGCGGCTCACGATCGCGCCCATGTTGAGCGCGTCCGTCACGACCAGGCCGCGGAAGCCGAGGCTGTCGCGGAGCAAGGTGTCGAGCACCGCGGGCGACAGCGACGCCGGCGGGGCGTCGGCGCCGGCGAGGCCCGGGACGGCGAGGTGGCCGGCCATCACGGCGTCGGTGCCCTCGCGCACCGCCGCGCGGAACGGCACCAGCTCGACCGAGTCGAGGCACGAGCGGCTGGCCGTGATCGCGGGCAGCGCGATGTGCGAGTCGGTGCCGGTGTCGCCGTGGCCGGGGAAGTGCTTCGCCGTGCTGAGCATCCCGTGCTCGCGCAGGCCGCGGATGAAGGCGCCCGCCAGCGTGGCGACCCGCTGCGGGTTTTCGCCGAACGAGCGGACGTTGATGATCGGGTTGGCGGGGTTGTTGTTGACGTCCACCACCGGGGCGAAGTCGAGGTGGATGCCGATGGCGCGGCCCTCCAGCGCCACCACCCGCCCGACCTCGTAGGCGTCCAGCTCCCGGTCGGTTGCGCCGAGCGCCATATTGCCGGGGAAGGGCGTGCCGCCGCGCACCCGCGCCGCGAGCCCCGACTCGAGGTCGGACGCGATCAGCAGCGGGACCCGCGCCGCGCGCTGCAGCTGGTCGAGCTTCTCGGCGATGTCGAACGGCGACGAGCCGACGCCCACGATGAAGCCGCCGACGCCGTCGTCGGCCGCGAGCCGGAGCGCCGAGTCGAGCGCGGCGGCGTCGGTCGCCCAGTAGTCGCCCGCGATCCAGGGCATCACCAGCTGCGCGGCCTTCTCGCGCAGCGTGAGGACCAGCGGCGGCACGGCGGGCCCGGCGGCGAACGCGCTGTCGCGCGAGAGCGCGGGCAGGCGCACCGGGGCCGCCGACGTGTCGGGCGCGGGCACCACGGGTGGGGCGGGCGCGGCGGCGGTGGCGATCGTCCGGGTGCACCCGCCGCACAGCAGCGCGGCGGCGAGGACGGCGAAGGAGGAAGGGAAGTGCTTCAAGCTGGTCGGCTCCTCGGACTCGCGTTGATGCTCACCTGCCGGGCCACTTCGCCCGGAGACTGGCGTCTGGCAACCACTGGCAACTTGGCGTCCGGCAACTTCTCTGCCCCCCGCCAGACTGGCCACCGCGTCCTCCCCGGCATCGACGTCCTGCTCCGCGACTCGCTGCACCTCGTCGCGGGCAAGCGCGTCGGCCTGATCACCAACCAGTCGGGCGTGGACGCCGCGGGGGTTGCGACGATCGACCGCCTCGAGCGGCAGCCGGGCGTGCGGCTGGTGGCCCTGTTCGCGCCCGAGCACGGGATCCGCGGCACCGCGCGGCCGGGCGAGCCGGTGCGCGACACGCTGCTCGGCGACACCGTGGACGCGCCGACCGGCCTCCCAATCTACAGTCTCTACGGCCCCCGTCGAGCGCCGGAGGCCGCGCAGCTCGCGTCGCTCGACGTGCTGCTCGTGGACCTGCAGGACGTCGGCGCGCGCACCTTCACCTACGTCTCCACGACCGTGCTCGCCATGCGGGCGGCCGCCGCGGCCGGCGTCCGCGTCGTGGTGCTCGACCGGCCGGATCCCGTCGGGTGCGCGGTGCAGGGGCCGGTGCTCGACACGGCGTACGCGTCGTTCCTGGGGATGCTCCCGGTGCCGCTGCGGCACGGCATGACCCTCGGCGAGCTGGCGCGCTTCGCGGACGAGCGCCTCGCGATCGGCGCCGACCTCGTGGTGGTGCCGGT
>Ga0187777_10000807_pt1 | contig 20581 bp, 18 predicted proteins | sample 1015_Q2_SP5_10_M_FD_132416 | JGI IMG/M metagenome (GOLD analysis project Ga0187777, IMG submission 132416) | Tropical peat soil microbial communities from peatlands in Department of Meta, Colombia - 1015_Q2_SP5_10_MG | ecosystem: Environmental > Terrestrial > Soil > Wetlands > Peat | place... | reverse complement strand
TTTGGGATGGGCCACCCGTCCCAGACCGAACGGAGACCCATCGATTTCTTCAAGCCTGGCGGAATCTCCTGACCGAGGCGATGGTGAGCCAGATGAAAAGCAGCAGAAGCGCAAGCTGGGCAATGGCGAAGGGAGCTTCTTTCTGCGTGGGGGCGAGCGCGTGCAGGAAGGGCACTTTCTCGAATCCCTGCACGACCAGCACAAAGACGTTGAAATAGAGCGAGAGGACAGCGCAAATGACATAAGCTTTGCGCCAGCCGCCATTCATGTGCTGCGGATAGCGGGCAAGGATGGCGATGGCCAGCAGCACGAGCGACATGATGCCCAGAATGTGCGAGGGCAAGAGATGAGTGAAGGGAAACAGGAAGCCGGTGACGCTGGTCAGAACGGTAGTGGCGAGAAAAAGAGCGGTCATGCCATCCATACGCTTGCCGCCGAACATGCCGAATACGACGATGAATCCAGAAGCGATGGCCACCAGACTGATGACGACGTGCAGCAGCGTGAAGGCAGAGAGCGAGAGGCCAAGCATGATTAGAGGCTCCTTTCAAAAGCGACAAGATATTACGCTCGGCCAAGCCATCCTTACAAGGCTCCATCTTTCTTGGAGACTGTAATATGAGGGGGAAGGGCGTTCGCGGGTTACGCGCGATTGCAGCGCGAGATGGTTCCTTAACATTCCCTTAACAATCACCCGCTATGATGTCGCAATCATGCGAAGCAACGGCATGAAGGACCCGCGCTTCTACTTCAACCGTCACCAGTCCTGGCTGGCATTCAACCGCCGCGTGCTGGAGCAGGCCGGCGATGAGCGCAATCCGCTGCTGGAGCGGGTGAAATTCCTGGCCATCACCGCCAGCAATCTGGATGAGTTCGTGGAGGTCCATCTGGCGGGGTTGCTGCAGCAGGTCGAGACCGGCCATCTGGACACCGGGCCCGACGGCCTGGCGCCGCAGCAACAACTTGAGGTCCTGGCCAGGGAGATCCATGCCTTCGTGCAAGAGCAGTATCATTGCTGGAACGGACTGCTCAAACCGGCGCTGGCGCGGCAAGGAGTGCGAGTGCTGACGGTCGCGGCGCTGGAGAACTCCGCCAGAAATGCCGCGGACCTGTTCTACATACGCCGTGTCGATCCGCTGCTGACACCGGTGACCATCGACCCGGCACACCCGTTTCCACACGTCATCAACAAGGCGCTCTGCATCGCCTTCCTGCTGCGCCGGCGGCGGCGTGGCGGCGGGAACTACCTGGGAGTGGTCACCGTCCCCCGCAAACTGCCGCGGCTGGTGCGCGTGCCGAGCCGGGGCGAGACCACGGATTACGTCTTTCTGCACGATCTGGTGGAGACGCACGCGCGCAATCTGTATCGCGGTTACGAAGTGCTGTCATCGGGCGCGTTCCGCGCCACGCGCAACAGCAATCTTTACCTGCATGAAGAAGAGGCGCGAAGCCTGCTGGAATCGGTGGATACGCAGCTGCACAGCCGGCGCAAGGGCGATGTGGTGCGGCTGGAGATCGAGAGCAGCGCGGCAGCGACCATCGTGGAGCCGCTGCGCGAGCGGTTCAGCCTGGAGCCGTGGCAGGTCTTTCACGCCAACGGCCCGGTGAACCTGTCGCGACTCTTCTATCTGGCGGAGCAAACCCCGCGCCCGGACCTGAAGTATGCGCCGTTCGTGCCCAAGGCCATCAGCTTTTCTTCAGATGAAGAACTGTTCGAGCGGCTCCGGCGGCGCGATCTGCTGCTGCACCATCCCTACGAATCGTACGGGACGGTGGTCTCGTTCATCGAGGCAGCAGCCAAGGACCCGAACGTCCTTTCCATCAAGCAGACGCTGTACCGCACGAGTGAGAACTCGCCCATCGTGCGCGCGCTGATGGAGGCGGCGCAGAACAAGGAGGTGACGGTGGTGGTGGAGCTGAAAGCGAGATTCGACGAGGCTTCCAACATCCACTGGGCGCGCTCGCTGGAAGAGGCGGGAGTGCATGTTTCGCACGGGCTGGTGGGTTTGAAGACGCACTGCAAGATGGCGCTGCTGGCGCGCAGCGACCCGGATGGCGAGATCCGCCGTTACGCGCACCTGGGAACGGGGAATTACAACCCGGTCACCGCCAATTTCTATGCCGACCTGAGCCTGCTGACCAGCAACGAAGCGGTGACGACGGCGGTGCATGAGGTCTTCAATTTTCTGACCGCGCGCTCGGAGCATAACAAATACTCGCCGCTCTTTCTGGCGCCGGTAGACCTGGCCAAGAACTGCCTGGAGCTGATCGCGCGCGAGACCAGCCACGCGCTGAGAAAGCATCCGGCGCGGATCGTGGCCAAGGTGAACGCTTTGCTGGATCCTGCCATCATTCAGGCGCTGTACCGCGCTTCGCGGGCGGGGGTGCAGATCGATCTCATCGTGCGCGGAGCCTGCGCTTTGCGTCCGGGAGTCAAGGGCCTGAGCCAGAACATCCGTGTGCGCAGCATCGTGGGACGGTTTCTGGAGCATAGCCGCATCTTCTATTTTGAGAATGGCGGACAGCCCGAAGTCTACCTCGCCAGCGCGGATTGGATGCCGCGCAATCTTTACGGGCGCGTGGAGCTCATGTTCCGCATCAGCGATGGCGAGCTTTCGCGCAGAATCCATGAGCAGATCCTCACGGCGTATCTGAAGGACAACGAAAAGGCACGCCACCTGCGCTCGAACGGGCAATATCTCCCTATGCACTCGCCCGGCTCGCGTTCCGCGAAGCACCCCGCTTTCAATGCGCAGGAGTATTTCCTGCACTTGGCCAATGGCGGCGCGCCGGAGCAATTCACGCCAGCAAGGGCGGTGCGAAAAGCCTCGTGAAGTGAGGCGAAAGGACCTCGGTCGAAAGCGCCAGCTGGCTGGCGGGCCCTTATGCAGGGTTTCTTGGCCGCTAGCCGCCTGAAACTGTTGAAACTAAAGGTACTTGCGGCAGAAGAATCGGAGATTTTGCCGTTTCCGTACTATCATAATAGTGCCTAACTTCCTCTTTCCCCCAGAAAGAAATTGCGGCTGATGAAGACTGGCCTGTGGCCAATCCATGCTCGGGTGTGGGCGCTGGCAGCACTGTTTGTGCTGCAGCCGGCGGCCAACGCGGTTGGGCAAACCGCGGTAGAACATGTTGTGGCACGCACGCCAGCAGGCGGCAATGGGCGGAAGATCTCGGTCATGCGGCCGGGGCCGGCAACTCAGACCTTAGCGGCTGCGCAACCGCAGAGCGGGAATGTTTCGAGCTCCACAGGCCGCTGGCAAATGCTCTCGGCCCTTACAGGAGCAGTGGTGCACGACATCTCGTTCTCGTCACCGAGCACGGGCTATGCCGCGGCGGAATTGGGCCAGGTCTGGAAGACGGCTGACGGCGGCGTGAGCTGGACGCCGGTGATGAACCTGGGGTTTCCATATTACTGGTACGGCGTGAGCGCGCTCAGCGACACGGATGTCATGGTCTCCGGCTTTGACGACTCCAATTTTCGCGGCCTCATCCGCTGGAGCCATGATGGCGGAGCAACGTGGACACCGGACATCGTGCTGACCACCTCCGGCTGGTCATTCCGCAACCGCTTCACCAAGAACCATCTAAATGCGCTGGTGCTTGATGGCGTGAGCGTGGCTCACAATATTCCCAATGCAGCTCACTACACCAGCGATGGCGGCGCGACGGCTGCCGACTGGACATTTGTCGTTCCAGATATGGCCGGAGGCTGGTTCAGCAGCCAGTTCAGCCTGCTGGATGAGGGCCCAAACCCGACGCACGTGCGCGTTTCCGGCATCACGTACTGCGAGAGCGCCACTGGCGGAGCGAGCTGGAGCTGCCGGCCCTCCATCGATTCCGTCTTTGACGGACCTGTTTTTTTCACCAACGACCAGGATGGCTGGGTGGGCGGCGGCGAAATCTCCCCCAATGTCGAGGGCTGGATCCACCGCACAACCGACGGGGGTGTCACGTGGAGCGGGCGGGTGCTGGATGGCGGGCTGCCAATCCGCGAGCTTCGGTTCATCACGCCACTCACCGGCTTCGCCGCCGGAGGCAACATCTACACCAATATCGGCGGAATCTACTTCACCAGCGACGGCGGTGAGAGCTGGACGCTGGAGACCAACGCCGGCTATGAGATGGATGCGTGCGACTCCCAGAATGCGGGCCTGAACAACTTTCAGGTCTGGTGCGTCGGGTATAACTCCTCGTTCAACGGCGCGGTATACACTACGACCATTCAGGGCAACACGTCGAGCCAGGTGTCTTCGGCGCAGATCGGGCCGCTGGCCGGCGATCCCATCACTTTCAATGCCAGCGTAGTGGCTTCTGACAGCGGCATTCCAACCGGCACAGTGGATTTCAAGGACGGCAATACCGTGATCGCAGCCGGCCAGGCGCTGGATGCAGCCGGGACGGCGAGTTTTTCCACGACCGCTCTCGCCAGCGGCGTACACCTGATCACGGTGGCCTACAGCGGCGATGCCAACCACTCCATAAGCATTTCGCCAGTGTGGACACAAGTGGTCAACGACCCGGCGGATACGGCTACCACGACCATGGTTGGGAGTCTGATGATCACTCCGATGAATCCGGGCCAGGGGCCGAACGTGGTGCAGCTTCTGCAAGGCGCAACACTAACGGCGACCATCACGCCTTCGCCGGGGAATAACGGCGTAGTCGCGTTCGTGGATGGAGCGAGTGTGTTGGCGCAGGTGCCGGTGAGCGGCGGCGCGGCGACGCTCGATCTGGCCAACTACCTGCGCATGGGCGAGCGCAACATTCAGGCTATCTACAGCGGTTGGACGGGGATCAGAGGCAGCCAGAGCTCGGTATTGGTCCGGCGTTCGCCGCGGCCGCGGTAGCCTAATTCCCGGGCTGGGCTTGGTGGAGCCAGGCGCTGGCTTCTGAGGCAGAGCGAAAGACGCGAACGCTCCAGCCGGGCAGGTCCAAATAAGACTCCCACATACGCGAAACTCCGAAGACGTGGTTTCCTGGGGCGACGACGGCCAGGGCGACCGCGGGCAAGAGCTGGGCCAGCTCCTGGTCAATGCCAGTGAGCAACTCTATCTCAGGCAGGGAGACGCGAAGCTCATTGACTGATTGAAAATCCACAAGTGCGTAAGCGACCTGCCGCAGTGCCTCGGGGCGCTCTTTCAAGCCGATCTTAACCGTAACGATCTCGCCGGCGGTGACCAGCCCGGAGCCAGAAAAGACCAGACCGCGCCCGCCTTCCACGAATTCACAGGAAAAGGGCATAACGGAGTCCACAGGCTTGCAGATTCTACTCCACAAACATCAAGGAAGCGCTAAATGCCAAGGAAGTTCGGCTGCAGCTTGATGTACCCGTGTTCCAGGGCCCAGAGATCGAGCGGGAGGGCGGCGAGTTCATCTACCTGGGGGACGGCGCGGCCGTTCCTGGTGAGGTCGACGGTCTTGATAAAGTGGCGGCAGCCGTCGCAGGCCTCGACGCGGATATGCTCGAACTGCTCAGCGGCGTAGACGGCGAGCTTCTCCACCGCCTCTTCGCCGCACGCCGCACAGCGGATGCGGCCGAAGGTCCACTCGGTGGCGCAGAAAGAGCAGATGAGCGAACGCTTGCCGCCCTCCCCCTCGGGGCGCAATACGCCGACCACCGGCCGCGCGGAACAGAAGGGGCAGACAGCCAGAGTCTCGCTGTGCTGGGTGGGCTTGCGGCGAGCTGCGAGAAGCTCGGCATAGGGCTGCAGAAAGACCCAGGCGAGAGCAGCTTCGATGTTGGTGGGCGCCGGCTGAAAATCGGGAGCGGCAGACCAGCAGGAGCCGAGAAGGTCACGCCAGTGCGCGGAATCTTGTGAAGCCAGCTTGCGGGCTGCAATCTCGACCGGCTCGGGTGCAATGCGCGCGATGGTGGAAAAAAAATCGGGAAGAGCGGGAAGCAAGAGATCGAATCCAGGAGCTGAAGGCGGGGAAGTCAGATCGCTTAACTGCTGGCCGACATCGGCCTCGAGTCTTTCGTAGAGGGACCTCTGGAACGTCGCGCAGCTCTTATAAAGCCGGAGGACCTCAGCGGCGAAGGGATACGTTTCAGCCAAGCCGGCAGCGCGCTGAATACGCTGGTCCCACTTAGAGCGGGTCATTTCCCCGCTGGCGGAGTCGGTCCCTTTGTGACCTGCTCATACCAGAGGCGATGATGCACGCGCGCCCAAGCGCGCGAAACTCCGCCGCGAACGATGGCGTTTGTCCCCCCGGGGACCATGATAACGCCCATGTAGACGTGGATCATGAATCCGGCGATGGTGGCGAAGGCCGCTGTGACGTGAACAAACACGGCGAGCAGACGCAGCCAATGCAGGCTGAAGGGAATGCTTTCCACGAACCAGAGACCAAGGCCGGAGAGCAGCAGAAGAATGGCGCCCCAAAACATGAGCCAGAAGAAGATCTTCTGGCCATAGTTGAAGCGGCCGGCAGCGGGAACCCGCGCGTCCTCGTTGCGGACGTAATGCGGCATGGCCTTCTTCCAGGCTTCATCGGCCTCGGTGATGCGCATGTCGCTACCCCAGAGTCTAAGCATCCAGACCGTGGCGATAACAAAGAGCAAGCCGAACCAGGGATGCCAGAAACGGGCGGTCGCGCCGCCGCCGACGATGACGGCCAACCAGAACAGATAGGGCGACCAGAACGCCAGGCCGGTAGCCAGGCAGTAGAGATAGCCGACGGTAGCGAGCAGATGATGTACACGCTCGCTCAGGTTGTAACGAACGATGGAGTCGCCAGACTCATGCGTGGCGGGGGAGGGAATCGCGCGAGAGGCGCTCATGGCCGGCCTCCTTCGCTGCCGCCATTCTCAGACTTGGCGCCGAAGCGCATGTGGTGGAAGGCCAGGCCGAAGATTCCTCCCAGCATGGCGAGGTTGCCGATCCACTTGGCGGGGCCTTTCCAGAAACGCACCAGCATGGGCACCTGCGGATCTTTGGGCAGGCCGCCATAAGCCCCGGGATTGGTGGCATCGTGCAGCACATACATCACGCCGGTGCCACCGACGCCCGGGGGATCGTAGACGCCGGCCTGGCTGAAGCCGAAGTGCTCCTTGAGCTGATGCACGCGTTTGTTGGCCAGGTCGGTCATATCGTCCTTGGTGCCGAAGTGCAGGCAGCCGGTGGGGCAGGACTTGATGCAGGCGGGCTCCAGGCCCTCGTTCACGCGATCCGAGCAGAGCGTGCACTTGAACATCTTCTTGGTCTGGGGATTGAACTTGGGAATATTGAAAGGACATCCGCTGACGCAGTAGCCGCAGCCGATGCAGTGCTCCTGCTGGAAGTCCACGATGCCATTGGAGTACTGGACGATGGCGCCATCGGCCGGGCAGGCCAGCAAACAGCCGGGATCGGCGCAGTGCATGCACTGGTCCTTGCGCATCAGGAGCATGAGCGAACCGTCTTCGCGCTCGTGCTCGTTGAACTTGATGAGGTTCCAGTAGTTCCACTCCGTCTCCGGCATGGTCTGGTAGCTGTTGTCGAAGACGGTCTCGCGGAACTCGTAGCCATTCCACTCCAGGCAGGCGACTTCGCAGGCCTTGCAGCCGATACAGGTGGTGGTATCCACCAGCTTGCAGACCTGGTCGGCACGCTCGACGCCGGCGCCGGGCACGGGGCCGGCGTGGCCGGAGATCCTGGTGATTTGCAATGTCGCCTGGCTCATAGGTTCATACCTTTTCCAGCTTTACGAGAAATCCCTTGAACTCGGGCGTAAAGGCGTTGGGGTCGACGACCGTGGGAGTGAGCAGATTGGCGATAGTACGGGCGTTGCGGGCGTCATCTTCCTGAATCCCGCGGTAGCCCTGGTGAATGGGCACGCCGATCTGGTAGACCTTCTTGCCATCGATCTGCATGGGCTTGATGCGTTTGGTGACGAAGGCCTTAGCAATGTAGGAGCCGCTGCGCGCGCTGGTAAGCTTCACCTTGTCATTGCCCTTGATGCCCATCTCCTGCGCCAGCTCGACGGGAATCTCGACGAAGGCCTCAGGGACCAGTTGCACGCTCACCGGATTGTTCTTGGTCCAATAGTGGTAGTGCTCGGTGAGCCGGTAGGTGGTGCAGATCACGTTGTATCCTTCTTCCACCGTGCCCAGCTTGTCGAAGGGCGTCTTGGATTTCTTCACCACCGGGTTATTCGACTGCGCGGGGTGCAGCAGGTTCTTCACCGGGCTCTCGAAGGGCTCGTAGTGCTCAGGGAATGGGCCCTCAGCGAAGGCGCCCAAGGGAGCGAAGATGCGGCCTACACCTTCAGGGTTCATGATGAATGGGCCCATGTGGTCTTTAGGGGCAGAATCTGCCTTGAAATCGGGCACGTCGTTGCCGGCCCACAACTGCGTGGCCTCGTTCCACCAGATCTGCTTGCGCTCCGGGTCCCAGGGCTTGCCGGAGACATCGCAGGATGCGCGGTTATAGAGAACACGCCGGTTGGCCGGCCACGACCAGGCCCAGTTCTGATGGACGCCCATGCCGCTGGGATCTTCAGTGCCGCGGCGCGCGAGCTGGGCACCGGCTTCCGTCCAGGAGCCGCAGTAGAGCCAATTGCCGCAGGAGGTAGTGCCGTCGTCCTTCAGCCAGGCGAAGCCCGGAAGCTGCTGGGCCCGCTTGATGACCTGCTGCGTCTTGGCATCGGTGAGATCGGCCAGCGCTTTGCCGTTGATCTCCTTCGCCACCTCGCCGAGAGAAGGATGACGAGGGTCGGTGTAAGCCCAGGTCAGATTCAGGATCGGGTCAGGGAACTTGCCCGATTCGCGCTTGTACAGGTCGCGAACGCGCAGGAAGATCTGCGCCACTATGTCCTGGTCAAGGCGGGCATCGCCCGGTGGCGGCAGCGCGACATTCTTCCACTGCAGCCAGCGGGAAGAGTTGGTCATGCTGCCGTCCTTTTCGGCAAAGCCGGCGCAGGCGAGGCGGTAGACGGTGGTCTTGATATCTTTCATCGCCTCGGGCGTGGTACCCGGTGCCTTCCAGAACTCGCTGGTCTCATCAGGATAGATCTCGCCCACGACTACCCAGTCCGCCTTCTTCAGTGCTTCGATGTTCTTCTGCGAATCGGGACCGATGGCCACTGCGTTCATGCCAAAGGCGAAGAGTCCCTTCACCTTGCCCGCGTACATCTCGTTCCAGATCTGGGTCCAGGAGTAATTGCGATCCACTTTGGGCAGGTAGCCGAAGGCCCAGTCGCTCTCTTTGCTGGCGGCCTCGCCGTACATCGCCTTCAAATAAGAGACGGCGAACTTCGACATGTTGCCCCAGTAGTTGAACGAATCCCACTCCGAGGGTTTCGAGGCCACGGGCGTGACCCGTTTGAGATAAGCCGCCAGGTCCATGTCTGTAGGGTTGGGAACCTTCAGATAGCCGGGCCAGATGTCAAAGACCCCGCCCATGTCGGTCGCGCCCTGAATGTTGGAGTGTCCGCGCAGCGCGTTCACACCACCGCCGGCGCGTCCGACGTTGCCGAGGATCAGTTGCAGGATAGCCGCGGTGCGGATGATCTGCGTACCGAAGGTATGCTGGGTCCAGCCGACGGCGTACATGATGGTCGCGACTTTTTTCATGTCGCCATCTTTGCGGATGGAGGTGTAGAGGTCGGCGGCCTTCAGGAATTCCGCTTTGGGGATGCCGGTGATGCGTTCGACCATATCGTCGGTGTAGCGCGAGTAGTGCTGCTTGAGCAGCTGGAACACGCAGCGCGGATGCTGCAGCGTAAGGTCGTATGCCACTTTGGGCGGGAGCATGGGCGGCGGCGGCTGCTGTCCCGGCTTCTGCTGCTGGGCAACAGCGGCGTGCGCCGGGTGCGTAGCGGCGCCCCCCTTGCTCATGTCACCGCCTTCCTCATAATTCCATGTGGATTTGTCGTAGCTCTGGCCGACCGGATCAAAACCTGAGTACAGGCCGTCATCCGGCAGCTTGAAGCCTTCTTTCACGATGAAAGCGGCGTTGGTGTAGTTGACCAGATAGTCGTGGGCGGTGCGGTTGTTCTCGATGGCGTAGCGGACAAGCCCGCCGAGAAAGGCGATGTCGGCGCCGGCGCGAATCTGCAAAAACAGATCGGCGGTGGCGGCGGTGCGCGTAAAGCGCGGATCCACCACGATCATCCTGGCGTTACGGTTGCGTTTGGCCTCGATGGCCCACTTGAAGCCGCAGGGGTGGTTTTCGGCAGGATTGCCACCCATGATGAGGATCATGTCGGCATTCTTGATGTCGGTGTAGCCATTGGTCATGGCCCCGCGCCCAAAAGTTGGTCCCAAACTTGAGACCGTGGGCCCGTGTCAAACCCGGGCCTGGGTTTCCAGGTAGCAGACCCCCAGGCTGCGCATGGCCTTTCCCGCCAGATAATTGAACTCGTTGGTGTCGGTGCAACCGCCGATCCAGGCGATGCTCTCGCAGCGGTTCACGGCGCGGCCCTGCGAATCCTGCGCGACGAAGGTGTCGTCGCGAGTCTTCTTCACCAGGTGCGCGATCTCGTCGAGGGCCTGGTCCCAACCGATGTCCTCCCAGCGGTCCGAGCCGGGACGGCGCACCTGCGGCTTGAGCAGGCGTCGCGGGTTGAGAATATCCTGCTGCAGAGATGCGCCCTTGGGGCAGAGGGTGCCGCGGTTGATGGGGTGATCGGGATCGCCCTCTACGTGGATCACCTGCGGCGTCACGTTCTTGGCTTTGTCGCCGATGGTGTAGATGATGACGCCGCAGCTCACCGAACAATATGGACAGGTGGAGCGCGTCTCTGAAGCACGGGCGATCTTCAGGCTTCGCAGTTGCGCATACGCAGGCGCGGGGTCGATTCCAAGTAAAGCGAGACCTGCTCCGCCTGCGGCACCGACCTTCAGGAAATCTCTTCGGTTCAGATCCATGAGATTGACCTCCTGTGCGATTCAGCCAAAACGGATTCGACCGGAAAGAACGGCAGAATTGTATACCTGTTTTCTCTGAGGGTTTTTCGGATTGTCTGCGTCGCGCAAAAAATTTACCGTGGTGTAACAATACGGTCATAAGTTTCATCGGAACATCAGTTACCTTTGCCGGCTTTGCGCCCCGCCCCCACCAGGGTTACCGCGATCACGCAGTTCTCAGCAGAGCGGTTGTGCCAGGCATGGCGAGTCCCGTTCTGGACCACGCAGTCGCCTGCTCTTAGAAACACCTGCGCTCCATCATCCAGCTCCAGGTACGCCTCGCCCGAGACCACCACGTCGAAATCCACGGTGTCCGTCGTGTGCATGCCCGGATGGTCTGGTTCCAGGACCTCGACCATCCCCGGCAACTTCTGCTGGATCTCTTCCAGAGCTCCAGTGACGGCAAGCTGGTCGAGGCCAGCCTTCGTATCCGGTGGCAGGGTGAAAAACCCAAAGCGAAAACCATTCGCGGCCGGGAAATAACGAGGGTGCGCCGGCTGCGTGCCGTCAGAAGGCAGCTGAGGGACTGAGTCACTTCCCCAGAGGCGGTGAAACTCGTATCCCGGCAGCATAGCCAGCGTTATCGGCTGTATGGGGTGACTGCGCACCACCACCGACTTGCCGGACTTGTTCTGTCCGGTCACGACACACTTGATGTCCATAGGAACTCCTCGGGCCTGCTGTGTGCTGAACCTACTGCAGCGGCAGGCCAACACGCTTGAGTGTGAGATGGTCTGCCCGAGCATCGCCGTGGATGAAGCTGCAATGGTAGGGGTTTAGAAAGGGCACGTCAATGGAAACAGGCCCGGCACGGGTGCAAGCAGCACTGCGGCTGGCGCTATTGACATCCTTGCCGAAAAGCACGGACAATGAGCGGTTCAGTGTACTGAACATCGCGCATGACTGATACCGCGACGGCCCTGCCCAGCATCGCCGGAATGCTTCGCGGATACTCGATCGAAGTGAGCCCGGGCGACGCCAAGATCATCGAGGCAGCTTCGCGCCGGCTTGATGCGGGCACCGAAGTCTCGCTCACCTGGGTCCCCGGCGCCGACCCAGCCGCCATGGTGACTTCTGCTGCTAAATTGCGGCGTGCCGGCCTCTTCCCGGTGCCCCACATCGCGGCGCGGCATCTGGAGAGCGCGGCCCAGCTCGAGCAGCTAGCTGCACGACTCGCCGGTGAAGCTGGAGTTGACCGAATCCTGGTTGTCGGCGGTGACCGCTCCCGGCCGGCCGGACCCTATGACTGCAGCCTGGCTGTGATGCAAAGCGGTGCGTTCCAGAACGCAGGCATCGTGCGCATGGCAGTTGCAGGTTTTCCTGAGGGAAATCCGAATCTTCCGAACGCAGAGCTTGATCGCGCGCTGGAGACAAAAGTTGAGTTTGCGCGAGGCACCGGTCTGCAGCTCTCCATCGTGACGCAATTCGCCTTCAAGGCAGAACCCATTGTGGAGTGGCTGCGGCGGCTGCGCGCCAGAGGTGTTGCCGTTCCCGTTCGCATCGGCCTCGCCGGCCCGGCGGGGATGATGACATTGACGCACTATGCCGTGCGCTGCGGAATCGGCAACTCATTGCGCGTGCTGACCGAGAACCCGTCGTTTGCCAGGCTGCTTGCAGATAAAGGTCCGGAACCGATCATTCGCGGCGTCGTGCAGGGCATCTCCTCTGCAGAAGAGCTGAGGAGAAAAGATCAGCTGCCATTGGGAATCGCCGGGCTTCACTTCTTCGTCTTCGACGGATTCAACAAGACCATTGACTGGATCAACGCCCAGCTAGCCCACTAACCGCGTGTTTAACCTTGCGCCGTGCGCCAGCCCTTGGCATAGGTTTCCCGCGCCACTCTTGAGTATGGAGCAGGACTCACGACCGCCCGCAGTTCTATCTGCCGGTGCCGCTCGACAGTGGTTTTTTGCGAACCGCCGCCGGCTTCGCCCCAGACCAGCGTGACTTCGGCGCCCATCTCGATCTCCGGGTCCACCACGCCGAGTGAAAGCATGGTGCGTTCGTTGTAGCTGTAACCGCTGAACATCGAAAAACCGACAATCTTCCCGTGGCTCAGCACCTTGTCGTACGAGGCGGAGGTGTAATTCGAGAGCGGCAGATCGATGTACTTGTAGATGTCTCCCGGTTCGAACAGCGAGGCCATGGCCTTGAGTACGTCCTGCGAGTCCCAGGCGAAGGTCACTTTCTTCCGGTGCGCTTGCCCGGCCATTTTCTGCAAAGACTCTTTTCCGATGAAGTCGTGGTCGAATTTGACGAAGGGCCCGTAGCCGAGCGCGTAGGGCGACATGTAGTAGTCCTCAATTTTGCCGGAGTCGAAGCTGCCGCCGATCGAGCCCGTACCCTCGTAGCTGGCTGCCGGCAACCATTGTCTGTAAGCTTTCATCTTCTCGCCGCTATAGACCGCCGGAAGCGGCGACGGGATCCATCCCGACTCAAGCGTGTTGGTGGCATAGGCCCTGGCGCCTACTTCCTTGAGGCCGAAATCTTTTCCCGCATTCACGATGGCGGCGCGGATCTCCTCCCGTTCTTCGTACGGTCCCCAGACCTCGAGGCCGGGAGCGCCGGCCATGCCATGCCGCAGCGCGCGGACTTTGCGTCCGGCGATCCTGATGTAATCCATGTTGAAGAACTTGATATCGGGGACCGGCCCGCCGTTCAGCTTCTCGAGGACCTGGGAAGCGTTGGGACCCTGGATCTGATAGCGATAGCAGGTGCGCACCACCGCCTTGCCCTTCGGGTTCGAGGGCGATCGGTCGTCCTTCTCGATCTTCACGTCGTATCCGCCGGTTTCGGAGTGGAATTGGATCCAGTTCGCAGCCGGGGCACGTCCGACAAAGACCAGCCGGTTCTCTCCCAGATGGAAGAGAATGCCGTCGCCGATCACGTATCCGTCGTAGCTGCAGGGAGCAAACTGCTTGGCGCGGTCGAAGGGAAACTTGGCGAAGCTGTTGGTGGCAAGGTGAGAGAGCATCTTGAGCGCGTCGGGGCCTTCCATATACACGTTCGCCATATGGTGCGATTGATCGAAGAGCACAGCGGTTTCCCGCCAAGCCCGTTGTTCGTCGCGCCAGTTCGAAAACTCGTAGGGGACGACGGGGTATACGTAGGCCCCGATCTGCGAGTTGCGCAGCATGTTCACCGGATTCCCGGCGCTCTGCAAGAGATCTTCCAGACTTCTTTCTTTCATGGCGCTCTCCCAGCGGCAGGACCGCAGGCGGCGTTCAGTATACGGAACCTGCCGGAGTTTTGCTACCGGCGGCGGGACCCCCGCTTCAGGCCCGCTCGGCGCGTGAATCCGGCCGGTTGCGCGGCATCCGTGAGAACACTCGGTGGAGCGGCGCCCGGCTTTTTTCGTTGTTGAGGTGCACGAATTTCTTGAGCAGGCGCATGAAGATCTTCTGTTCTTGTTGGTCGAGCTCGCGCAGCAGGCGGCGCTCCAGAAGCTGGGCCGAGGGGACGAGTTTCCTCAGCAGGCCGTCACCTGCCGGCGTCAGGTGCAAGAGGCGAAAGCGCCGGCTCTTCACCGGCCGCATGCGCCTGACCAGCCCGCGCTCTTCCAGGCGGACGGCCAGGTCAGCGGCGGTCGAGGTGTCGAGCGCGCAGAAGCGCGCCAGCGTGACCTGATCGATGCCGGGATGATCATGCAGAATGCGCAGCACGCAGTACTGCACCGGAGTGACGCCGCGACCCATGGCGGTGTGAAACATCGAGACCGCGATCTGCTGCGCTCGCCGTATCAGGTGGCCAGGCTCGTCATACACGTCGATGGGGAATGCATCGGCTCTTGCCTGACGGCCGGGGGATGCTGCTGCGCGGCGACTCATGATTCGATTCTATCTAAGCCGTTTGCGTTCCCAGAAGCCTCGAAGAGACCCGAAGTATGACGGGCGGAACTTTCTGCACCGAGGCCCCGTATCCTGAGGCAGAGGCAAAGAGGTGAAACCATGTACTGCAACTACTGCGGAAAAGTGATCCAGGAAGACGCCAATCTCTGCGCCTACTGTGGCAAGAGAGTGGGCGTTTCCATCGCGCGGAAAAGGCTGGTGCGGCCGCGCGAGGGCAGGAGGATCGCCGGAGTCGCGCTCGGTCTGGCGGAATATTTCGATCTCGATGTGACCCTGGTGCGGCTGGTGTGGGCAATCTCGGTGATCTTTGCCGGATGCGGTCTGCTGGCCTACTTTGTGGGCTGGGTGGTGATGCCCTCGGAGCCGCACAGCCAGGCTTTGCCGGCGGGCGAGACACAGCCGGCCACAAAGTGAGCCAAGGCCCTAGACCTTAGCCGATTCGGAGACGACTGCGACTTAAATAATAATAATGTGGGTGGATTTGTCGCGCAAAATATCTGGATTCAATAAGTTACGGGTAAAATCTTGAAAATAAATCAGTTAGGAGCGGGTATGTAAGACTCGCCAGATACTTGGTGAAAGCCTAGCTCAATCTTTGGCGAATGTCAAGCGAACAGTTTGCCTGAACTCTCCGGCTAATCCGGGCTGTGCCGAGGTGATTATCGCTCACAACTTCTGATAGTCGCTATTCTGGATGGCGATGGTCAACTGCTTGCTGACGCCGTTCACGGTAGCGCCGGCAACGTGGTTGGGGCCGTTGGGAATGGTCTCGAACTGCACAGACATCTGCACCGCATCGCTGGGATCGCTGAGATAACTCGCGATGGACAGGCTCTGCAGACCACCGCTGGCCTGGTTGATCACCACGGTCATATTGTCGCCTGGTTTGAGGTAATTGGAGATCACCAGGCGGAGTTCACCCGGGGCGCCAGCGGGCCCGGCTGAGATGTTCCCCTGCTGCTGGGCCTGCGCGACCCGCTCTTTACTAGGCGGAACATACTGCTGGATCAGATCTTTGATGCTGTCGGCATAGTCTTTGAACTCTTCCTTCTTTTTCTCAACGACGTGCTTCTTGACCCGGCCCTGGCGGCGGCCACCACCGCTGCTATTGTCGGAGTCGGGTGATTCCACGGCAGTCTTCTGCGACTTGCCGTCTGGGCCGAGGCGCACCTGGAAAACCTCCTGCTTTTTCTCCTCGCCTTTCAGGCTGATGGTGTCCTGTTCCCGCCAGGTGTACTGCATGAGGGCCTGCTGGTTGGCAGCCATGGACTGCTTGAATTCAGCAATCCTCTGCTGCAATCCGGGATTTTGAGCAAAGAGCGGGCGAGCGAGGGGCAACCCGGCGAACAAGAAAACAAAGAGCAGCCTGCTCACGAAGTGATGTCGTTTTAGCGTTTGGTCCATGGGCTCCTCCTAGCATGTCCCATACCCAAGGTACATGTGTCGAGCGCGCCGGGAGTATCATTCCCTTCCAGCGGAGGGCCAATCGTAACAGCCCGCTATAGAACCCGGCAACTACACTAAATGACAGTTACAAGGATTCCTGAAGAGCGATAGATTACACAGCTCCTGCTTTGTTGTTGCTTTGATGGCTGGCAGTGAAGCGGATACCGAGGCAGGTGTGCCGGTTTGAAACCCCGAACTTCCAAGAGCTGCCACTCCAGTCCTTAAGATTCAGTGAGCGGTGCGGAAGGGAGCATGAATATGAAGACTGCGAGAGCGAAAAAGTGCTTACTGGCCTTCCCGCTCATTATGTGCCTTTCACTTTGGGCACAGGATACCGGGTGGCCGCGCAAGAACGTTCAGCCGGCCGGTACGCTGGTCTCTTATCAGCCGCAGGTAGATGACTGGAAAAACTTCCAGGACATCACGTGGCGGCAGGCGTTCCAACTGACGCCAGCCAATGGCAAACAGGTGGTCGGCGCGGCCGAGCTTGAAGCCGCCACCAACGTCGACTCTGTGAACCACATGGTGCAACTGAGCAATATCAGGGTGCTGAACACCTATTTCCCCTCGCTCGACCCGGCGACCTCCGCCAGCATGGACCAGATGTTGCGCAGCTTTGTGCCCAGCGTGGTGAATATCTCGCTGGAGCGGGTGGTGGCCTGCGTTCCCAAGAGGCAGACCACAAAGACGGTCACGCTGAAGAATGACCCGCCGTTCATCTTTGTCAGCTACTCGCCGGCGATCCTGCTGGGCGTGGATGGCGAGCCGGTGCTGGCAGAGGTGCCGGACACGGGATTGAAATTCGTGGTGAACACCACGTGGCCGCTTTTCTTCGACAAGGCGAAACCGCAGTACTACCTGCTGGTGCAAAGCACCTGGCTAACGGCGGGCGACCTGCATGGCCCCTGGGCGCAGGCGAAGAAGCTTCCGAAGGACTTCAGCAAGATCCCAGATTCGGGGAGGTTCGCTGAGGTGAAGAAGGCAGTGCCACCCCCGGAGGTCGCGAATGGGGTGACGCCAAGCGTCTTTTACAGCACGGTCCCGGCCGAGGCGATCCTGTTCGAGGGCCGGCCGAGTTATACGCCTATCCCGGGAACGCAGCTGAGCTATGCGAACAACACAGACAGCCCGGTCTTTCAGTATGGCGCGACGCAGGCCTACTACTACCTTGCGGCGGGCCGCTGGTTCAGCGCGTCGAGCCTCTCGGGGCCGTGGACGTTTGCCTCCATGAACCTGCCGCCCGACTTTTCCAAGATCCCGCTCTCGAGCCCGGCCAGCGCCATCCTTGCCTCAGTGCCGGGGACGCCGCAGGCGGAAGATTCAGTGCTTATCGCGCAGATCCCGACGACGATGGTGCTGAATCCGGCAACGGCTGCGGCCCAGGCAAAGGTGAGCTACATAGGCGAGCCGCAATTCGCGCCGATCGAAGGAACTTCGCTGCAGTACGCGACCAACACTCCGGACAAAGTGATCCAGGCGGACAATGCCTACTACCTGTGTCTGCAGGGAGTCTGGTTCACCTCAGGCAGCCCGCAAGGCCCGTGGACAACGGCCGCCTCGATCCCGCAGGCCATCTACAGCATCCCGCCGAGTTCGCCGGTTTACAACGTGACCTACGTGACGCAGACGACGACCTCCGATGGAAACGTGCAGGCGAGTTACACGGCCGGCTATCTGGGAGCTTTCGTCACGGGAGCGGCGGTGGGCGCGGTCGTGGCCAGCGGCAGCGGCTGGTACTATCCGCCTTACGTCGGCTATCCGGTGGGCGGCTGGCCTGCGTACTATCCTTATCCCACGGCCTATGGCGCCAACGCCTATTACACCAACCGCGGCGCGTACGGTTATTCAGAGACCACCTACGGAGCTTACGGATCAGCAACGCACGCGGCCCAATACAATCCCTACACCGGCACATATGCCGCGGGGACGTCGGCTTCGACCGCGTACGGCAAACAGAGCGTAGGCCAGGCTTATAACCCCTACACCGGAACCTACGGTGCTACGCATCAAGGCTCGAGCCCGACTGCGCAATGGGGCCAGTCATACGTCTCCAATGGAAATCAGGCCGCATACGGGCAACACTACTCGACGGCGCAAGGTACGGTCGGTTCGGTGCAGGGCTCGCAAGGAGGCAAGGCCTACGGGGCCTCCACCGCCTACGGCAACACTGCGGTGGGAAAGAGCGCCAGCGGCGATCTTTATGCCGGCCACGACGGCAACGTGTATCAGAACAACGGCTCAGGCTGGCAAAAGTACAACAACAGCACCGGCACCTGGAACAATGTGAACACGCAGCAGGCCCAGCAGCAGGCGCAGCAGGAGAAGAGTTACCAGCAGCAGCACTCCGCCGGGGCTGAGCCTTCTTCGGCGAGCGCGCAACAGCGCGAGCAGAACTTCAACCAAGAACGCTCTTCTGGAGGAGGGTCGTCGCAGAACCTGGATGCGGAGAGGCAGAACCGCTCCAGCGGAGAGGCACAAAGCGGCCACTTTCAGCAGTATCAGCGCTCGGGCGGCGGAGGGGGCGGCGGCGGCAGCTGGGGCGGCGGACACAGCTTTGGCGGCTATGGCGGCGGCGGACGGAGCTGGAGCGGAGGCGGAGGAGGCAGGCGGCGTTAGCCGGCCTTTGCTGGAGCGTCCTCGATTGGACCGACACCTTTCAGTTCATCGTGCAGCACCTGGATAAGGGCGACCAGCAAAGAGATCAGCACCGGGCCGATGAAGAGGCCGACGAAGCCGAATTGGAGCAGACCGCCGATAAGCGAGAACAACAGCAGCAGCGGATGCAGCTCGACTCGGCCGAAGACGAGCAACGGGCGGATGATGTTGTCTGAGCCGGACACTACCACCAGTCCCCAAATCAGAAGAAAGATACCTTTGCCGACGTGGTGAGTCATGAACAGGTAGATGGCGGCCGGTCCCCATACCACACTGGTGCCAACCACCGGGATCACAGAACAGACTGAGGTCAGCATTCCGAGCAGGAACGGACTGCCCACGCCAGCGATGAGCAGGCCAATGGTCATAAGCACGCCCTGTGCGATGGCGACCCCGAGGATGCCGTACAGATTGGCCACGATGCTGTTCTCCACGGTCTTGAACAGCTTCCTGGTACGAGCTTCCGGCAGAGGGATGAGCGAGGCTGACGTGTGCAGCCACTTTTGCCCGTCGCGAAAGAGAAAGAACAGAATGAAGAGCGTCAGGACGGCGCTTGCTGTCGCATTCAAGGCCTCGCGAGCAAAGGCTTTGCCAAGACCCACCATGCGATCGCCAATCCGGGAGGGCAGGTCGGCAGAACGTTGTTGCAGCTCCAGACCCTGAATGCTGACGTAGTTTTGCAGCCAGGCGAAAAAGTTGTCGCGGACGTGGGCTATGTAGGCAGGCGCGCCTCCCTGGGCCGCACTCTGGGCCTTGAGGTAATGCGCAGCGTTGACGATCTCGCCCCCGGTGAGGGCGGTGATGGCCAACACGGGGACGATGACAGCGCAGAGCACGCCAAGCACCATCAACAGCGCCGCCCAGCTGGGCGAGTGCACGCGCTTGCCCAATCTTTCATAGAGCGGACGACATCCGATAGCAATGATGAGGGCGTAGATCGCCGGGCGAAAGAACGGCTGCAGGACTCCCAGGGAGAAACCTACGACCAGGAGCAGCGTCGCAATAATGAAGACATATCTGGCGGTGCGCGGCGAGATGGGCATCTGGGACGCCTTTCTTTGACGCGCTGATTGTAGCCGGGCGGTAAGGTCCAGACTACTGTTTCCAGTAACAGGGCAGGCCGCCAAGAAACTAAGCGCAAGCGCGAGACGTGTAGGTCTGCCGCCGCAGGTTTAGCAGGCCACCCCTGCCGAGTGTCTCATTCACAGGACTGTAATACAGGCAGGCGTATAATGCGCCGCGTTCCAACCACTGCGCCACTTGTTTCTTACATAAGGAGATACCATGACACCCATCACTCAAATCGAGAAGTTGCTCTACACGGCAAAGGCACACACTACGGGCGGCCGCGAGGGCGGAGCGTCGCGCACCTCCGACGGCCACCTGGAGGTCAAGCTCTCGGTTCCCGGCCATGGAACGGGCACGAACCCCGAGCAGTTGTTCGCTGTCGGCTGGTCTGCGTGCTTCCTTTCGGCGATCAAGATCGTGGCCGCCGCAATGAAGGTCAAGCTGCCGCCAGATGTCGCCGTGGATCCCGAAGTGGACCTTGGCACAACCAACGGCTCATACTTCATTCAAGCCCGCCTCAATGTCATTCTGCCGGGGATCGAGCGCGAAACCGCCGAGAAGATCGTGGAGGGCGCGCACCAACAGTGTCCGTACTCCAAAGCGACACGCGGCAACATCAACGTGGTGACCACGGTTACGACCGAACCTGCCGCACAGGTCGCTTGATGCAATA
>Ga0187777_10000806_pt1 | contig 20610 bp, 24 predicted proteins | sample 1015_Q2_SP5_10_M_FD_132416 | JGI IMG/M metagenome (GOLD analysis project Ga0187777, IMG submission 132416) | Tropical peat soil microbial communities from peatlands in Department of Meta, Colombia - 1015_Q2_SP5_10_MG | ecosystem: Environmental > Terrestrial > Soil > Wetlands > Peat | place... | reverse complement strand
TCTTCTCCGGAGTCGATCCTCACGATGTTGTAAGGACTTTTCCTGTAGAGTGCTGCCCGCATGTCGGGCGTGATGATGTCGTAAGGAGGCGCCACGACCTCGCCTCCTGAAACCTCTGCCGCATTATAGACGATTCCCCTGAACGGGACGACTTCAGCCATCTACACCCTTTTGCCTGAGAAAAGATTGATTATCTTAGCACGCAAACAATCCGAAATTCAAACAGATTTTCGGTTGAGACCGCTCTGTGGTATGATGAAAATCACTATGGATTTCAGAATACTGGAGGAAGACGGTCCGGCGCGCGCTGGTCTCCTTACGCTCGGGCGGGGTCATGTCCAGACCCCTGCGTTCATGCCGGTAGGCACGAATGCAACGGTAAAGGCGGTCTCTCCCGATGAGCTGAAGGAGTTGGGTGCCGAGATCATCCTCGGTAACACCTACCACCTCTACCTGAGACCGGGGCACGAGGTGATACGGTCCGTGGGCGGACTGCACCGCTTCATGTATTGGGACAGGCCGATACTCACCGACAGCGGGGGGTTCCAGGTTTACAGCCTTTCCGCCTTGCGAAGGATCGAAGAAAACGGTGTTCACTTCAGGTCCCATATAGACGGCTCGCTTCACTTTATCGGACCGTCTGAGGCGATGGAGATCCAGGCGACACTCGGTTCAGATATCGCGATGGCCTTCGACGAATGCACCCCCTATCCCGCATCCTATGAATACGCGCTCAGGTCCCTGAAACTCACGACGTCTTGGGCAAGGAGGTGCAGGGAGTTACAGGGCGAAGACCAGGCGCTCTTCGGCATCGTGCAGGGCTCGACATTCGGAGAGTTGCGAAAGATGAGCGTCGAAGAACTGCTCGCGATCGGGTTTGACGGATACGCGGTAGGCGGGCTGAGCGTCGGGGAACCGAAGGGCCTCATGCACGAGATGATAACCCTCGTCGGCCCTCTTCTCCCGAATGACAGACCGAGGTACCTCATGGGGATAGGAGATCTTGGAGACGTGCTTGTCGCCGTGGAGGCAGGATTCGATATGTTCGACTGTGTCATGCCGACGAGGAATGCACGGAACGGTACGCTCTTTACGAGCAGGGGGAGGGTGAGCATCAAGAGGACTGAGTTCAAATCGGATAAAGGGCCCCTCGACCCCGAATGCCGATGCCCTGCCTGCAGAAATTATACGCGCGCCTATCTCAGGCATCTCTTCCTGACGAGGGAGATACTCTCGATGCGGCTCAATAGCTTGCATAACCTCCACTTCTATCTCGAATTTTTCCGGAAGATGAGGAACGCCATCAAGAGCGGGTCATTTCAGGAGTTCAAGAAAGACTGCGAGAGGAACCTATGGACAGAGGCGTTGCCGTAAGGAATGTCCTCATCTATACCCTTGCGGCCAATGTATCCGTTGCCCTGGCGAAGGTCGGGTATGGCCATTTCACAAACTCCATCTCGATAACTTCCGACGGCTTCCATTCCTTCTTTGACGGGACCTCGAACATCGTCGGACTCGTCGGGATCTGGATAGCCTCGCGCCCTCCGGATAGGAACCATCCCTACGGACATAAGAAATACGAGACCCTTTTTACGATGGCGATAGCATCGATGCTCTTCTTCACCTGCTATGAGATACTGAAGAGGGTGTACCACTCGTTTCATGAAGGCCACAGGACCGTCGTTACGGAAATGAGCTTTGTCATCATGATCGTGACGATAGCCGTCAATATCAGCGTGATGCTCTATGAACTGAAGAGGGGCAGGGAGTTGCAGAGTGAATTTCTCATAGCCGACGCGAAACACACGAAGAGCGACATCCTGACATCCTTCTCGGTCATTATCGGGCTGATATTTTCGAGGCTCGGCTATCAGCAGGCAGACGCAATCATCGGGATGATCATCGTGGCCCTCATCGCGAAGATCGGATATGAAATTCTAAAAGCAGCGTCGGATGTGCTCGTCGATACGGTCTGCATCGACACCTTCGATGTAGAGGCCGTGGTGGCAGGGATAGAAGGCGTGAGGGGATGCCATGACATAAGGACGAGGGGAACCGCGCATGCCGTTTTCGTAGATCTCCATATCCTCGTAGATCCCGCGATCTCGGTTGAAGAGGCGCACCGCATCGCTGATCGGGTGGAATCGGCCATCAAGGAGCGGTTCCCGGCTGTTACCGATATCGTCGTTCATCCCGAGCCTGAAGAGAAGTTACCCTGAGATGACCGGGTCCGCGAGTCAGGCGAGCAGAGAGGGATAATCCATTTCTGACATGTCCCGTAAGACCATGTCCGCGCCCGAGCCCGCAAGGATTTCGTAGGAGTAGGGTCCGGTCGCGACCGCGACGGCCCGCGCCCCATGGACCTTAGCGCATTCGACATCCCTCGGGGTATCGCCGATGACAACACAGTCTCCGAAGGGTATCTCTCTCCGGTAGAGCGCGCGGAATCTTTCTGCCGCAACAGGCAGGAGCATATTCCTGTCCTCGTTGTCATCGCCGAAAGCGCCCAGGGGGAAGAAACTATTGAGTCCGAAGGGATCGAGCTTTATCCTCGCTCCTGCCTCGATATTTCCGGTGAGAAGGCCGAGACTGACCCCGTCTAGACCGGCCAAGATCGCAAGAGACTCCCTGATTCCCGGCTTCAGGCGCCTCCGCGGGTTCTCTATCTGCACCCGGAGATTCTTGATATAGCTCTCGCAGAGGAGGCCGATGTTGCCGTTCTCGGATTCGAGTCCATGCCCTTTCAACCCTTCCTTCAGGATCTGTATATCGGTCTTCCCGGCCATCGCAATCCCCCTGAATGCGTTCCGGATGAGGAAGGTCTCCTCGAAAGCGAGGTCCAGAGACTTCGTTCCGGCCCCTCCGGAGTCCAAGAGCGTTCCGTCAATGTCAAAAAGGACAAGTTTCATTGATACCGCCTTTCATTATTATAGCTGTTTAGAGAGAATTATTATCGAGAAGCAGAGTTGAGCATTCTGCCCGAGTTTGTTATTCTTATCTTGTGCGATAGTAGATGCAATAAAAACAAAAAGGAGGTTGCGATGAGAAAATCTTTGGGGTTGGTATTCATTTTTTTGGTTCTCATGGTTTTTTTGCCGGGCAGTTCATTCGCAGATATGTGCGGATGCATGTCCGGGATGGGCGGTGACATGCCGATGGGCTGCGGCATGATGGGAGGAATGGAACATCAGGGCATGGGCATGATGGGGCATATGGGCGGTATGAGGGGTGAAGGAAGGATGCACGAGATGATGATGGACGATGATCACCCGATGTGGAGACACCTCCATGGTCTCGGCCTTGACGAGAAACAGAAGGCAGAGGTCAGGGAGATCAGAAACAGGGTAATGAAAGAGACGGTCAAGAAGAGGGCGGAAGCGCAGATAGCCCGAATCGAGCTGAAGGAACTCCTCGATAAAGACCCCATCGACATGAAGGCGGTCGAGGCAAAACTGAGACAAATAGAGACGTTAGAGACCGACATGCGCCTCTCTCTCATCAAGGCGAGGGAGGAGGTCAAATCCAAACTCACACCTGAACAGAGGAAGAAGATGAGGGAGATGATGGAGCCGGGGCATATGATGGGCGGAATGGGAATGATGGAGGGCAAATGCGGCATGATGGGCGAGAAGATGCACCATGAAATGGATGAGCCGACGAAGTGCCCCTATGAGGAGAAGGAGGAGCAGCCAGCAGGTCATATGCACCACTGAGAGCAACGAATGGGGAGGCCTGCTCGCAGGCCTCCCCATTATTCCCTTCCTCTATCAGTATCTGAGATGTTGCGCCTTACGTATCGGAACGTGTCTTCCAGCGAGGCATCAGGCCCACGCTGATCAGCAACGATTTGCCCGAGAATTTCCGATCTTGCCTCATGAATCTTGGGGTACTATAGAAGTAAGCGCTTCTTTCAGTCTGTTGTAATTGAGCGGCTTTACGAAATATCCGGCAGCGTGCGCAGCGCACGCCTTCTGCTTCGTCTCTTCATCCGAATATCCGGTCATGAAGATAATAGGTATCCCGACCTTAAATCGGATCTTATCGGCAGCCTCGATCCCGCTTATTTTTCCATGTATGTAGATATCCATGATTACCGCATCAGGCCTCTCAACTTCGGCTTCGTGAACAGCATCCTCCCCGGACGTTGTTATTTCACATACCTCATAGCCCCAGAGTTCCAATATCTTCCCGAGAAACATCGCCTCGATTATTTCATCTTCCACTATCAATATCTTCTTCTTAATTGCTTTATACCCTTTTTCTGTAGAGTGGTTCTCTGAACTTTATGCGGAACTCTGTCGGATGGTCTGTTCTCAGTTCAATTGTTCCCTTAAGCTGTTTCTCGGATAGATTTTTTACAAGGGTCAACCCCAAAGACCTTGCATTTCTGAAATCAAAACTCTTCGGCAATCCTATGCCGTTATCGCTGAAACACATCTCGATCCCCCCTTCTTCAGACTGGCGTATTGAGAGGCAGACCTCACCTCGTCTATCGCCCGGGAAGGCGTGCTTCAGAGAATTCGACATCAGTTCATTGATGATCAGTCCGCATGGTGTGGCGGTATCGATCGATACGGAAATACTTTCAACATCGAGGTGCAGAGATATTCGGTCCGCACTCAATTGATAGCTTCCGAGGACCGCGTTTGCAAGATCGCCTATGTAATCCTTCAGATTAAGGTTCGACAAATCCTTCGATTGATAGAGTTTCTCGTGAACAAGCGCCATGGTCTTGATTCTGTTCTGAGTTTCCCTGAATAATTTCAATGTCTGTTCATCATTGACGGATATTACCTGAAGGTCGATGAGATTGGAAATGACTTGCATATTATTCTTCGTCCTATGATAGAGCTCTCGCAAAAGCGTTTCCTTCTCCCTGATTGAGGCCTCCAAACGTTCCTCAACAAGCTTCCGCTCAGTGATATCGCGATCGATGCCCCGATACCCTGCCAGGTTACCCTGAGAGTCGTAAAAGGGTACTCCGCTCGTTTCAAGGACCACGAGACGACCATCTTTGTGGCGGTTAATATTCTCGAGGTTCTTGATTGATTTCTTGTTGGCAGAGATCGATGCGAAGATTCCGGAAATGCGGCGCGCCTCTTCGGTCGGCATCAAGTCGAAAGGCGTTTTCCCGATCACTTCTTCAGGCGAATAGCCGAGCAGATTTCGTATCTGGGGGCTAACATAGGTATAAACCCCTTGGGCATCAACTTCCCAAACCCAATCACTCGTTGACTCGACAAGGCTGCGAAAACGTTCTTCACTTTCCTGCAACGCCTCTTCCGCCCGCCTGTGCTCTGTGATGTCACGGGCGAACGCACAGTCGAGTTCTCTGCCGCCGAAGCTGAGGTAGTTGGCCATGATTTCGACAGGTATAATTCGCCCGTCTTTGGTACGGTGCTTCGTCTCGAGCGTCATCTTGCCTCGGTCCTTGAGAGTATCCCAGGCCTTAACCCATTTGTCCTCCGTGAAGTCCGGATCAATATTGAACACCGTGAGATTCAGCAACTCCTCGCGGGTAAACCCCAGCATGCTGCAAGCGGTCTCGTTCACGTCTACTATCCGGGCCTTCGAGTCCATCCAATAGACAGCATCGGAAAGATTGTCCACCGTGAATCGGGTCAGCCGCAACGCCTTTTCAGCGCTCTTCCAATCCCTTTCAAATCCTTTCAATACTGCTCTTTCCCGATGCGGCATTGCCGATTCTTCCGGCAGCAGCACCTTCGTTTCCTTCTTATCTTTCATTCCGTATTCTCGGCAATGAATTCATGGATCTCGGTTCCTTTATATCACGAAAAAAGCCTCGGAGTCAAAGAGGGCGGGGAAAAGGCCGCCGGGAGCGCGAAATCTTTTGAAATCCCCTCGGGTTTTTTGCTATATTTAGGCAACATGGACAAAAAAGAACGGCTCATATCCTACATTAAAGAGCATTCGTTTCTGAAGAGCGACAGGCCGATCTATAAGCTCTCTTCGGGGAACATGAGCAACGTCTATTTCGATCTGAAGAGGACAACCTACTCTCCCGAAGGGCAGTATCTCATCGGCAATCTCGTCTGCGATAAGATATCGGAACTCGGATTGAAGCCGAAGGCGATCGGCGGACTCACCATGGGTGCGGATCCCATAGCCGTAGCGACAGCGTATACTTCGTACCTGAGAAAAGAGCCAATTGAGGCGATGGTCATCAGAAAAGAGCCGAAGGCCCACGGCACAGCGAGTCAGATCGAGGGGAATGTGAAGGCCGGTGACGCAGTCATCGTTAGTGACGATGTGGTCACCACCGGCGGCTCGACGATAAAGGCTATCGAGGCGGCGGGAAAGGCGGGGCTCCGTATCATAGCCGTCATCGTCCTCCTCGACAGGAACGAATTGAACGGTAAGCAGAACATCGAGAAACTCGGCTATCCCACCTTTTCGATTCTCACGAAGAAAGACTTCGATTAGCAAGGTGAACGTATTTCTTCCATAATCATTGACGGATACAATCTTGTCGGCATCAATCACGCAGACCTCGAGGCCCGGAGAGAAAAGCTCATCAGCCTTCTCGTCGATTACCGGAAGAAGAGGGGACACACCCTTCTCGTGGTCTTCGACGGCTGGAAAGACGGCGGGATGCGTGAGACCTCTGCGGTGAGAGGCGGGGTCACGGTAATCTATTCGCGGCTCGCAGAAAAGGCGGATGCCGTTATCAAGAGGATCATCTCTTCCGACAGGCGCGAGTGGATCGTGGTGAGCTCGGACAGGGAAATCGCAGACCATGCCTGGGCGACCGGTTCCGTACCGATAGCTGCAGAAGAGTTTCTCCTCTTCCTCGGAAAGGACAGGGGAGAAGACGAGGGAGACGACAACCGGGAGGAGGATCGCGGTGACGACGAGGAAACGGATGTCACGAGGAAGGGCAACCCTCATCGGCTTTCAAAAAAAGAGAAGGCCGTCAGGAGGGTGATCGCGAAGCTCTGATGAAGAGACTCTTCCTCATGAGGCCCGCCGACTCCGTCACCGTCCTCTTTCTCGCATTTCTCCTCGCGGTATCCCTTATTTTTTCCCGCGCACTCCCCCATGCCTATGGACTCATCCTCACCTATTCTTTGCTCCTCATCGTCCAAATAATGCTCGTAAGGAGTCCCGCTCCTGCAGGCGGGAACGGGGTCACCGGTTTCGTGCGCAACCTCATATTTCCGGTCGTTTCTGTCCTCATAATCTTCAACAGCCTCGAGATGCTTGTCCACGATTTACATCCGCGGGATATCGACCAGGCGCTCATAAAACTCGATTACCTCATCTTCAACGGCTATCCGACGATAATACTCGAAGCCCTTCAAAGGCCGCTCCTTACCGATGTCCTCCAGGTCGCCTATTCCACGTACTACTTTCTCCCCATCTCCCTCGGACTGCTCCTCATGCTCCGGAAGAGGGACGGGGAGTTCGAGAGGACCCTCTTCCTCATTCTCCTCTGTTTCTACCTCTCCTATATCGGATACATGCTCTTCCCCGCATTGGGCCCCCGGTATACCATGGATCATCTCCAGGGGTCTGAGCTCAGGGGGGCATTCGCCGCGGAGCCCATTCAACGGGTACTGAACGGCCTGGAAGGCATTAAACGAGACGCCTTTCCGAGCGGCCACACCGCCGTTTCTCTCGTCGTCTCCTTTCTCGCTTTCAAGTATCACAGGATTTTCTTCTATCTGACGCTGCCGGTCATCGCCCTGCTGATCTTTTCGACGGTTTACTGCAGGTATCATTATGTGGTCGACGTTCTCGGAGGCTTCATTCTCGCAGCATTAACCTGTATGATGGGAGAGAGGTATTATGACTACTGGGAAGTCAGGAACGATATTAGTCGTTGAGGACGAAAAAAAGATTTCCGATGTCGTGGTGCTCTATCTCGAACGGGAAGGCTTTCGCGTCACAGCGGCAGATACGGGGGAAAAGGCGATGCGCCTCCTCCGTGAGCCCTTCGACCTCATCATCCTCGACCTGATGCTCCCCGATGTCACGGGGGAAGAACTCTGCAAGGTCATACGGGAGTCATCGGACATCCCGGTCATCATGCTCACCGCGAAAAGCGGAGAGGAGGACCGGATAAAGGGCCTCGGTTTGGGCGCCGATGATTATGTCGTGAAGCCCTTCAGCCCGAGAGAACTCGTCGCAAGGGTAAAGGCCCACCTGAGGAGAACAAAAAAGGTGGCGGAGAAGGTCTTGAGCTTCAACGAAGGCCTCCTCACCCTCGATACGGAAACCCTCGAGGTCAGTCGAGGGGGGACACCCGTTGTCCTCACCCCCACGGAATTCAGGATACTCACGGTCCTCGCGGAAAAGCCGGGGAGAGTCCTCACAAGGCTCCAGCTCATCAATCTCGTTCAGGGGTATGATTTCGAGGGGTACGACAGGACCATCGACGCCCATGTTAAGAACCTGCGGCACAAGATCGAGGAGGATCAAAGAAACCCCCTTTTCATCAAGACCGTTTATGGAGTCGGCTACAAGTTTATCGGAAGACCCGATGCGCACTAAACTCTTCCTCGCCTTCCTCGTCGTGATCGTAATCGCCCTCGTATCGAATGTCATTTTTGAGAGGCTCACCATGAATGACTTCGATGAGTATATCGGGGGGACGAAGGAAGATCACCGGTACTGGATCCTCGCGTCGACGGAAGGCAGTTACCAGGACGGGCAGTGGGATACGACCCTCCTGGCCGAATCGATTCACTGGGCGATGATGCTCGGCTTTGATGCTCGGGTGGTCGACGAAGAGGGCAGGGAGATAATCGATTCACACCGGGTGATGGAATCGCTTCCCCCTGCCATGAAGCGCCGGATGGAATCCCTCATTCACATCCATGCGGCAGAAGGCGAATTCGAACAATATCCCCTTTTCAGCGAAGGGAAAGAGCTCGGCACGCTCTTTATCAGGCCGGTGAAGAGCGACGAGTCTGTTGCGGTAAAGGAGACGATCTTCAAGAAGAGGGGCAAGGAATTCCTGATAACATCTTTTATTATCGCGGGTGCAAGTGCCATAGCCATAGCGGTCTTCTTCAGCCTTTACCTTTCGATGCCGATCAAGCGACTCAGAACCGCAGCGGAACGGGTCGCAAAGGGGGATTTCAGCACCAGGGTGAAATCGGTCGCGCGCGACGAGATCGGAAACCTCGCGGACAGCTTCAACTATATGGCGGAGGCCCTCGAGAAGGAAGAGGCGTTGAGGAGGCATCTCACCTCCAATATCGCACATGAACTGAGGACCCCCCTTGCCGTAATGAAGGCGCAGGTCGAGGCGATTACCGACGGGGTCCTGGAGAATACCCGCGAGAGTCTCGAAACCGTCAGGGGAGAGATAGAAAGGCTGACAAGGCTCGTGGAAGGGATTGAAGACCTGACAAAGGCGGAGGCGAGTTTCTTTGTTCCCGGCGATTATCAAACGGTGAACCTCGGGGAAGTCCTGAAGGGTATCGAGCTATCGATGGACCCGGTATTTCGCGAGAAGGGATTAAGATTGACCTTACTCGATAGGGGCGATTTCGCGGTGACCGTCGACCTCGAAAAACTCGAGAGGATACTGCGGAATGTCATATCGAACGCTCTCAAGTATACCGAAGAGGGAGGTCTCCGGATAGATTACGGGAGAGACGGGAAAGATTTCTTTGTCGAGCTGGAAGATACCGGAAGCGGTATCCCCGATGACGAGATATCGAAGATATTCACCCGGTTTTACCGTGGAACAGCCGCACCGGGTAACGGCGCGGGCGTTGGTCTTGCGATCGTGAAAGAACTCGTGACCGTCATGGGGGGCAGGGTCGAAATCAGAAGCAGGATTGGAGAAGGGACGACGGTCAGGGTATGGCTCCCGACGAAGCATCCGCAACCGGCGACCGGCGATGAGCGGGCTCGTGACTGAATCGAGACTGCTGTCGAGAGGCGCCTCCGGAAGGTGATGATGCGGATACCCTTTAAGAAGACGAAAGAAGGTATCATGGTGCAGGTGAAAGTGCAGCCCCGATCTTCGAGGAGGGGGATTGAATGCGCTAGTGGCGACATCCTGAAGGTCAACCTGACGGCCCCTCCGGCGGACGGCGCCGCAAACGAACAACTCATCGAGGTGCTCTCGGAGGAACTCAAGGTACGGAAAAGTTCGATCCGGATACTCAGGGGGGCATCGTCGCGTTACAAAACCGTCGAAATAAAAGGGGTGGGGGAGCTATGAGACCGTCTTCACATTTCCTTCAATCTTTTTCGGTTAACTATAGAATATGAAGAGGTTGGAGCCATACATCGTGATCGTTTTTCTGATAGTCGTGGCCGGTGTCGCTTACGGCGGCGGCATGGGTGTCATTCCTTACGGTGACTACTGCCAGTACTGCAGCGCCTACGGTATCTGCAAGGGGGACCTCGAACCCCGGGAGGCTGAAAAGGCGATAGAAGGGTATTTCGGCAGCAAGGGATTAAGGGTAGTCCACATAAGGCACAGGGAGAGATTCGTTGAAGTGGAGATCTATAAAGACAACAAGATGGTAGATAAGATACTCTTCGACAGGAAGACAGGACGCATACGGTCCACTTACTGACAAGCCGCGAGCTTCTTGACAAAGGGGATTCGGAATCCTATACTTTCATGAAATATGAAGAAATCCGTATCCGAACTCTACCAGTCAGGGAAAGACCTCTTCGATTCGGGCAAATACGCTGAGGCGGAACCCATCCTGCAGGAAGTCATAAAGCTGAATCCGAGTTATGCGGACGTTCTGAACAAGCTCGGAGTAATCGCGTATCTGAACAGCGCGTATGAGGAAGCATCGGAATATTTCGAGCAGGCCCTCAGGATAAACCCGAGCTATACCGAGGCTTCTCTCAACCTCTCGATAACCTATAATGCCCTCGGAAGGTTCGCGGAGGCGCAGGATGTAATATCTCTGGCAGCACAGATCGCCCATCCCACGCCCTCATCCCTTGACCCCTTTGCGGCAGGGAAGCTCGCGAATGAACACTATAAGGTCGGAAACCTCTATCTCGACCTCGGGCTGTACGATGAGGCGATAGAGGAATACAACAAGGCGCTCAGGCTCCATCCGAGCGCTTCCGATATCCTCACAAAACTCGGGGTTGCGCTGAGGTATAAAGGCAAGTACGAGGATGCCGTCGTCCATTTTCTGAAGGCGAAGGAGACGAACCCGGATTACGGGCAGGCCTGGGTGCAGCTCGGTCTCACCTTCTACATGAAAGGCCTTATCGGCAATGCCATCGAGGAGTGGGAAAGGGCCCTCGAGCATAACCCGAACCTCAACGAGGCAAAGACCTACCTCAAGCTCATAAGGAAGAAAGAGGAAGAATAAGGGCTGTGTCTCTCCTCGAGGTAAGGGATCTCAGCATCTCCTTCAAGACCGCTTCATCTCCCGTCCGGGTAGTAAACAGGATCAGTTTCGCCGTGGAAGAGGCTGAGGTCTTCGGACTCGTCGGGGAAAGCGGCTGCGGGAAGAGCATCACCGCCCTCGGCATCATCGGCCTTCTTCCGGAAAACGCCTTTGCCGAAGGCGCGATACGCTTCAAAGGTGCAGACCTCCTCACGATGAACAGGGAATCCCTCCGCGGGCTCCGGGGGAGAGACATCGCGATGATATTCCAGGAACCGATGACCTCGCTGAATCCCGTCCTCACGATCGGCTACCAGATAGCAGAGGCGATCACGACGCATGAAAATCGCTCACGGCGCGAGGCGTGGGAGAGGTCGGTAGATCTTTTGCGGGCGGTGAAGATTCCTTCCCCCGATATGCGGGTCAAGGAATATCCTCATCAGATGTCGGGAGGCATGAGGCAGCGGGCGATGATCGCGATGGCCATCGCATGCAACCCGTCGCTCCTCATCGCCGATGAACCGACAACGGCCCTCGATGTGACGATACAGTCCCAGATTCTCGACCTGCTCCGGCGGCTTCGCCGGGAAAGGGCTATGAGCCTCCTCCTCATCACCCATGACCTCGGAATCATCTCGGAGAATGCCGACAGGGTCGCCATTATGTACGCGGGGAGGCTCATGGAGGTCGCGGACGTGGCAGGACTCTTTTCGAACCCGAGAAACCCTTACACGCTCGGACTCCTGGAGTCCCTTCCGAGGGAACGGGGAACACCCCTCACCCCGATACCGGGCTTTGTCCCGCGGCCCGATGAACTTCCTCCCGGTTGTAAGTTTTCCGACAGATGCCGGTTCGTGAAAGATTACTGCAGGGAGAAGGAGCCCGAGCTCGAGGCTATCGAACCGGGACATCTCACAAGATGCTTCAGGGCGAGGGAGTTTCGATGAGCTTTCTCACCGTTCATTCCCTCAGGAAATATTTTACGCTGAAAGATAGTTTGAGGGGCGGCCGCAGGGTCCTGAAGGCGGTCGACGGCATCGATTTTTCCCTGAACGAAGACAGCGTCTTCGGACTCGTGGGAGAAAGCGGATGCGGGAAGTCTACCGTGGCGAAACTCGTGCTGAGGCTGATTCCCCCGACGTCGGGAACCATTGAATTCGCCGGCAGTGACATCTCTGAACTGCGTGGTGATTCCTTAAAGGCATTCAGGAAGACCATGCAGATAATCTTCCAGGACCCCTTTGCCTCGCTCAATCCGAGGAAGACCGTTTTCCAAACGGTCTCTGAGCCCCTCAGGATTCACCGTCTCGCGGGACGGGAGGACATCAGGGGACTCGTGACCGAACTCCTTGGGAAGGTCGGCCTTGACCGGGATGTCCTCGACCGTTATCCCCATGAATTCAGCGGCGGCCAGAGACAGAGGATATGCATCGCCAGGGCCTTGGCGGTTTCTCCGAAGCTGCTCGTGGCGGACGAACCGCTCTCCGCACTCGACGTATCTATTCAGGCGCAGATACTCAACCTCCTGAAGGAGATCAAGGTCCAGTCAAGGCTTTCCTTCCTCTTCATCAGCCATGACCTCAACGTCGTCAAGTATTTCAGCGATGAGGTCGGCGTGATGTATCTCGGAAAGATCGTCGAAAAATCGAAGACCGCTGAACTCTTCAGCGAGCCGCTTCATCCGTATACCGTGATTCTTCTCGCATCCGCGCCGAGGGTCGAAACAGGGGAGAGAGCCGAAAAGCCGGGCCTAAAGCGAGAAAGGGAAATCATCTCTGGAGAGGTACCGAGCCCGGTCGACATCCCGCCCGGCTGTCCTTTCCATCCGAGATGTCCGAAAAGGTTCGAGCCCTGCGATACCGTCGCGCCCAAGCTGGAGGAGCCTGCATCGCGGGGATATTCCGGAAGGCTCGTCTCCTGCCACCTCTGGAATCCGTACTGATACCACCGCTATTTCGCCTTGAGCGCCTTTCCTATCTCGCTTCTGATTTCCGCCGAGTCCCAGTCCTCTTCCCCCAAATACCTCTTGATGATTACGCCGTTTCTGTCAAGGAGAAAGGCCGTCGGCATCGAGAAGACCCTGTAGCGCCGTGACGTCTGCATGTCGGCATCCATGAAGACCTGAAAATCCGCGGGATACCGCGATAAGAAATCTTTCACAGTCGACTCGCTCCTGTCCGTCGAAACCGCAAGGACGATGAGTCCCTGGTCCTTGTAGGCCTTGAAGAGCCTGTTGAGGGAAGGCATCTCATCGCGGCACGGCGGACACCATGTTGCCCAGAAGTTGACCAAAACGGCCTTTCCCTTCAGGGAGGAGAGCGAAAGGCTCCTGCCGGTGATGTCCTTTAGGGTGAAGTCGGGCGCCTGCTTGCCGATGAGTTCGTCCATCCCCCACGGCGAAGGGACTTCGGCGGTGAGGAAGAGAAAGGTCAGGAGAATCACGACACATCTCACGACTGTCCGCATAATCACCGGGCCACCTCGAAATCGCTTGGTGCCGATGGAGAGAATCGAACTCTCACGGGGTTGCCCCCACCGGATTTTGAGTCCGGCGCGTCTGCCAGTTCCACCACATCGGCTCATAAAAAGATACCACAAAAACTGATTGCTTGGGAAGGAGCGAGAAAGGGCGGATTATTTCCCGATGCAGAATTCACTGAATATCCTGTTCAGGATATCCTCTGTCGTCACGGCGCCGACAATCTCTCCCAGCCTGTCGAGGGCAGTGCGAAATTCGATCGCAACGATCTCGAGCGGGTGGCTCTCCTGAAAGAGTTCGCCAGCCCTTCTGAGTGCTCCTTCCGCATCATCGAGAGCGAGTTTGTGCCTGACATTGGTGACCATGATGCTGCTTCCCTCTCCGAAAGACCTTCCGGCAGGCTTCCCGTTACCGATAAAGGCCATCTCAGTTATTCTGTCTTTTAGATTATCGAGGCCCATGCCTGTCGCGGCAGAGATCTTCAGGACATTTTCCGCGTATGCCTTGAGGCCTGGTTCTAACGAAGCATCGCTCAGGGGGAGATCAGACTTGTTTATCGCGATCAGGGTATTCCTCTCTTTTGTCCTTTCGAGGACCTCTCTGTCCTCGTCATGGAGCGGCATGCTCCCATCGATGAGACAGATCACGACATCCGCGTCGTCTATCGCCCTGAGGCTTCTCCGCACCCCTTCCCGTTCCGCCATCTCATGGGTCTCCCTGATGCCGGCGGTATCCATGATCCTTACCGGCAAGCCCTTCATGTTGAGGTATTCTTCGAGGACATCCCTCGTCGTCCCCGGAGTTTCAGTTACAATCGCCCTGTCCCTCTTCAGGAGCGCGTTCAGGAGAGACGATTTCCCGACATTCGGCCTTCCGACTATCGCAACCTTCAGTCCTTCCCTGAAAAATCGCCCCTCGTCGAAACTCGCGGAAAGGAGAACTAGTCCTTTTGTTATATCCTCGATCTCCAGCAGGATGTTTTCCTTCGAGACCGGCTCGATCTCATCTTCGGGAAAATCTATCTCAGCTTCGATCTGGGCAGAGAGGGAGGCGACACGGTCTCTCAGAGACGTAATCTCATCCGAGAGGCCCCCTGAAAGCTGACCGAGCGCTATCCTTCCTGATTCATCGGTCTTCGCCCTTATGACGTCGATGACCGCTTCCGCCTGTGATAGGTCGATTCGCCCGTTCAGGAAGGCGCGTTTCGTGAACTCTCCCGGCTCGGCGAGCCGCGCGCCCTGCTTCAGAACGAGTTCGAGGACGGCACGGAGCGGAAGGATGCCGCCGTGGCAGTTTATCTCGACCACATCTTCCTTCGTATAGGTATGGGGCGCCCGCATTACTGCCACAAGGACCTCACCAACAGTTGCCCCGGTCCGGGGGTCTTTGATGAAGCCGTAGACGAGCCTGTGGGACTTCGTGTCTTCAAGTTTTTTCTTCTTTGGAGACGTAAAGAACCGCTCGACAATGCCTATCGCGTCACCGCCGCTCAGCCTGACGATCCCGATGCCGCCCTCGCCGGGCGGAGTCGAGATAGCCGCTATCGTGTCGTCTGTGAACATCTTTCCGAAAGGAGCCGTTGAAACTTCGAAAGGATATCCTTGTCAGTGCAGGATGTTGTTGCCATGTTTTAAGATGTTTTATTTTACCACGGAAGGAGGAAGCATTGGAAAACCCTTGTATTGATTCTATCGTGTCTCCAGTATAACTCGTCAAATTGAAAAATCCTTGGGGCATTGCTATAGTTGAGACAAGTTTCCGGAAATTGCGACAGTTCGCATAGTAATTGTTAAACAAAAATGGAAACAATAAATAGAAATCGGTCAACCCTCGTTGTCGCCTTATTCCTGGGCGTTGTCTGCAGCATCTTATGGAGAATAGCATTTGCTTCCAAAAGTGCAAACCCAGAAACAATAAATGACGGCCTTACGACTTACTACATTATTTACACGACAACAACCACAATACCAATCTCGATCTTCACTTCTTCTAATCCGTGGGCAGTTGGCTGGCTGTTAATTCTCGGATTTTATTTTTCGGGCCTTATGATCCTCCCATATTATGGCCAACTCGGTCCATTAGACTTGATACCTTTGTTCCTATTTACCTTGCCCAGCATAATCGTGGCATTCATAATAAAAAGACTAAAGACAGGAATAAAGACAAATCAACCAAAGAATGCTTAGCAACAAAATCGAGCCGACAGTGAGTCGCCTACGTGCTTTTTTCAATTGTGGTTGCCCCTGCGGCTCACACGTCTCGTTAAGCCACAATAAATATATCGAGCCCAAATGATGTTCGCAAGGAGCAATCAGAAACTCAGATTGCAATGAAGACAAAGATCCTACAGCTTTTAGGAATTTCTGTCGCTACAAACATCCTTGCTTTGATATTTTTCTTTTACTATCCCTACATCATGTCAATCATATATTTTAGTGGTGGAATAATAAATAGAATAATTCTGCCTGACCGCAAGTTACTAGTGGGCGCTCTTGCAGGACTTCCGGGCCTCTTATTAATGAGCTATTTCGCATGGGAGGGAGGCCCACCATTCATAACTGCAAACTTACTTACCATATTCAGTCTTATTTTAATTCCATCAATTCTGGGCAGTCTCTTCGGCATTAGCATATATCATCGCTTCAGAAAGTCTTTCGATCCGACATAGTGATTTCAGTGCTATTATCAGCTCTGATAAAGAAATAGAAATCCGGGCTTAACAACCGGCTCGACGGCGACCGGAATAGCCTATGAGGTTTTTACAAAGGTGGTTGCCGCTGGTCAGCCTCGTCATTGGACGCAAGACGAATAATAAAGGAGGATAAATGAAATATACGATGCATGGCCCGTTCGAGTTCAGAAAGAGTAAAAATGGATTAGTGGACCGCAGCAAAGGCGCGCGTCAATATTTTTGGGACAAGGTCAAAAATAGTGATGAATTGTTATCGTCTGCATGCGGCTGCTATCTTTTCGCAGTCCATGCAGCCAAAGGCATCAAGCCGTGGTATGTCGGTTTAGCTGCAAAACAATCATTTCAGAATGAATGCTTTGCAACGCATAAAATTACTATTTACAATGAGGCATTAGCAAGCAAAAAGGGGACGCCTCTCCTTTTCCTGATTACAAAGAGAACTAAGAACGGCAAGTTTGCTAAACCGGGCAAGAATGGCCATCGTTCTAGTGAGTATTTGGAAACAATATTGATTGGCACCGCCTTGGAAAAGAATAGTGAATTAATGAATATAAAGAAAACTGCGTTCCTAAGGCGTCTTTCCGTGCCTTGCGTTATTAACACTCCTTCGCGCAAACCGTCCAAATGTGAACTAGAATTCAAGAAGACTATAAAATGACAAGACATCCAACAAATCTTTCAAGACGGCCGGAGATAAGCCTGGCGTGATTGCTCCAGCTGCTGAAAGCCGTCATTAGAACGAGTAACTGCAAACCACTTCCCACCCATACTTTTATATTGCTTTTTATACATATTTGAAGTATATTACTTCTATGAAGAAAACCCGCTTCGAATGGGATACAGAGAAAGATGAAGAAAATCAACTTAAACATAATGTTTCGTTTGCGTTGGCTCAACACGCTTTTTTCGATCCTCATCGTGTCATAGCGGAAGATGTCAGCCATAGCAGCGACGAAAATAGATTTTACTGTATCGGCCGTGTTAATGACGGCATATTGACGGTCAGGTTTACTTATAGAGGAAATGTAATCCGCATCTACGGTGCCGGATATTGGAGAAGGGGGAGAAGAATATATGAAGAGCAAAACAAAGTATACTGACGAGCCAATGGGCAGATTAAAAGTTGTTGAAGACTTTCTTCCGCCGCCCGAACAGCTGGTGCTGAAAGAAGAGAATGTGAAGGTAACTATCGCATTGAACAAATCGAGTATTGAATTTTTCAAGAGAGAGGCCGAACGATACCATACTTCGTATCAAAAGATGATTCGGCGGCTGATAGAATTATATGCTTCAAAGCATAAAAAGAGCGCATAACGATCAAAGCGAGCCGACCGAAAGGGTCAAAATTATTTCAGTGCGACGCTGAAGAAAGGAGGAGGTCGAAATTTATGAAGGCTAAGGAAATCGACAAGAAATTTGATGAGGGAGAAGACATTACCAAATATCTTGATGTAGCAAAAGCAAGAAGACCCGAGCAAGAACAAAAGAGAGTTAATGTCGATTTTCCGCTTTGGATGATCCATTTATTGGACAAAGAAGCGCGACGTTTGGGCGTGCCTCGCCAATCTATCATCAAGGTCTGGGTGGCTGAGCGTCTTGAAAAGGCATCTTAAGTGCATCTGATGCTGACAAATCACTCGTGCGGATGGCTGATAGCCACCGCACAGTTCTGTCGTCAGGCTTTGGGATCTTAAGCTTACCTATCAATAACTAAAGGGAACCTATGGCATTAGATATCAAAAGAATTGAATACTACAACATAACAGTTGAGGGGCATGTCGGGCAGGGATCCATAACATAACATCAAGACCGACGCCGATTACCCTTGGGCATTTTCCGCAGGCTCTGTGGCCCGGCGCGGCTCATGCCCGGCGTTGCACAGGAATAGATGGAAGAAACATAAATACAAACACTAACCACGGGCAAAAGAGAAAGGATGGGGCATGAAGATCCACACAGCATTGTATATGTCTCTTTGTATCATCATGAGTATTGCCCTCCAAGGATGTGCCACTACCAATTGTTGTACGGCTAAAACAAAGACTATCACTATCTATGACGGCTACAGTATCCCCGCTAATATCGGCATCAGCAGCGGGCTATACACAGAAGTTGATGGATATCGTTACGTGAACATAGCTGTCGAATTCGAACAAAAGGCACCCACTGAAGAGCCGGTTTTCAATAGGAGTAATGTTTGCACATAGTCAAAACGGTAAATGGGGGGGGGTAGAAGGTATTTCACATTCGATCAGAATTTCTCCGGAATGGCCGATCCGCAGATGACTACTATCACTGGAAAAGCGAGCTGGCATGGCCATCCCCATGATAAAAGCTCATATATTGCCAGACTTCCTGTAATGGGGCCGTTTTTGCAGGTAGTTCCTTTCAATCACCATAACGAAGCACGGAAATTAAGCATTGTCCTTTATTTGACCCAATAGTTTGACAATGAGACCGTGCGACAACCAAATCGAGCGATAGGATTAAGGTCGGCGGTTTCTAAACATTTATCGCCTTAGCATATCAAATAAATGACCAGTAGAAAAACTATCACAATTATAATCCATGCGCTTTCCGGCTGGGCGCTCTGTGGAGCAACAATGGTCGCCGGAATCGCAACGACCTCTCTGCAGAATACATTAATCATCCATGCGATTGGAGCCCCAGTCTATTTTGCCGTTGTGTCTCTGATTTACTTTCGTAAATTTAACTACACCACACCGTTGTCAACAGCGACGAGTTTCGCGGGCTTTGTAATGACGGTAGATTTCCTCATTGTAGCCATGGTCATTAAGAGAAGCCTGGAGATGTTTGCCAGCTTACTCGGGACCTGGATTCCCTTCTTGCTGATATTTATTTCAACCTATGTAACCGGGCTCTATGTAACTCATAAGATGAAATGACGGAATGGGAATACGGTCAAATTTACGAGCAACAAAAGTGAGCAGGATTATAAACTAACTATGAGCTATGACGGCCAAACAATGTCGGGCTTCCTTGGCGGGTCTCATGACCAGGCGACGGGGATTTTCCGGATTACGACCATGGTCACGCTCCAGATTATCGTGACGGCTGGTCTCGTTGGGATATTCAGCTGAGAAATGTGGCGGTACGAACGTTTACTGTAGGAGTGAACTTATCGACTACTTCTCGGGAAATATCTTGCCGGGATTCAGGATGTTCTTCGGGTCGAAGAGGTGTTTTATGCCCCGCATGAGTCCGAGTTCTCGCTCCTTTATCTCCATCCCGATGTAGGGAGCCTTTGTTATGCCGATGCCGTGCTCGCCCGAAATGGTCCCGCCGAGTGACAGGGTAAGTGAAAATATCTCCTTGACCAGGTCTTTCCCCTTTTTGTATTCCTCGGCATTCGCCTTGTCGATCATGATGTTCACGTGTATGTTCCCGTCCCCGGCGTGGCCGAAATTTACTATCTTTACCCCTCTCTCTCCGGAGAGCCTTTTCAGGCTCGTGAGCATCTCCGGGATTCGGCTTCGCGGGACCACGATGTCTTCACTGATCTTTGTCGGACTCAGGTGATAGAGGGCAGGCGAAATCGCGCGCCTGCATTCCCACAGCCGGGCTCTCGCCTCATCATCCTCTGCCATGCTGACGTCCGCGTCTAATTTCATGCATATGTCAGCAACCTTCTCTGCCTCCCGCTTGATCGAGAGCGGATCTCCGTCGATCTCTATGAGGAGAAGCGCTTCTACGTTGTCACGGATGCCGATGGGATGATACCTTTCCACAGCAGCGATCGCTTCCCGGTCCATGAACTCGATGGTCCTCGGAATTATCCTTGAAGCGATGATCCGCGACACCGCTTTTCCGGACGCTTCGAGACTGTTAAAGAGGCAGAGGAGTGCCACGACAGTATCAGGGAGGGGGAGAAGCTTGAGGCGTATCTTCGTCGCGACGGCGAGCGTTCCTTCGGAACCGACGAGCAACCGGGTGAGGTCATAGCCGACCACGCCTTTGCGGGTCCTCACCCCTGTCGTGATGAGGTCGCCGGAGGGAAGCACCGCCTCCATCTCCATGACATAGTCCCGCGTCACACCGTATTTCAACGCGCGCGGTCCGCCCGCATTCTCGGC
>Ga0187777_10000805_pt1 | contig 20611 bp, 23 predicted proteins | sample 1015_Q2_SP5_10_M_FD_132416 | JGI IMG/M metagenome (GOLD analysis project Ga0187777, IMG submission 132416) | Tropical peat soil microbial communities from peatlands in Department of Meta, Colombia - 1015_Q2_SP5_10_MG | ecosystem: Environmental > Terrestrial > Soil > Wetlands > Peat | place... | reverse complement strand
TCCACCCCTCGTCGCGAGGGTCTGCCATGTACCTGTAGGCCTGGGCTATCGCCTGGGGCCCTGTGTACATCGGGTCCAGGGCGGCGGTGGGGCAGGCCGCATACCAGAGCCCGCACATGATACAGTAGTCGAACTGAAGGAACCTGTTCACCTCTGACTGCAGCATGCGGTACTCCCTGTCCGCGCTGTCCCTCTCCTGGATGTCCTTCCTGACCAGGTAGGGGTTAACCGAGGTGTGGAACCCGAAGAAGGGGCCGAGGTCGACAACGAGGTCGCGGATGACGGCCATGTTATGGAGGGGCTCGATGCCGATGGTGTCTGTGTTCAGGGATGACACCTGGGTCTGGCAGGCGAGCCTGGGGAGCCCTTCGATGGTCATGCCGCAGGAGCCGCAGATACCCATCCTGCAGCTGTGTCTGTATCCGAGAGCGGAGTCCTGCTTCTCCCTGACTTCGGTCAGAGCGTCGAGGACTGTCATCCCCTTCTTGTACTTCAGCTCGTAGGAAGCCTCCTTCCCTCCCGTCCGGACGATCTTCAGGGTCACCTTGTCCATGCTCACGCCTCAGTACTTCCTCTCCACCGGCTTCCAGAGGGTGATGGTGACCGGAGCGAAGCTGAAGCTCGGCCCGTCTGGGGTCCGTAGCGCGAGAGTGTGCTTCAGCCAGTTCGTGTCGTCCCTGCTGGCGTAGTCTGTCCTGGAGTGGCCGCCGCGGGACTCCTTTCGGTTGAGCGCTCCCTTGGCGACGACTTCGGCCAATTCCAGCATGATGCCGACTTCCAGCACGTCCTGCAGGTTGTAGTTGAACACACGGCCGCCGTCGGTGACCCTGACCTTCTGGAACGCACGCTTGAGCTCCTCGATTTCCCGCACGGCCTCTGACAGCCCTGCTTCGTCCCGGAAGACGTAGACGTCTTTGTCCATTACTTCCCTGAGCTTAGCCTTTACCTGGTAGACGTCGGCGTCGGCGGTCTCGTTGCGGAAGAGCTCACCAAAGACTCGGTTCTCCTCGGCGGCCAGTCTTGAAGTGTCAGCGTCCGCTATCGGTGAATCTGACGAATCTAGGTACGCGGCGATGCCCTGGCCGACGATCCTTCCGTAGACCAGGCACTCCGCCGTCGAGTTGGCGCCTAGCCTGTTGGCTCCGTGGATGCTGACGCACGCTGACTCGCCTGCGGACCAGAGGCCCTTGACCGGTTTGGCGTCTGCGTCCAGGACCCGGCCGTCGACGTCGACCCTTACACCGCCCATGGTGTAGTGCGCCGTGGGCTTGATCCTGATGGGCTCCTCAACAGGGTCGACCCCGATGAACTTCATGGACAGCTCCTTGATGAAAGGAAGCTTCGAGTCGATCTTCTCCTTTCCAAGGTGCCTGAGGTCGAGATGGAGGTACGACAGGCCAGACTCATCGTCATTGAATCCCCTGCCTTCGTTGATCTCCTTGATCATGGACCTCGAAACTATGTCGCGCGGCGCCAGCTCCATCTTGGACGGCGCGTACTTCTCCATGAACCTCTCTCCTTTGTTGTTGACCAGGTAGCCCCCCTCTCCCCTGGCGCCTTCGGTGATGAGCACCCCTGTTGGAAATAGGCCGGTGGGGTGGAACTGCATGAACTCCATGTCCTCGATCGGGAGACCTGCGCGGTAGGCGAGCCCTATGCCGTCACCGGTCGTGCTGACCGAAGTGGCAGTGAACTTCCAGATCTGGCCAGCGCCTCCTGTTGCGATTATCCCAGCCCTGGCCCTGAAGAAGAGGAACTTGCCCGTCTTCAGCTCGATGGCTGTAAACCCCTTGAAGACGCCGTTTTCTATCACAATAGATGTCACGAAGACCTCGTCGTACCGGGCCCAGTTTTGGTGCTCCTGGAGCTTGTCATAGAGGGCCCTCATTTCGAAGAAGCCCACCTTGTCCTGGGCGAAGGTGGCCCTGTTGTAGCTGTGGCCACCGAACGGCCTCTGGGCTATCCTGCCATCGTCCTTCCTCGACCAGGGGCACCCCCATCTTTCCATCTGACGTATCTCGACGGGACAGAGGTTCACGAACTTCCAGACTGTGTCCTGGTCTGCGAGGAAGTCGCTCCCCTTGATGGTGTCCCAGGCGTGGAGCTCGAGGCTGTCTCCGTCGTCAGGGTACAGGACCGCGGCAGTCCCTCCCTCGGCCGAGACCGAATGGCTGCGCATCAGCGCGAGCTTCGAGACAACTGCGAGGCTCCTGACCGACTTCGACCGGGAAAGGACCTCGACCGCCGCCCTCAGGCCCGCGAGACCGCTCCCAACGATGACCACGTCATGGTCAATGGTCTCGACCATGGGAGTGGGGGCCTGAGACGGGGGTTATACGGCGACCACCTAATTCGTAAGGATTGGAAGGCTTCGCGGGATTATCGAAGACCCCCTTGTCGGGGTTTAGGCACCTCTCCAAGGGAAAACCTAAGAATCGTCGGCGGAAGCCCGCGAAAGGAAGAAGGATTTGGTGGAATCTCTCAGGCACGACGTCGTAATCGTCGGGTCCGGCATTGCGGGCCTGAGGGCGGCGATAGAAGCCGCCAGAGTCAGCAACGGCAAGCTGGACATCGCCGTAGTGACAAAGGTCCAGGCCATGAGAGCCCACTCGGTGAGCGCCGAGGGGGGCACTGCGGCAGTTCTTTACCCAGAGTTGGGCGACTCGATCGAATCTCACTACTTCGACACAGTGAAAGGCTCGGACTATCTCGCGGACCAAGACGCTGTCGAAAGGTTCGTCAACGAGATGCCCAACGAAATCTACCAGCTGGACCACTGGGGGATGCCCTGGTCCAGAAGGGAAGACGGGAGGATAGCCCAGAGGAACTTCGGTGGCTACAGCTACCCGAGGGCGACGTTCGCAGAGGACAAGGTGGGGTTCTTCGAGATGCAGACCCTCTACGACACCGCGACCAAGTACGACGATATCCACTTCTATCAGGAGTGGTTCGCGACCTCCATACTCGCCGACGGCGGCGAGTTCAGGGGCATCACCGCCATAGAGAGGAAGACGGGGAACTTCGCGCAGATACTCGCGAAGGCTGGGATAATGGCAACAGGGGGGTCGGGCCGCCTTTACAGCTTCGCGACCTACGCCTTCAGCTCCACGCCTGATGGAATGGCCATCGCCTACAGGGCCGGGGTCCCTCTGAAGGACATGGAGTTCATCCAGTTCCATCCGTCGGGGCTTATCCCTTCGGGGATCCTGATCACAGAGGCTGTCAGGGGGGAGGGAGGGGTCCTGGTCAACAAGGACGGGGAGAGGTTCATGAAAAAGTACGCCCCCAACAAGCTTGACCTCGCGTCGAGGGACGTCGTGTCGAGGGGGATGATGACCGAGATAGAGGAAGGAAGGGGGTTCAAGGACCAGGCGTCCGGGCTCGACTACCTGCACCTCGACCTTTCCCCCATCGGGGCGCAGAAGATCAAGGAGAGACTGGTGCAGATCAGGGAGATCGCCATCAAGTTCAGGGGGATCGACCCGGTGGAGAAGCCGCTGCCCGTGGCACCGGTCTGCCACTATGTGATGGGGGGCATAGACACTGATATCAACGGCGCGACGAAGATGAAGGGCCTCTGGGCAGCCGGCGAGGCTGCCTGCGTCAGCATCAACGGAGCAAACAGGCTGGGCGCGAACTCCACCTCCGAGTGCCTCGTCTGGGGGAAGATAACGGGGGCCGAGGCGGCGAGGTACGCCGAGGGACGCTCGATCCTGGCGCCGCCTAACGAGCTCGGGCTCCTCGAGGAGAGGAGGATCTTCGACGGGGTCTTCCACGGAAAGGGGGGCACCAACCCCTACGACGTGAGGGACTCGCTGCAGAAGCTGATGTCCAAGGACGCATTCGTGTTCAGGACGGGGGAGGGGCTATCGGAGGCGCTCCGGGCCATAGGAGAATTGAAGAAGACGGACTTCGTCCATTGCGAAGACAAGAGCAGGGTCTACAACACGAACCTGAGCGACGTACTTGAGGTGGAGAGCATGCTCGCCGTGGCCGAGGTAGTGGTTGCAGGCGCGCTCGCTCGGACAGAATCCAGGGGCGCACACTTCAGGCGAGACTATCCCGGCAGGGACGACGGGAACTGGCTGAAGCACACCCTTGCCTACCCCGGCCCCGACGGGCCGAGGCTGGAGTACTCCCCGGCTAGGATCACAAAGTACCAGCCGGCGGAGAGGCACTACTAGGAGGAAGTGACTAAAGCATGGGCTCTGAGGGCTTGGAGGCGGCGAAGAACAAGCGCGGCATCTGGGGGTGGCTCAACCCTGCGCACATGAACCTTGAGAGGTGGGCATACGTGTTCCAGAGGGTGACGGGCGTTGCCATACTGCTGTACGTCCTCGGCCACCTTGGTGATACCAGCTTCTTCGTGGGGGGTCCCACCGGGTCTGGCCCAAGCCCGTCGGGATGGGACTTCATCGGAAGGATTTTCGAGAACTCGTTCGGACATCTGATACTCGTGATTGTGGTACTGGTGCTCTTCTTCCATGGCATGAACGGCATCAGGCTCATCCTAGCCGAGTTCGGCCTCATCTTCAAGAAGCCAGGGGCCATAGAATACCCATACAGGTCGAAGTCGCTGGGCTCGGGGCAGAAGTACCTGATCTGGGTCGGGATAGCCGTTGCGATACTGGCTGCGATGTGGGCGTTCCTGGTCCTGTTCGAGGGGATGGGATGAAGGAATCCAGGCTGATGCTCCTTCAGTACGCCACCGCCATCGTCGCGGTTGTGCTGGTTTCGGTGCACCTCATAATGCAGGGGGTAATCCTCCCTTACACGAAGGCGATCTCCTTCAGCAACATACTCTCGATCTATCAGAACGGGTTCTACGCGGTTTTCCTCGAGGCGCTTCTAGTCGTGGTCCTCGTTCATGGGTTCAACGGGGTCAGGATCATCCTCCATGAGTGGAGGCAGTCGGCGCCCTGGAGCCGCTGGGTGGACATCGGAACAATATTGGCCATCGTTGCGTCAGTGGGCTACGGGACACGGACCGTTGTCCTCGCTATTTTCGGAGGTGGGTAGCGGCGTGACCGAAGTCAGGCTGGCTGTGCAGAGGTTCAACCCAATGGTCGATGAGAAGCCGCACTTCGCCGAGTATTCGGTCCCTGTCCGAGATGGGATGACTGTGCTGGATGCCCTCCTTTACGCCAGAGACTACGTCGACCACTCCATCGCCGTCAGGTTCTCCTGCAGGCAGGCGTCCTGCGGGTCCTGCGGAATGAAGATCAACGGGAAGGCGGCTCTGGCGTGTTACACCCAGCTGTCAGAGCTGAAGGGCGGGAAGGTAGTCGCCCAACCCATGGACAACTTCGCGATAATCAAAGACCTGGTGACCGACCTCGAGTCCTTCTTTGTGAAGCACAGGTCGGTCGCACCGCACCTCGTCAGGTCGGACCCCAATGAATTGGAAAACCCAGCTGCAGAATTTCTGATGAGCCCCGAGGAGCTGGAAAGAGTCCTGCAGTTCACCTACTGCATAAAGTGCGGCCTCTGCACCTCGTCGTGCCCGACCTCCTCCACCGACTCCCTGTTCCCCGGACCCCAGGCGATGGCCCAGGCCTACAGGTACACCGATGACGTGAGGGACGAAGGAGGAGCCGAAAGGATCTCCGCCCTGGACACTGCCCACGGCATCTGGAGGTGCCACTTCGCCGGCTCTTGCTCGGCGGTGTGCCCCAAAGGGGTCGACCCCGCCCTCGGCATTCAGCTCATGAAGAGGCACGTCCTCAGCGGGAACCCGCCGAGGAGGCCGGGAGAAGGGGCGAAGGCCTGGAAGGCTACGGCGGCTTCTGAAAAGTAGAAGCGTTCGGCATCGTTAAATCCTCCCATGCCGATGATTCTTGGTATGCTACGGGTGTCAGACAAGAGCATGAACCCTCTCAAAAGGCTCGCTCTGCATATCCCGAGGAACGGGGCGCAGTTGGAGAAAGAAGCGATGAACCTGCTCAAGCTTGTGTTCTGGGCTGCGCTGCTTGCCCCGGTGATATTGGTGCCTGCTTACTACCTGCTGGTCGCCTTCGGTCTGGCGCCTTCGATTCATCTGCCCGGCTAGGACTAATCAGCCTCGTCCTCGTCATCGTAGTGAGCCCCTAGGTAGCCGTAGACTCCAGTTTTCAGCACCTTCATTCCCAGCAGGGCGCATTTGACCCTTGAAGGCCCCAGGTCCGGGCTTCCGAGCATCTTGAACACGTCCTCCTTGGACACCTGCTTCACCCAGTCGAGCTGCTTCCCCTTCGCCAGCTCTGTAAGCATCGAGGCTGAGGCCTGGCTGATGGCGCACCCCTTGCCGGTGAACTTGATTTCTTCGATCTTCTGGCCGTCTCCCACCCTCACCTGCACCTCGATCTCATCCCCACAGAGCGGGTTGACATCGTGCGCGTCGATGTCGTACTTCTCGAGCTTCCCGAAATTCCTTGGGTTCCTGTAGTAGTCGAGGATTATTTCACGATAGATGTCTGCGCCGCTCATAGCTTGAAGATCTTCCCCGCCTTTTCGAGGCCTGCCTTCAGCGCATCGATGTCGTCGTAGGAGTTGTAGACGGCGAAGCTCGCCCTGCTGGTCGCAGCCACGTCAAGCCAGTGCATTAGAGGCTGAGCGCAGTGATGGCCCGAGCGGATGGCTATCCCCTCTTCGTCGAGGATGGTTGCCAGGTCGTGCGGGTGGACATCTGCCAGGTTGAACGAGATCACCCCTCCCTTCCCCCTTGAGTCCTGTGGCCCGTAGGCTCCGAAGCCTTTGACCTTCGAAAGCGCCTGCATCGCATAGTCCAGGAGGCGGACCTCGTGGTCTCTCACCCTGTCCATCCCTATCGCGTTTAGGTAGTCGACTGCCGCACCAAAGCCAATGGCGTCGGCGATGTTCACGGTGCCAGCTTCGAACTTGTAGGGGACATCGTTCCAGGTGGAGCGGTCCAAGAAGACCTCACGGATCATCTCCCCGCCCCCGTGAAATGGCTCCATCTCTTCCAGGGTCTTCTTCTTGGCGATTAGTGCACCGATGCCCGTCGGGGCGAGCATCTTGTGTCCCGAGAAAGCGTAGAAGTCAGCCCCCACTGCCCCCACGTCGACAGGCAGGTGAGGCACGGCCTGGGCGCCGTCAACCAGCGTGGTCGCGCCTGCGGACCTCGCTTTTGCGCAGATGGCCGCAACGTCGTTGATTGTGCCGAGGACATTCGAGCAGTGCGTGACTGTGACGAGCCGCGGAGCCTCCTTCAGGAGCCGCTCGAAACTGTCCATGTCGAGGGTCCCGTCGGAGTTGAGGCCGACGAACTCGAGGGTCGCCTCCCTGCTCTTGGCAAGGAGCTGCCAGGGGACGATGTTGCTGTGGTGCTCCATGAGCGTGGTCACCAGGAGGTCGCCTTTCTTCACGTTCGCTGCCCCCCAGGCGAACCGGACGAGGTTGGTCGCTTCGGTGGTCCCTCTGACGAATACCAGCTCCTTCGCCTTTGCACCTACGAAGGACGCGGTCCTCTCCCGGGCCGACTCATAGGCTTCCGTCGCTTCCTCGCCAAGGGTGTGGACTGAGCGGTGCACGTTGGAGTTGTAGCGAGAGTAGTAGTCTACCAGAGCGTCGATCACCGCCCTCGGTTTCTGGGTGGTGGCAGCGTTGTCGAGATAGACCAGCCTCTTCCCATGCACCTTTCGATTCAGGATGGGGAAGTCCGCTCTGACCTTTTCGACGTCGAACGCTTCAGTCTTCAGCACTTGTAATCAGAAACCTCCCCTAAATTTCAACGAAAATATCATCCCCGCGTATTTGAACATTGAAGGTCTTGAGAGGCTCAGTGGCCGGCGGGTTCATCACCTGGCCGGTCTTTAGGTCGAACTGTGAAAGGTGAAGCGGACAGACGACTCTTTCCTCGAGCATGAAACCGAGCCCGAGGTCTGTCTCTTCGTGGGTGCAAATGCCGCTCACCGCGGAAACCTCCCCACCAATCTTCGCGAGCAGGACATGGCTCCCGTCCACGTCGGTCGCAGACATTGCCCCCTCTTGCAGGTCGGCGACCTTCATGGCTCGGAGGAACTCGCCCAACTCCTTCACCGGTACTTGTAGTGGCGCTCGAAGATGTCTTCCGATTCCTTGACTTCGGGCGTGAGCTCCCCGGTCTGGGCCAGGAGGGTCTCCCTGTCGACCAGGCGCCTCTTTTCTCCCTGCCACTTGCCTTCGATCATGAACCGCGCCCCCTCCCTGGTCTGCTCGATGGGCACCCTCGAGAGGACGGGCTCGAAGAATCCGAGCACGACCATCTTCTTCGCCTCGTCGGGGGATAGCCCCCTGGCGCTCAGGTAGAAGAGCTGCTCTTCGTCGATCTGGGCGACGGAGGCCGAGTGGGTTGCCCTCACCTCGTTGTTGTCGATCTCGAGGCTGGGAACGCCGTCCGACTTGGCCGTCCGCTCGAGGAGCATGGCGTGGTGGGCGAGGTACGACCTCGAGTTCTTGGCCGCGTTCACGATCTTGATCATCCCCTTGAAGATGGACTGGGATTCTCCCTTCAGGACTCCCCTGGCCTGGGTAGACCCGGTCGAGTCCGGCGAGTTGTGGATCAGGTTCGTTTCGAAGTCGTACCTCTGCTTTGCGTCAGTGAAGAAGATCTCGAAGCCCTCGGCCAGGGAGCCTCTTCCGTTAAGGAGGAAGTTCATGCGGGAGCGGGAAGCCGAGCCCCCCAGGGAGAGTGAGCTGACGGTCGCCCTCGAATCGTTGGAGAGCTCGACGGCCCGGTTCGAGACGTGCGCGGTCTGCTCTCCAAGGAGTTGGATCGAAGAGAAGTCTACGTGGGAGCCGGGACGGGCGATGACCTCCGTGTTGGATGCGACGAGGGCAGGGGATAGGGCGCCCTTCGAGTAGAGTTCTTCGAGGAAGACCAGCTTCGACTGCTCCTCGGCGATGACGAAGTTCTGTTCGACTATCGAAGTGCGTGGCGAGTCAAGCAAGAGCATCCTGCGCAACGGTTTGTCCATGGAGACCCCCTTTGGGACCCTGACGAACGTCCCGCCGTTGAAGAAGGCGCTGACGAAGGCAGCCATCTTGTCCGAACCGGATTTGATTATCCTCTGTTCGACGAGCTTCCTCACCTTGTCTTCATCTTCCCTCAGGGCATCGTGGAATGACGTCAGGCTGACCCCCAATGACGAGACCTCCTCCGCTAGGTCGGCGTGAATCTGAGTCTCGTTTCCCTGGAGGATTATGTTGGACTCCTTGCCCGTGAGGAAGTCGCTGAAGAAGGTCCTGAGGTCGGCCACCGACCTACCGGGGACGACCCTGAATGCGTCTAATGGGAAGCTGAACGTGCTGACGTACTTGGTGTAGAGCGGGTTCCTTTCCGGTGGTAGAACGACGAAGTCCTTGAAAGCGGCGAGCCTTGCTTCTGTGAGCCAACTCGGTTCACTGAAGGAAGCGGATAGGGACCTGACAAGATTCTCGTCGAACGAGGACACTTCTGTCTGAGACAAACTCATGTCACTCCCTGGCCGGCGTTTCCCTAGCCGACCGCGTTGGTCATCTCGAGGGACATCAGCCGGTTGAATTCGACTGCATACGTCATCGGTAGTTCCTTTGCGAAAGGCTCCATGAAACCGTTGACGACCATGCTCAGCGCGTCCCCTTCAGAAATCCCCCTTGACATTAGGTAGAAGAGCTGCTCCTCCCCGACCTTGCCGACGCTGGCCTCGTGGGTAACTGTGGCGTCGTCTTCCTGTATCTCCATGTACGGGTACGTTGCGGTGGTGCTTATCGGGTCGACAAGCAGCGCGTCGCACCTTACTGTCGACTTCACGTTCTTTGCCCCTTTTGCAATGTGAAGGAGGCCCCTGTAGGCCGTGTGCCCCCCTCCCTTGGAGACGGAGCGGGAGAGAATCTTCGATGTCGTGTCCTTCGCGAGGTGGATCGCCTTGGCGCCTGTGTCCTGCACCTGCCCCGGGCCTGCGTAAGCAACGGAGATTATGTCCGCCTTGGCTCTCGGGCCGATGAGGTAGACTGACGGGTACTTTCTGGTTAGCTTCGAGCCGCCGTTGAAGTCAACCCAGGATACAGTGGCCTCTTCGTGGGCGTGAGCCCTCTTCGTCACCAGGTTGAGGACGTCTCTGGACCAGTTCTGGAGGGTTGTGTACTTCACCAGGGACCCCTTGCGCGCGATGATCTCTACTATGGCAGAGTGGAGGGACTGGGCAGAGTAGACGGGGGCCGAGCACCCCTCATTGTACGAAACCTCGCTGTACGGCTCGGCAACGATGAGGGTCCTTTCGAACTGGCCCATCTTCCTCTCGTTTATCCTGAAGTAGGCCTGGAGGATCATGGGGACCTTCACGCCCTCGGGGACGTACACGAAGGAGCCTGCGCTCCAGACTGCTGTCTGCAGGGCTGCGATGTAATTGTCCTGGAAGGGCACGACAGTACCGAAGTACTTCTTCATTATCTCGGGGTACTCCTTCAGCGCCGTCACCGTGTCCGTAAACACAACCCCCTCCTTCTGGAGTTCGCCCTGGATGCTGTGGTAGACTGCCTCGCTCTCGTAGACGGCACCTACCCCGGCGAGGAACTTCTTCTCAGCCTCGGTGATGCCCAGCTTGTCGTAGGTGTTCTTGATGTATTCAGGGAGCTGGTCCCAGTTGTCGGCCGCCTTGGCCGTCGGCCTTGCATAGTAGTAGAAGCTTTGGTAGTCGATGTCAGCCAGGTCCGGAGCCCAGGCTGGAGGCTTCATCTGGAGGAAGTGCCTGAGTGCCTTCATCCGGATCTGCTCCATCCATGCAGGCTCGTCGTGGATCCGCACAATCTCCTGGACCACCTTCTCGCTGAGTCCCTTGATCCCCTGGACTGCGTAGGATTCGACCGGGTCGCTGAAGCCGTACTTCTCCTTGTAATCGTCAGTTACGATGTCAGTCTTTGAACTCAAGTCCGTCTCACGCTCGGATATAACATAGGTTATTTTCCTTGTTAAAAGGGTTATGGGGTTGAAGGGGCCACCTGCTCTTCCTCCCTGTAGCCCGTGATCCAAGTGTAGCCCTTCTCTTCGAGAAGCCTGGAGAGCTCCTCTCCTCCAGACTCGATGATCCGCCCCTGGTACATCACGTGAACGAACTGGGGCTTGACGTACTTGAGTATCCTTTGGTAGTGGGTGATCAGCAGGGACCCTGTCTGCGGGCCCGAGACAGTGTTGATCCCCTCCGCGACAATCCTCAGGGCGTCGATGTCGAGCCCCGAGTCAGTCTCGTCCAGGACTGCGAATTTCGGTTGCATCAGGGCCATCTGGAGTATCTCGGCGCGCTTCTTCTCCCCGCCTGAGAAACCTTCGTTGAGATAGCGGTTGAGGAACGAGTCGTCCATGCTGAGCATCTTGAGCTTCTGGGCGACTACCTCCTTGAATTCGAAGATGGTCGGGGGCTCGGAGCCCGCGGGGCGCGAGTTGTTGTAGGCCGCCCTGAGGAAGGAGAACATGCTGACGCCCTGGACGCTGACCGGATATTGGAAGGCAAGGAAGAGCCCCTTCTTGACCCGCTTGTCTGGAGTAAGCCCGAGTATGCTTTCCCCGTCGATGGTGACCTGACCTGACGTCACCTGATACTTCGGGTGCCCCATCAGTGTGTAGGCGAGCGTGCTCTTGCCGGAGCCGTTGGGCCCCATCAGGGCGTGAGTCTCACCCTGAGAGACTGTGAGGTCGACTCCCCTGAGTATCTCCTTTCCCTCGACTGAAGCGTGAAGGTCCTTGATCTCTAGTTTCATTCTTTGAGCACCGCCGGGTCAGGGTATTTAATTGTTATAACTTATGTTATATTACGAGGCGCCGCCGGCGACATCGATTCACTATGATCAGCGGGAAGGGCCGACGTGGCTAGACCCAGATGGCGCTAGCCTTCTTCGCCACGGCCTCTAGGAATTCCCTGTCCAGAGAGGAGAAGGCATCGAGCTGGTCGCCGTCGATGTCTATCTCGCCCACGACTGTTCCGTTGCTCAGTATTGGCACCACAATCTCCGATTTGGTCGAAAGGAAGCATTGGAGGTACCTCGGGTCCTTGCTGACGTCGGAGACAATCTCTGTTTTGGCTGCCTTGGCTGCGAACCCGCAGACCCCTTGCCCTATCGGGATTCTTGTGTGCTCGGTGGCAGCGGGCCCCGACCAGGCGTCGAGGACGAGGTCCTTGCCCTCTATCATGTAGATTCCAACCCAAGAATAGCTAGGGACAGCAGAGTTCAGGAGTTTGACGACTGCTTCACGCGCGGATTTTCCCCGTGTCCCGTTGACGGCGGAATCCAGCCTAACCAGTAGCTCCTTCGCCTGCTCCCTGCTCAACCTGGTGACGCTGGCTCTCAACGACCAGAATTGCCTCCCATGGTAGCTATTTATCCCCGCCCCTAGTTCTTCAGCTCGAATAGGTATCTGTAGACGAGCCCGGCGACGACAGCGCCGATGATAGGACCGATGAGGTAGATGTACCAGTATCCTGGGTAGAATCCGGCGGCTATCATGGGACCGTATGCCCTGGCCGGGTTCATGGCTGCTCCAGTCAGGTTACCCGCCACGAGCACGTCGGCGAGGACAGCCAGACCGATTCCCAACCCCCCGATGTGGGGAGCCCTGGCGTCGACCGCTGTCCCGTAGACAGCCATCACGAGGACGAATGTCAGAAGCGCCTCGATACCAATCCCCTGGCCGAAGCTGAGGAGGCCGCTCAGAGTAGGCGAGCCCCACTCTGCCGGAGTTCCCCAAACAGACGGAAAAAGAGCGACCAGGGCCAGGCCCGCACCTATGGCGCCGACGAACTCAGCGAGGATGTATGGGATGAGCTCCCTGGTGGCGAGCTTCCTCCCCACCCAGAGACCGACTGCCACTGCTGGGTTCAGGACCCCACCCGAAACGCCCATGGTCGCTGAGACCGCCATGGCAAGTCCGAGGCCGTTGGCAAGGGCGGCAGCGACGAGAAGAGAAGCAGAGTTAGGGTTGAGCAGGGCGCCTGCCCCGACGGCTGACCCGGCTCCGACAAGGACGAACATGAACGTCCCTATCCCTTCGGCGGCAAGTTTCTTTGCTAGGTTAGGAGACCCGGACAAAACGTTCGGCGCTTCAGGCCCCGGCACCTTTCTTAAGAATTACTGAGAGATGAAAGGACCCGCTTCATCGCACAAACCTAATATACCCCAATCGGTTGTATAGTCCAGATTCATATGTCAGCAGCAGGACAACCAGTAATAATTCTGAAGGAAGGCTCCGGCGAGTCGAGAGGCAGAGAGGCTCAGAGGAACAACATCTCCGCTGCGAAGCTCATCGCGGAAGTTGTGAGGACGTCGCTAGGTCCCCGGGGGATGGACAAGATGCTCGTCGACTCCATGGGTGACGTTACGATAACCAATGACGGCGCGACCATGCTCAAAGAGCTCGACGTGCAGCACCCGGCTGCGAAGATGATGGTAGAGATCAGCAAGGCGACCGACAATGAGGTAGGGGACGGGACCACTTCTGCCGTGGTCGTCGCCGGCGCACTCCTCGAGAAAGCGGAGGACCTGATCAACAAGGACGTGCACCCGGTTGTTGTCGTAGACGGATATTCGCGGGCGGCCGAGAAGGCCCAGAGCATCCTGGAGGAGGTAGCCGAAAAGGTCGACCCAGAGGACAGGGCATCGCTACTGAAGGTGGCCACCACCAGTATGCTGACCAAGCTGGTGAACGAGGACGCGCCGCACCTGGCCGGAATCGTCGTAGATTCCGTTCTTCAGGTGGCCGAAAAGAGGGACGGCAAGTTCAAGGTCGACATCGACAACGTGAAGGTAGAGAAGAAGCCCGGAGGCGCACTCACTGACACGCAGATAATCAAGGGGATCGTCCTCGACAAGGAGGTCGTCCACTCTGGGATGCCAAGGAGGATCGAAGAGGCAAAGATTGCCCTGATCAATTCGGCCCTGGAGATCGAGAAGACGGAGTTCTCGGCTGAGATCAGGATCAACGACCCTGAGCAGATGCAGAAGTTCATGGACGAGGAGACGAGCATCCTCAAGGGAATGGTAGAGAAGGTCGAGCAGGCGGGGGCGAACGTCCTCATCTGCCAGAAGGGGATCGACGACCTAGCCCAGCACTTCCTGGCCAAGGCGGGCGTACTCGCGGTCAGGCGGGTGAAGGAGAGCGACATGACCAAGCTGTCCAAGGCGACGGGGGCGAGGATGGTGACGAACCTCGACGACCTCAACACGAAGGACCTCGGCTACGCCAAGCTGGTCGAGGAGAGGAAGCTCGAAGAGGACAAGTGGGTGTTCGTCGAGGGGTGCAAGAACCCCAAGGCGGTTTCCATACTCGTCTGAGGGGGAACCCAGAGGATAGTCGACGAGGCCGAGAGGGCGCTCCACGACGCACTCATGGTGACCAAGGACGTGGTCGAGCTCCCGGCCGTGGTCGCAGGGGGAGGCGCGCCCGAGGAGGAGGTCTCCTTCCAACTTAGGAACTGGGCTCAGAAGCTCTCGGGAAGGGAGCAGCTCGCAGCTCTGAAGTTCGCAGACGCCATGGAGAGCATCCCGCTGACCCTCGCGGAGAACGCAGGGATGGACCCCATCGACACACAGGTGGACCTCAGGGCGAGGCACGGCAAGGACGGGAAGTGGTACGGCGTCGACGCGATGAACGGCAAGGTCGCCGACATGTACGCGAAGTCAGTGTGGGAACCCCTGGCGGTCAAGCTGCAGATCCTGAGGGCAGCCACCGAGGCAGCGTCGATGATACTGAGGATAGACGACGTCATAGCCGCCAGCAAGATGAAGGCGCCGCCAATGCCGCCGGGAGGCGGTGGAGGAATGGGCGGGATGGGCGGCATGCCGCCGATGTAGAAGTTCAGTTCAATTCGACGTTCGGGTACCGATTCCCCGATATGATTGCCTTGTCGTAAAGCATGCTCGCTACTGCGACGTCTTCCAGGGCGACCCCGCCCGACTTGAAGAGCGTGCGCCCGCTGGGTTTGTGCTTTCCGGCCACCACCGCTGACAGCTCCACGGCAGAATCCCAGGAGAAGGTCCCGGCGTCGGCAGCCTTGATCAGGTCGCCGTACTCGATCTTTCCCTGAAGGATGTCGTCCACTGCGACGGTGTCGAAGAGGGCGACTGCGGCCGGGGACAATTCGGCGTGAGTCGGTATGTTGCCGCCTGCTATGTTCAGGTGGGAGACCTCACCGAGCATCTCCTCTGTGATGAAAGGTTCATCTGAAGAGGTAATGCTGGATGCGACGTCAGCACCTTCGAGGGCCGACGCCGGAGAGTCGAAGGCGACTGCCCGGAACCCTTCGGCCCTGAGGCGATCCTGGAAGGCTTCGCGATGCGCCTTGTTGGGACTCCAGACCTTCACCCGGTCCAGCACCATCACGGAGCGCAAAGCGAGCGCCTGGGTCAGAGCCTGCTTACCTGAGCCCAGAATCGCGAGAGTTCCTGTCTTCTTTTGGTAAAGATGTTTCGTGGCTACCCCCGAAGCTGCCCCCGTACGGAACCTTCCCAGGAAATCCGCGCCCATGACTGCCAAGGGCGTTGCCAGTGTCGAATCGAACAGTAGGACGCAGAACCTTACCCCGGAGCTGGTCGCGATGTAGGACTTGAGTCCCGCCCTTCCAAGGTACGACAGGTTCGCGTGCATGACGCTGAGGACCGACTTGCTTCCCTGCGTTCTGGTCCTCATCCAGTTTGATGCGTTGCCGAGGCCCTGCTGGCGGAACGCCTCCTCCACGGATGCGACCACCTCGTCCATCCGGAGCAGCGATTCTACGTCCTTCTCTGAGAGTATGAGCGTCAAAGCGCCTAGGCTGCTTCTTCCTTCTTCTCTTCCGTCTCAGGCTTCCCCCACCGGCCCACCTTCGGGACGGACTTTGTCCTGAAGAGGGCCATCCCCTGCTGATAACGCTGCAGCTCCACCTCAAGGAAACGGATGTCCGACATGAGCGCAGCCCTCGCCTTGGCCTCCCCCTTCTTTCCCGTTAGCTCAGCCAGCTTCGCCTTCTTCTCATCGACCATCTTTGAGAGCATCTGCTCGTACTCGGTGGTCATCGAGAATCGGGCCGATGCTGGTTGGAAACTATAAAGGCGTTGTCGGGCGCGAGAATAATTAGGGACTTCTAAGGTGCGCCGGGCATGCGCACGCAGCTCTTCGCGGGGGGCCTCCTTGTTGCTGCGACGGGCGCCGGGTTCTACCTTCTTGCGTTTCCACTTGTGTTCTTTTGGAGTATCCCCTTCGGCGTTGTCGGCGTCATCATGGCCGTCGCCAGCGTGTTCCTCCCTGAAGGGCAGGGTCCCATCAAACCTCCCGACGGGTACAGGTTCTGCGTATACTGCTCTAGTGAGGTGCCAATCGCGTCGGAAAGGTGCCCCCACTGCAACGGCGTGCAGCCTAAGGAGTCATGACATGCCCCAAGGAGAAGCTCTTCCCCCTCGCCGAAGGGTTATGGAATCAATCTCCTTCAGGGGGCACCCGATGGTGAGGTCGGCACATCCTACCACCATCGAAATCACCACTGAAGACTACCTCACAGAGAGCGGTGACTGCATAGTCGGCGTGGGCGCGTCAAAAGGGTGCGCACAGTTGGACGAGAAGGTCAAGCAAGGGCTAAGAACGAAGGGTTCTCCGGTGACGATCAGACTTGTTGTGAGAGACATGGTTTTCGCGGTCAATGCGAAGGGGGACCCCAGGCTGGAGCTTTCGCATCCGCACGACATGGTTATCAGAAAAAGCGACTTTACGAGTGATAGGACCCTCGCAATCAATGCAGACGCCGCTGCGAGAAACCTGCCAAGGGAGATGGTCCACGCTCTGAAGGACCCGAAGACGGAAGGCAGGCTAGAGATTGAGGTGGGCTAGCTGTGGCACAGTACAAGGCAGTGGCCTACACCATGCAGGCGCTCGTGAAATACCACGGGCTGAAGGACTGGGAGCTCCGCCTCCCCTATCATGACAGCATCTCGGTCAACACAACCTCGATGAAGACGGAGGCCACCATTACGGATGCGAGGAAGGGCGGGGTCTTCATCGAAGGGAAGCCGAACGAGTCGGCGAACTCCAGGCTTCAGGCCGTGGTTGCGAGGTTGGACCCTTCGGCGAAGGTCTCCCAGTTCCGGGTGGACTCCCGGAACATCCCCTCGGGGAATGCGAAGGGGATAGGATATTCGTCATCGGCCGGAGCCGCGTTGACCCTGCTCTGCAACAAGCTCCTCGTTGGCGGGAAGCCGGACCTCGTCGAGCTTTCGAAGACCGCCAGGGTGTTCGCTGCATCCGCGTCAAGGTCCCTCGTCGGCGGATTCTCGAGGCTCTATGCCGGGAAGGACGACGATAGCTCCTACTCGGAGAGGTTCGCAGACGCCAGCGACATGGACCTCAGGATGGTTATTATCCCACTCCCGTCCCGCGTCCGAACCGAGGAAGCACACAGAGAGGTCCTCACCTCTCCCTTCTTCAAGGCGAGGGTCGAAGCCGCCCAGAAGCGCTGCGAAGAGATGGAGAAGGCGATCCTCGGGAACGACCTCGACAAGCTCGGCAGACTGGCGGAGAAGGACACGCTGGAACTCCACAGCCTGACAATGACCGGAGAGAGCGGCATGGTCATCATGACGGAGGACACGCTGAGGATAATGAACAAGGTCAGGGGCATGAGGGAAGACGGGGTCAGGGCATATTATTCCATGCAGACGGGGCCCTCGGTCTTCATCAACACCAACGAGAAGTACCAGAAAGTGGTCCTCAGAGCCGTAGAAAAGATGGGGTACAAGGCCTACCTATCCGGGGTCGGCGCCGAGGCGACCATCCTCTGAGCGCCAAGGTCAGGAACGTGAAGGAGTACCTGGAGGAGCTGGAGAGGACGAAGGGGGACAGGACCGAGCAGGTGAAAGAGGGCTTGGAGATGTACATCGAACTCTGGAGGAGAGCAATGGAACGTGGTGTAGTTGTAGAAGGCGACAGGGTGGACGAAGCGCTCGCGAAGATAGACAGTGCAGGCGGGCTCTACAAAGCGGCCGGAGACTAGCGGAGTGCTTCTCCGCCGTCGACCACGATGACCTGGCCGGTGATGAAACTGGAGTCGTCGCTGGCCAGGAAGAGGGCGAGCTTGGCAGCCTCGATGGGTTTCCCGAATCTGCCGAGGGGTATCGCGGCCCTGTAGGACGCCACCTGCTCCTTATCCAGCCAGTCCACCCAGGTGGTCTCGAAGGAGCCAAAAGCCATGCAGTTCACGCGCGTCTTCGGAGCGAGCATCTTGGCGAGCATGCGGGTCATCGAAATGACCGCGCCCTTGGCCGAGGCGTAGACCAACCCCTCGGTGTCTCCCACCAGTGCAGGAGTCGAAGCGACGTTCACGACAGCGGACCCCTTCCCCATGATCCTGTAGGCACCCTGGGTGCAAAGGAAAGTCCCAAAGGCGTCCACGGCGAACACCCGCTTCCACATGTCGAGCTTGATTCTTGGCACGCTGATGTTCCAGAGGGCGCTGTCGGAAAGACCCGCCGTGTTGACAAGGATATCGAGGCCCCCGAGCCGGCTCTTGATTTCACGGAACATGCCATCGACGCTCTCCGGGTCGGAGACGTCGGCGTGGACGACGAGCGCCTTCCCGCCCGCCCGCCTTATAGAAGCAAGCACTGGCTCTCTGTGCTGCTCCCGCGAGCGGTGGTTGAGGACGACGGTCGCCCCCTCTCTAGCGAACTGTCGCGCGACCTCTGCGCCGATTCCCTGGGACGAACCGGTAACCAGTGCCCTTTTGCCCTTGAGCCTCAAGTGGCCCCTTCGCCCTTTCGCCTCGTCTTAAGCCTTGGAGCTAGGGGCGGGGAGCTCGTTCCCGGGCCGAGGAGCTCGACGAGTACTGCTTCAGGAACCTTATGTTGAAGAGCGACGCCTTCGCCGAGTTTCTGACCATCTCATCAGGATCGGAAAGAGCCTTCGTCAGGACCCTTTCAGAGTCGGCGCTCCCCACTGAACCCAGTGCGGCCGCGGATTCGTGCCTGACTATGGGGTCCTTGTCAGTTATCACCGCCTCTGCGAGCGCTATGTTACCCTCAGCGAGCCCGATCTGACCGAGGGAGAAAGCGGCTTCGTGTCTTACCAGCGGGTCGGGGTCGTGAAGAAGGACATCTGATAGCGTGTGGACGGATTTCTCGCCCCCCACCTCAGCCAGTATGCAGACGGCGTGGACCCTGAGGACGAGGCTCGGCTCGGTCTGGAGGACTTCAACAAAGTAGGATTCGTCCTTCTTTTGGAAAGCTTCCTCCATTCCTTCCATAACCCTCATGGCGTGGACCTCGTCGTCGACCACTGTTCTTGTGTACATCGGCGGCGCGGCGCGCAGGGTCGGGCTATAAACAGAGCGAAGGCAGAACAGATTCTGGGTTATGATGGCGGGAGGGCTTCTTCTCTGCCGTCGAGCATGTCCCGGTAGTAGTGTCCCGAGGTCCTCCTGGTGAAGTAGTAGTCATAGAGAGAGACGTGCTCGGTTCCTACTGTCGTGAGGTATTCGTGGATCCTTTGGGCAGCCTCTCTCCCCTTCGCCATTGCCTTCACCACGAGGCTTTCCCCCGTGACGACATCCCCGGCGGCGAAGACTCCTTTCAACGATGTCATGCTGTGGTCGTCGATGGCGATCGCCCCCTTCGGCCCGAGCTCCATTCCCGATTGGCGCTGGAGGAATGTGTTAGGGCCACGGCCGATGGCGACGATTACCGAGTCGCACTCCATGTCTACTGTCTCCCCCGTCGGGACTGGGCTCCGCCTGCCGCTCGCGTCGACCTCTCCGAGCTTCATCACAGACATCGTCGCCCTGACCACGTGGCCCTTCTCGCCCACGTATGCCTTGGGAGCCATGAGGAGATTCAGCTTGAGGCCCTCCTGCTTACCCTCCTCGATCAATATCTCGTCGACAGGCATTTCTTTCTCCGTCCTCCTGTAGACGATTGTGACCTCACCCCCTGTCAGTCTCAGGGCTGTCCTCGCACAATCCAATGCGCTGTCCCCTCCGCCGATGACCAGGACGCGCTTACCTAGGTCGTAATTTGGCTTCTCGAGGTAGTTTGAGACCCCCCTGACGAACACATCCTCGAGAAACTTGTAGCCATCGTAGACCCCCTCCAAGTCAGACCCGGGGGTGTCGAACTTGGACACGTCCTTTGCCCCAGTGGCGACGAGCAGGGCGTCGTGGTCGGACCCAAGCTCGTAGAGGCTGATGTCCTTCCCCACCTTAACGCCAGTCCGCACCTGAACCCCCATGCCTATGATCCGGGATGCTTCGTACTCAAGCACGTCCTTGGGCAGATGGTAGTCTGGTATGCCGTACCAGGCTGTGCCGCCAAGGGTGGGCAACTCCTCGTAAATCGTGACCGAATGTCCGTAACGACGGAGCAGTTCTGCAGCGGCAAGCCCAGCCGGGCCTGCGCCAATTATCCCGACGCTCCGGCCGGTGTCTTCCAATACCATCGGGTCCGACTGGCGCGACACATCTCTTTCCCAGTCCGCCACAAATCGCTGGATCATCCCGGAAGCGACAGGCTGCCCCTGAGTCCCGACGACGCAGGCGGCCTCGCACAGGCCATCGAGCTGAGGACAGCACCGGGCAGTGGTTCCGAGCAGCGCGTTTGTCTCCCTGATCCGGTGGTAGGCGGTCTGGAAATCCCCCCTTGCGACAGC
>Ga0187777_10000803_pt1 | contig 20652 bp, 19 predicted proteins | sample 1015_Q2_SP5_10_M_FD_132416 | JGI IMG/M metagenome (GOLD analysis project Ga0187777, IMG submission 132416) | Tropical peat soil microbial communities from peatlands in Department of Meta, Colombia - 1015_Q2_SP5_10_MG | ecosystem: Environmental > Terrestrial > Soil > Wetlands > Peat | place... | reverse complement strand
GAGCAGCCCGTCCTCTCCCCAGCGGTAGGCCCGGGAGCGGGCGTGATCGTGCGGGAAGTAGTCCCAGGCGGTCCCGCCGGCGGAATAGTCCTCCCGCACGGTTCCCCACTGCCGCTCCGACAGGTAGGCCCCCCAGCGCTTCCAGTTCTTGATTCGCCGGGCATCCTCCTCGAGGCGCTGGGTTTCCGCGTCGTGGGGGACGGAGGGGGCCATCGGGGCGTGGGGGAGACAAGCACCGACCCAGGGGTGGCGCAATCCCGCGTCGCTCGGCAGCACAGAAGCCCCCGGTCGCGGAACGGAACAGGCCCCGGCGGCTGGCAGGCGCCGGCCGGGACCGCTATCTGCTCGATGCGCTCCTCCAGATTTCGAGCGCAGGAAGCGGGAAGCGACGTGACGTCCGTTGGCCGCACGGTGGAGACCGAGCCGGAATCCCCGGCCCGGGAGAGCCACGCCGTGCAGCCCCCCCCGCCCCAGAAGAACTCCCGCCTCCTGGTCGCCCTGTCGCTCCTTGTCCTCTACGTCGTCTGGGGCTCGACCTACCTCGGCATCCGCGTGGCGCTGGAGGGATTCCCCCCCTTCCGGATGGCCGGGCTGCGCTTCGTCGCCGCCGGCGCCGCTCTGCTGCTGCTCGCTCGCGCCCGCGGCGCTTCCTTCCCCACCGCCCGGCAGTGGCGGAACGCGGCGGCCATCGGAACGCTGCTCCTCGCCTTCGGCAACGGGGGGGTGGTCTACGCCGAGCAGAGCGTGGGCTCGGGGCTGTGCGCCCTGGTCATCTCCGCCATGCCGCTGTGGATGGCCGGCTTCTCGGGGATGTTCGGCCGGTGGCCGCCGCTCGGGGACTGGGCGGCGCTGGGCCTGGGGGCACTGGGCATCGTGCTCCTGAACCACGGCAGCGACCTGCGCGCGAGCCCGGGCGGAATGGCCGCCCTTCTCTTTGCTTCCGCGGCCTGGGCCTTCGGCTCGCTCTGGAGCCGCCGGCTCGACCTGCCCAGGGGCTCGATGGCCGCCGCCGCGGAGATGCTCGCCGGCGGGGCGGTGCTCCTCGTGCTCAGCCTGGCCCGCGGCGAGCACCTGGCCGGACCACCCCCGGCACGCGCGCTGGGGGCGCTGGTCTACCTCGTCGTCTTCGGCTCGCTCCTGGCCTACAGCGCCTACCTCTACCTCCTCGCGCACGTGCGGCCGGCGGTGGCCAGCAGCTACGCCTACGTCAACCCGGTGGTGGCCGTCCTCCTCGGCGCGGCGCTCGGGGGCGAGGCCATCCCGCCGGTCGCTCTCTTGGCCATGCCCATCATCCTGGCCAGCGTGGCCGTCGTGCTCCGGCCGCGGCGGGCGGCGCCGGAGGCCGCGACCCGGGGCTCCGTGCCGGTGCGTGCCGGAGCGGGTACCGTCGTCGCTCGCCGCTGAGGGCCCCCCGCGGGCTGGCCACGGCGGACCCGGGCGGTAGAGTCGAGTCATGGCTCGCGCCGGCGCCACCTGCGCCCTCCTGGCCCTCTCCTTCCCGGCGATGCTGGCCGGTGCCGGCGAGGAGCCGGGCACGCGGACCGCCTGCGTCGCGGCCGACGCCTGCACGCTGGTCGCCACGCTCTCCCGGACGGACGGCCTGGACACGGTTTCCCTCACCGACCGGGTGCCTGCCCGCCTCGACGCCTCGCAGCCCTTCGCCGCCTGGATGCCGTGGGTCCGCGCGCCGGAGCGCCTCCGGGACCGGAGCCTGCGCGGCGAGTCGGTGCGCATCGAGCGCATCACCGAGGCCGGCGCCTTCCTCCTCCGCGCCGTTCCCTCGGTGGAGGTGGCCGGCGAGCCCGATGCCCTGCTCGTGCTCCTCACCGTCGACCCGCTCCGGGCGGGGACGGCGCCGGCCCTTCCCGAGGCGATCACCGTGGCCCGCGAGCGGAAGCTGCTCACGCCGGCCCAGGAGGCGCGCGCCGCGCGGGAGGGTCAGGCGCAGCGAGCTCGGGACCGGGCCGTGGCCGAGGCCTGGGCCGCCTTCTGGCGCGCGCCCCAGGACCGCGGGGCCCGGGGGCGTCTCCTCGACGCCCTGGGCGGCGACGCTCCGGCGCTCGACGCCGACACCTTCCTCACCTCCGAGCAGCGCACCGCCCTGCGCCGGGCCGGCCTGGCCCTCGACGGCCGCATCGTCCTCGAGGACGGGAGCGCCCCGGGCGTGGCCTTCCGTCTCCGAGTGGAGGCGGTGCCGCTGGAGCGGGTGGCCCGCGACTGGAACGCCGGCCTCGGGGCCCTGGTGAATCCGCTGGAACGGGTCCCGCGACCGATGCTGCTCGCTGCGCCGCCGAGCCGCTTCGACGAGGTGAGCTTCACCCTCGACGTCCGCGAGGGCGAGGAGGAACGGATGTCACAGGTGACGCGCAGGCTGCTGACCATCCCCGGCCTGTCCACCGACGGCAAGCGGCTCCCGCCTCCCTCGCTGTGAGCGAGCAGGGAGTGCTTTCCACGGGGGCGCGAAGCAGGCAGTCTTCCGTCCGCCTCATGCGTCAGGCACCGGCATCGTTCCTCGTCCTGGTCGCCGCTCTCCCCGGACTGGCCGCGGCCGCTCCGGCCCCGCCCCGCTTCGACGCGGGGGGGCGGGCCATCGGCGAGCCGCTGAGCGACCGGGTCGCGTCCTACGTCATCGATGCCCGGCTGGACCCGGGCGGGCGTGCCCTCACCGGACGGGAGACGGTCACCTGGGTGAACCGGAGCGCCGTGCCCCAGTCTTCGCTCTGGTTCCACGCCTACTGGAACGCTTTCAAGAATGCGAGCTCCACCTTCTACCGCGATGCCGTCGTCCAGCAGGGCTTCCGCGACGAGACGCCGAGCCTGATGGGCCGCTATCCTTCGCGGAAGCCCGACGAGTGGGGCTGGATGCGCCTCACGGCAGCGACGCTCCCGGACGGGACGGACCTCCTTCCCTCGCTGCGCTGGCAGCATCCGGACGACGACAACGCCGACGACCAGACGGTCTTCACCCTCACCCTGCCCCAGCCCGTCCCGCCGGGCGGCACGGTCACCCTCCAGCTCGCCTGGGAGTCCCGCATCCCGCGGGTGGTGGCCCGCGCCGGATACAGCGGGGACTACTACCTGTTCGGACAGTGGTTCCCCAAGCTCGGCGTCCTCGAGGTGCCGCCGACGCGCGGGGCAACCGAGCCCCGGTGGAACGCCCACCAGTACCACGCGGCAAGCGAGTTCTACGCCGACTTCGGCACCTACGACGTGACGCTCACCGTGCCGGGGCGCTTCGTGGTGGGAGCCAGCGGGGTGCGCACCGCGCGCACCGAGAATGCCGACGGCACCGTCACCCACCGCTTCCACCAGGATGACGTCCAGGAATTCGCCTGGACGGCCTACCCCGGCTTCATCGAGGTCGAGGACGTCTTCCGGGAGGACGGACTTCCCGAGGTCGCCCTCTCGGTGCTCATCGATCCACGCTACCGCGCCACCGTCGCCCCGACCCTGGCCGCGCTCAAGGCCTCCCTCCACCATTATGGCCGCTGGTGGATGCCCTACCCCTACCCGCACATCACCGTCGTCGCCCCGCCCCCGAGCCGCTTCAACGGGACGGCGGGGATGGAGTACCCGACCTTCTTCACCACCGTCAGCCGGCGCGACCCGGCGGGCGACAAGGACTTCGCCCTCTGGGAGGTCACCGCTCACGAGTTCGGCCACAACTACTGGATGGGCCTTCTGGCATCCAACGAGTTCGAGGAGGCCTGGCTGGACGAGGGCATCAACACCTACGGGACGGCGAAGCTGCTCGAGACCGAGGGGGTGAAGGCCAACCTGGCCCACCTCCTCGGTCAGCCGGTGCGCGCCCTGGTCCAGCCCTTCATCCAGACCTCGGGGGACGAATGGGCCCGGAACGCCCGGTTCCTCGCGCTCCGCTGGACCTCTCCCATCGTGCGCGATGCCTGGAAGTTCCGGACCACGTCCGATTACGCGGCCAACGCCTATTCGCGCCCGATGCTCGCGCTCCGCCAGCTCGAGCTCACCCTCGGACCGGACGTCTTCGCGCGGATCCTGCGCACCTACGTCGAGCGCTGGGCGTTCAAGCACCCGGCTACCGCGGACTTCTTCGCCGTGGCGCGCGAGGTCTCCGGCCGGGACCTCTCCGGGTTCGAGCAGCAGTTCTTCCACGGGACGGCCGGGCTGGACCTGGCGGTGGCGGACATCTCCTGCGAGACGGCCCCGGCCTCGGTGGCCGGAGCATTCGACGACGCCCGGGGAATCCCCCGGGTCCAGGCGTGGAAGGAGCCGGAGCCCCCGGATGCGGGGCCGGTGGTCTGCACGGTGACGGTGGAGCGGCGGGCCCCGGCCGTCCTCCCGGCCACGCTCCGGGTCACCTTCGAGGACGGCTCGGTGGTGGACGAGAGCTGGGACGCCCAGGACACCTGGCGCCGGTTCGTCTACCACCGCACCGGCAGGGGCGGGCGGGTCCGCGAGGCGCGCATCGACCCGGGCGGCGTCGACCTGCTGGATGCGGCCCGGGTCAACGACGCGCGCTCGCGCCGCCTCACCCCCCACCCTCCGACCGCGGTGGCCGGATGGTTCTTCTACGCCGCCCAGATCGCCACCCTGCTCCTCGGAGCAGCCCTCTAGCCCAAGGAAGGCTCGCCCCACACCCGTGCGGACGCTCCGTGCCATCCCCGCCGCCCTGACCAAGGGATTCTCCGAGTGGCAGACGCTGCTCGTCCTGCTCGGCGTGACGCTCTTGGGAGCGGCCATCGCCGTTCTCCCGGACCTGCCCTCCCTCCTCCGCTTCTACGGCCATGCCCCGCTCGCCGAGGGGAGGCCGCTGCTCTCGTCCGAGCTCCTGCTCGGCGTCAGCCGGGCCTACCCCCCCGGGACCCCGCCGCTCCAGGCGCTGGGCGTGGCCCTGCTGGTGACGCTGCCGCTCACGCTGTTCGTCACCGGCGGCGTGGTGTGGAGAGCGTGGACGGTCGATCGCTTCGGGCTGGTCGACTTCGTCTCCGAATGCGCCCGCATGTTCGGCCGCGTGGTCCGCACGCTCCTCTGGAGCCTGCCGCTCCTCGCCGTCTGCGCCGGGCTCTCCCGCGGCGCGGGGGCCATCCTCCATCGCCTGAATCACGACACCTTCCTCGACCAGCCGGACCTGGCCTGGCTCACCGACCGGCCAACGCTGTGGGCCTGTGGCCATCTGGCCCTCGGCGCCCTCCTCTGGGCGCTGTGGCGGTTGACGCTGGACACGGCGCGCGTGCTCACCCGCGCCGAGGAGCTCCGCCAGACGCGCCGGGCGGTGTGGCGGGCGCTGGTCCGGGTGCTGCGCTCTCCGCTGGCCTGGCTCGCCTACGCGGTCCTCGGGCTGTTCGAGCTGGGCGCCATCTTCCTGGTGATGCGGCTGCACGCCATGCTCCCCGAGGGAAACACCGCCCTGGCCTGGCTCGCCCTCCTCGTCGGCCAGGCCGTGGTCCTGGTCCGCGCCGGCTTCCAGGTGGGAACCACCGCCTTTGCCGCCGACCTGGTCCGGAGGGCGAGCCCGCTCGGCGCCCGGGCGCCGGCCGCCGCGCCGGCCCCCGGCTGGCAGCCGGGGCTGGCCGCCGCGCCGGTGACGGCGAGCCTGGCTGGCGCCGCTCCCGGCGCCGCGGAGGAAGCCTCTCCCCCTCCGGGGGACGCCGAGCCCTTCGAGCTCATCCTCCCCAAGCCACCGGCCCGGAGTGACTCCACGTCGGAGATGCCGATGGTGGACGCCGACCTGGTGGACGAGGAGCCGCAGGGCGGCCGCCGCGGCGGAGGCTGAGGGCCCCCGTGCGGCGCGCGCTGCCGGTGCTCGCCGCCCTGGCCGGGCTCGCGGGCTGGCTGGACTTCAGCCGGATCCACCAGAGCCAGCATGCCGACAGCCTGGTCCCGGTGCTCGCCGGGCTCACCGCCTGGACGCCGTTCTTCTGGGGCCAGGACCGGCTCGGCATGCTCATCCCGTTGCTCGCGCTCCCCGTCCGGAGCCCGGGCCCTCACCTCATGGTGGAGGGCTTCCTGGCGCTCGGGCTCTCGGCGCTGGGCCTGGTCCTCCTGGTCCGGGTGCTGCTTCCCCGCCGGGTGAGCTGGGCGGCCCCTTCCGCCCTCCTCTTCGTCCTGGTCCTGGTCCTGGCGCCGCCGAACGAGCGATTCGACATCCTCTGGCTCCACCAGCCGTACACGCAGTCCTTCGGCCTCGGGCTCGGGGCCGTGGCGCTCCTCGAGCGGCGGGGAAAGCTCCGGATGGCGGCGGCGGCGCTGCTGCTCCTCGCCGCGGCCTGGGTCAACGTCGCGGTCGGCTCGGTCGTCGGCCCGCTCGCCGTCTGGCGCGTCCTGCTCACCGACACCGGGCGCGCCGAGCTGGGCCGGCTGGGGCTGGCCCTGGGGAGCGTCGTCCTGGTCGCGGCGGCGACGGTGTGCTCGGTGCTCGCCTCCAGCTCCGTGGACCTGCCGGCGACCCCGCACGAGCTCCTCCCGGCCGGCGCCTGGCCCGAGGCGGCCGCCGGCCTGCTCCACGTCGCCTGGAGGACGCCCGGCATGCGCGCCTGGCTGGAGGTCTCGCTCCTGCTCGCGCTCCTCGGCCTCCTCGCCCTGGCGTTCCGGCGCGTCCGGGCGGAGGCGGGCCCGGTGCTCGCGGCCGCGGCCGGGCTGACCGTCGTCTCGGTGGTCCCCTTCGGAGTGGCCGCCACCTCGCTCTGGGTGCAGAAGAACGGCTACGCCGTCCGCTACCTCATCCCCTCTCTCCTCCTCGTCGAGGCCGCGCTCTGCCTCCTGGCCACCCTGCCCCTGCTTGCCGTGGCCCGGGAGGACCGGGGGATGGTCCGGGCGGCGAGCCTGGGGGCGGTGGCGGTGGCCATCCTCGTCACGGTCGGCCCGCCGAGCACCCGCGCGGTGACCGACGCCTTCGAGGCTCGATGGGGGGCGGCGGCGCGCGACGTCGCCGCCTCCGGTGCGACGCACGTCACCGGCGACTACTGGAAGGTCTGGCCGACGGTGTTCACCACCGACTGGCTGCTCGGGAGCTCCCGGCGCTCGCGGTGGCCCTACGGGCTCACCGATCGGAGCATCGCCACACTGGAGCGGGCCCGGGCGGTCGAGCGGCCACGGGTGGCGGTGCTGGACGGCAACGGGGCGTGGCTCGGGCTGCTCGGCCCCCACCGCTGGGCGGTCGTCGAGCGGCGGCCGACCTGTCTGGTGCTCTCGGGAAACTGAGGGCGTCTCAGACGAGGAGCGGCAGGCGCCCGCTGAGGTAGTCGCGCGCCACCACTCCGAGGTGCACCTCGTCCGGACCGTCCGCGATGCGCGCCGCCCGGGCGCTCCGGTACCAGAGCGCGAAGGGAAGGTCCTCGCTGTAGCCGCGGGCGCCGTGCATCTGGATGGCGTTGTCCAGCACCTGGCAGAGAGTGCGGGCGACGTGCGTCTTGGCCAGGGAGGCGTAGGGCCGCGCCTCCTTCGTCCGGTCCTGCGCCAGCAGCCAGGCGCAGTGCCAGGTCATGAGATTTCCGGCGTGGATGGCGGTGGCCGCCTCGAAGAGCATGGCCTGCATCGCCTGATGCTCGGCGAGGAGCCGCCCGAAGCTGACCCGGGTGGTGAGGTAGCTCCGGCACAGCTCCACCGTCCGGTCGGCCAGCCCGAGCCAGCGCATGCAGTGGGTGAGCCGGGCGGGGATGAGGCGCGCCTGAGCCAGGGCGAAGCCCTCGCCCTCCTTCCCCAGGACGGCCTCCTCGCCGACGCGCACTCCCTCGAGGTGAAACTCCGCCTCCCGGTGGGCGAGCAGGTCCGGCGCCAGCGTCCGGATGTCGCGTACGTGGGTCACGCCCGGAGCGTGACGGTCCACGACGAAAAGGGTGGCCCCGGTCCGCGGGTCGTCCGAGGTGCGGGCCATGACGATGAGGAAGGAGGCCCGCCCCCCGCCGGTGGAGTACCACTTGTGTCCGTCGATGCGCCATCCACCGCCCTCCCGCACCGCACGGGTCCGGAGGTTGGAGGGATCGGCGCCCGCGCCGGGCGCGGGCTCGGTCATGCAGAAGGCGGAGGTGATCTCCGCGCGCGCCAGCGGGCCCAGCCAGCGCTCGCGGAGGCCGGGGCTGGCCCGGTGGAGGAGCAGGTCCATGTTCCCCTGGTCCGGGGCGTCGCAGTTGAAGACGCGCGCCCCCACCGGCGAGCGGCCCATCTCCCGGAAGAGGGTGCACATCCCGAGGATGCCCAGGCCCCGTCCGCCGTACTCGGCCGGAAGATGGGGAACGAAGAGGCCCTCCTGCTTGGCCGCCTCCTGGAGCTCGCGCAGCGCTCCCTCCTCGCCGGCTGCGTCCTCGCGGATGACGTCGTCCTCCCGCGGGATGACCAGCGTCTCCATGAAGGTCCGCACCTCCTGGCGCAGCGCTGCGAGCTCGGGAGTGAGTGAGAAGTCCATGTCAGCCCTCGATGTCCGAAGCGAGGTCGAAGCGCGGGCTGAGGACCCGGAGCGCGTCGGCCAGTGTGGAGCGGAGGTGGTCCCGCAGCGCCCGCTCGTCCGGCGGCCCATCGCCGGATGCCAGCCGCTCGCCCAGGACGGCGTTGAGACGGCGGAGCGCCGAGCGGGTGTCCCCTTCGGGAAGGTCGACGTCGGGGAGGAGGGCGCGCAGCCGCTCGAGCTCCCGGCTGGCCTGACCGGGACGCTGCTCCAGCTCACCGGCCAGGGTCGAGGCGAGGTGGGCGGCGATGAGGACGCGGAAGGCGAGCCGTTTGTCGGAGACGGTGGGGTGCAGCTCCTCGAGGAGAAACCGGCCCAGGGCCTCGAGCACGGCGCGCGGGTCGGGTCGCTCCTGCATCGCTCCTCCCTAGGCCCCTCGCTCCACCAGGCGGAGCGCTTCCCATTCCATCTCCGGAGCGCGCCGGGCGATGGCCAGGTATTCCAGGTCCGACTCCTCTCCCGACAGGTAGCGCTCGCCCTGGTGCACGCTCCCTGCCGCCCAGCGGACGTTGCCCATCACCTCCCAGAAGTGGAGGACCGGGAGCGGGATGTGTCGGCCGCTCGCTCGCGCATAGGCGTCGAGGAACGCCCCCCGGGTGGCGAGCCCACCGGCCGGGAGCAGGTTCTGGCCGAAGCGCCAGTCCCGGACGCAGAGCCAGCCGATGTCCTCGGCGGGAGTTCCCCAGCGGGCGAATTCCCAGTCGAGCACAGCGGAGAGGCCCTCCCGGGTGACGAGGAAATTGCCGGTCCGGAAGTCCCCGTGGAGCAGGCAGATCTCGGCGTCCGGCGGCGGGTGGTCGACGAGCCAGCGGAAGGCGTACTCCAGGGCGGGATGCGGCTCGCGCAGCCCGTCGAGCATCCCGCGGACGAAGGCCAGCCCGCCCCGCACCGGACCCCCGTCGAGGGGCCGGAGGGCAAGCCCGGGGTGGGTCTCGGGCGTGACGGTGTGGACCCGGGCCAGGGCGCGGGCCAGCTGCTCGGGAAGTCCTTCCCGTGCGGCGGCGAGCTCGGGCGCCTTGACCACCCGGCGGCCGATGGCCTCCCCGTCCACCCAGTCCATGAAGTAGGCCCAGGCACCGGGCCGGACCAGGCCCTCGGTGAGATGGTGGACAGCCGGCGTCGGCACGCCGGCGCCGCGCGCGGCCTCCACCACCCCGAACTCTTCCCGGCGGCCGAGGCTCGCCGGCAGCGGCAGGCGGGCGTCGCTCCGGAGCACCAGCCGCTCCCGGCCGCGGGCAGAAATGAGCTCCACCCGGTGCAGGTCCTGGCAGGCGCCGCCGGCGAGCGGAGCCATGGCCTCCAGGCGGACGTCGTCCCCGCGCACCCGGCGGAGGAAGGCCTCGACGCGGGCGGCGAGCTCCGGGTCGTGGACGGAAGCAGCCACGGCCAGACGTCTAGCGCGCCGGGCGGCGGCTTCCCAGCGTCACGGCGATGCCGGAACGCTGAAGCCGACGAGCGCGCCGCCGCCGGGCCGGTTCTCGGCAAAGGCCCGGCCGCCATGGGCCTCGGCGATGCGTCGCACCAGCGCCAGCCCGAGCCCGAGCCCGGCCGTCTCGCCGTCGCCCGCGCGGCTCCCGCGCCGGAAGGGCTGGAAGAGCTTGCCCTCCTCGCCAGCGGGGATGCCGGGACCCGCGTCCTCGACCGAGAAGCGGAGCGCTCCGGGCTCGGCGGTGAGGCGGAGGGCCACCGCGCCGCCGCCGTGCCGGGCCGCGTTGTCGAGGAGGTTGGCCAGGGCCCGCCCGAGGAGCGTCGGGTCGCCCTGGAAGGTGCGACGCTCCGCCTCGACCCGGAGGAGCCCGGGGGGAAGCCCGGCCCGCTCCAGGGCCCGCGCCGCCACGTCGCGCCCGTCGAGGGTGACGCGCGCCATGGCCGAGAAATCCATCCGCGCTCCGGCCAGGAGCTCGCCCACCAGGCGGTCCATCTCCACCACCTCCGCCTCCACCTCGTCCAGCGTGCGGGGGACGGCGGCCCCGCTGCGCCCCAGCTCGAGGAGCAGCCGCACCCGCGAGAGCGGCGTCCGGAGCTCGTGCGACACCGCGGCCAAGAGCTCGCGCTGCTCGGCGAGCTGACGCTCGATTCGCCCGGCCATCTCGTTCATCACCGCCGCCAGCTCGCGGACCTCGCCCGGCCCCCGGACGTCGGCCCGGGCGGAGAGCCTTCCCTCGCCCAGGGCCCGGGCCACCCGGCTGAGCTCGGCCAGCGGCCAGGCGATGCGCCGGGAGATCCGTCCCGCCGCCGCCCAGAGCATTCCGCACAGGACGACGAGGAGCAGGGCCAGCTGCCAGATGCCGGCGGGCGAGGTCGGGTTGGCGTCCACCCGGACCCAGCCGACGAGCGTCGTGCCCGCGTGGACCGGAGCCAGGAGCTGAGTCCGGTGCAGGGGCGGGCCGAACCGGCCGAGCGCCCCGTGCTCCGCATCCTCGAGCTGGACCGACCAGCCGAGCCCCTGGGCAAGATGGGCCGCCCAGGCGGTGCGCTCGTCGGGACGCGTCCAGACCTGGGCCGCCTGCCAGGAGAGGAGCTCGGTTCCGCCCTGCCACCTGTTCCGGGGGCCGCCGTCGAGCCGGCCCAGCCCGGCGAAGACCAGCGAGACCACCACGCCGGTGACGAAGATGGAGGCGCCGAACCAGAGGAAGAGCCGGCGCTGGAGCCGCATCTGGGCCCGCCAGCGATGCCAGGCGCCGGGACCGTGGAGGGCATGGCGGCGGCGGTGCACGGCGTCCTGCTCAGGCCTCGCGGGCGAGCACGTACCCCACGCCGCGCACCGTCTTGATGCGCCGCGGGGCGCGCGGATCGTCTCCGAGCTTGGCCCGGAGGTGGGAGATGTGCACGTCGACCGTCCTCTCCCCGACCACGACGTCGGAGCGCCCGGCCTCGGAGAGGAGGGCGTCGCGCGGGACCACCCGTCCGGGGCGCCGCATCAGGGCGACGAGGATGTCGAACTCGATGCCGGTGAGCTCCACCGGCTGGCCGTGCACCTGGACCTCGCGGGCTCCCACGTCGACCACGACGTCGCCCACCGCCAGGCGCTCGGCGAGCGTCTCCGGCTTGCTGCGGCGGAGCACCGCCCGCAGCCGCGCCAGCAGCTCGCGCGGGCTGAAGGGCTTGGGGACATAGTCATCGGCGCCGATCTCCAGCCCCACCACCCGGTCCGTCTCGTCGCCCCGGGCGGTGAGCATGAGCACGGGGAGGGTGCTCTTGGCGCGGATGCGCCGAACCACCTCCAGCCCGTCGATGCCGGGCATCATCACGTCGACCAGGACGGCGTCGAAGGCGCCCGACTCGAGAAGCTGCAGGCCCCGCGCCCCGTCCGGGGCGCCCACCACGGCGACTCCGTTCTGCTCCAGGAAGGTCCTGAGGAGCTCCTGGAGCCGGCGATCGTCGTCGATGAGCAGCACCCGGACGGACATGGCCGGGCCCGAGCCTACCAGCCGGCGCCGGGGCCCGGACCCGGGCCGGGAGGGACGCGCCCGGAACGGGCCGCATCCACGCACACCTCGGCCACGTGTCGCTCGAAGGCGGCGCGGCGGGCCCAGGAGTGCCAGCGGAGGGAGTGAATCCCCGAGCCGAAGCCGACGACGGCACCCAGGCCGAGGAGGACGATGAGCAGAGAGCGTCGCATGGCATCCTCCTCAGGCGTTCCACCGGTCGCGGCCCGAGGATCGCTCGAGCAGGTCGGCGAGCTCGGCCCGCTGGCGGGCATCCAGCACCTCGTGGACCCGAGTCGCCTGGGTGGCCAGCACGTCGCGGAGGGTGCGGATCCGCTCGTCGTGGCGCGCGAAGGCCGTCCTGAGCGCCTCGGCCTCGTACGGCTCCGAGCGGAGCGCCCGGGCCAGGTCGTTCCGGGTCTGCTCCCATTCGCCGCGCAGGCCCCGGGCGGCGCCGGCCACCGCCTCGGCGGCATCGGCGAGCACCGTCTCCTGGGCCGGGGAGGTGCCCAGGCGCTCGTACACCCAGCGCAGCATCATGCGGGCCCGGCCGGGAGGCCCGAACCCCGCTCCCGGCCGGTCACCCCACCGGCCATCGTCGACCCATCCGCGAAACCGGTGGCGTCCATGCCATCCCCGGGACCAGCCGCCGTGCGCGAAGGCGTAGGGCCGCCGCAGGACGTAGACCAGCCCGAGAAGGCACATCGCTCCGAAGAACAAGCCAAACATCTGAGCCAACTCCTTTTCAGCGTCGAGGGGCCCGGCCGGTCCATCCGGCCCGTGAGGAACCCTCGCCCGAGCAGACGTACGCAGGCACTGTGAAGGCAGGACCCGGGCGCCGATGAAGAAGTGCAAAGGCTAGGGAGTCGAGAGAACGCGCTCGGCGTCGTGCACCAGGGCCTCGGCGCGGCCCACCACCCGGAGCCAGCCCACGGTGTGCTCGCTGCGCACGAACCAGGCCGGTCCGGCCCGGGCGATCTCCACGAAGCCGATCGCTCGGCCGCCCCGCAGGAGGTCGACGCGGAGCTCGACGTGCGGCTCGCCCTCCGGGGGAACCTCGCCCTTGCCCAGGATGTCGCTGGGGACGATCTTCACCAGCCGCTCGGTCCAGGCCTGGGCATAGACGTCGGTCGTGTCCGGGTGGGATTCGCTGGTGATGCGCGTCCCGGCGCCCTGCCGGCGCTGGAGCAGGCCGCGGGACTGGGCGCCCTTCTGGACGACGAGCCGGTCCGGCTCCTCGGGGCGGAAGGCATGGAGGCGCCGGTCCACCAGCCGGCTCGAGGCGGAGACCAGGTCCTGGACGAGCGTGCCGCCGAGGACGAACACCCGCCCGTCGTCGGTGAGCAGGTACACCGCTCCGGTGCCCACCGGGACGGAGATGGTGAAGGTCAGGTGCGCCGACGGCGTCCACACCTCGAGCTGGCGGGGCGAGTTCTCCAGGCCGAGCTCGCGCCGCTTGGAGGCATCGACCACCCCCAGGGCCCGGGCGGCGGTGAACGGGGAGAAGAGGTCGAGGAGCTTCTCCGCGGTCTCGTTCCCACGGAGCTCCCGGTCGGGCGCGGGCGGCGCGATGTCCAGAGGCGTGACGCCCGCATCGCCCCGGACACCGGCGTCGGGCGCGGTTCCGGCATCGGCCCTGGAGAGAGCCGGGCGGCCGGCGTCGGGGCGGGTTCCCCCGTCGGCGACGGGCTGAGCGCCTCGACCGGCATCGGGCAGGGGCGCGGCGGGCACGGCTCCACCGTCCTGCCCGGCGTCGGGCGCGAGCAGCGACTTGCTCCGGGCGATGCGGACCCAAGCCCCCGGCTCCCCGGGGCGGTCCCGTACCACCTCCACCCGGTGGCTCCCGTCCTCCCAGGCGATGCGCTGCACCGAGCCCGGCGGCAAGTCGACGATGACCGCTCCGGCCTCCGGCCTGGGAGGGCCCCCGAGCCAGACGCTGGCGGCCAGCGCCAGCGCGCCGGCGGCGATCGCTCCCTGGAGCGCTGCGCCCCTGGCCTTCACCGGCGCGCTCTCCGCCACCGGTTGATGCCGAAGCCGGCGGCCAGCGCCAGCGCCGGGACGAGGAAGATGGTGACGTAGAACCAGAGCACGTCCTGATCCCGGGTGTGCTGCATCGGGGTATCGAGCTCGCTGGCCGGCGCCCCGATGGCGTCCTCGCCCAGGAGCCAGCGCACCCCGTCCAGGGCGAAGGTCCGGTTGCCCAGGTTGCCTTCCATGACCACGTCGGTGAGCACGTCGGCGTCGGCCACCACCACCGCGCGCCCGTCCGGGCCGGGCTTGCGCTGCAAGCTCACCGCCGCCGCCAGCTCCCAGGCCCGCCGCTTGCCCGCCCGCGGCTCGAAGGTGAAGTTGCCCTGGATGTCCCGGAAGGTGTCCGGGAGCGCCAGGACCGTGAAATCGACGGACACGTCCGCCGGCTTCTGCTTCAGCGCCTCGAGCGACCCGGTGGTGATGAAGAGCATCGGCGCGGAGATGCCGAGCCGGGCCAGGGTGGCCATCGACGGATGGAAGGAGTAGCTGGCGGTGACCAGGATGGCCCGGTCGCTCGCCTGGTGCGAGCGGGGAATGTAGACGCGGTCGTTGGCCAGGAGGGTGGGCACGAACCGGACGCCGAGCGGCTGGAGGAGCGCGTCGAACGTCTCGCCCACCTCCGGGTCGAGGGCGGCCAGCATCCGGCCGCCGCCGCGGACGTAGCGGGTCAGGGCCTGCACCTCCTCGGGGAGGAACGGGGCGGTGGGGCCGATGACCAGCACCGCGGCCGCGTCCTTGGGCACCTCGGAGGCCAGGCCCTCGGCCGGCCCGAGCGGCCGGAGCTCGTCGTTCTGGGCGCGGAGCAGCTCGCGGAAGATGCGCACCGTGCCCCGCGGGTCGAGCACGTCGGGATTCACCTCGACGCGCTCGCCGTGCCCGGCAGTGAAGTAGAGGATCTGCCTGGGCCGGGACACCAGCGCCAGGCGCTTGGAGATCTCCGCGTCGAGGGCGCGGAGCTCGCCCCGGGCCTGGTCCATCTCCAGGCCGGGAAGGTAGAGCTCCTTGCGCGTGCCCCGGCTGACCACCACCGCGCCGTTCGCTCCCACGCCCAGCTCGCGCGCGCGGGCCAGGTCCACCGCCTGGTCGTACTGCCGCACCTCCAGGCGCGGGTTCTCCTTCTGCAGATCGCGCGCATAGTCGAAGACGGCGGCTCCGACGTCGTTCCCGGGCGGGAAGAAGAGGGTGAGCGACACCGGCTCGCCGAGCCCGCGGACCAGGGCCCGGGTGGCCGCGCTCGGCCGGGTGGTCCGGAAGTAGGAGAGATCGACCTTGGCGTCGCGGGCGTCCGCCGCCCAGCCCAGGGCGAGCGCCGAGACCAGGACCGCCGACATCCCCAGCCCGGAGAGGACCGCGTCGCGCACGCGGTTCCCCTCCACCGCCGAGGCTCGGGCCATCGGGGCGAAGGCCAGCTCCCCCAGGCCAAGGGGCAGGAGCGAGAGCAGGGCGAGCAGGGCCGAGAGCGCGCGGAACGCCACCGCCAGGCGCGGCGCCACCAGCGACAGGTCCGGCCCCCCCAGGCGGGGGAGCAGGTCCGACTGGAGGAAGTAGGCGAGGACGGCCAGGAGGCCGAGCGCCTGGAGTCCGGCGAAGCTCCGCTCCACCGCGGCGCGTGCATCGTCCTCCTCCGCGGTGGCCCGGCCGAGGCGGAGCACGAAGACGCCCAGGGCCAGGATCAGGCCCACCGTGGTGCACACTGCCCGCGCCGTGCCGGCCCCGAGAAGCCTTTCCCCGACGAAGACCAGGGCCAGGCCGGCGGCGAAGCCGGCGGAGAGCCAGCTGCTCCGAGCGCTCATCGCCACCGGCGCGCCTCCACCACCCGGGTGGCTGCAAAGAGCAGGACCCAGGTGACGAGCAGGTAGTAGGCGACGTCCCGCAGGTGGACCACCCCGGCCTGGAAGGGGGCGAAGTGGAGGTTGTAGAGCGCCAGGGCGGCGAAGAAGCCGGCGAAGGGTGGCTCGGAGACGCGGGCCAGGTTCCAGGTGACGACCAGCGCCACCAGGAGCGAGGCGCCGAGGATGGCGGAGACCACCTGGCTCCGGGCGAGCGCCGAGGCGAACGTCCCCAGCGCCAGGGACACCGAGCCCACCAGGAACATGCCCAGGTATCCGGCCACCAGGTGTCCCACCGACACCTTGCCGTGCACCAGGACGAGGAGCGGCATGTACACGGTGAGCAGCGCCATGCTCCAGAGGAAGGCCAGGGCGGCGAGGAACTTCCCGAGCACGATCTCCACGTCGTCCACCGGCGAGGCGTAGAGCAGCGGCAGCGTCTGCGCCTGTCGCTCTTCGGCCAGGAGCCGCATGGAGATGAGGATGGCCGCCGCGGCGGTGAGGCCGCTGGTGTAGAAGAAGAAGGTGGAGAGGACCTCGCCGGAGCGGCGGACCCCGGGCAGGGCGAAGACGTTGAAGGCCAGCCCGGCCAGGGTGAGGTAGGCGGCGAGGATCACCCAGCCGGTCATCGTTCCCACCATCGCCCGGAGCTCTCGCCCGGCGATGAGGAGCACGTTGCGCGCCGCGGTCACGCGTCCGCTCCCCGGGTGAGGCGGAGGAAGAGAGACTCCAGCCGGTCCTGCCCCTCGTCGAGCTTGACCAGATCCAGCCCGGCGGAGACCACCGCCCGGGCGATGAGCGGCCGGAGCGAGGCCGCCGCCTCGGCCCGGAGCTCCACCTCGCCGCCGTCGGCGGAGACCACCGTCACCGCGCCGACGCCGGAGACGGCGCGCACCGCGGCCTCGGCCGCCGACGGCGAGCCCCGCACCCGGATGACCACCTGGCCGCTCCCGCCCACCCGCTGCTCCAGCTCGTGCTCCGTCCCCTGCGCCACCAGCTCGCCGTCCCGGATGACCAGCAGCCGGTCGCAGGTCTGGGCGATCTCCGGAAGGATGTGACTGCTGACCAGCACGGTGTGGCTGGAGCGAAGGCTCCGGAGCAGGTTTCGCATCTCGAGGTTCTGGACCGGGTCCAGGCCCTTGCCCGGCTCGTCGAGGAGGAGCACCGCCGGGTCGTGGACCAGGGCCTGGGCGACCCCCACCCGCTGCCGGAACCCGTGGCTCAGGGAGCCGACCAGCTCCCGGCTCACGCCGGTGAGCCCGGTGCGCTCCTCCACCGCGTCGGTGGCCAGGCGAGCCTTCCTGCCCGGCACTCCGTGGAGCTCGGCCACGTAGCGCAGGTAGCCGCTCACGGTCATCTCGTCGTAGAGCGGCGGGGCCTCGGGGAGGTACCCGATGCGGCGCTTGAGCGCGTGGGGCGCCCGCGCCACGTCCACCCCGTCGATGCGCACCGAGCCCGAGGAGGGGAGCAGAACGGTGGCCAGGATCTTCAGGGTGGTGGTCTTGCCCGCGCCGTTCAGCCCGAGGAAGCCCACCACCTCGCCCGGGGAGATGCGGAAGGTGAGGTCGCGGATGGCCGGCTGCTCGCCGTAGTACTTGGTGAGGCGGTCCACCTCGATCATCGGGCGCACCTCTTTCCAGAGGTGGGTGGGCGCGTCAAGGCTGGACCGGCCCGGCATTCCGTCCCTAGCCTTCGCCGATGTCCCACCCCCTGGTGGCCAGCTTCGTCCTCGTCGCCCTGAGCGAGATGGGCGACAAGACGCAGCTCCTCGCCTTCGCGCTCGCCGCCCGCTTCCGGAGACCGTGGGTGGTGATGGCCGGCGTCCTGGTGGCCACCGTGGCCAACCATTCCCTGGCCTCGACGGTCGGCGCCTGGGTGGCCGGGCTCGTCCCGCACCGTGCCCTCGGGGTGGCGCTCGGGCTCCTCTTCATCGGATTCGGCCTCTGGACGCTGCACCCGGATTCGCTCCGCGAGCGGAAGGGACCGCCCCGCTTCGGCCCGTTCCTGACCACGGTGGTGGCCTTCTTCCTGGCGGAGATGGGCGACAAGACACAGCTCGCCACCGCCGCCCTGGCGGCGCGCTTCGGCGCGCCGGTGCTGGTCACCCTGGGGACGACGGCCGGAATGATGGTCAGCGACGGGCTGGCGGTGTTCGCCGGCCAGAGGCTGTCCCCTTACGTTCACCACCCGGCGGTGCGCTGGACGGCCGCCGCGCTGTTCATCCTCTTCGGCCTCGCCGGCGCCTGGAGCGCGCTGCGAGCGGGCTGAGCGCCGGGGCCGGTCAGGCCGCGCTCTCCAGCCGGTCCGTTCCCAGGCAGAAGCCAAGGGCCTCGTCCAGCCCCGGCCACCGGAAGGTGAACCCGGCCTCGAGCAGGGCCCGCGGCGCGACCTGGGCCGAGGCGAGCACCGTCTGCCGCCCCATCTCGCCGAACACGGCCAGGACGGCCAGCGCCGGAACCGGGGCGGGCGTGGGACGCCGGAGCACCTTGCCCAGGACCTCGGTGAAGGCGCCGTTGGTCACCGGTTCGGGCGCGGTGAGATTCACCGGTCCCTTCAGCCCCGGAGTGCGGAGCGCGAAGTGGATGGCGCCCACCACGTCCTCGAGGGCGACCCAGCTGTAGATCTGCCGCCCGCTGCCCACCCGGCCGCCGGCGAAGGCCCGGAAGAGGGGAGCGAGCTTGGCCAGCGCACCGCCCTCCGGGCTGAGCACCATCCCCGTCCGGAGGAGCACCACCCGGGCGCCGAGCGACTCCGCCCCCCGCGCCGCCGCCTCCCAGGCCTGGCAGATCTCCGCCAGGAACCCTTCCCCCGGCGAGGAGGTCTCGTCGAGTGGCTCGCTTCCCCGGTCCCCGTAGAAGCCGATGGCCGAGCCGGAGAGCAGCACCCGGGGCGGGCGGGCACAGGCGCGCATGGCCTCCACCACCCGGGCGGTGGCGGAGACGCGGCTCTCGCGGATCTGCGCGCGGAGGGAACGCGTCCAGCGACCGGCGCCGATGGAGGCCCCGCCGAGCAGCACCAGGGCATCGAGCCCCTCGAGCATCGCCGGGGTGATTCCCGAGCGGGGAAGCCGGGTGACCGAGTGCCCCCCGGTGACCAGGAAGCGGCACAGGGCGGTTCCGATGAATCCGTGCGAGCCCCCGACGCCCACCCGCAGCGCCGGACCGGCCAGCGCACCGTGCCGGACGAGATCCGCGGCGAGGAGGGCGTGGCGATAGGCGAAGAGCGACTCGAGCCGGGCCCGGGCCAGCCCACCGCCGGCGAGCTGGCCGACGGCGCCTCCCGGGAGCCGGTAGTGGACCTCGTCCTCCAGCACCGAGCGATCGGCTCCCTCCGGGATCATCCGGTGCGTCTGCTCGAAGAGCGCGAAGGGGCCGGATTCCTGCCGGTCCCGGAAGCTGGCGCCGTCCTCGAGGGCGGTGTGGACCGCGACCCAGGTGCGCGGCAGGGGGCCGAGCCAGACGCGGAGCACGGTACGGGAGCCCACCTCGATGCCGCCCGTGCGCTGCACCACCTCCACCCGTTCGAAGGGGGGCAGGAGGCGCTCGAAGGCCCCCGGCCGGGCATGCCAGTCGAAGACGGCACGGGCCGGGGCGGGCATCGGGCTTCTCGCCAGGTAGCGCTCGAACTCGGCCATCGCCCATGCTTACCACCGAAGATGGCCCGCCCCCCGGAACAGCCCACGCCGGACGTCCTTCGCCGCGCGGTGGACCTGCTCCGCCAGGGCGGACTGGTCGGCCTTCCCACCGAAACCGTCTACGGCCTGGCCGCCGATGCGGAGAACGAGCTCGCCGTTCGCCGCATCTTCGCCGTCAAGGGTCGGCCCTCCACCCATCCCCTCATCGTCCACCTCGGCTCGGCGGAGGCGGTGCCGGCCTGGGTGAACCGGCTACCGGCCGAGGCGGAGAGGCTGGCCCGCGCCTTCTGGCCCGGGCCGCTCACCCTGGTGCTGCCCCGGTCGGCGCGCGCCTCCGACACCGTCACCGGCGGCCAGGGAACGGTGGCCGTGCGCGTCCCGGCGCACCCGGTGGCGCTGGCGGTGCTCGGCGCCTTCGGCGGAGGTCTGGCCGCGCCGAGCGCGAACCGTTTCGGGCGGGTGTCCCCGACGCAGGCGGGCCACGTGGTGGAGGACCTGGGGGACGAGGTGGACCTGGTGCTCGACGGCGGCCGGTGCAGCGTGGGCCTCGAGTCGACCATCGTCGACCTGAGCGGGCCCGAGCCGGCCGTGCTGCGCCCGGGCGGCGTTCCCCTCGAGGCGCTGGAGAGCGTCCTCGGACGGCGGCCGGCGCTGCGCGCGGGAGGGGACGTCCGCGCTCCGGGCATGCTTCCGTCGCACTACGCGCCGCGCGCCGGCCTCTCGCTCGCCCCGCGCTCGGGCGCCGCCGAGCTGGCCGCCCGCCTCGTCCGGGAGGGCCGCCGGGTGGCGCTCTGCGGTCCGGCAGCCATCGCCCTCCCTCCGGGGGTGGTCCACCTCACCGCGCCGGAGGAGGTGCCCGAGCTGGCCCGCGCCCTGTACGAGCTCCTCCGCGCCGTGGATGCCGCCGGGGTGGACGTGGCAGTGGTCGTCGTCCCGGAGGCGGAGGGGCTGGGGCTGGCCGTCCTCGACCGCCTGGTCCGCGCCTCCGCCCCGCGCGCCGGAGCGGGCTCAGGGCTCTGAGCCGGGCCGCGCCTGGCCGAGGAGCACGGTCACCGCCTGGACCCAGGAGGGGTGGGAATTCAGGCTCGGGACGAGGGTGAGCGACTCGCCTCCGGCCCGGAGGAAGTCGGCCCGGGCGCGGATGCCGATCTCCTCCAGCGTCTCCAGGCAGTCGGCGACGAAGGCCGGGCAGAGGACGGCCAGGCGGCGGATTCCCTGTTGAACCAGGTCGCCGAGGAGCAGGTCGGTGTAGGGCTTCAGCCACGGCGTGCGGCCCAGCCGCGACTGGAAGCTGACCGTGGTCCGCTCCGG